>JAAGOD010069075.1_pt1 | contig 16818 bp, 16 predicted proteins | sample 8389681 | NCBI WGS metagenome assembly JAAGOD01 (sample SAMN13964374, study PRJNA552185) | sponge metagenome | biome: deep-sea hydrothermal vent fields; feature: spots directly above weak diffusing fluid; material: seawater and sediment | host: Tedaniidae sp. KZ-2020 ... | reverse complement strand
GGAAGAATATTAATTTTTAGTCAAGTGTTGCCAAAAGGAACAATAGTAAAACTAAAATATAAATGTTTAAGAAGTATTTAGTTTTTGGATTGTATTTGATCTAATATTAATTTAGAAATACCTTTAAAAGTTTTTAAAACACCTTCTCCTTGTATAGATTGAGCTTGAAAATCTATATTTTGATATTGATTAAGATCAAGCCGCATTTCGCTAACATCCATAATGTCTTGAGCGTCTCTTTTGTTGTATTGAAAAACAAACGGCATTTTTTTAATATCGTACCCAAGGCTTGTAAGAATTTCTTTAATATCTTTTAGTGAATCTAAATTATTTTGTTTTTTATCTGATGATGAATCTGCAATAAAAACAATTCCATCAACAGCATTTAAAATAATTTTTCTATTTTGTTTTAAATTTAATTCACCAGGGACACTGTATAAATGAAATTTTACATTAATACCCTGAACCTTTCCTAAATCAAGAGGAAGAAAATCAAAAAATAAAGTTCTTTCTATATCAAATGGTAACTGCAGTATTCCATTTGATTTTTGATTTTGTAAATTATGGTATATCCACTGCATATTTGTAGTTTTTCCAGCACAAGACGGGCCGCAGTATACAATTTTACAAGTGATTTCATTTGCTGCGTAATTAATGAAAGACATATTTTTAAGAAACTTCTATTCTGTTTTCTAAAGCTTTTGCAAGAGTTCTGTAGTTAATGTACTCAATGTCTCCACCTACTGGAACTCCGTGGGCTAATTGAGTAATTTTAATATTTTTATAATTACTTAATTGTTTTGAAATATATAAAATACTAGTGTCGCCTTCAAGGTCGGGGTCTAAGGCAAAAATAATTTCTGTAATTGGTAATTCTGTAACAAGTGATTCTTCTATTCTTTTAAATAACTCTGCAATCTTTAAATCTTCTACACCAATGCCGTCTAGCGGAGACAAACTGCCGTGCAAAACATGATAAAGACCGTTGTAAACACCAGCAGATTCTATTTTTTGAATACCAGATGGATCTTCTACAACACAAATATTTTGAGCGTTTCGTTTATGATTTGTGCAAGTGTCGCAAATTTGTTTTTGCTCTGTAAAATCAAAACATTTGTTACATAATTTAACATTAGCTTGAATATCGTTTAATGATTGAACTAATGCAGGAATATTTTGATCAGATTTTTTTAAAATAAAATACGCCAGCCTTTGTGCAGTTTTAACACCAATGCCTGGCAATTTACAGAGTTCATTAATAAGGCTTTGTAGCGATTGAATATGCTGCATAAATATTAAAATAAACCAGGCATTGCCCCACCAGTTGCCTGGCCCATTTGTGTTTCTGAATCTTCTTTTGCAGATTTTATTGCATCATTTGCCGCTATTGTAATTAAATCTTGCAGCATTTCTTTATCGGCATCTTTAAATAATTCGTCTTTAATGCTAATTGTTGATATTAAATACTCTCCAGAAACAGTTACGCAAACAGCTTCGCCGCCAGATTTTCCAGAATAAGTTTTTTGATTTAAATCTTCTTGAATTTTTTTAATGCGATTTTGCATTTGGTTAGCCTGCTTTATCATTTGTTGCATTCCACCAGCCATATTTTTAGAACCTTTCATTTTTTCCCTTAGTTATGCTTTATGTATTTATTTTTTATGCTTTTAACATTTAATTGTTTATTTTTTTTATGCTTTTAACATTTATGCCTAGCTCTTTTTTAATTTGTTGAACTAAATCATTTTGGTCAACTTTATTTTTTAATTCTTCTGCTTCTTTTTTGTCTTGTTGCTTTATTTGACCGCTAGGGCTTTTTTGATGTTCTGTGGCGTCACTTAAAAAAAACTCTATACCGTAATCACGATTCCAAAAAGTTTTAATATAATTTTTTAATTTTTGTATAAAATTTTTGTCAGCAAACTCCTCTAATAAAAATTCATGACTTTTTGGAACACCAATTTTAATAATTTTATTTTCAACAGTTTTTAAAAAAGTATTAGATAACTTACTGCTAAGGGGAGGGTTTATGTTAGCAATTTTTTTAACAAGCGAAGACCAATAATAAGCAAAGTCTGGCTGAGAATCCTGACTACTTGTTGGGCTTGGAATATTATTTGTATCAGCGGTATTAACAGCAGGGCTTTTAATATTATTTGTATCAAAAGTATTAACCTCAGGGCTTGGAATGTTAATTGTTTTTTCAGTTTTGTTTTCTAATAAAATATTTTCTAAGTTATGTAATTGATAAGATAATTTTAGTATAAAAAATTCTAAAATCATAAAAGGATCAGGCATTTTAGAGCAATCTTCATAAGCATTTAAAGCCTCTCTAAAAAGAAAATATATTTGTTTGTGAGAAAATTTTTGAGCGATTTGGCTTAGATGCTGTCTGTCGTTACTGCTTAATGGTATAAGTTCTTCTAAATTATTAGGGCAAGTTTTTATTAAAAGTAAATGTCTAATTTCTTCTATCAACTCGCCTAAAAAAATTTTAGGGTCGATGCTTGATTGTGATAATTTTTTAATAAGATTTTTAGATTTATCTTCATCAGATGATAAAAACACCTCTAAACTTAAATTTAATAATTCTCTTGGCGTAAGGCCTAATACTTGAATACTTTTTTCTAAAGAAAGTTTTTTTCCGCTAAAAGTTATAACTTGATCAAGCAAACTTTGGCTATCTCGCATAGAGCCTTCGCCATGTTTTGCAATTAAAAATAAACTTTGTTTATCTGGAGTTATATTTTCTTGTTTACATATATTTTCTAAATGCTTACTAATTATCGTAATAGAAATTCTACGAAAATCAAATCTTTGGCAACGAGATAAAATAGTATCAGGAATTTTTTGCACCTCTGTAGTTGCTAAAATAAAAATTACATAATCAGGTGGCTCTTCTAAAGTTTTTAACAAAGCATTAAATGCGCTGTTAGATAACATATGAACTTCGTCTATAATATATAATTTATATTTTCCAGAAGACGGCATATATTTTATAGTTTCTCTTAACTCTCTAATTGCATCCACTCCATTATTAGAGGCTCCGTCGATTTCTAAAACATCTAGCGAATTAGCAGAAGAAATTTTTAAACATTCATCACATTTATTACAAGATTCTGATTTTAAAAGATCAGAATTTTTTTCGCATCTTAAAGTTTTTGCTAAAATGCGAGATGCAGAAGTTTTTCCAGTCCCCCTTGGTCCAGTAAATAAAAACGCATGCGAAAGACGCTTATTATTAATTGCATTTTTTAAAGTTTGACTAATATGTTCTTGACCTAAAAGTTGATCAAAATTAAGAGGCCGCCATTTACGGGCGATAACTTCATACGACATATTTAAATTATTCCTTTTGCTATTTTTATTAAAAAATAGATGATCGAGCTACCCATAGCACATACAGTTTTTACTACCCTTGCTTTCTTTCGAACCTGGGGGATTCACAAATTCCACATTGTATGGGACCCGATCACTGGATTTATAGCATTATTTTTTATAGCTCGCAAACTGCCTTCAAACAATGCAGGAAATATTTTTTATTCATTAATTAATAGCTACAAAATGGCCTCTGCTTGCTTTAAACAGGCAATAAAGATTTATCTACTGTATAAAACCAAAACAAAAGGCCAAGTTTGTTTGATGCGAGAGTTTATTTTATTGATAATATTATTACACACGGAGTACATAATGATTCGCATCTTGTTTATTTTTTTAATTTTTGCTTCAGGTGTTTTTATCAGCGCAAACCAAAATCCTTATTTTGACAGTGGACAAAGGTATCAACTAAAACTTTTTGCTAAAAATAAAAAAGATAGAAGTTTTATTTCTAATTTTTTACATTTAGACAGCATTGACGGAAAATATGTGTACTCAACAGTAAATCAGTATGATTTTAAACAGGCACAAAAATATTTATCTAAATATATTGTTTCTACTACAACTTTAAATTTAACAAAATTTTTTCCTCCAATAGATTTTGGACACGAGTACCCCTCGGGAGATGAAAGATTTCATACTTATAAAGAGGTGGTTAAAGAATTAAATCAAATAGGTAAAAATTTTTCAAATATTACCACTCGCTTTTCTTTGGGGACAACAGTTACAGGAAGAGATATTCCAGGGATTAGAATTGCCTCTAAAAAATCATTAAAAGAAAACAAACAATTACCAGGAATTTTTTTTGTTGGAGCACATCACGCCAGAGAGCATTTGTCTGTAGAAATTCCAATGATGATGATAAAAATGTTAGTTGAAAATTATTCTAAAGATCCAAAAATTAAACAATTAATAGATACAAGAGATATTTATTTTGTTCCAATGCTAAATGCAGATGGAGCAATGTATGATATTGAAGGCAGGCAATATAAATTTTGGAGAAAAAACCGCAGTTTAAATTCAAAAGGAAGTTTTGGCGTTGACCTTAATCGCAATTATCCATTTGGCTGGGGCACTGGAGGCTCTTCTAAAAGTGAGGGTAGTGATATTTTTATGGGACCAAAGCCATTATCAGAGCCTGAAACTATTGCAGTTAAAAATTTTATAGACAGTCATAAAAATATTAACATCTTACTTTCGTTTCATACTTTTTCTGAATTAATTTTGTATCCATGGGGAGGAAAAAATTCTGAAGTAGGTGGCCGTGATCAAAAAGTTTTTGAAACTATGGCACAAACTATGGCAAAGTGGAATAACTATAAACCAATGAAAGCCTCTGATCTTTATGTTGCCTCTGGAGATACTTGCGATTGGGCTTATGGTGATTACGGTATTTTTTGTTTTACATTTGAACTTTCGCCATCAAGATCTGCGGGACAAAAAGGTTTTTATCCAGGGGCAGGAATTATTGACAAAGTTTATAATGCAAACATTAAGCCTATTTTATATTTAATTGAAAAAGCAGGAAATCCTTACGAAGTTATTAAATAAAAAATAAAGTTATTAAATAAAAAATAAAGTTACTACAGAAATAATTACAATAGAAAACAGATTGATAAAAAATCCAATCTTCATCATTTCTTTAATGCTAATTTTTCCAGAAGATAAAATAATTGCGTTTGGCATTGTGGCAGAGGGAAGCATAAATGCAGTAGATGCAGCTAAAGTACCAGACATCATAAGTAGTAGTGGCGAAATTCCAGTGGCTTTAGACAAAGAAGATAAAACTGGTAATATAATTTCTGTAGAAGAAGTATTTGATGTTACCTCTGTTAAAAAACTCATAAAAGTAACAAGTCCTGCAACTATTTGCCAGTCTTGAAATGATTGAAAAACACTTAGGTAGCTTGTTAAAGAATGAAGCAATCCGCTTTCTTTCATTCCAGTTGCTAATGCAAAACCACCTCCAAAAAGAAGAATTATTCCCCATGGAATTTTCATAACAGCGTCTTTATTTAACAAAGATCCTTTTTTAGATGGCAAAATAAATAATAAAACAGCACAAAAAATAGCCACTGTTCCGTCGTCAATTAAAGAGCCTTGTGATAAAAAAGAGCTCCACCCTGGTATAACAAAAGAACCTACAACAAAGTTTTTTCTAAAAATCCAAGACACTATCATTAATAAAAACACAGCCATTACTTTTTTTTCTTCTGGTTTCATAATTCCTAAAGATTTTTTTTCTTCTTCAAAAATTTTGTCACTTATGTTTAAGGACAAGTTACTTTTTTTCATAAGAAAACAAAAAAATCCCCACACAAATAAAAGAAGTGCAATAACAATTGGCAATGCAACAAACATCCAATAAGCAAAACTAACCTCTGGTGCATTTGGAAAGCTAATTGAATAGATTCTTGAAAATACAATATTTGGAGGTGTGCCTATTAGAGTCCCCATGCCTCCAATGTTTGCAGAATATGCTATTGATAATAAAAGCAGTTTGTAAAAAAGAGAATTAGACTCATTATTTACAAGTGAGTTTTTAGAATCTAATTGTTCAAAACTTGCAACCAAACTAAGAACAATTGGGAATATCATTAAAGTTGTTGCTGTATTAGAAAGCCACATAGACAAAGCTGCTGTACTTAACATGCAACCAAATAATAATTGATACGGACTACCTCCCATGCGAGACATAATAAATATTGCAATTCGCCTGTGTAAATTCCATCTTTGCATTGCAATGGCTACAAAAAAACTTCCTATAAATAAAAAAATTAAAGAACTTGCATACACTGGTGCAATTGATTTTGTACTCATTATTCCCAACAATGGATATAAAATTAATGGTAAAAGAGATGTGATGCTTAATGGAACAACTTCAAAAATCCACCACAAAGCCATGATTGCCATAACAGCTAACATTGATATTGCAGGGCTGGGCTTTGTATAAAATAATATTAAAACACCAATAAAACTTAAGAAAATAAGAAGTTTGTTAAAATTTTTTTTCATAAATAAAATCTAAACTTTATTTATATTAAAATCAACAAAATTTAATTAAATGTTTGGTCTTCAAATGCCGTTAATGAAGCTTTTGCGCCTTCGCCCATTGCAATAATTATTTGTTTAAATGGAACTGTTGTCACATCTCCTGCTGCGTAAATTCCTTTTATATTTGTTCGACATTTATTGTCTATTATAATTTCTCCAAAAGAATTAGTTTCTACAATATCTTTAATAAATTTACTATTAGGCAACAAGCCAATTTGTACAAACACGCCGTCTAGTGAAACTTGTTTTATTTTTTCTGTGTCTCTTTCTTTATATTCAAGGTGAGTTACTTTGCTATCGTCACCTATAACTTTATTAGTTTGTGCGTTTGTAATTATTTTTACATTTTTTAAAGATTTTAATTTATTTACAAGAACTTTATCTGCCTTAAGTTCTGGCAAAAATTCAAACAAGACAACAGATTTTACAATTCCTGCAAGATCAATTGCGGCCTCTACTCCAGAGTTTCCTCCACCAATAACTGCCACATCTTTTTGTTTATAATAAGGCCCGTCGCAGTGGGGGCAATATGCAACACCTCTACCAGTGTATTTTTTTTCGCCCTCGATTCCAAGCTCTCGCCACTTAGCGCCTGTTGCTACAATAATAGATTTAGTTTTTAAAAATTCTCCACTATCTAAAATAATATTTTTTAATTTATTATTTTCTATAGATTTAATTCTTCTGTGTTCAAAAAGTTTTATATCATATTCGGCAATATGTTTAGATAATTTATCTGCCAAAGCCGGCCCCTCTGTGTAGGTTACAGAAATTAAATTTTCTATACCTTTTGTATCTTTAACTTGGCCTCCCATTTTTTCTGCAACTAAAGCTGTTTTTAACCCCTTGCGCGAAGAATATATTGCAGCTGCCGCCCCCGCAGGACCAGCACCTGCAACTACTACATCGTATTCTCCTAAATCTTGTTGTTCTAAATTTTTAATTTTTTTACTTCCATATTTTTGCTCTAGCTTAGTAAGTAAATCTGCAAGATTAGTTTTTCCGGAGCTAATTAATACTTCGCCATCTATAACACTTGGCACACCTTGTATTTTTAATTTTTTTATATCTTCTTGAGCAAATTCTCCATCAATCATTTGATGAGTAAAATTAGAATTAAAAACTGTCATTAAGTTAAGTGACTGAATAACTTCTGGGCAATTTTCACAAGATAAAGAAATATATGTTTTTAATTCAATAGGGCCATTAAGATTTTTAATTCTATTTATAATTCCCTGATCCGGAAGCTTTCCTTGATTGTCAGAATTTAAAATTGCTAAAATTAATGAAGTAAATTCATGACCACTTGGAATCCCTAAAAAAGAAATTCCATTTTGTTTTTTATTATACTTAATAAAAAAATATGGGCTGTCTGTTTGTTTATCTGATTTACTAAGTTTTATATTACTAGAGGTGTCTGCAATTTCTGTAAGCATTAAAACTAGCTCTTGTTGTTTTGCATGACCTGATTGTAAGTAAACTAATTCAACAGTGTTTGTTAATTTTTTAAAAACAGTTTGTAATTGCGCAATCATTTGTTTGTCTAACATTTTTTACCTTCTTTGTTTTAGTTAAAGAAAGTATCGACTAAATTATATTAGATTGTAACTATTATATTTCTATTAAGTTATAGAGCAAGACTATCAATATTTTGTATATTGCTCTTAAACCTATCAATGAACTCTTGTAAGCAAAAATGACTAACTAAAGCAGAATGAAATGTTGAGCATAGTTTAAAAGAAATAATATCATCTTGAATTGTAAATTTAGAAACAAGAAATAATGGAGAGCAGTGATCATGCTTGTTAATTGTTGGATAAGATGATGTAAAATCTAAAAATGGAGTTATGCTAACCACAAACCAATTTGACCCTGATGGATTTATAAATTTTTTTGCACTGCTGGCAATCTCTTCACTTTTTAATGAGTCTTTTTTAAATTCTTCAATTCCGTGATCTGGTTTATACACAACAACAGAATGATTAAGAACTGTGTGTGGATTGTTTACAGGACAAACACAAATTAAAGAATCTGATTTTGTTATTTTACCATCTTTAATGCGTAATCTAAAACTAGGAGTCTCCCATTGTGCTTTAGAAAAAGCATATAAAAAAAAATGAGACACCTTAATATTTTTTTCTTTAGCTTTTGGTATAAAATTAAATATTTTAATTTCTGCAGTTAAAGAAGACTGGGGATACTTAAAAGAATTAGCAAAGTTAAACCACTGATTAGTTTTTAGTTCACAATTTTGCATTATAAATTATTTATTTTTAGATACCCACTGATCAATATTACTTTTAAGCTTGTCTACAAATTGAGAATAATGAAGAGCATCTGCAAGACCGTGATGCGCGCGGATTGTTAAACTAAAAGATGTGCAGTCTTTAGTTTTCCCCACCTTGCCAATTGTAAACGCTGGAGTTGATATATCTTTTACATCGCTAATTGGATTAAAAATAGCTGTGATGTCTAATTTATTAGCTATAGTTATGTCTATTAAATTGTCACTTATGTCATCTTTTGTTTGAATATGTTTTGCAACTAAAGCTTTGTCTTGTTTATCTTTTGCGTTTAAAAGAAAAGTTTTTAAATTATCTTGATAGGGGATATAGCAAAAATTTATTTTTGTTAAGGGACTTTGAATTAAATAAGAACAAGTTATAGAATCCACCTCCACAAGTTTAGAATTTTTTTCTCTTAAGCGAAATTCTGGAATATCTAATGAAGTTTTTGCAACTTGAAATATTAAAAAATGTGATAGATCTATTTGTTTTTTTTCTAAAAGTAAAAGTAAGTCTTTTGGAGATTTAATTTTTGCAGTTATAGAAAGTTGCGGTAAGTGAAATGTTTTAAAAAAAGAAAAAAGAGTTGATCTGCTATGGTTATTTAACATCAAAATTAAAATAAGTGTTTGGAAATTTTTCGTTATTTAATGTAAAGTGCCACCACTCTAATTTATAATTAACAAAACCTTGATTGCTCATAAGAGAGCCCAAAATATTTCTGTTTTTTTTCTGTAACAAAGTAATTCTTTTGTCAGCTGTGTTTGACAATGTGTCAAAAAAATCAAACGGAGTTCCCATGTCTAGCTCGATATTATTTTTTATATTAACCAATGTTAAATCAGCAGTGCTGCCACGAGTGTGCCCAGATTTATCTGCAATATATCCTTTTGGAATAATGTCTAGCTTGTCAATTTTAGGATAGTAAATGTTTTTCATTTTTGTATCGCCAATATCTTTGGCCCACCTAACAAAATGATCAACTGCCTTTTGAGGTCTGTAACAATCAAAAATTTTAAGACTGTATCCTTTTTTTATAGCATTTTTTTGAACTTCTTTAAGCGCCATGGCTGCAGATTTTTCTAGATAACAGTAAGAGGCTTTGTAGCCATCTACTTTTGTTCCCAAAAAATTTGAATTAGAATTATATCTAACATCAAATATTGCAGACGGTATTAGTTTATTAATAAGCAAAAATTCAGATTTATCGGTGCTGATGTTATTTTTTGTCAATTTAGTTTTCACACTCCATTTAGTAATGAACAGGGCCAAAAATGAAATAGAAATAATTACAAATACCAGCTTTAAAAGACCAATTTTTTTAATTTCTGATAGTATTTTATTAATGTTCATAATATTTGTTTTTATATTTTTTTTATCTATACCTAGCTACTCTTATAGCCCTGGATTTAAGACTACTCCAATGAAGCCTTATTCAACCACCATAAACTATTATTTACAACCTATAAATATAAAAAATCAGCAAAATTTTTTAGTAGTAAAATGTTTAAGTAAAAAAGCAATTAAAAAAATACCTGCAAAATTTAAAAAAAATAAAACAAAACCAGCTGTGCAGTTGTGCGAAGTATTTAGCCCTGTTTATTTTTCTGTATCAGAGATTGAGTCTGCGGCTGTAGATTTAGAAAAATGGGACAATTATTATCTTGGCTTAGATATTGGAGTTTTTGTTGCAGCGTTTATTAAAAAAATTAGAAACTGGGTTTGGAGAAATCCGGTAGGAAGAGTGGTTGGGGCTTTGGTTTTGTCATTGGAGATTAGCGACTTTATTACCCAAGGCAAACAAGGGGTTTTGTATGCGACTATTTACAGCATAGACAAAAAACAAGCAGAAAAAGTAGAATTGCAAAACAATACTTTTTATAAACCTGAAAATGCAGCAAGCCCAAATGCAGCAAAACAAAATTTAAATGTACTTAGGTCAGAGCAGTTAATTCCAAATAAATCTTGGGTTCACTTAAAAGGTTTTGACAAAAATTTAATAAACAAATTGTTAATTTTTTTTGAAAATAAAAACTCACAAAATTAAATTTGCTCTGCAAAGTCAAAACACAAAATTAAATTTGCTTTGCAATGCTTAGGCCTTTTTTTAAGCAACATTTATCATGCTTGTCTAAGTCTAAGCTATTTAACAAGCTAAGCACATCAGGATTTATAGGGCTGTCACTCCAAATACTTAGTTCATAAAGTTCTAATAAAATAAGCCAATGTAGTTTTTGATTTTTTATTTTTTTAAACAAACTATCAAGATTTTTAGATATATTATTTTTTTTTAAAAAAGACTGCCGCACTTGATATAATTCTTCATACAAAAGAAAGTAATTTTGTTGATCAATGCTTGCCTGTATTTTTGTAATGTATTTTGGTTGCACATTAATGTCAGAATTATATGCAGCAGTATCGGCAGGCCCAGCAAATACAGATAAAACTTTTGTTCCAACGGCCAGATCAAAAGCTCCCCAACTAGGATCAAATAATATTTTATCTTTATATTTTACACAGCAGTTTTTAAAACTTATTAATAATAATTTATTATCCTTAAAAAGAAGATCTACAACCGTCCCATTTAATTTTATATTAGAGTCAAAATTTAATAAAGTTTTTTTACCAACTTCTATATTTAAATCTTTTAATTCTTTTTTAGAGGTCTGCGATAAATCTACATTGCCAACAAAGCCAATTGGAGTGCTGTACCCAGTTACATGATAATTTTTATCATGACCTTTTAGCTCTTGGTTTTTATAAGATAATTGAGTAGGCCCATCAAACTTTAAAAAAATATTAGTATGATTATTTTTAATAAAATCTTCACCCATGCTTCCCAAAGAATCCGCCAAAGCACCTCCCAAAGAATCCGCCGAAGCATTGTTGCAGCTAATACTACTTACTAATTTTCCAGAAATTTGTAATCCAGAATTTAACTCAACTGTATTAACCAGCTTTGATTGCTTTGCCTTATCAACTGCTTTGTCGCCACCAATATTGCAAACTAAATTTTTTGAAAATTCATTTAAAGTATTGTGTAAATTTTTAAAATCTTTTGCTACAAATAATTGCGGCTGTGGTTTTGTAATATCATAATTATAATTAGTGCAATCAACTGTTAAAGGAATTTTTTTTACATCAGGCTTTAAACAACTTTCTGCCTCTAATATAGAAGACAAAAGACCAGCGCCTAAAATACTTGGATTATTTATGTCTCCAAACAAAGCATATTCTGCTGTCCACCAATTCATTCTTCCCAAGTATGCAGCTTCTGAAATAAAACTAGTATTTTTAATAACTGTTTTTAATTCTGATTCTGCATTTTGTATTTGTTTGTCGGTACTACTTTTACTTTCTTTTAAATTACTAAGGTCTCTAATTTTTTCGTACAAATCTAAATCTTCAAAACTTAACAATGCTTTTTTTGCAATGTTGGCATAACTTTTTAAATAATCAGAATAATCTTTATGAGCTAAAAACGGAGCATGCCCTGCTGCCTCGTGAATAATATCTGGCGATGGCGTATAAAGAATATGATCGACACTTCTAATTTCTGCAGCAATTGGCAAAACAGAATAAGATTGCAACTCCATAAAAACAGAAGGCGGAATAAATCCACTAACAGGGCAAGCATGCCAACCTATTTTTTGTAAAGCTGTATTTATAGAATCAATACTTGGTATTTTATCAACAGTGATTCCTGTTTTTTTTAAACCCTCTAAATAAAAAGGATGCGCGTTTGTTTTTAAAAAAAAAGTTAACTGCCTTAATGCAAATCTCCAAACTGCGTGATCTTCTGGAGTGTATTCAGAATTTTTTTGAGTAACTATATAAGGTTTTAAGTGAGATGGAAGATTGTTTTTCATATTAGCTTCCACCAAATAAAACAAATATATAAACATATATATATTATGCCAATTATTTTAGAAATATTAGCCTTCCACAACATAGTAAAAAATAATAAAATTGCACACAAGCTTGAAAATAATATGTCTGTTAAATGAGAGGTGTTTTGCATAACATTAATTGGATTTATTAAACTAACCACTCCAATGACACCAAGTAAATTAAATAAATTAGATCCAACAATATTTGTAATTGCAATGTCATGTTGTTTTTTATAAACCGAAACTAAAGATGTTATTAGTTCTGGCAAACCAGTTGCAACTCCGACAACTGTTAGGCCAATAAAACTTTGGCTTAAGCCAAGCCATTTAGCTAAAACTATACTGTGTGTAATTGCAAAGTGTGAGCCTGTGATAAGCAAGGCAACTCCCAAAATAATATAAGACAGTTCTATAATTAAAGAATTTAATTTTGGAGTGGCGGCTTTTATTTTTTTAGATTTTAAAACAGAGCGTAATAAACTAAACATTAATACTAAAATTAAAATAAAACCTTCTGGTTTAGTAATTATGTAACTGTTGTTAATTGTTGATGATGAAAATGGATTGCTGATTAAAAAAAATGCCAGCAAACCTCCAGATAAAAATAATAATATTAATTCTTTTTTATATTCAAATGGGCGAGTGCTAATTGGTTGTAAAATAGAAATTAAACCAAGTATTCCAAGAATATTAAAAATATTAGATCCAAGAATATTTGAAACAGAAATGTCGGGGCTAATATAACTTGCCTTTAAACTACTAAAAAATTCAGGTGCCGAGGTGCATAAAGATACAATTATAAGGCCCACTATAATATTAGGAATATTGTATCTAGCAGCTAAACTTATTGAACCAGACAACAACCTTTCTGCTCCAAGTGTTAACAAAACAAAACCTAGTAAAAGTAATAAAATACTGACTGCCATGAGGTTGAAGATACTATTTTTACTAGATAAACAGCAAGCTTATTTTAGGCTCTATTAGCAGGCCCCTCCAAAAAAAACAGGCCAAACTAATTATTGTGTAAGATAATGTAAGATAAGTTTAGCTTATGACACTACATGTTTAATCTTATGAAAACTGGGTAAAACTAGACTTTAGTATTAATTTTATTGCCTATTACTGCTTTTTTATATTGAAATTTTTACAAATCTTGGGTTTAAGTATGTACAAGCAGGCAGAAAATGACTTTAAATTCAAGGAGGCTATTATGGCTGGATTATCTAAGAAGTTTGTCACTGAATGTAAAAAACAGCTTTTAGTATTAAAGGCAGAATCTTTAAACAGAGTAAGTAATGCTAAAACTCAATTGGGTTATGCAGACGCTAGGGGTGGAGATATTGCCGATCAAACAGTAAAAGTACTTGCGGAAGAAGAATTTTTAAGAATGAGCACTCGATTAAGATTGCGTTTACAAGAAATTGAATATGCTTTGGCTAGAATTGAATCTGGAATTTATGGATTATGCGAAGAAACAGAAGAAACTATAGAGCAAGAAAGATTACTTGCTATTCCATGGGCAAGATTAAGCTTAGAGGGTGCAGAACTTAGAGAGTCTGTAAATCGCCAACGAGCTGCTGTAGGAAACTAAATTATTATTGTCTTTTAATAATAGCTATGTCACTAAGGCGTATGTTTTTATTAAAAGATTTTTTAGTTTTAAGTAAATTTCGTATTGTTGTTTTTGTTTTAATTAGCGCATTACTAGCTTATGTTTGTGCAACTCCCGTGGGATCACAAATAGATTTAGGAGTAATGCTTTTATTTTTTATTGCTTTGTATTTATTTTCTTCTGGAATTTTTATATTAAATCAGGTTCAAGAAATAAATATAGATGCAAAAATGCCCCGCACTAATCAAAGACCTTTGGTGTTAAAAAAAATTTCTGTCTCGGCTGCATTATTTTTATCTATTGTATTAACAAGCATATCATTTTTTTTATTTTTTATTATTAATGTAGAGGTTTTAGTATTAGCAGTGATAGGTTTAATATTATACAACGGACTTTACACAATGTGGTGGAAAAAAAAATGGGCATTTGCCGCAGTACCAGGAGCAATACCAGGTGCAATGCCAGTATGTTTAGCCTATGTTGCAGGCGGAGGAAGTTTATTTTCACAAGAGTTATATTATTTATTTTTAATTATGTTTTTATGGCAAATGCCACACTTTTGGTATTTAGCACTACATTACAAAGATGATTATATAAAGGGAGGGGTGCCAGTTTTGCCAACAGTTTACGGCGACAAAACAACTTTGTATCAAATGGGAATATATACATTTATATATATTGGATTAGCTTTGTCGGCCCCAGTATATATTCCATCAAGATATTTTTATTTACTATTAACAATACCAGTAGCATTTAAATTACTTTACGAATTTTTTAATTTTTTTTATGATTGTGTAAAAAATTCTTGGCAAGTAAATGGCGAAACAGGCAAGCGAAAATTATCGCCATTTTTTATGTGGATTAATATCAGTTTAATAGTTTTTTTATCTGCACCAGTGCTTGATAAATTATTATTTTATTTTAAATAAAATTTGACTTAATTTTTAAAAAGGCAGAGCCTGTTAACACAAAAGGCTGACATCCCTGCGGGCTGAACGCCTTTTGTGTTAGGCAAGCACATGTGATCTTTTATTAATTTAAGAACCAGCTTGTATTTTTTTGGAAAACCTGACCAACACTTACATTTTTAATAAAAATTTATTTATTGGCATGCACTCAATGCCATCGCTTGATATAAAATCTTTTTTTCCTTTTAAATATACAAGGCTTGCTTTAGATTTTGGAAATTTAGCTTTAAGATATTTTAAGCCTTTGGTTATGTTGCTGTCTGATAGCTTGGCCTCTATAAAATGAATAGGCTGTAAATTTTCAGTAATAACAAAATCTACCTCTCTGTTGTATTTATCTCTATAATATCGTAAATCTACATTTCTTCCCATAACATCTTGTTGAAAATAAACCCACTTTAATAAATGTACTGCAACAAAATTTTCAAAACGAGGGCCATCTTCTGTAACAACATTCCAGTCAAAGAAAAATATTTTTTGTGATTTTTTTAAAGCCTTTATTTGATTTGTATAAAAAGGCGAAATTCTAAACAAGGCATATAATCGCTCCAAGGCATTTAGCCAATTAGATAATGTTTTATTAGATGTTTGAATATCTTCTGCAATAGAATTAATAGAAAGAGTTCCTCCAACACAAGACGGAAGCCTGTTGTACATGATTTCTATTGTTCCCAAATTATTAAACTGTTCGTTAGATTGTAATTCTTCTCTAACAGTTTTTTGTCTATAAAAGCGAGACCATCTATTTGCATTAACTTTAGAAGATTTTAAAAATGGCTCTGGAAAGCCAGATAAATTATATAAATATTGAGCGTCTTTTTGTGTTTTCATTTTTAATTCAGAAAAAGTTAATGGCATTAATCTTAAAAAATAATATCTACCCTGCAAGCTGTCTCCCCCCTTTCTTAAGGTGTCCAAGTTAGCACTGCCTGTTACTAAAATTTTTTGTGTCTTGCCATGTTTATCATAAATACCTTTTAAATAATTGCGCCATCTAGTGAATTTATGAATTTCATCAAATATTAATAGAGGAGATTTCTTAAACTCTTGATTCAAAATTTTTGTTCTGTGGCTATCAATATCCCAGTTTAAATAATTAGAAGTTTTAAATAAAGATTTAGATAGCGTAGTTTTCCCCACCTGCCTGGGGCCTGCTACAAAAAGCATTTTAAAACTATTTAGATCTGTAAGAATTTGTTTTTTAATTTCTCTTTGCATAATATAGCTGTATGTCTTTTTTAGGAGTGGTGTCCAGATAAGTCTGGACTTTTTAGGATAGGGGTCCTAAAAAGTCCAACTAACAAAGCCATCTATATTTAATTTCCAATTTGAGGGTTACATGAGTATTATTTTTTTGTTCCACATAACACTGATCATTTTTCTTATAAGGCCTAGACCTACGCATTTTAACAGGCCCACACCTTCTAAGCTTGTGTTCAAAATAACTCATCATCAAATAATTTAAAAATTCCGTGATTAAGCTATAGTCATTTATGCAGAATATGTTAAACAGACTATATGTGCTAAATATAACGCAATAAATTTATGATAAAAGCTCGTAAATAAACCATTACTCACGGGGAAATCCCATCAAATGAGTGATATTACAAAGGTAGGTAAGCTATGAAGAT
>JAAGOD010038642.1_pt1 | contig 16849 bp, 27 predicted proteins | sample 8389681 | NCBI WGS metagenome assembly JAAGOD01 (sample SAMN13964374, study PRJNA552185) | sponge metagenome | biome: deep-sea hydrothermal vent fields; feature: spots directly above weak diffusing fluid; material: seawater and sediment | host: Tedaniidae sp. KZ-2020 ... | reverse complement strand
TCGAGTAGCAGCCCTGGCAGCAAAGCGTTTTCAGAGCTGGAAGACTCTGATCCTGTAAGATATTCTTAATTAACGCGCCACTAGCGCGCCATTTTTGTGGGTAGGATGGGATGGCAGTGCTATTGATGTGGCTCTTTGTTTGTAGTACAAGTTTGTGGGGTCCCAGAGCATGGAAGTACAAGATAAAGACAGCCACCCCCACAAGAAAAGCAAGAATAAACCAGAGAAAGCGAGACGATGTGAGTTGTTGCCTGATCCGAAGTGCTCTGATGCCCTGCATCAAGAGCCTGAAGGAGGGACAGAAATTAGAGCCATGAGTTGCTATGAGACATCTGTTGTTTTTGTTAACTTCAGCACCTCTTATGGCAAGTGAAAGGCTCCAGTTGCAGGAGGAGGAGGATATTAAGGTAATTCTACTTCGGCTTCATAGAGTTCTGATGCTACCCCTCCCAATGTCTCTGAATGTCTTTGCTTTCCCAAGAGAGCTATAGAAGCAAGTCTGCAGGATGCAGGCCAAGGAGCGAGTGTGCAGGACGAAGGCAAAGGAGCAAATATAGATGCAGGCAAGGAAGTAAGTCCACAGGATGGAGGCAAAGGAGAGAGGATGCAGGATGCAGGCAGAGGAGGGCCGTCTCGAAAGAGGAGGAGGGGACTGGAACAGCAGTCTCTGTTCAGGAGGCAGGATACTAGGTTCAAATCTGTGCAGGCGGCAAGTGAGAGGACCGAGGAGACGGTGGATGCAGCTATAAAACTTGGTGAAAGCATGTCTTCAATGGTATGAAGGATTGCTGTATGTCAGAAGTAGAGAATCTGTGCACATAGTAGCTTCCATCACTTGATGGATATTTTATGTATCCTTCAGGCCAATCTAAAGAAAGCAAGTCCTGAGGGTGAAGTCGTATGCGAAGACCCTCCATCTTTCTTTGAGAGCCCACCACCAACGACACTTCCAGAAGAGATGGACGCTGACGCTGAGTGTGGGGTGGCTGGTAGGCAGTTGTCCCCCAGCTGGCAAGGTCCCAGCACAGATGCACTCTCCCCCTCTCCAAGCAACTTGGAAACAGCAAGGTCAAAGGCACTTCCCTTGTCTCAGCTGAAGTCTGTGTCAATCAAGAAGTTGAGTTTGAACAGACGTAAGATTACTAGTCCATCGACCAGACGTTCAGATCCTCCTCCTCCTCACACCAGTAATGAGCAGGGGGCATCTCATTCTACCACGCAGCAAGGAGGCAAGGTCAAGAGAATGAAGATGGATGGAGATACAAATGAACCACTACACTCATCTAGGAAGGGAGGAGCTAAGCAAGGCAATGTGTCTCCAGTGATTGTTGAGGATAATTCTCCACCATTGCAGCATAAAGGGAGCCTGAAGGATGGGAGTTTAACTCCCACACAGAATCAGCCAGCTGGTAGCAAGAGGAAAGGCTTGGAGGGCGAAAGTTCAACTCCCACACAGCCAGCTAGTAGCAAAGGGAGTGGAGTTGGTGGCAAGAGACCACCCATAGCTGGTACTGGAGATGCAGAGGCTGACACTCCTCCACTCCCATCTGTTCACTCCCGCAGACAGCTGGCCATTACTACCACTAAACTTCCCGTAAGTGATCGCAGAGAGGCAGGAACTGGAAGGGCTATGAAACTGTCCAGACCAGCCAGGAGAAACTTGTCTCTTTCCTACAACAAGAAGCTTGGAGATCGCAGACAGAAAATCAAAGTTCTCATCAAGCCAGTGAACTGTGATGAAACTATTGAAATTGATCGGAAGGTCCTCAGTGATTCACCGCCTGCCACCTCCCCTGTGAAGAAGGCTTCCAAGATCGTGCAAAAGAAGGTTGGCATTGATGAACCCCCTCCCTTGGCCACGGCTGGGAATACCGAGAGACCTCTGGACAGCACCTTGAAGGAGACTGACCCGACAACTGATGAAATGGTGGAAAGAGGTGTGGATGGTGCAGTGGAGGCAGCAGGTCCCACTGAAGGAGTAGAGACTCCCAGGATGAGTGAGGACAGTGACTCTGACGTGACCACTGGTGGTGTCAAGCCTGAGGGCGCAGGGGACCTTTCCAGCTGTGAGAGTGAAGCTGCTGCTCCTGATACCCACATGGAGATGGGAGAAGCTTCACCACCTAACTCTCAGACAAAAGTGAATGACACTATCTTTTCCAGCACTGCAGATGGTAAACTGCAAAGTGACAATTTGGATGAGCATCAGCCCAAGAAAATCAAGCTTGACAACTCTGAAAATGTAAGCACCAGCTTCAAGGCAAAGAAGCGCACTGTCCAGGACCTCAGGGCTCATCCTCCTCCTGTTGTCTTCGCCGAGGGGAAAATCCCCCCAGCCCAGTACTCCAAAGTCATCCTCGGCAGTTTCAACAGCTATTTCTCTCAGCTGGCTGAGGCCCAGAGGCAAGTGCTGTATCGTGTGCGGTGGGGGGAGCCCCTCAAATGCAGCGCCAAACAGCCGGGAAGGAAGAGGTCCTCTCGCAGGATGGACAGCCATCTCAAGCTCTCTCTGAAGCTGGGCTCTCCAAGAGTAAGAAGACTGTCCGACTCTGATTTCAGCCTCAGTGAATTTAGTCCATCAAACAAAAAGCAGCATTCATTGCTTCCTGTCAGTCCAAGCTGTGGTGGTTCTGGAGCTCATCTTGAGACTGAGGAGGATTTGAATGATGTTGAGAATGCTTCTGTTGATGGAAGAGGTGAAATCACTCCTCCTGGGCACCCTGATGTTGGTTTTAAGGAATCACCTGATGTGTCTAATGATGCGAAAAGTCCACAGGTGGATGCCGTTGTGATTGGCACACAGGAGGAGGAGGAGGAGGAGGAAGGGTCTGACAGTGAGGCCATGGAGGATTTCGAGGGTGGAGGAGGCGAGTACAATTGTACCCCCCAGGGTGCTAACATCATCGGCACACAGGATAGCCCAGACCCAACGAGAGATGTGATGAACAGTCTGAATCCATCGGGCAGTCAACCCACCTCACTCTTTCCAGATGTACTTGATACAGAGTCCCAAATCCTGCGTGACATTCTCTCCAGTCCCTCTCACAGCCCTGGCCCAACCACAAGGAATCCCAGTGCCAAGCCAGTTGAGACAGACTCCCAAATCCTCCACCACATTCTCTCCAGCCCATCACTGTCTGACAAAACTCCCAGCCCTGACCCAGCAGCAAGGAATCCTGGAGCCAAAGTAACCGAGAAAGAAGCAAGTCTTTGGCTGAGTGCCAGGAGACCGCCGCCATCACCAGCTGTCAAGAAAACCAGGAAGAGAGCCACACCTGCTCGCCCCAGGGCATCCAAGGTACCTAAGGCTAAAGTGGCTAAAAAGGCGGAGAAGGCCAAGAGGGTGGGCAGATCAGCTGCTGCTAGACTCCTACAGAGCAAGGCCAATGCAAGCAGCACCAGCAGCGATGATGATGATGACGATGTCGTAGCAAAGCCCACCAGAGGTCGGGCCATGTCTGAGTCTCGCAGTAACACCTCTTCTGAAGGAGAGGATGGAGTGGGCCAGAGAGACAGTTCAATCATAGCCACAACTGCCACTACCTCCAGAAGTACCTCTGCTAAAAGGTAAAGAAACTAGTTTTATAACAAGCTTTAGGTGAGACACAAATTTTGATTACAGTGGTGGTAGTGTAATTGACTTGACAGAAGATTTGCACAAGGCTGGTGGCAGGGCTAAGACTGCTTCCTCCAGTGCTAAGCAGCCATGTCCCCTTTGCAACAAGCTGTTTGCTGAGGACTGCATTGAGGCTCATGCTGCCAACTGTATGGGCATTGAGACAACAGAGGAGGGTAAATCTCGCTGTCCGAGATGTAGTAAGCTGTTTGAAGGCTCTCTGATGGACATCCACATGGAGCAGTGTGGTGGTGAGGGAGAGGATAGCAGCGACGACGACTTTCCCGTCAGGAGGCATCCTGTTGCTGCCTCCTCTGCTCGAGAGAGAAGCATGAAGAAGGGCAGCAGAGGGGAGGGTGCTGCTGTGAAGGGGAGGGGGAAAAGGAAGGGAGGGGAGGAGCAACTGACTCTTAGCAGATTCTGTCAGTCTGCTCGTTCATCATCCCCTGACATTCAAAATGGTGCATCTTAATCACAATCAATGAGTGATACATTAGCTATTGTAATCTTTTCAGATGATGTCATTGAGATTGCTGACCCCATTGGCCCTACCACTACTACTACTAGACGGACTGGTTGTGCACTATCAAGAGATGACAATCCCAGTCCTGAAGCCGCTGACGAGGCTCACTACGAACAGCCCATGGCTGTCCGCTGTGAGGACGGGGGTTACATGTTGGATCCACGCACAATCAGCAACTCCCCCATCCGAACCTACACGCCCCTCAATGCCCTGGCACCTAAGGAGAGAGACGCATTCCAGAACCAGTTTCAGACCACTGGACGCAGCAGGAATTATCGAAACGTCTTTGATGAGCTCGTAGGTGCGTGTGTTGCTGTTGCGTTTAGACAATTCTGGTCTTTAATTAACGAGACGTGCATTTTATTTAGGGGAGGGGAGTGGTGCTAGTGGCTGGAACACCAAGAGAAAGGGACGTGGTGGTGGATCTGCTAAAAAATTCACAAACTGGAACAAAGCAAACTGGAAAAGGACCACAAACAAAAAATGCTCAAGAAAGTAAAATTCAATTTTTTTAAATTTCGCGCTCTCCCCTTAGGACTTGCTTTTATATTTGACGACCGTTGAATAGGTTGTTTTATGCAGTCACGGTGGGTAATTTTAAGATGCTGAAATTGGTATCCTCTGCATGGCACAGGCTAGTTCGAAGCCTTCTCTTCCCCTTGAGAACTTGCTGCATCCCCTGCGCTTCCCTGACAAGATCACCTGGTGGGCGCCATATGGAATGGACCTCAGCTTTCTTTGACCCCTGTATAGAAAAATGCGAGAAGAGTGTTTACTTTGTTGGAATGGTAAGAACTCCATGGTGGGTGCACTATCCTGTGTTCAATTCCTGTCTACACCCCCCTCACAACCATGTAGCTGTGCTTCGTGCTAGTGATGGTGGGCATATCAATGGTGGCAGTCACCATGTATGTGTACGTGGTGCCATTTCTCTACCACACTCAGCACCCCTTGATCTTTGCCATGTACTTTATCTACGGAAACTACCTCCTTGTCATGATATGCTTCAACTATTTCTCTGGGGTGTATACGAAACCTGGGTCAGCCCCGAAGGTAGAAGTTAGGATTTTTGAGAGTAATGCCATACTCATGTTAGTATTGTCTCCTGTAGCCTCTCCACTTTGACCCCAGTGTTGAACTGAAGAAAGGGTGGAAGATCTGTCACAAGTGTGAGTGCATCCGTCATGTGACTGGCATGTGATGCATAAAAATGTATTACATCAAACAGGTGAAGCGCCTAAGCCGCCACGGGCCCACCACTGTAGAATATGCAACTGGTACGTGCAGAGTTACAATATAAACTATTTCTTGATGGATGACAATTCCTTTACTTAGCTGTGTTTTGAAAATGGATCATCATTGTCGTATCCTTAAGACCATTACAGTGTACAATTGAATGCACAGTGGAACTTTCCAATGACAGATCATAGAAACTGTTCATCATACAGAGGGTGTTCCTTCATTGGAGGGACAAGAGAACAGGTTTCCTTTATGCAGAATATTTTGTTGTTCTTTCTACTGGCTCTCTGTTAGTGAACTTGACTTGAGGTGCATCTAGCGTGGATGTTTAACTGCATAGGGCACAACAACCATCGCTACTTCATGGTGTTCATCATCTACATGTCGATGGCCACCTGCTATGTCATCAACTGCGGCTGGACCAGAATATTCGTCCTCCTCGAAATAAGAGCCGTAAGAGTATTGGCAAATATGCGATGGAACCGTTGAATAGAGTACTCCCTTATGGAGAAGCTGTCCTTATCTCAGATGCCAATTGGGGACCAATTTTTGGTTGGCCTTACATCAGAGGATCCTTAATTAGGGATTCTACTTCTTGTACTATAATTGGAGGAAAGACACTGTTGCGTTGCAATGCTTTTTGCCCCCTCTAGACATACATTCTCAACCTTGTAGACATGCTTGGACTGGTGAGTTCTCTAGTGTCAGATAGTGTTAAAAGTGGTGTCAGCAGTGTCATTGTATCACTGTAGCGTAGCTCCATTGATCAAGCGGCGGCGTACCCTGAGGCTGGCCACATGGAGGGCGTGCTGCTATGTTTGCATTGGTTTATCTGCCTGGGGGTGACCATAGCCCTGGCCATCCTGGGAGGCTGGCACCTCTACCTCATCTCCGTCTCAGAGACCACCATAGAGTTCTACACCAACAAGAGGGACGCCAGGCTCATGAAGAAGGAAGGAAAGGTAAGAGAGAGGGAGGGAGGGAGGAGGAAGGATATCGTGGATTAGTATTGTTTGTCCCCAACTGCAGGTATTTTCTAATCCATACAGTTTTGGTTTTCGCAACAACTGGATCATCTTCCTTGGCATAGTCAATGGAAAGTGAGTGTCCATGTTTGTGTGTTTGTTTGTGGAGCGCACTGTTTACCCGCTGCACCATGTTCCCCCATGTAGGACGTTTAGTCGTCACATTCTGCTGCCGTCGAGGCACCGCCCACATCATGACGGACTGGACTGGGATGCAGAGTCACTGCTCTGCTACAAGGATAAGCCTAGAACCTTCCCTGTCTAGTGTGCCCCTCTATGAGACCTCAGAGCTTGGTGGGGGGTGTGATCCAAGGAATCGTATCGTTTTTATTACAGTCGAAAAAAGTTTGTGGACTGGGACTATATATAATGATACTGAATTACCTAGTTGACCTCCATGGTGTGTTTGCTGGTCACTCCTGTGGTGGGAACAGATTCTAGGGGTTTTATTGGTGGCCCAAGACTGTCCCCATGGCTCTTCCCCACACTACCACTGCTTGTTGTTATGGTGGTGGTCCCGTTTCTCTCCCTCTTGTTGGTCTTTGGTTTGGCGAGTGGAGAGTCCTTGAGCATCACTAGCTTCTTTGGTTTCTGCTGCTCTCTCTTCGAGAGCAGGTAGGGGGGGGTAGAGTGGGTGGAGCTTGTGAGTCCTTGGTTGTTGTTGTGGGCGGAGCCTGTGAGCCCTGAGTGGGTGGAGCTTGTGAAGACTGAGCCTGCAAGTCCTGGGTTGTTGAGAGAGGAGCTTGTGATGCCGGTGATGCTGTGGATGGGGTGGTGTGAGGAGGAGAGGAGGGTGCCCGACATTGAGGACAGCATGGTGGTTTGTGGTGGGGTGTGTGGCCGGTGGGGTTCAGGGGTCGTCATCAAGGACGGTGCACTTGGGTACCGATTCCCTATGTCGTAGCTATCCCTTTTTTGCTGCACAGAAAAATTTCAACAATCACTCGTATTATTGTCCGATGACTGTATCTTTTTACCTTTGACGCGAGAGGGTTGAGGACCCCAACAAAAGGATTAGCGTTGAAGACTTGGTTGTAATTTTTTTCCCTGTTCATTAGCTCCAGTTGGTAGATGCGCTTCTCTGCCTATTGTACCAGGAGGCATGTTGTATAATGGTGTGGGTTACTAGACCATGGGGGCTTACAATGAGGTCCTTCATCTTTTGTTTCTGCTGGCGTGTGAGAGCTTGGAGTTCCCTGATAAGGTCCAGGTCTTCCGGCTTGGACTCTCTCCTCCTGTGCCTCTGCTCCCAGTCGGCCACTCTAATTAATGCCACCCATAGTGCGTAATGAACACTGTGCCACAGATTCATGGGTTATTGAGACTCACTCGTTCTCGAGCACACCGATCTTGTGCACAAAGAGTGCCTTGGCATTGTTGAACTCTGAGAGCAGCATCTGAGCCTGGTGCTTTCTCTGTGTTGTCTGAGACTCAAGTTCAGCCTCATGTGCTGCTGTCATTTCACTCATACGCTGCCTGTGATGACAATAACATCACTGTTATGTACGCTACAGTAGAATCCCTCTGTAGTGAGACCACCCCTCTAATTAGGACACTTGGAATGTCTGTATCACACTTCTTACTGGAGTAGACTGTTTGCTTCTCTTCGGACCATCAGGACCTCCTGACCCTTGACCTCCAGCTCCTTCTTCAGGTTATCCGTGGCCACTAAGAGTGAGTTGACTTTGCCCCGCAGTTTGCTGAGCTCGGCATCTCGATGCTCCACATTAGAGCTGAGCCCACTCAGAGTCTTCTTGTATTCACTTGCCTGATGATGAGATGATAGATTATGTGGTAGCTTTAGCTATTTCAACCTACTTCATTCTTCCACTGAGCTATCAGTTTGTTTATTTGCTCTTGATATTTCTGCGTCTCCAGTGCGTGCTCTTCAAGCAAAGTCCTCTTTTCTGATTCATGTTCCACCGAAAGCTCTGTTTTCAGCTCGGCCATCCTCTTGCTGTGCTCTGCCTGTGTGTCTTCCAGTTGCTCGAGGCTCTGGTGCTGCAGGATTTCCTTGAGGCCCTGCACGGCAAGCTGGTGGGCCTGCTGGATCTCCTGGTACTGCGTCTCGTACTGCTCCTTCAGGGACTCGGCATGGTGCTCCTTGTCCGAGATGAACTGCGCCTCCAGGGCATGGAGGTCCTGTTTGTAGGCCTGCTTCTGAGTTGCCAGTTCTTTGCTGTGCGATTTCTTCAGCTCCTCCAATTGAAGCCTGTAGAAGCAACGTTATATCTAAAATACAGGCACGTAATTGCCAGAAGTATAGTTACTTCAGAGCAGCTGTTTTGCTGTCCGCAGATGACTTGGCCTTATCCAACTGAGTGGAGTTGGAATCTTTCAGATCCTGCAGTTTCTGCTCAAGCTCTGAAATCTGAAAGCAGTCCAAATGCACAGCTGTTCATACTGTGTGTCGAGGTTTCTACCTTCTTGGTAAGCTTCTCCTTTTCTTTCTCCCATCTTTTGTTGGCATTCTCCATGGCTCTGTCCTTGATGTTGGCCAGTTCTGACAGAGCTGCTCTGGAGTCCTCGGTGTGCCTGCCAGCCAGTTCCTCCCTCAGGGACACACACTCCTGCCTGCACGTCGCATGCAGTACACCATGAATGGAACTAGACTTTCATGCAGGCATCTTACTTCAGCCTGTCCTCCAGTTGCTGGGTCAGGTCCTTCCTAAGCTTCACCAGCTGGTCTTTGTGACTCCTGCTCATCTCTCTAGCCTGCTCCTTCAGCCCTTCAACATTGCTCTGCGCAAAGGGAAGTACATGAGCTTGAGAAGAAGCCAACAATTTGAGGTTTTCGTAGATTTTTTGCACACCTCACATGTGCTTGGCATCACCTTGAACTTTACTTCCACAAAATTTATACCACCTTCGAAAATTTTCCACCAATGTGGTATGCTCACCAGTAGTAAGTCCCTCTCTTTCGTGCTGGTCTCCTTGCCTGTGCGTGCGCTGATGAGTTCCTCCCTGACCGCGCTCAGCTCCTCCCTGAGTCTGTCCAGGGCCGTGCTGGCAGAGCCCAGGCCCTGCTCTCTCTTGGCCACCTCCGACTCCAGTCTCTTCAGCTCCAGCCTCGCCAGCTCCAGCTCGCTGCCCCACTCCGAGAGGGTGTGGTGGAGCTGGGACGCCTCGCTCTCCAACTGCTCCTTGAGGTGAGCGAGAGCCTTGTCTCTCTCAAGCTGCAGCTGGTGACGGAGGGCTTCTAGGGCTGCTTCCTTGTCCATCTCAGCAGCAAGTGCAGCTGTAAAGAGTCAAGAAGTACTATAGCTCCCTCTAGTCTGGACTCCTGAAATGAGGCCACCTCTGTATTGAGGCCATTGTTCCAATGTATACTTGTCATGGAACGGTCCCGTGCTAGAGTAGCCGCTATACATTATACCTTGTGCGTTCTCATCTTTGAGCTGCTGGAGGGCTTTCAAGTGTTGGTTTCCCATCTGGCTCTCCCTCAGGCCAAGCTGAGCATGTGCAGCCTCAATCTCCCTGGCATACTGCACGCGCAACTCCTGCTTCTCCCGCCTCAGCTGATCCAACTCCTGATACGGGATTTTGTGCATTATGTACTTTACACTGTTAGTGTCCAACCTTTTCCAGTGCTCTGATCTGTGCTAGCTGGGTTTCACTGGTGGCACTCTGAGAGGTCTCCAGGGCACGCTTCTCCTCCTCCAGCACCCTCACATTCTCCTCCAGATTACTGATTTGTGTTTGCAGGCTCTCTATCGTGTCCTCGTTGGACACGCGCAAGGCCTCCAGCTTTCCCACTTTCCCTGTACAATGAAGCGTATGTGTGGTTAGCACAGAAGACAGTGGAACCTCCAAATAAAGGACCATTTCACATCTATTGTCCCTTGTAGAGAGGATGTCCTTATCTGATTAGTACAAAGAAGGATGAATTTGTGGTTTAGACAGAGGTTGTCCTGATTTCAGAGATGAGACATCCTGTTCTAGCGCAGTGTCCACATCTTCCTGTTATCAAGCCTCCACTTACCGGCCATTCCTTTCATTTCTGCTGATTGCTGTTGGTAGTGCTCTCTGGCAATCTCCAGCTCAACCGTGGCCTCCCTCAAGGCACCCTTCAGTCTCCCCACTTCAGCCTCAGACTCCGCAAGCAGGTTTCTGGATTTCGCTGAGCTGGCCTTACGCTCTTCAAACTGGGAAAGCAGGTCCGCTACTTTCTTCTCTGAGAGAGCCAGCTTGTCCCTGGCTATCCTGAGGTCGTTGGAGAAGGTTGAGATCTGGTGATTCAGCTCCTCTTCCTTCTTTGAGAAGTCAGCTCTCAAAAATTTTTCACTCTCTTCTGCTAATCTTTTCTCTGCAGCTATTTTCTCCTCCTGAGCTTCAGTCATGGCTAATGTGCAACACTTTATCTGATCTTCCAGCTCTTTTTTCAAGCGTGACATTTCTGTCGCATGAATTGCTTCTAGGGAAGTTCTCTCCCTTGAGAAGTTGCTCTCCATCTTCATGAGGAGCTCTCCCATCTCCAGTTGGTGTGCCTTCTTGAGATCGTCCAGTTCCTTGCTGTTCTGCCTGTCTAGCTCTGCGCGGAATCGATTGAGGTCCTGGAGTTGCTGGGCTTGGCTGTTTCTCAGCTTCTCCAGCTGTGTGGTCAGAGAGAGGACTTTGTCTGTGTGCTGCGCTCTGATGACCACCATTCTATCCTCAACCGTCTTCCTGTATGCAACCTGTTGAAGGGAATTCATATCCGTCATCAGCTGCATCTAGAGCAGAGCTGTGCAACATAGCGCACACACCCACACACCTGTTCCTTGTGGAGCTGATCTCTCTCCCTCTCCACAGCCAAAAGGGACTCTTTCAGGCCCGCCACCATATTTTCAGCTCCTTCTTTCTCAAGCAACAGCTTTATATTGCACTGCTCCAACTTGTGGGTGCAATCGGAAAGAATTCTGTCTAAATCCTCTTCGTGAGTAGCCTTCAGTCGAGCCAAAAAGTGTTCATGTTCGTCGTTCTTTGTATTCAGGACATAAATCACCTAGAATTCAAGTTAGGTATATTATTATCATGGAGATTTATCGGTTCTATGGTTCTACCTTGGTCAGTTGAGCGATTTTCTTCAAGACTTTCCTGTGGTACTCTCGAGGGATGGGTTCCCCTCCAGCCTGGAGGCCATGCAAAGATACAGTAATGCCCAGTTTATCTCTGGAGGACATTTTGGGTCAACAGCAAACTTGAATCAGGAGTGTCAGAGCTTTGCACACCTGTGGCTGAATTAGAATTTTGACCTTTGGCACTCCACTGATGTTTGAGGATAATTGTTGCCAAGCAACACACGTTTCACCGAGATCATGTGACAACTCATGACGTCACAGCAAAATCATGTGTGTTTTAACAAAAAGGTGGGCGTGGCCGTTAGGTTTCCTGGTTTCGCAGTCTTTGTCACCCTCTAGAGCTTGTTTTTATCCCTAGCTAGCTTCTCTATTTTACTCCCTTCCCTCCACCATGGTCGATTTATCGAGGTTCAGAAGAAGACGAGAACAGTTGAATCCTCGCTTTTACGACAAGCCTTCCAGAGAACGCCACTTCTTCTCAATCATTGGTAGTGTCCTGTCTGTAGTGCTGCTGATAGTAGCACTGTTCCTGAGAGAGTGGGCAAAGGCGGGTGATAATCTCTGTGAATACACCTTTGGACTCACCAAGGTCTACATCACCCAGAGGGCCAATGACCAGCTTGTAGTGAAGAGCAGTAAGTGTACAATGTAGCGAGCTGTAGCTAGCTAGCTACCCCAGACTATAAAATGGCATTAGTGTATCTTGTGTAGTCGACTACTATAGACTACAAAATGAATGTACGGATTCCTAGCCATCCTTGTCCTTTTGGTGGTAAAACCCCCACCATCCTACTTTGCTCTAAGCTTGTCAACAGCTCAAAGTGCGTGTATGCACGCGCATGTGCATGCATGTGCGTGTGTACATTCGCGGGGATATAATGCAGATGATTCGTCTTCGTCCCTTGCAGTGAGCGACTATTACAAGCAAGACCAACAGATTCTCATCTCGTGTATCCTGAGTGTGACAGTCCTTACCCTCATCTCCTCCGCAGTGGCCACTGTCATAAGCTTTGGCTATCCCAGAGAGAAAATGGAATTCCTCAGACATTACTCCGTCTTTAACATAGTATCATGTAAGTTTGTGCTTATTAGTAATATGATCGCAGAATGCTATTTTAGTTTGGTTTGGCATCTGGATGATCTGTGGTGTAATAGTACAAATTTGAAGAGTTTGCTAATTATTAATTAGATCATATTCATCCTCCCCCTCTCTCTTCTCCTTCTCCCTCTCTCTCTCTCTCTTCTCCCTCTCAGTATTATGTATAGTACTAGTAGCTGGACTGTGGCTGGCCGTAGTCGAGAGTCTACCTAGAGGCAAGTCAGCGCCCCCAGAGTGTGTTGAGTCCAGCACTACGGACAGTCCTACCAGCAGCACTGACCCAGCAGTCAGCTTTGGCTACTGTTTCTACTTCCTGTTGGTTGGAGGGGCTTTCTCACTCGGTGGTGCATCCATCAACCTGCTCTTCGCTCGCTCAGCAGCTGATAGGAGACGGTCACTAAGAAACAGATTCAGGTACTTTAATACTCACCTTTCAGATCAATGCTGGCACGTCAAGAAATAGATTCAGATACGAAATAGATTCAGATACATTAATGGTCACGATTAATACTCACTAAGAAATAGATCAGATTGATGCTCACAATTCAGGTGTACATTAATGCTTTAATGGATTATGGCTATCAGATGGCATACTGAAGATCAAGTTTCGACAACCTTCCTATTTTGCTTTGCAGGCAGCGACAGAGCAGAGAGGCAGCACAAAGAGAGAGCAACTCAGCAGGCAGAGACTTAACTAGACCACGTGGTGCAGTCCCTCCACCTTACAGCGCACTGGAAGAGGAGCTTGACACAGGTGGGGAGACAACCGAAACTTCCATGAGCGAACCTGAGCTTTCTGAGCAAGACGAACCCATTTCCCCTCCACCTCCATATGTTCAATAAAATTATTTATTTGTAAATAGCCAATCCGTTGTTGTTGTTTTTATATTATGTCAATCATTGTTCTGTGACAGCACCAAGATTTTTTATTGAGAGAATTAACATTGGGGGGTTATAGCGCAACTAGATTTGCAAGTCAATGGTCAAAAATCAACGGCCGGCTATTAGCAAAGTTAATTTGCAACATACTTTCACACCTGGTTGGTGGTGTCTATTGTAAACCATAACTAGTAGCTTTTGAAGGTGACGATGCTGTACCCGAGGAAGGTCGAGTACAATCGACGATCTTTTACCACATAATGGCTGTTGCCTTGTCTTCTAGGCTTGTTCAGAGATGCAGATGTACTTGCCTACCCCTCCTCTCCTGGAGGTGCTACACCCAGCCACAGCACAGCAAGACTACTGACGACTACAGGAGCTTCAAGAAGAACTACACAGCTCTGAGGGTGAGGTTCATGGATGAATTCAAACAAGAGAAGAAGATGCTAGAAGAAGACTTTAACAGCCAAGCAGCAAGGGATGCTCGCATGGAAGCTGAGAGGGAGGCAAAGGCATTGGCAGAAAATGAAAAGGAACTTGAACAAATGGCCAAAGAAAGGTATTACTGACCAACGTTTCCCCATTTTTGAGACATCCGTCCACTTTCAGGGAGAAGAGGGAAGCAATTTGGGCTATGAAAATGGAGAATAAATGGTTGCATGGAATCGAGGCAAGGAGGAGGGTTGAAGAGGAACTGAAAGAAAGGCGAACACAGGTCGTCTCTGAAATCATAGTAAGTGAATAACTTAAAATATAAACTCGTGAACAGATTTTTTTGTTCAGGAAAAAAGCAAAGACTTTGTAACAATGGAAAATATGGAGGAGAAAATCATGGAGGTACTCAATAACGAAGTGAACTATAATTTCGCTATATCAAATACTGGTGAAATATTCAAGTAGATCAACGCCACCTCAGCATAATAACTTTTATGTTTGTGTCATCAAGCAAGAATTTTACGTCTGGTCCACCATCTTCTTTTCATGCTCCAGCAGCCACGTCTTGGTGGCAGTCCCATCCCCTCCACTGTAGTTTCCCGCAGTGGCCCTCCCCCCAGCCCCCCCGCCTCCTGCACTGCTATTGACCACCCTGTGGCAGGGCACCAGGATGGGGATGCAGTGGCTCTTGACGGCCTGACCCACGGCACGGGCTGCCCTGGGGCTCCCCGACAGCATGGCTAACTCCTTGTAGCTCAGCGTCTCTCCAATGCTAGTGTTCGACAGCACAGACCAAACCGTGTGGAAAAAACCACCTAGATAGAACATGCAGACTAAATCAAAACCACAATCTTTTCGGAGTCCAACTGAACCTTTCTTGGAGAAGGCTATCTTTGGCTTTGGAGGAGGCGGTGGGTCCTCTACCAGCAACTTCCCAGCAAAGTAAGCATCCAGCCACTCACAGCAGACTCTCAGGTGGCTGCTCGCCTCGGATCCATCCTCCTGCAGGGTTTCAGACCATTTCACTGCACCTTCAGTTTCTTCCACCGCCAGTTTCTCTGCTGCTTTTTCGTCTGCATGCTTCCCAAACAGGTATTTGACTGCTGCTATGCCCTCTCCAGTTGCTGTAAGCTTCAGGTGACCCATTGGTGAACCGTACACGACGCTCCTTGAAGAGCTTGCTGAGTTCCCACTACCATCTTCATCCAAACTTGTAGCCATTTCCAGCCACGTGGCAGCTTTGCAGAAAAGTGGGCGGGGCTGGATCTGCAGACAGAAAACGAGCTGTCATCCACCAGCAGAAGTTAAGCAGCACTGGGCCAGCTCAGTACCTGGATGGGTGACCAGTCGGAAAGGCTACCTAGAGAGAGTGGTTTCTGACTTGTCAAACTCTCCCTCTACAGAAATTGGCTCTGAGGTCACTAAGGAAAAGTTCCCCTGTTATTTGACTGCATCAATTCCATGAAGCATGTGCTGTCTGCTGTCAAGAAGAGCTATATTGCTCTTGCAAAGTCCTAGCTGTAGCTTTGCAGAGCTCCAAGGAGCTGAGGTGGCCATCGATTTGAGAAAGGAGGACTAGCATGAGGCCAAATCTTCATGACTCAATGTCAGCATGGATCAGCATCTTCGCATTCCCATTAGCATCAGAGTTAAGGAAACAGCTGCAGTAAACCTCTTACCAAACACCTCTCTACATAACCTCTCTATAGGGGGACTGCATAGTCTCCTTAACCACTGATCCCAGGCTACGTGACGTGGACACTGGAATGCAAGTAGCCCATCCCTCCAGAAGGTGAGCCACGCCTTCCATCATTGGGATCTATCATCTAGCTACAGTTCAAATTCCCCCATGCCCTTCTGTGAGTGACTATGATAGCTCGTCACCCACAGCAGTGGGCATCAGGAAATACCTGCAGCAAAATTTCAATTTCATACACACAGTTCACAACAAATCATAATTTTACAGAAAAAGAAGGAAAAAACGCCTGTGGGGAGATGGCAAAATGCATTACTGACGTGGAGCGATTGATTGCGAACATGCAGCTTTTTAACACGTGACGGATACATGCATGCACAAAAGCACACAAACCAAGGCATTTTGGACTGACCATTTTTTTGCAGGCTACCTACACGAAGCGAAGCAAAGAGAAGACCTGTGTGTGGTGTATTACTACGTACCATGCTGCTGCTGCGGTGGCGCCTATGTAAAGAAATGCCTTGGTTCGTGCATGTACGTAGCTAGCTATACCCTTACATTATGTATTGGCTAAAATTTTGTACTTAGCTACTACTTTAGCTAGTGTTAGCTAGCTGGATTATTAGCTAGCTGGATTACAATTTAGAGCTTACAGCACCCTTACAATACTGTTGCGATGAAGTCAGTCCTCTCCAGAGTACACGACCCGTCCCGCAGTTCCCTCAGAGTCCTCCCCAGAGTACACGACACGTCCCGCAGTTCCCTCAGAGTCCTCCCCAGAGTACACGACACGTCCCGCAGTTCCCTCAGAGTGAGCAAGTCCATCCCGAGCACAGGCACCCGTAGGTATTTTGTTCTGCCAAAGGACTATTTCAATGGTGCTAGCTAGCATGGCTGTTTGGCCTAGTGCATACGAAGGCCTGAGAAGGAAGATATTATGACGTACTAGGCTGTGAAGGAAAGGGATCTCTCCGACTAGCCCCACTCAGAAAAATAATGACATTATAGCCTCAAATAATTTGTACGTAGCTAACTGCACTATGCAATATGGACCTGCTTGAGAACCATTTCTACTCTGTGAGGGCTTAGGCTATAATGTCACCATCTCTCTGGGTAGAGCTAATTGGAAGGACCCCACTGCAGGTTCGCAGATGCACATTCGAAGTCGGTTATCAAAGACAAGTGTAGAAGCTAGCCAGACTCCGATCACCTCTGCCAATTCCAACAACAGATAATGATACCATACCACAGTCTCAAATAAAGCCATCTACATGCTC
>JAAGOD010010965.1_pt1 | contig 16857 bp, 18 predicted proteins | sample 8389681 | NCBI WGS metagenome assembly JAAGOD01 (sample SAMN13964374, study PRJNA552185) | sponge metagenome | biome: deep-sea hydrothermal vent fields; feature: spots directly above weak diffusing fluid; material: seawater and sediment | host: Tedaniidae sp. KZ-2020 ... | reverse complement strand
CTCCTTCTCCTCTGAAATTGAAAGATGATGACAAATGCTAGCCTCATCCCCAGGCCTCCCTCTCCCCCTCCCCTGATTTTTCTTCTTTTTTTCCCCCTCCCGCATTATATCAGGGGAGGGGGGAGAGGGAGGCCTGGGAACGAGGCTAGACAAATGCATTCAGCTGAATTAGCTTAGCTGAGGAGGTCTTGCAGGACAGACTACAATTTTCCACCCCCCTTTACATGTCTGGTCCACAGACCTTCTAAGTCGAGATCAGTTTCCCATCCTGTTTCGGATATATCATCTGAGAGATTGTCCACCTCTTCTTGTGTTCCCAGTCCAGTGGCCACTTCTGAGCCTGATGAGCAAGATCTACGTCCCTCACCACCTTCCTAGTTTGCACATCTTGATCCAAATTTTTCTGGGTGAGCAGCTAGATTTCTTACCTGCACATCCTCCACACCATTGACTTGCTCCTCACCCAAGTTTGCCATTTTCTTTGTATCTCAATCGTCCAGGTTGCCATGGATACGAGGGTCACGTGCTGTCTCGTGATCCAATGAAATTGTCACATGTTCCACTTTCAATAACAGGGGGGGTGCCACAACACCCTTAGCTAAGAAGAACTTTTTGACTGGTAAAATGTCGATTCTTTTGGGACCATATGATGAAAGTGGCGAGTCCAAGGAAGGAGAAGATGAAGACCTATTTGTTTTTGGCTATGCTTGTAAACTTTACCGTGACGACGTCAAAGCTGTCATGGAAGGCTCTGGTCAGCTTCTCATTCCCTGGATGGGAGACAGCTCACTAATGGTGGACAGGTATGAGGCAGGCTTACCTTGTGCTTGGTGTAACTGTGGTATTCCTGACGTAGGTATGATGTGCGCAATAAGTTGGAGGATAAGAGTCGGTTTGGCCTGAAGTCCAACCTCCCTCGCCGCATGCCGCCAGAGGAGATAGCACTGGAGGAGGACCTGGACAGAGAACGCTACCTTGCTTTAGAGTGGGATGACATCAGAGTTGAGGAACAGGAAGGTGAGCTCTTATTGGCCGTACCGCTATGGTAGTAACGATGCTTGATAATGTTGCAGAGGAAGAAAAGAAACGAAAGGAAAGTGGATTTGCTGCTGTTGGATTTACTTATAGCAACTGTACTCCTGCTATGGAACCTGCTAAGAGCAGCAATCTCTCTATGCCAGAGCATCTATCCACATCATACGTGGACCATGGTGACGAAGATACTTTCATACCACCAGCAGGCCTTCGGATTCCAGAAGGGATAAAAGCTGTGAGCACCATTGAAGTCTCTGCTTCAAGTTGTTAATAGTATGTATTTGCTCCGTCTTTAGCCTGCGACTAACAAGCTCCACTCTATCATTGAGAAGACAGCATCTTTCGTTGCCAAGCAAGGAACTCAAATGGAAATTATCATCAAGACCAAGCAGAAATTCAATCCTTTCTTCTCCTTCCTCAACTATGCAGATGTGCTGTTTCCATACTACACCCACGTCAAGGAAATGATCATGACGGGTGGGTACATTCCTCTAATTAAGCCCGAGGTGTCCACTAATGGGTCTGCAACAAGAGGAGGTGCCGATTTGATTAGAGGGGGTGGGGCTCCAACTTGGAATAGCACAAGTCAGCAAGAGAGAACTCCAAAGGTTTCAGATGCTAACATTCCCGACGTCAAAATCAGTTCACCAAAACAGGAGAATCCCAGCAAGGGACCAGATATGAACTCAAATTCTGATGATGATGATGATGATGATTCGGATGATGATGGAGGATATCTACACCCTCTCCTCATGAAAGCCTCGCTCAAAATTTCCAAGCCAAGCACTCCAGAGCCAGCCCCTTCCTCCCCTAAAATCAGCCAGGCTCCCCCCCCCAATGGCTCCTCTGTGCAGAAGAAGCTGTCTGTTGAAGAGCTGATGAACATGCATAGCAAGTCCTCCTTTGTCGCCAGGAGCCTCGCCATCAACTCTGCACCTTCCCTGAACCGAGATGTGGCAACGCATGGCCAGGCCACGCCCACTCGAGCTACGTACAGCGAGGCTGATGCAGTGGCTGCATACGAGCACTACAAACAGCAGTACTACGAAAGGTATGGAAGGTTGGGGGGGGCATAGGTACAAACCTGTGCTCTAATTCTAAATAGAGCACACCACTGAGAGTGATAATACCCAATGTGTGTATGTTTGTTAGTTTCCCAGCAGGTCGACTGGTGCGGCTGTAAATTGGAATTGAAAACTTATTCATTTGGGTACAAAATTAAAAATTATGCATAGTCAAGTATTGTCCATTGAGACAATTACTGCAAGAAGAATGTCATTTTCGCTGTTCTTTTTCTGTTCATGGCCGGTCCCACTGTTTCAACTTCATGTTTGCCTTTTTTCAGTTCGTCGGCGGGCACTGGCCAGGACTCCAGGCACGGATATTACCAGCCAGACCCCTCCCTCTCCTCTCACGATGGTACGTGCCACACATCGGCCCTTCTGCATGCTGTCATGTACACCTTACATCTTGTTAAAAGAAAACTTAATTCTTTGATCTGAACCTTTTGAAGCGGAAAGTGAATTTTGTAGTGCTGTTTAGCTCAAAATGCATATCTGAGCAGCAAGTATGTACTCACGAGACAGAAAGAGCGAACTTTTTTGATAGGTGAGCTCTACAGTCAGGAAGTACAGCGGCTCCTTTCTCAGGTGACATCAGGTGCTGACTGGAGATGATGGTGGGCACTATTTGGGACGTGGTCTCTCTGAAAGAGGTGGAGGATATAAAGAAGAATTTGGGTGTCTGGGTGGGTGGTTGTGTGGTTAACTAGACTCACAAGACGATGGTTGTTTACTGAGATGTAATTTAAATTTTGGGTTTTTCATCGTTCCATGCTTTTATAGCCTACACTGTATTCTTTGCAGCGTACAGTCAACAATCTTACCCACCTAATGGAGCCGTGCAAGGGACTCCCTATTCCGACCAATACCCCCCTTACTACGGACACTTCCCCCACCCTCTGCCGCCTCCTGATTTGAGGCCCGTCATTGACAAGACGGCGGAGTACGTTGCTAAGAATAGTGATGACTTTGAACGGACAGTGCTGGACAGGCACATTGGTGACGTCCGTTTCTGCTTCCTTAACCCGTGGGACCAGTACCACAACTACTACCAGGCCATGAAACAGTATAACAGAACTAGACTATACCACCAGCAACAGGACCAGCTCCAGGGGGGCGTGGCACTCAACTCCCTCCCCCCCATGCCCCTCCTTGCATCGGCACAGCAGGAGGAGGAAGCGCTGAGAAAACCAAACCTTCAAAAGCTAAGTTCAAGCGGAGCAGTGCGCTTCAAGCTTCAATCAAAGCTTCCACCCCCCTCGGCTGGGCTCCAGTTTAATGTGGAGGGGTTTTTGGAAGAAAGCCCAGAAGGTTCTCCCCAAGACTCCAGGAATGAAGACAATAATGATGTCAAGGAAGACGGCTCAGAGCAGCCGCCACTCAAGAAGCAGCGTCTTGAAAATGGAGGTAGCAGTGGGAACGGCCGCGACCACATAGAGAATGCAGTGCAAGTATGTGTGAAGTTAAAAATTTTGATTTCAAAATCTCACCCCAAAATTTTTTTAAAGGAATTTCTGAATATGGTGAAGAGTGAGGTTGGTAATGGTGACGAAGAGGAAGGGATGGGAAACACTGTGGAGGTATAATGGTGTGTGTAATGGCTGCATGGCTCTCATTCTACCATGTACATGTGTAGGCGTTTCTAAGTACTGTAAAGGGAATGTTGGGAGCCGACTCCTCCAATTAGCACCTCATTAGCACCTATCATACCATCATACCATGAATGTCAGAATTTTACATGTTCAACAAATCAGAGAATCAGGCAGAAAGGTATAATAATATCTGTTTCACCATCTAAGCAGAATGGTGTCTCCTTCAGCCATGGAATAAAAAGAGATCTGTCTGAGATCATCGCCTAATTCAATTTCATGGGTGCCCTGTGACAGAAATGGCATTATAATAACATTATCTCTAATGGAGTATGTGGGAGGAGTGTGGGAAACAAATACCCAAGAATTCAATCTCCAGGGAATATTTTGCTATGCGAACAGCCTAACTCTTGTGGACCACCATGGAATTGCTTACTTGCCAATATTATGCTATACTTGGGCACAGAATATTTACAACAAGCAAAAATGTCAAATCTTCTATTTTGATCTTACTTGTTTGTCAAGGTAGGAAAGTTTCTGTTCTGAGGAGTCCACTTTGTACAGTCTCTGCAGCATGCCCTTCAGCTTCTGCACGGTCATGGTCAGCGGCAGTTTCTTGGTCAGCTCCTTCCTGGTTGGGTCATTAGGGCAGTGGATTTTCACAGCTGGCAGCGCATTCCAACATGTCTGCAGTCAAGGGCTCTAGGATTTCAGACTTTGAGCCAGGCATCTAAGCTAAGGGGGTGTTTTAGGGTGGGTGTGGGGATAAACCGTGTCTCTCATGTCTCCTGATTATCTCATTATGGAGTGTGGAATCACTCACATCCTAAAAACTGCGAATTGTGTGACAGGGCTTCCTTTGATATTTAATGCATGCATGGGTTTGTTAACACTCTGGGCAGTCCCTTGAAACAACTGGCTAAATATCCAGCCATGCACGTTAAAGTGCACTCCCAAAAGCTCCTCTATTGTCCCCCCTCCCCTCCCCGGCATTTTTCTGTATGTCTATGGCATTGCTAATTATTGGTGAAGATGTTGAGTCTTTCCATGGTGCAAAGTAACAGGCCAAATAGCGGATTCAATTCTATGGCTATGCTGGGAATTAGGATATTGACATAATCATGCATTTAGACTAGCTGTTTAGTTACCACCAGGTGCGGTCAGGAGTTATGGTCTCATAATGAGGCATGTGTGCATGATAAAAGGATACATATCAGGCCGGTGGCTGATGCTTTTGACCCTTCGCACACTTCTGAGGGAAGGCCATGCTCTAAAAGAATTATAGTGGCATGTTATGTCCCGGCCATGATTTAAGGGAGTGGAACGGTGATGCATAGCTCTCCCAGGAAGGAGTGATAGGTTGGGGGGAAATGTGTATTCAGTTACGTGACCGTATTGACTTTATTGGGTGCGTTTGCAAAGGATTCCAACATTGAACAAGGGAAAGCTGACACTACAAAGTGGTCTAAACTGGAATCCGCTAACTTGGCCTTACCTGATACTAACTGGGAGTATCTTGGATGTGCTTTATGAAACTGATGTGAGGTGGTGGTGGATTCTGGTTCCCTGGTGGCTCCAAAGTACTCTGAGGCATAATGCTTCACATAGAAACGTTCTGCTAGCAGTCGCTCCTTGGCTGGAATCTGTGTGTATGTGTGTGCGTGTCCAATTATAGCTTCAAAATCAAAACTATGCTCATCTAGTCACCACTTATAGTGATGCTAATTTGAATTGAAGTAGTGACATTCTCGTCGCGTGGCAATGCTTTCTTTCCAGATGCTTATGGCCACCTCTGAAGACATACCAGCAGTTTTCTACGTAGCTAGTTGTATTGGAGGCTTACATTACTGTTGTTCAAGGACTTCAGCTTTCCCAATGTTGCAATTAGCAGCTGTCTAATGGTGTACATGCTCTCCCCTGGACCATTCGAACAAACATGATTGGGCATGCATTACCAAACAGTGGGTGCCATGCCTTTATTCAGAGGGTTGCCTTTGAACTTGAGATCTGTCAGAGCTGGCCACGCGGAAAGAGAAGTGATTGACGACCACTACACAATGTACAAATTCAATATTAGCTTTCTCTTTTTTAGCTTCCTGTGTGCGTACATGTGTGATGGCATTTCCGTTCAGACACAGGCACTCCACATTCACAAAATCATCTGTAAATGAAAAGAAAGGCTGTTACTTTCAGTAAAATGGATTATCAAGCAGCTTGTGGAAGCTCTGCTACAGTAATTCAAAAAGGTATGCCATATTATATCCCCCGGCCATGCATGGCATTGATCACCATGGTAACTCAGAGGTGTGAGATGCCAACCTGCTGAGATGATATCATCTGCACTCAGAGTCTCCAACTTATTGTCGTTCAAAATGAGAGTTTTCAATCTACAAAAAAAAAAGTGGTACCATGGTGTCATGAAAATGCATCAGCAGATTCCAACTTTGCTAGAGACTTGAGCCTCAGTACCGCTCTCCAATCCGATATCCCATTCTCCTCGAGATTCAGCAGCTGCAAGTTCCTTGGAATAGCTTCCTCACTGGAAAACGGACCCATAGCTAGCTACCTGTACATCTCAGTGCTGACCCAAACACCACACCTTACAGTCTCAATCCTGTTCTCACAGACATGAAGTTCTTCCAAGTTGGGCATCATTCTTAGGATACCACTGACCTGCAGGACCAGCGTGCACACTGATTACCATACCTTAGGGCTATGCTGACCAATTAGATTACACTGAGCAAGCAATCTTGTAAATTATGAACCAGATTACTGGCAGTTGTCACTTATTGTAGCAGCTCGCATGTGAAACTCACCTTGTTCCACGTCAAGTTCATTTTGTTGAGGTAGAGAACTTTGAGGCCTGTGAAGGCAGATGCCATGAGGGGGAGGGGCTTTTCAGGCACATGTAAATGCTTGTTTTCACTGTGGAGTGAGTACATGCAAGTGACACATGGACATAACCCATCAAGAAAGTATGAAGAGCATCTCTAAAAAGGCGCCTTAAGTGATCTAATTGTCCTGAATGATCATTATAATATTTCAGCTACCCCACTCCATTCTCATTAATAAGAATAACAAACTAGCATGCATGAAATAGCTAATCAGAGGGCATAGGTCAGAGGGCAGTATGCATGTAATCCTAAGTTGGGAGAAGAGGGCGTGTCGACTGTAGAGGAGTCACACTGACAAATCTCACCTCAGTTGAAGAGTGGTCAGCAACTGGAGCTGTGATGCAATTTCCTCCACCGTCTCCCAACTAGACAGGAGCTGGTTCTGCGACAAATCCAGCTTGACAATACCTTTGAAAACCAAGACGTGAGGACATGCCCCATTAACCTCCCCATAGATATCTAGAAGCATGCCCTGGTGTCTGCATGCACAGTGTAGCCTGCTAGACACCTATATATCTGGCAGGATGCTGGTGAAGGATTGTGTGGGCGGCAGGGATGGTGGGTGACTCACCTGGTGTGGCGGATGCCACCTCGTTGGGAGGGCCTGCAGAGCTGACCAACATCTCACAAACACTCACTTCTTGCAGCTCATTCAAACGACTGGAAGGTGGGGAGAGGAGGAGGAGGAGGAGGGGGCGGGGGGGGAGGTGAATGTAAAATACAGAGAATGGAATGCTGCAGCATTTGTCTGCAGTTGTTTTACATTGCAAGGATCATGTCATGCATGTGCATCCTCTAATGAACAGGTAAGTAGCTGGATCTGCTCATCACCCAAACAGGCTAACATGAACACATGCAGGATGAATGAGCTGTGCATTCTGCAAAGAATAATGAAAGAGCTGTGCATTTCCTCTCCACGGCTGCATGAAGTACACCATTCACGCATGCAGAAGAAGCTACAGCTCAGCTCTTTGCTATCATGTGATGGGATAGGAGCCTGATATTCGATTTGTTCTTTGCACCATGAACTTAGTCATAATTTTCATTATCCTGTCCTGCAGCCAATGCAAAACTAACATCCACGTAATCAGACGTAAGAAATGGAGACAAAATAACAAAACTGATATCACACAAGCTTTTTTTCCCCATATGGTGAGCTAAAGGTCGTGATGCTCTGTCTGTCTGGGCTGAGGCTCCAGGAAGTACCCACAGGCAGGCAGTCTCTCTGGAATTCCAGCAATGTATGGGTGGAGCAAACAGGTCTCTATGAAGCTGGCTGGCACAGTAGCTATATAAGCAATGAAACAGTGCCAGCTGTCCAGCAAAAACATAGTCAAGATCGCCTATTTTGAGTATTTTAGTAAAAGACCAGTCAAGTAAAAGACTTCACCACTTATAAAGTGAGTTCTCATGCATGTGGCAGCAAGCTGGCTTAGCTATATAATTATAGCTAGGTAAATTGCTGAATGCAGACTATAATTCATTCTGCTCAATCGTGCAGTTTCAAAAAGTTGCTGTGAACAGAACTCTCCACACCAAAGCAGAGATGGAAAACGGATTTGCACACACAGACTTGAACGAGTATGATTTGGTGTTTGATCATCAGTACCATGGCAGGAACATCAAAATCACAGAAGGAGGAAGGATTGCGCACAAGATCAAGAAGTAAGTGCTAGTTTGAGTAACCACCATCAGAGCATGCAAGGAGGCGCATCTGCAGGTTCTAGCTATCACTGAACACCCAGCTACTTGCAAATTTGTGACCAATTAGTAGTTCTTCTGGCAAACCATTCTATAGACAGCCACACACAGTTATTGCAAACAGCACATAGCCAGCTATTGCAGTCTTTGGCACCAGGCATGTTTGATCCCAACATAAAAAGAAGGACTCTTATTGTTCTCCTCCACAACAGCATGCCAGTGCAGGTGCAATGAGCTTGGCCACCACATAATAGCCATACAGGGCTAGGTATATGCCTCCAACTCCAAACCATTAGCCACTGTAAATCTTACACCCACAGCCATCTGCAAAACAGTACTTCCATGGAGACCTAGAACTATAGGAGCTGGCATCCAATCGACAATGCTGGGCCAAAACATAATTAATTCTCTACTCAAGAATCAATCTTCTGAAAGGCAGATATATATTATGCATCTTGGTAGAGAGACTGGCAAATAATTGATGGGAACTAACTATGAATGTGAAATGGTAGGAGTCTAGCCTTTAGATTGCAGGCATTAAGCTGGCATGGCATCTGGGAGATTGAATTTCCTTCTCAAGTTACTCGAGAAAGCCATGGTTTAACAGTCATGGGAACTGTGTGATTGCTGTCACCGATGGAAATAATTTTAATGCAAGTAGCTGTGATATTGAGAAATTGGCATCATAGATCAGTTCCCCAAAAGCAGACACAGAATCAAAGCATGTTTCGATTGCATAGCATCAAAGTCCTGCAACAGCTATAGATTTCAGGAATCAGCCAGTCATAGCATAGATAACTCTGGAAGTGGACTTCCTTCCTCCAGCGAAGCACAATCAGTTCCCTTCCTTCCTCCAGCGAAGCCAATCAGTTCCAGTCTCCACTGAGGTCAAATGCTGGCTGTGTGCTATGCACCTAATCATCCTTTTGATTGCGCACCTGCCGATCTCTGACTCGCTCTGACTCAAGCATTCATAGCTTGGTATGCACTCACAAAGGCTTCAGTATCAATAAAACCGTTCCAGGACTTCTTTAGTAAGAAGCATAGCATCTCTTCATGTCTAGAATAAACTTTCTTCACCTTTAATGGAACCACTAAAAAAAACAACTGTATAATTAAGCCATGGTAGTGTGTACATTTTCCTAAAATTATTCGGAAAGGCAAAGGAAACTGGATCTTGTAATGTAGGAAATAGTTACTTCTTCATGAGCTGGGTTCTCTCCACATTTTTATTGTGTCCTTCCACTGTTACTCAACACAGTATTTCATTACTTTCTTCTCTCTTCCCCTCTCTCTCGTCTCTCCCTCCACAGAGGAGCAAAGGAGGCCCTGGTGGTGAGCAACAGACCGCTGGCAACCAACGAACTCTTCGAAGTGGAGATCGAAGGTGGACCAAAGTTCAAAGGGGTCAAGCAAGAAGTAAAATCTGTGCTGAAAGGGAAGGAGTCAATCAGAATTGGCGTCACGGCACACTGGTAAGAAACTTGAGAAGAATACTTTTTCTTGTGGGGGGGGGTGTTCAACAAAGTGTCTCCAACAGTTAGACTTTAAAAAATGTTTAAATCGGTGTTGGCATAACAGTCGGCTAATGGCTAAATTCACACCCCAGATGCCTAGCATACCACCCTTTTCATTCACTGCACCATGGCAACAACTCAAGCCATGGCAACCACACAATTCAACAGAGCTATGGCCACTGCCATAGCTAAGAGTTCACCATGTGTGATCCTGGCATGCAGAGTAATGCAATAGGAGCTGAGCAGAACATAGCAACCTGCTGCCAGCAGAAACAAAGTTAATATGTGGGCCTTTTGTGCACTTTTGAAGTACAGCTAATGACTATTATTCCTGTATACACCCATACAGTCCTTCTGACGTGGTTTCTATGAATGCTCAACACTCCATGAAAAGAATGACGTCCGGCACCTGGATGATGATGTCAGAGTCTATCATAGAGAGTGGAGAGATAACACAAACATTTCAGAAATACAGCCTCAAGGAAATATTGGTAAGAATGAATGAGACTCCTAGATTGAAAGGTGCCCTGGTATTTTACTTCGCTTTTGCTGTCGTATCCTCAGGTTGGTGACAGAGTGGGGGTCATTCGTCTCCCAGAGTTCAATGGCAGCTTAGCCGTCTACATCAATGGAGCTCCGCTGGGGATCATAGCAACGAATGTCTCGGACAATGTTTACGGGTTTATTGAGCTGCAGGGGGAGTGTGAAAGAGTCGGAATTTCGCAATGCCGGACAATTCAACAGGTTCGTGGAGCAAGGGGCAAAGTTCCGGGGAATGTGGGCGAAAGTATTATGCTAGAGCCATAACCCACCAAATTGTGTTACCTCTGGAGTCAGGCCCTGTCACAGTCGAGCTTCAGAGGATTATAGGAAACACCCCCTCCATTCTTCTCCATCACAATAAGGCCTTTGATATTGTTTTGTATACTTTATTTGCTGCAAAACTAAATTGGCTGCCTATTAATTTATATACTTTAGTGCTTCCCCACCTAGTTGGGTGACAAAGGCTTTGACAAAAGGCTCTAACTTTGTTCAAAACTTGGAAGTTTGATGTTCAAACTTTTTTTCCCCTTCAGGAGGCCCTTCCTCTGGAGATTCGAGCAATGAGAGAGAAACAGTCAGAGATCAAGCAGCTGAAGAAGCAGTTGGGTGAGAAGGACGAGGTGATTCAGACACTGCAGGGCCAGATGGAGATGCTGAGGAAGCAGATCATCATGATGAAGGCTAACATGAATGGAAGGAATCACAGCTCGGCTCATCTAGACATCACCCAGGACACGGAGACGCAGACCTCCCCCACACTCAGCAACGGCCATCGCTCCATCTCGTCCCACTCCGCCTCCTCAAAGAACAGTCGCAAGAGACGTGGAGCCTGTTGCGTCATCATGTGAATCACTCCCAGTCACGCATGCTAACTCAGCATTATTTGTGTGTGTGTGTGTGTGTGTGTGTGTGTGTGTGTGCGTCTGTATTGTGTCATCTATGTCGTCAGCTCTTGTATATGTGGCCAGAATAGATTTTATAATTCAGCAAGCTCATCCTTCATGGCACAGCATTATGTGCAGAATGCACAAACACAAGCACACCTCATAATATTCACTAATCACATTGCACCTTGATTATATTATGCAAGGCAATAACAAAATTAATAAACAATGCAGTGAACACCCTTCTAAGAGATGAGCAATGGTATGCTTCGTAGCCGAATAACTCCCTTAATCAGGACACCTCCCTAATTAGGACACTTTGATAGTGCGGAAGGGGACCAGACATAAGTCCTATCTACTATATCACTTCAATTTTGACCCTCGCTTTACCTTTGTTTGGTTTTACCTTTGTTTCTTGGCGAGCTGGTCCCAGCCTACCATCTCCACTGGCTTCACGTCAACGTACAGCTGCTCCTCGCTGGCCTCACTGCCGCCTCCTTTGTACCTCTTTGATCACCAGCACAACACATCAGTGAGCGTACCCTGAGGATATGCGCACGCGCGCACACAAACATACCTCCTGCACGGCCTGAATGAACGTAGTGCCGAGATCGGCTTTTTTGGCACGGATGAAGGAGCCGCTGCCTTCCACATTGCAGGTGAAGTATAGTTTCCCTTCATGTGTCCCACTGTGCTTCCCTCGGCTTGGGTCATCCCACTCCACCCCTAACCACGCCCCTAGTGGGACACCAGATGGCTTTTTGAACCCACCACTCAGCATTACAGCACTTGCACTTCTTACCTTGAGTGGGCGGGACGTCTCCCACGTATTTTATGGTACCATAGTGACCTTCATACAGCAGTCTCCCTCCTGTCTTCGCTTTTCTGCTAATATCTGAGTGGATCTCCATTACCCATGCAATTTAACCCAGTCTCAAATCCCACTTGGCAAAGGATCGCCTATCATACAAACTACTTTCTCTGGAGATGGAATATTGAAAAAAGGAAAAGGTTTTCAGTTAATTAAAAAATCAACACATTTGGCAAAGGATCGTCTACCATACAAACTACATTATCAAGACTTGGCTGGGAGGGTCGAATTGATTATTTGCTCATCTTGCCTAGTCTCGGCCAATGCTATGGGTGACAGTGGGCCTGTCTATGCGATAGCACTTTTCAGCCATAGTGTAGTACCCATGGTACTCCACCTCAGAGGGTGTGGTGTCCCTATGATAGTGACCTCCCTCCCCATGGTCGCTGAAACAGTGAGTATGCTCCACGCGAAGGTCAAAATCCTAAGGAGGAAGGGGGGAGGGAAACACACCCACAAAACAGTCATGTGACTATCATGTGACTCGTGTCATGTGACTATCATGTGACTCATGATGATATGACAATTGGAGCACTTACGGGGTCGTGGCTGATGAAGACGGAGAGACATGTCAGTGGAGCCTTCACTTCATAAAAACGGAGCCAGTTGTTCACATCCTCGTCTGTTTCAAGAGGCGTCTCAGAAAATTCAGGCTACCACCAAAAAATTGAGCACTCATTGCTGACTAGTTTACTAGCACACACCATGACATGGAGGTGGGCGGCGCCCTTGACGATGTTGAACACACCCCCAAGGGAGACGCTCTTGTCTTTGTACTTTGCAATCAGTGCCTTCCGCATGCACAAGACGAAATTCTCCTCTCCTTGACGACACTTGGCTCTGATCTCAAATACCTGCAGGGCCAGTTGGAGAGGTGAGAAGTGGTGAGAGGAGGTGAGAAGAAATAATACCTTGCCTGGCTTTCCTTCACACATCAGGACATTGGCCAACGGACCAGTCTCCACCGAATTGAATTTCTCCAGAACAATGGAACCATCCTACCATGAACATGTAGTGTGGGCAGTATACCAAATATTTGGAACCAGTTAGGTATGGGGTGAGATTTTTTTCTGAACCTGTTTTGAAACTTTGGCAATGTGGGTCTTGTTGACCTCTGAACTCCCGGAACTCTTCACACGAGCATTCGGCATCATCTGAAAATGATAACGCATACTCAGTGTCCATAGAGATGCAATTCCAATTAGCGCTCACCTCACAGTTGACCCCAGCAACTCTTGATGACCCTGCCCCCGCCCCAATGACAAACGCTCCCGGTAATTCTGCCAGCTCAGCCATTTCTGCTAGATCGTAGAGCTTGGTTCTGTCAGCCAGTGGCACCAGGTATGGCACGCCACCAATATCAACCAAACGGGTGGAGCCCCCCAATCCTACAGGCACACAATATCCTTATCCAGACTGCTACATCTGCCATGGCAGTATCACGCAGCCCATGAAAGGCATAAAAATTCAACATCTCCATTTGACACCCGGAAATATCTCATTCCAATTCTTTGTTTTGAAAGGGTTTTTTTTTTCCACATGGACCAATTTCCTGGTCCATTAGTTTTCGTTAATTTACTAAACACATTCCCTGGCTAAAACAACTGTCAGTTGACTCAACTGAATTGTAGAAAGTGGCAACATCATCTCCACCAAAGCAATTAACTGGTATGTGGATCCTAGTAAAAGAAAAACTTAGAATGCTTCTGGGCATTATTTTGTGCTGATTCAATGGAAGCCGTGTAGAGAATCCCTCGAAGCACTCTAACCTCCCTGAGCTGTTTGTGGGAGCCAGTTCTGTAAGTTTGGAAACACAGGACACAGCCAAACAAAGCAGGCGCAAACACAGTACTCTACACCAAGGCACATTCCAGTGGTGACTCAATTCAGCCACCAGTTGTTAATGGATAGGCTGTGAGTGGACAGTTGTGAAATAACGACACCTAATATGCCAGCATGATTATGTTAAGAGGTGGGAGGTTTCAACAAAATAAGACTCTGGTCACAACATAGCCCCTATTTTTGAGCCAAACAGAACTGAACTGAATTAGAGAACGCTATATAATTATGATGTAACGTGTATAATATTATGGGACTTTTCTCTCGTGGGCAGGAAATTGTAAAGAAGCCATAGAGCTGCGATTTGTATTGGGGGAGGAAGAGCTCCTAATTGGCTAAATTTGCCAGCCAACGATTGCCTCCAATATAATATGCCGTCACCCATATCAAAATATTTACAATTATTACTCAGGGGAGGCCCCTCGTATAATAGTGTGAGAGTCTAGGCTTCCCTTTGGGCTGGTCCCAGAAGCAGACAGTATATACAGCGGTGGGTAAATGATGTGCTGACCAGCCCCTTTGGCCAATTATGGGCAGCCAATGGCCGGAAGAAGCCAGATGATAAATCAATACAAAATTTAATTATGGGTTGGTGAACCCCCCCCCCCGGCGGCCCTGCGTTTATGCTAATGAGATTTTGAAAGGGGATGTAGTTATTTTATTACCGGGAGCAGCCAAGCACCATGGTGGGCGTGTCAGGTCGGGACAGTCAACCACACCCACTGAGACGTCCTTGAAATTTGTCTTCAAGCCGTCCTCCAAAACTGACAATAAGAAAAAATGCGATTTAAATTTGGTGGACATGTGGCGATTAAAATTTGGTGGACATGCGGTGATTATTACTTGTGTGTGTCACAAGTAGCGAGAACGAAAATTGCATAATACGCTCGAGCTAGGGGAGCCCCCAAGCTAAGGAAAGGAGACAGGAAGTCTAAAAGGTGACCTAGTACACTATGCACCTTTAGGGAAGAAGTAACCCCTGTTTACTCAGTTAGCTAGCTATGCAAAATATCTAGTCTAATTATATAAACAGCCTGGCCATACCAAAAATTCCTACCTTTGGCCACCTCATCTTGTGGAGGGAGAAAGAGATCACAGCTCTGCACGGGAAAAGAAGACATCTTATGATCTTGCCCCAAAAAGCTGTATTCAGGGCCTGCAGTTTAGAATTCTATGAATGTTAGCATCAGTGTCTTACCACCCACCACATCCTCCTTCGCTCTATAAATTCTGGAAGTCACACTGCAGATCTTCAAACTGAGTGGTGGTGAACATTAGCAATGGCTGCGAGAAGAAGCACTTTTGCATTTGACCTGTCCAAGCCTGTGAAGAGAGGCTCACTTCTGAAGCAAGGGGCACTGCACAGGGCCTTCAAGGCTCGGGAGTTCGTCCTCTACCCAGGCTTCCTGGTCTACTATGAAAACGAGAGCAAGTGGAGACTGGATCTCACCAAAGGAGAGACTCTAGGGGTGAGTGGTGGTAGCTAGCTAGCTGAGATACCTGTTTGGAGACATGATGTTTACTTGTTCCAGCTTATTAGCTAGCTGCTAGCTACCTAGCAAAGTTTAGCTTAGCTGATGCTAGATACCTGTTTGGAGGACATGATGTTTGCTTGTTAGCTGCTAGCTAGCTAGCAAAGTTTAGCTTACACCTTTGTAACCTTCCCTTCCCCTTCTCTTGTGTCTGTGTGCAGGGGCGTTTGGGAGCAGTCAAGCTAAAGGGAGCGACTGTTAGCATCGCACGCAATGCTCCCAAGGGCTGCAAGTTTGGCCTGATGGTCAACGCTCCAGACCCTGCCAACAAGAGACAGTAAGTTCACCTCCTAGCTACATGCCAGATGAGATCTATTATCATGCCTGGACTATTATCTTCTTGGTTGTACTGGGGTACTGGATACTGAATGTTAACTTAGCTGGTTGTTTACTGTGGGGTTGTTTACTGTAACCAGCAAAAATCACGACCTCTCTCCAGATGGAGTTGGGAAGAATGACTTCAGCGGTCAGGTTAGGGGGGCCCAATCTTGAAGACATGATTGCTTGAGCTAGCAAGAAGACCATAGTTTTAGCTGCTCATCCATCCTCTTGTGTCAGGCTCCCCCCAAGAAAGCCTCTTTCCTCCTGATCTTGCATCTCGGTGTTTACAAGAGGTCAGGAAGAATGTGAGTCTGTGTGCATCATGGGATGAAGCATGCTAAGGAGTGCTTGCCTTTTGGGAGCTATTTGCAGTCTCCAGGAGAGAATCCTTGTGTGTGAAAGCAAACTGGCTGGCTTTTCCTCCAACCCCCCTTGATATCAAGTTTGGTGTTTGGTGTGAAGGGAAGCCCCCAATAAGCACAGAGTAATTACATTATGGGAACAGCCATTTGATGGAGTGTCCTTTGTAGTAGCTGTCTATGGGCATGTGGGCTGCAGCGAGATAGGGAGAGCTGTTAGTGTCGCCTTTTGCTTACTCCCTCGGGAACTGAACCAGCTTGGATTCTGCCTTTTTTGCAAAATATTTTGTAACAATAACGAGGAGATTCTCGGTTTACATGGCATGGGATGGAATGTTAATTAATATCCATTCTGATAAATTTAAATCTGTACGTAATGGATGCTGCTGAGTAATGCAGTTATAATGATATTCATGGATTGAGGGGGGGGAAGGGGAAGTACTGCAAACTGAAAGCTTACTAGCTGCATGGCTAGCTCCATGAAGTCTGGCTGGCTGCAGTTGTCTGGTAGTCTAGTAGCAGCAGCAGCACTAGAGTGCAGGGGTGAGAGGTGGATTATGGCTAGGGGTGTGGTGGTTCCCTGGATGAGGAGAGGATGTGTATACTGTGTGGAGGAAAGGGACTTTACTCTTGGAAAATCTGCTGAGGGAAGGAAAGAGAAGCTGAGGTTGTTTACTGCAGAATAAGGGAGGTTGTAGTTGATCATTGCCT
>JAAGOD010044939.1_pt1 | contig 17003 bp, 29 predicted proteins | sample 8389681 | NCBI WGS metagenome assembly JAAGOD01 (sample SAMN13964374, study PRJNA552185) | sponge metagenome | biome: deep-sea hydrothermal vent fields; feature: spots directly above weak diffusing fluid; material: seawater and sediment | host: Tedaniidae sp. KZ-2020 ... | reverse complement strand
GGGGGGGGGGGGGGGGGGGGGGGGTGGAGCTTGTGTGTGTGCTGTATCAGCAAATCCTCACTTATGCTTGTTGTAGATGTTTTGTGTGAAGTGTCAGGAATAAGTGTGTGTATATTTGTGTTTGTGTGTATATGTTTGTTTGTTTGTATGTGTGTAGGTGATGAAGCCTTATTGTTCGGATGAGCTTGGAAACTGTGGAAGTCCTATCCTGGCAATCATTTTCTTCCTCATCTTCTACATTGGTGTCTCCTTCATCCTGCTCAATGTCATCTATGGTGAGGGAAGGGGAGGGGAGGGAGGGAGAGGGGGAGGGGTCATGGGCGGGGCTTGGGGATATCAGTCTATTGTCCTTGTAGCTGTTTTGCTGGAGAATTTCTCTATCTTCTACAATGATGACGACACAGAGGTGAACCATGCTCTGGTCGGGGACTTCAAACAGAACTGGCTCTTTTACGACAAGAATGCTTCCGTGCGTAATACCTACCTAACCAGTTTGCACTAGCTCACTTGTCCCCTCAAGCTAGCCCCTCACCACCCCCACTGTACACGTGCACACACATACATACACATGTGCGCACACACGCACATACATACACCGCAGGGCTTGATTTCTAGCGACAAAGTGAAGCTGTTTCTGCGGATGCTGAAGCTCAAGGAATTCTTCACATACGTCACTTTTGAGAATGGAATCAAGGTAAGGTGTTCTCGCGGGAGCATTATCTCCCCCTTGACGTGCCCATCTCTGTCCCCTGGGTCTGTGCCCCAATGTCCCCTCGCTGGTCAGGAGAGGCAGCAGTGCAGCTTGTTAACAGACTCCATCCTCCTGCGTGAGATGGCCGAGGAGCTCCGGTGGAGACAGCAGGGGGCGCAGGCCGAGGCCAACGTGGGAGGAGGGGGAGGGGCCGGAGGGGGAGGGACCTTGCCCAATCAGGAAGAGAAGGAGCGTGGCATTCCATTCCAAGATGTCCTCAAGTGAGCAAGCGTACAGAGAGAGAGAGAGAGAGAGAGAGAGTGGTTGGCATGGTGACTGTTGGTGTGGTAATGCATATCGTCATGTGATTGTCATGTGACCATGGTGTGTGATGTGTTAGAATGGTGGCGTACAGAGCAGAGGACATCTCACAGAGACTTGTTCCCCATCAGCTCTACATCCGGGAAGAACTGGAGAGAAGCGTCCAATTTGATGTACGTATGGTGTGTTTGTGCAAGGCATGCGTGTATCCATGCATGTGCATGTGTGCATCAGGTGGCGGAACAGTGCATCCTCAAGTGGATCAAGAAGTTTGTGAGGCCAGTGATCAAGAAGCAGGAACGACACAGGAGACACACCGTAAGCCTCTCATAGAGCGGCACTGCATGCAAACGCAACCTTCGTCCGTCACAACAACAACTCTCCATCCATTCCAGGTCTCGCACAATGCCTACCGGCCAGACAGGCGTGACAAGTCCCTGCTGTGGACGCCACTGATTGCCAGTGACGGGCGAGAGGAGGAGCCTGTGGAGCAGGAGGAGACCAGCGAAGAGGAGGAGGAGGAAGTGGACCACCTCAAGGAATCCATCACCGCCTGGAGACACTCGACCATCCCCCTCCAGCCAAAGGTGGAGGACGAGGCCACGGAGATGCACACTTTGGACTCCGACCTTGACCGTCTGCACGACCCCCACCTTGTGAAGTCGTACACGCGGCTGGAGAGTGCGCCGTTCCTCCACTTCAAACAGCCCCAGCAGCAACAGCAGCAGCAGCAGCAGGGGGGCGGGGCAGGGGGCGGGGCAGGGGGCGGAGACAAGTGGCACGAGTGGGTCTCCCTGCAGAAGGACTGGATGAACAAGGTGGACGAAAACCCTGATAGTTACTTTGACGACTGCCTCTGATGGGTGGCGTGAGGTGTCCAGTTTGTGGAGACCTCCTACCTCTGGGGGCATGTCGTAAGTTATTTTAATGCAGCAATCAATATTAACTCAAATTTTAGCTAGAATTTTTTATTTCTTTTAACCTTCACAGTTCTTTTTAAAGAGTACTACCTGTTTAGTGACACTATTAGAGGCTGCTGAGGTTTGTTTGTTTGTTTGTGTGTTTGTTTTCAGTCCACTTGGACGAGAGCGGGGAAGGTCTTCATTCTGAGTCTCTCCATCTCTACCTTGAGAATGGAGTACTCCTCGTCTTGAGCCTTGATGGTCTCGACCAGCTGTCTCCTGGTCACTATCTCCTTCATCCTGCGCTCACGGTTGGCCTCTGATGGGGCCACGTCTGGTAGGAGACAGCGCTAGATTACTACTCCCCCCCTCTCTTGTTGGGGTGCACTGACCTGCAAGCCTCTCAATCTGAGCTCTTTCTGCCACGGAGACTTGGAGCTCCCTGAGCTTGCGATCCAGCTCCCTATTCTCGTCACTCTTGCCCTTCACTTGCTTGGAGAGGTCCTTCAACGCTTTGCTCTTCTCTCGCATCGACTTCTTCAAAGTCTGCATAGACATTCAGTTTTTATTCACTGGCACCAAAATTACAAAATCGCGAAAATTGATTTTATTTTTGCTATTTGAATGGAGCTATTCTATTCACTTGCTATGTGCTCAGACCTTCTTGTTGAATTCAATGGTGTTTTCCAGAGTTTCTTTCTCGCGGGTGTCCTTAGAGAAGAGATCTCTCTCGTGGAGTCTCTGGAGGAGGTCCCTGGTGACCCTCATCATCTGGATGTTGCGGGCCTTGTCCAGCAGACCCTCCTCGTCCATCTCCATCTTGCGACTCTCCCTGGGAGGGATGGCGTATTAGTGGACAAGCCATTGACAGTGCCCAGCAGTATAAAGTTGTACCATTCCAGCATGCGAATCCCTCGTTTGAAGTCCTTGCACTCCATCATGTTGTTCAGCTTGGATTCACCCAGCGTCTGCACAAAATGCCTCGTTATGACACACACTGGACCTTCTTGAATGGAACTTTCCATTATATGCAAGCCTAACATCATTTCTTGGCCCTTTTTTTTGAGACTGGGGCTTCCATATTGAGGACATTTTCAGTGGAGAGAGGTTCCAGCCTTTGGTTTGGCTGTTCCACTGCGTGACTGACCTTGATCTGGTTGTTGAGGTCTTCTATCCTGCTGCGGTGGACCAAGACGCTGTCGGAGAAGTCTGGGATGAAGTCGTTCATCTCCACCTCCACCTGCCCTTGCTTCAGCAGGAACTGGATCTCCAGATTCAAATCAAAAATCACCTTGTCATCTTGCAATCTATGAGAACACAGCAGGCAGCTGAGAACTGAAGGGTTTTTAAAGTTGTGTGTGGACGTGTGGTGAGAATTACCCACCTGCTGATGTCTTTGAAAGCATTTTGTATATCCTGTTGCACCCTGCTCTCCTCGTTTTGCCTCCGTTGCAAGAACGCATTGATCTCGGCCAAATCCAAGGCCAGTGCTTTCACCTAGTATAATGGTGGATAACATACCGTATCATTACCTCATGGACTTTGACCTTTACTCTGATTGGGCGTCATGTGACCAGCTGCCGTTTTGCCTTACCTTTGCTTCGCTCTCCACTTTCCTGCGCCTGTGAGCTACAAAGCGTTCCCAGGTGTGTGGCTCCAGCCCTTCGGGCATGTAGGCTGGGTTGTCGAGCTCGGTCATGGGGTTCTCCATCTCTCTCATGGTGCCCGACGAGGACGGCCGCATGGCAAACAGGTTGAACGAGTTTGGGTCTCCCACCACCAGATCCACCGCGGAAGTCTTGTGTTTCTGGCCCCTGGGCCTCTTTCTGAAGAGCTTGTAGAGCTGGTCAACGTACGGCTCACAGTCGGCAAAGTCCTTCCTGAAGGTCCGGTCCATCTCCTTGTCCTCGGCAGCCAGTGCGTCGTAGTGTTCTCTCACCTCCTCTCTCTTCACTCTGGCCTCAGAGACGACAGCACCGAGTTGGATCTGAAAGCAAAGAAGTGGATATAAAATAGTGGTTCCCTTCTAATCAGACCCTCTGAAATGGGGGCCCGTCCCTATCCACTTGCGATAATTCCAAATCTGAAATGAGTGCATCATTCATTCAAGGCCACTTTTTGGCTTACCTTTGCAACTTTCTTCTCTTGGAGGAGGTTGTTGACCTGCTGTAGCTTCATGCCAACCTCTCTCTCTATCAGCAGGGAGCGAGACAGGTGCAGGATCTTCAGCTCATCCTCGTGAAGCACCATCTGAATGCGGATCTTTTGCTGGAACAGCTTGTGGAGACGCTCGTCAAACTGCTCCATGCCTTGGATGATGGAGGCCTGGAGTTTCCTCAGCTCAGCTTCCAGTGCCTTTTTGAGCTTCTCACGCTCCTCGAGAAAGGCCTCTTCCTTCTTCTCAAACTCCCTGGCCATGCGGATTTCCTCCTCGGACATCACTGTGGGATCCTTAAACATGAAGTCTGGCTTGGGAAGATCCTACAGCACATGTTTAGAAAGTCAGAATAAATGGTTACAGCGAACTCCCTCTAATCTGGACTCCCTGCTCGAAATGAAGCCATCCCTATACTTTGACTGGTCCCAAAGGTGGCGGAGTTTACTGGAGTATGTATGTACCTTGAACAAGTCTTCCTCGACATTAGCCTCTAGCCTCCCTCCCATCATCATCTCCAGAGCCCTCTCCCTCGGGTTGTCCCCCATTGCTGCCAGTCTCTTCTCCTCATCCAACATTCCCGCCTCCTCAATGACCTTCTGCTCCTTGGGGGAGATGTACCTCTCTATCTGCACCTCGCTGTCCTCCACCACCAGCAGCTTCTCCGGCTCCTCCAGGATGCCCAGGGAGGGCTGCACCAGAGGGTCCTTCAGCTTCAGCTGGGAGATGATCTTGGATATACGGACGTTCTTTTCCTTGATGCGTGCAATCTCGTTCACTTTGGCTCGCATAACCTCGTCAAACTCTTTATTAAACTGCTCCTTGACCAAGTGGATGCAATTCTATATGAGTGAGAAAGAGAGAGATTCGTCCACTATCACCTGCTTCACAGTGCAATCTACCTCCAACAGCATCATCTGTTGTCTCTTGGAGACCAGGGAGTGGAGTTGAAACTGGTCCGCCAGCAGCTCACAGGAGCCACCAAAGAGCCCCCGGTGGGAGCCAAGCAGAGCGTTGGGGTCTCTCTCCCCCTCCTCCTCCTCCTCGTCTTCCTCCTGCTGCCTGTGCAGGGACTGCTTCTCCTTCACCTCCCCCAGGAGGTCTTCGTCATCCAAATCCTGTCAGTGGGGGGGACACAACAGGCTGTCATGGTTTCACTACTGTGATGCACAGCAAACAAACGTACATCATGCCTGATGGGCTGGAGGGTCTGCTTCAGCTCCAAGGTAGCCTTCTTCCGTACCTGTAAGCGCCAAAGTTAGTAAATCCGAGCATCCTTGGTGAAAGTGGAGGGGGACTGTTTAATCTCACCTCTCTCTCGGCAATTTCAATGTGTCGCAGGACTTTGATTCTCTCCAGTTCTTTCAGCCACGCTTCACTCTCAGCCATCAGTGGATAGTTGTGCACTTCAATTCCACTTTGAAATGCCTATGAAGTGAACATAATGTAGAGAGGATCTACCGTAGAGTAGATTTCGCTCACTTTAATAGTTTTTCCCTTGACGGCCATTTTGTCCCAGCACTCTTTCTTGATCTGCGCCCTGAGAAACATGGCAGCCAGGTTGGAGAGCTCAATGTCCTCTCTCACTTCACTGATGAGCTTCTCCTCCTCTGCCAGCATCCTCTGATAATCATCAGTGTCCAGAATGAACTCTAGCCTCTCCAGTTTCTCTATATCTGGGAGACCTTCGTTTTCAGAGATTATGTCCAGCACCTTTATGCGCAGAGCTGAGATTTCTTGTTTTAGCTTCTCCTTGATCTCAAAATATTTGTCATCCTCTGACTTGCAAGCCTGTGAGAATAACATTGAAGCCTCCAATAAAGGCCACTTGAAACCTCCTAATAAAGGACACCCTCTCTACAGTGGAACCTTAGAATCGAATGACCAACCTCTTCCTTTGCCAGTGTAAGCCATGTCTTTTCAGGCTGTGGACTCTCTGAGAGATTGGGCTTGTATTTGTGCACTCTCAGCTGTTCGCTCTCTCTGGCTTGCACACTGATCAGCAGTCTCATCACCTTCTGGTAATATTCAATAGCTCCAGCACTCTTTGTGCTGCCATAGTCCGAATGCCTTCAGAAGTGACAGTGTTACTAGTAAAAAATTTAGTGGCTGGGGTAGTATAAGTCATTTACTGTATTTTCCAGCATGTTATTGTTCCAGAGTCTCCAATCGTGATGATGGCTTGACTGTCATGGGTGAAAATGACATTGCAGCTATTACAGTTTTGGTAATGATAGGGGATGCCAGAGAGAGTGGAATCCTGCAGAAAAAAAAAGAAGAAAAAGTTTGAAGGGGGGGAAAAAAAAAAGAGCTGGGCCAGTCCGGGAGTCGAACCCGGGACCTCTCGCACCCTAAGCGAGAATCATGCCCCTAGACCAACTGGCCAACACACCTATTCTCACTCAGAATATTCATTTATATAGCTTAGCCACATTAAAGGTTAAACAGCATTCATAACTCACAGGGCTGGCCACTAGCCTAAGCAACAATTTTCCATCAGAGGCAACAGAGCAAGTCCAGTTGTGGTGAAAGGACACTGCTACTTTTCCAAAAGGCATCTCGTGGCCTTTGAATGTCAAGGGAGTCAAAGGTTTCACAGGCTCCTCCTCATCAGCCTTCTGAAGATGTAACATTGATTAACACAGTATGCATTGTGAAACTGTGAACCATTCTTGCCTCTTGGTCAGTTTTAGGGAAGCTGAACTGAGCTAGTTCCATAGTGTTGTCCGTAATAGATAGCACTCTATTTTCAGGGATGAGAGTGAGTGTCGAGATTGGTTTCTTTTTGTCCAATCGCACCAAACTCCACTGCAAAAAATCACTGGAAAGTTTCTTGCTTGAATTTGAGTAGATTTCTTCCTTTTCTGTGTTTAATAGAGCGTTTGCATGTGATGTCATAGCATAGCAAAAGCTTAGCAACCTGGTGCCCAAAATGTATTATGGCTATGGGAGGCTGTGCACCAAAATGGCCACCGTTGCTAGGCAAAATGATGCACTGCAAACGCTCGACATCCAACAAAGACGAATCCTCTCTACATACATCTGAAAGAGGACAACCTCTCTACAAACAATGCATCCTCGATTCAGAGGTTCCATTATAGTTAGTTGTACATTGCACAGACAGACGAAACAATTACTTTGCTCCAAGTCAGAATTATTGAAGTGAAACTTTATGATTTCTCTGTGGTCTTCAGTAGTGCATGTGAGGATTGCTGTTTCTGTGGAGTTCCCACCCAGAGAGAGGAGGGATGTGTCCAGAATCCTTCCAGATGTCTCTGATGTGTGTGGATAAAAGGAAAGTGATCATAATAGACTGTCCATATGCCATTTTCCCACAAAAAAGTTATCTACATGTACTGCGCATGACCACAGAGCAACTTTTTGGCACTGCGCAGCGCCGCTCTGCAGAGCAAACTAGCGTGACAAAGAACAAAGAAACTGCAGCTCTGCTAGCTACAGAGCTTGGAAAATGGCTCCCACTGCAGTAATTAGTGCTGTGGTGTTGATCTGCATTGTGACAGTCCAAGGATTTAACAAGGATTCTACAGCATGTGAGTTTAAGCTAGCTGGCTTTAGCTCGGGCTCTAGCTAGAGGTGGCTAGACAGACAATTCATGTCTGTATGCATCTATCTGCAGCGTTTGATGGGATTTATGATGGGAGATTTGGAATAGATGGTATCAAAATCAGTGCACAGGCTGTGTTCACCCTGGGAGGAGTGACTGGAAATGTTGTATTTTCACAGCCGATTCCCGGTCAACCCGTACAAATCCACGTCAACTTGATGGGGCTGGACCAATTCCCTGATGCCTACCGATGGACAATTCACAACTACCCTGTCAGACACAGTCTCCTTAATGACTTTCCCTGCAGCAATGAGAATTTGGGTGGTGTTTTTGATGACATCGGTATGCGGAATGGGCCTTTGAACTACGAAGAGCAGTGGCAAACTTTCATTGATGAGGATCTGGTTTTGAGTGGTCCTGACTCAATTATTGGCCGATCTCTTGTCATTGATAGGGAGTTTGGGATGGACGGAGATTTCATCTGCGCAAATATTGAGCAGCTGGGAGCCAGGCGAGAAATCCTGCGTGCGCCTTTTGATAATAGTGTCCTTCAAGGGGAGGTTATTTTCCGTTACTCCATAGGACGAGATGATGCCACTATAGAGGCTGATATCTACAGAGTTGATGGTGGACCAGACATGGATGACATTACGTGGTCACTACACTATGGCACAGTGGGACAAAACAATTCCTGTGATAATGTGGAACAAGCTGTAAGTTCTTCTGGTGTGTTACTAGTGGTTTCCTAGCTATGATCAGTGGTTTCCTAGCTTCGTGTGATGATGTGGAACAAGCTGTAAGTTCCTCTGGTATGCTACTAGTGCTATGATCAGTGGTTTCCTAGCTATGATCTGTTGTTTTAGATCTATGGGTCGAGTACAGTTGGTGGTGATGGCCATGGAGTAGAATTTGAGTGCTTGCCAACTGCACAGAGGGAGTGTCGCATTGGAGACCTGACTGGCAAGTGCGGGCCATTGAGCTTTCAAGGTGGGAGAATCCACACCTTCTGCACTGATAACCAAATCGGTTCAACGCCTCGAAGTTACCTGTTTGATGAAGTGGCACCCCTTGCTCTCGTAGTGGCAATACGAGCTGCAGATGGCACTCCGCTGGGGTGTGCTCCACTGGAATTAGTGGCACCACTCACTGGTCGAGCCAGGTTACAATCATCCACTGTCTTGGGTGACTTTATATTCTGGCAGACGGGACCTGACGATAGGACCTATGTCCGAGGCCATTTGACTGGACTCCGAAGTGAGAGAAACCACGTCCTTCGCATTTACGAACGAACCGTGGGAATTAACGAGGAATGTACTGTCGAAAACCTCGGTAATGTGGTTTCTCGGAAAAATGAATTTATATTACCTGGTGATGTGGAATCGGGGGGCGTTGGTAACCTGGGTACGTTAATACCGCTGCAAGGCGTGACCTCTTACCGTGACACCACCTTCTCCAACAACCTCCCGCTCTTTGGACCCAACACCATCTTGGGCCGCACTCTGGCACTCATTCGCGACGACAACCGAATCCTTGCTTGTGGCACAATCGAGCGCGAAGCGGACTATCCACCAGGAAGGATCGCCTCACTACAGGGCTTCCAGAGTGAGAACAACCCCCCTCTCCCACCTCTCCCTGCGATCTAGCACCACACAGTGGTAATCACAATAACCTAGCCTTCCCTATTAAGATTGTGTAAAGTCTATTATCTCCTTGTTTGTGCTATTTTAAAAATTTTTCTGGGTACGTTATTGCTGACCGCAACTGAACAATGAGGATTGGACATACCTACGTATCCCAGCACGTCAAACTTAGTGGAAGGCAATGAGCTGTAAAAGAACACAGGTCCTTCTGTAGATGCACTGATCAGGAAGACCCCAGCTTGATCGGACCTAAAGAGAAGGCAGGGTAATCGTTCGTTAAAAAGAAGTGTCTTGATTACATGGGGGTGACTTGAAACGTACCTTATGACCTTAACAGGTCCATCGTGCATCAGTCTTTTCTCCAGCACTTTGGGAGAGGACATCTTCAGGAATGAGATCATGTACAGGTGGCCTGAAGCGGTCCCCACCACCACCACCTTGCAACTCAGAGGACAGGTCAGGCTGCAACACTGAAAAGAGAACATAAGTTAGTCATCCTCTTCCCTCCCACTTATTGGCGAAGTATATTACTGTACCTCAGTGTCCAGATTGACGGTGGAAAGCAGAGCTCCAGACGAAATGTTCCAAACTTGGACAGTGCCATTTTTTCTGCACGTCTACAAAGTTGGTGTAGTTAAATCTCGCACATGCTTTCCTCAAATTCCATGGTGCTCACCACACAGTGTTCGGTTCCAGGGCAGAGCACAGCAAGGCCAATCAGCTCCGTGTGAAGGTGGTTGGAGACGCACTTCAGGGAGGAGGAGAGCTTCGAGGAGTTGGCGGTGAGAATGGCCCCGTCGGCAGCACCGACGGCCAGCTTGGTGCAGCTCGGAGACAAACACAGCTGCTGGACAGACTGCAGCACAGCCACCTCCTCCACCAGTTTTAGGTTCCCACTCGTATCAAAGCACTGAACCACACCACTCTGAAGAAAGAGAGAGAGTGAAAAAATGACACTGAAAGAAAGAACTTTATTGGGGATTTACCGTTCCAGCAGTAAATAGCCCTCTACGACTCAAAATGATGCAGTCTAAGGAGCCCTCCTTCAACAGAGAATGTGCAGTTTTGACTTGCTCTGATGGATCAATATCACTTTGGGCCTGACTCTCATTAGAACTGCTACTTTGCACCTTAGGGAGAAAGGAACCACTTCAACAGGCTGTGATTTCATCCGCTAAGCTAACAATGCTAGCATACCTCCACGGCTGGGTAGGGATTGACGAGAACATCGACACAGCCGGAGTCAAACTCCACAGAGACCAGCTGCCCCCCAGCGCAGCCAACGTAGAGATTCTGCCGGGGAGTCCAGCAGAAAGACTTCATCTCAATCGGCTCCCTTACCTTAATGAACTCCTCGTACGACTCCTTGAAGAAGACATTGGACATGTTGGGCGGGATGAACATCCCTATCCCAGAGGTGCCAGCAGCTCCGACCATTTCATTCTCGGCTGGCATAAAGCAGAGGCTGGGAGGGGGCACTTTAGGACTGGTCATACTCCCAACTTCAGCATTTTTCTCCGGCAACTGAACTTCACTACGAGATAATGTTGTTGTGGTTTACGGCATGAAATCTTACTTTAAAAATCCACCCCTGGAGTACAATAATGGCCATCCCTCTCTAATCACGGACACTCTAACTGGTCAGAGTTTAGCTACTTATCCTCCTTACACTGAAGTGAGCAGCTTTTCCTTGCCGCACTGTTCCAGTGTCCAGAGTGTGATTCTGGAGGGCCCAAACAAGCAGATTTGCTTCCAGTTGAGAGGGTTCATGGAGACCTGACAGGCTTCATCCCCGACCACTGTACTGTGGATCTCCACACCAACAGACTCAGAAATGTCCCTAAAAGTACTTTTTAAAAAGTAGGTCTAAAAAATAGTATTCTTTTATACCATATGGTCATTTTGAAATCGGGTATTCCAGATAAACTGACGAGTTTTTTACAGTCGCCTGAAAATGCCAAATGCTTGTACTCCAGAGCAGCTCCACCTACGAATTCAAATATCAGCGGGGCGATTTCAATAACCAAGTGATTTTGTACCTTTTAGTATGCACTTTCTGAAGCACGTTGGGTAGTCAATGATGAATATCTTTGGATTGATGGTCGTTTCAGCGTACGCTATATGGACGGTCTTGTGACTGACCGCTATGGGTCCCACGCCACTCCCTTCGCTCTCCAGGCTACAAACATGACTGCCATCGTCTCGGATGAAAGTCAAAGTATTGCCGCAGCCATATACCAGGATGTCATCGCTGATGAAGTGAAGGTGAGTGCCCTTATACCCAGCAGACCAACTACAGCACATTATAGGACCAGATAAACTGCTGATACAGCCTTTTTTCCTTATCAAACTACTCACCTTAACTTTAAGTTTCCATAACGATCCATTACCCCAGCTTTATGTCGAGAAATCAGTCGAAAAAGCCTGTCACAGCTATCCAAAATTGAAAATTCTAAATATTGCACACCCTCTTTGTTTTTTGATTTGGTTGCTAGGGGGCTGTTGTCAAGTCAGCTGACATCCACGTGTCACCATTTTTTGCAGCAGGCTGGAGAAGTTGTGAAGAGCCCCCTCAGTGATGTCTCTGTACAGGCTTGTAGCATGCAGAAGGCTGGGAATATCAACTATTAACACTGTGAGTTAGAATGGCTACAGCTATGGTGTATTATGTAGACCGTTATTCTATTTAATGCGCACTGTAGGCAAAGACTGGTCACCTCGTTAGATGGCAGTCTTCAGGCGCACCAAGAAGGGGAGGACTCAGGAAGGTGGTGATAAGTCTGGCAGTCACAGGCACAGCAGTTGGAGGAGTTTTGGCCTACAGTAATTACAATCCAGTTTTCAAGAATCAAGTGAACGAGAGGATTCCGGGCTTTGCATCATTGTCGGACAAAACTGCTGACATCTGGGTTGACATAACAGGCTATTTCAACCCCAAGCCTCAGGGCGGCAAGAAGAAAGATGCATTCATGATTGAACACAACCAGGCCAAGGTGAAAGCACGTTTGGATGAACTGAAAAAGAACGCGCCAGTGAAGAATGCGCCGGCAGCTCCACCCACTCCTGACAGTGCGGCTACATCTGTAGATAAAAAGAAAGCAAAGGAGAAGGACACTGGTGAAGGTACGGAGCTCAAACCAAATTCAGAAAAGACCCAAGAAATAAAATCTGAAGCAAAACTGGAACAAAAGCCAGGAAAGAAGTCAGAACGTGAACCTGGAAAGAAGTCTGAGCCAACGAAGGAAAAGACGCCAAAAGGAAGTGAAGCAAAGAAGAAAGACACCAAAGAAGTGGTGAAAGAAAAGCCTACAAAACCATCTGAAGTGCCTGTTGATCCCAAGGAGAAGGACAGAGGTGAAAAGGCTGCCCCAGAGGAGTCCTCGGTTGCAGAAGCACTTCCTCCTAGTCCTCCACCTCCAGAGAGTGCAGCAAGCAAGCCAACACCATCAGCAGCAGAGCCCAAGGTGAGTCAAACTGCCATCCAGTCAGCCAGTGAATGGGATGCTCCTATTGTTCGTGCTGTATACTGGTTAAAGAGAACACACAATTGAAAATCAGCCTTTCAGAGGACTCCACTCCAAATGATGTACATACTGTGGCATGTAGTAAGAAAAACTCCAAATCCACTCTATATTCCTCGTTAGATTGGGAGCATGTTGGACGAGGCACACAAGAAGTTTTTGTCAGATGTTGTTCGAGTCACAGAGGCACAGGAAAGTTTTTTCAATGTTCTGGAGAAGCAGCATGCAAAGTTTACCTCGTCTGATTTCAATAAAGAAGGCAAAGAAAAGAGTATAGCTGGTATGAAACTTGGAAGTCATGATATTTGCTATTATATCTGAAGTTGCCATGCAGAGGCCAGGAGTGTCATATCAGCAACAACTGCCGAATTGAAGGCAGCAAGTGAAGAGTTGAACAGCAGTAGCCAACAGCTGGAACAACTGATCGACAGGGCTGCAGAGCAAGGGCTTACGGAAAAGGTTTCAGCTATTGCCAGTGACATGGCAGAAAAGGAGACTGAGTTGGACGTCATGAATTTTGCGGTGTCTGAGTACAGACAGGCTGTGAGGGAAAGCAAGGATGCACTCAAGTAAGGAAAGCTATTAAACCAAAATACTTATTGAGGTGTGTATTGTAGGGAACTTGGAGAAGATGCTGCCAAAATCAAGATGGAATACAAGGATGGTGAACTCCAAGCGCAGCAGAATAAGTTGGAGTTGCTTGACCACCAGCTGAAGGAGTCAGAAGCCCAACAAGAGAAGAAGTTAGCCCAGGGTATGTTTGTCTAGCCAACACTGTTGAGAGCATGCTGCCGAGTTTTTTTTGTTCTTTCATCAGCTTTGGAAGCTCAAAAGAAAGCTTTGGAGGAATTGACTCAGAGAAGGCTGGATCAAGCCCTGAGGGAGAGTAAAGCTAGGCATCAGCGAGAACTAATTGATGAGGTAATCTTTCATTCGAATCTTTCATATCCCTGTCCGTAACGCTTGACATGAAATTTCCAGATGAACAAGATTTCCGGTAGTTACAACAGCATGCTGAGGGAGCAGCTTCGTCTCGAGACCGAGTCCCACCTGAAGACGAAGAAAAAGGCCCTGGAGGACCAGGCCAAGAAGCTCAGCTCGAGGTGGTCGTCCGAGATGGACCTGAGGCTGTCAATGCAGGAAGGGTTCTACCAGACTGAGCTGGCCAGGGCTATGGCCAGGCTGGGTGGGCTGCACGCTACAGTGAATGGGGTCCTTAGCGCAGGTGAGTGAGTACAGACTACAGAGGGAATCCATTGCTTATGACAGGTTGTTAATAGGTCAGAAGACCATCAAGTTACAGGCACTGCGTAACTCCTGCGACACGCTCAGTGACACCTTGGATCGGATTGACTGCGCCCCTGATGTGGTGGACCGCTACACAATTGGTGCTGAGGTGGTGTCCCTCCGCAGAGCAGCCGGAGAGGACACCTTTTTTGCGACTGTCTTGGACGCTGTTCCGTCCCAGGCCATTGCTGGAGATGGATTCCAGTCCATGGCCAGTCTTCGGGAGAGGTTCACCAAAGTGAAGCGCATTTGCAGGAGAGTGGCTCTGGTCCCCGAGACTGGAGGAGGGCTCGGCACCTACGCAATTTCCTACCTGCAGTCGCTGCTGACAATCCGTGCGTGGTTTCCCGATGCCTCCGCTACCTCTGATCCGTCAGAAATGCACACTTACCAGCTCCTTCATCAGGCGGATGCTCGGCTCAGGAGAGGGGACCTGGATGGTGCTATTCACTACATGAACCACCTCCAGGGAGAGCCAAAGAACATCGCTAGGGACTGGCTGGTGGACGCCAGGCTCTACCTTGAGACCAGACAGGCTGTTCAGCTGATACAGACTTGCATGGCAGCAAGTAGCGCTAGGCCTGTGCTCAACTTGGACAATGAACCAGAGTGAATGCAGTTGTGATCATGCATTTAACATGGACAATCAACTAGATTTTAAGTGGATATGTGGTGCTGATAGCTTGTCTGCTGTCCTGACTAGACTGAGCTCATGAGGAATGTTCTGGTGTTGACGACCTGAAGGAAACCCCACCTCCTGGTGTGCTTCTATTGGAAGTGGTGACGTTAGCAAGAGTTTTTCTTGCAGTTGGGGTCTTTACAGACGAGCTTGGCTTGGCTTCTGGAGTTGCGTCCATAGCCTTGTCGCCTCTGTTCTTTTTCATCTGCTCATATTCCTCCAGATCGGCCATTTTGAAGCCTATTCTGCTCAGCTTTTGGCTCAACATCTTTTGGTCCTCGAAGCTCAGATTTTGGAACCAAAGTTCAGTTCCAAATTCTGCGTGGGCACTGGTTTTGGGAAGTTTTTGGAAAGACTGGGTCTGATTTGTACAGTGTGCGAGGTAGTGTGTAAAACTGAGAAAGATGTCTGAGGTGTATTCCTGTCAAGTGGAGGTGCTGGATGGCTCTACCGTGGCCATTGACATCAATGTAAGTCCAGTCTGAGCTAGTAAACCTAAGGTTTGACCTAGAAGAACCACGCCCTTCACTTTTGAGCCAACCATCATGGTTTTGCTGGCCAGAAAAGGTGGCTTGGCTTGTTACACCACACATTCTGGCCTTGCAGAAGCGTACCATTGGAGAGGTGTTGCTGACAGAAGTGTTCAAGCATCTTAGTTTGGAGGAGAATGACTACTTTGGTCTACAGTTCCTTGACTCCAAAAAAGACCACGTGGTGAGTCAAATGCTTCCCCCTTTCGAACATTGTGTAGATCTTGTTCAAGTATGCATGTGAGCAGAGATTCATTCAGATCTCTGTCCTCGATGTGGTGCTAAGATCATTGTGGTTTTCAAGGAATGTGTGGGGGTCAAAGTTCCCTGTGTGCGCCCAGTGTGTGTTAGAGTGTAACTCTACATATCATGTCTGAGTGGCCAGAAACCCAAGTCCAGTATCCATGGCCATGGCCATTGTAGAGGCATGTTAGAACTAGATCTGAGGCATGTGATAACAAGATCTGAGGCAGGTGACAGACATACACACAGATCTTTGTGGATTGTCAGTTATTGGTTCTTCTAGAAGGAGGCTCACCTGTGTGTGCAGGGGGGGGGTTGGTTGGTGCTCAGAGCCCAGAAAGCCTCAAGGTGAGTGGCTTTATCTGGTTACACTCGCACCATACAGTGAGCACCTGGTGGTGTGCTGGTCGTGAAACGGTTGCAGGCAGTGTAGAACTGTGTCTGCAATAATTGGCACGGCCTACATTGAAAATATCCCTTTCGTTCCCATTGCATAACCTCTCGGAACTCATGGGAGTTTGTGTTTTGTGTGAGAGGGTATAGAATTGGTTGGCTACCATCCCTCTGTGCAGCTCAAGGCTGCTGTTACGGCTATTGGGTTGACCAACAAAATACTTTTTTCCCCTCCCTATCCAGCATTGGTTGGACCCAATGAAGTCAATCAAGAAGCAAGTGAAAGGTAAGTCAGGCACTGATTGATTGCCATAACTTCCGTATTGTAAATTTCCGCCGCAGTCAAATCTGGAGACTTTTCTTTCCGATTCCGAGTGAAACTCTATCCAGTTTCTACAACCTACATCTTTGACGAAGTCACGAGGTTTGTCGTTTGATCTTCCCTTCCACCGTGACACCATCTTGTCTTTGGACTGCCTCTCCTCAGGTACTTTCTCTCCCTCCAACTGAAGGAGGACCTTGTGAACATGAAGCTGGTGTGCTCGGACGAGACGTACAGTATTCTTGCCGCCTACGTGGTCCAGGGGGAGTTTGGGGACTATGACCCCATAGACCACACCTCTGGCTACCTGGACGACTTCCCTTTCCTGGAGACCAGATCCTCTGGGATCAAGACCAAAGTGGAGGAACTCCACCAGAAAAACAGGTGTGCTGGCTAAATGAGCTTTTGAAAATAGTGATCTTTCCGAACTGTTTTAGAGGGCTGTTGCCTGCAGAGTGTGATAGGAGGTTTCTAGATCTAGCCTGTAGGATAGACAGATATGGCATGGACTTCCATAAAGTACTTGTAAGTTGGATTTCTTTCTTGATTCTGCTGTGTGAAAAAAAGCCATTTTCAGGATATTTCTAACATCATCCTGCAAATGGGCGTGTCTGGTAAAGGGGTGACAGTTTTCTGTGGCGAACATCCTAACTTCACTCCCCTCAACAATTTTCCATGGTTAGTGCTCCTCCTCCCCCCTCTCCCTCCCCCCTATCTCCCTCCCCCCTCTCCTCCTCCCTCTCCCTCCCCTCCC
>JAAGOD010023601.1_pt1 | contig 17052 bp, 10 predicted proteins | sample 8389681 | NCBI WGS metagenome assembly JAAGOD01 (sample SAMN13964374, study PRJNA552185) | sponge metagenome | biome: deep-sea hydrothermal vent fields; feature: spots directly above weak diffusing fluid; material: seawater and sediment | host: Tedaniidae sp. KZ-2020 ... | reverse complement strand
GGGGGGGATGGTGTCAGAGGAAATTTGGTGGGACCATAAACTTTATATTGTCCACAGTTTAGCCAATGTTTATTGTAGCTAAAGTTTACTGTTCACTCATTAGCAAACAGTAAACTTTGTTGTTCCACCCCTTGCCGCTAGTGTTGTTCACTCATTAGCAAACAGTTGTTCACACTTAGACAACAGTACACTAACATGGAGGTCTTGTCACAACAATACCATTCATTTGTAGTTTAGCAGAGGAAAAGCAAGCCAGCACCCAACTGGACGAAGATCACCGAAAGTGGCAGAGACAGACCCAAGAAGAAACTAGTAAGCTGAGGGAGAAGAAGCTGAAGGCTTTGTCAGAGGCAGACCGCATCCAGCAGCAGCTAAGGGCCAGCGAGCAAGCTAAGGAGGCAACAGAACTGAAGCTAGTCCAGGAAGTGACCACCCTGGAAAGGAGGTTTGAAGTGAAGGAGAAAGAATTGACCTGCCGGCTGCAGAGCTCAGAAGAAACTCACCAGAAATCCATTCAAGAACTCAGAGGGCTCCTGAAGGCACAACACAGAGTAGGAACAAAGTGAGCAAGGCATTCCGTGTGTAATGCATTGTGTTTCATCGCCTTGTACTCTAGGTGGAGGGAAGAGTCAAAGGCTATGGCGGAAACCAGCGAGAAAACAATAGTCAATCTATCAAATGAACTGACAAGAAGCAGACTTCGAATTGACGAGCTCACCAAGCAACTCAACCGCCTGAAAACTGTGAAGGATGAGCAGGGCAAGCGACTGAAGGATGCCACAGAGACTAAACGGAGCCTCGAGCAGAAGCTGAAGGAGGCTGAAGGACAAGCTGAAGGTGCCAGAGAACAGGTGGCTGAAATGGTCTCACAGGCCAAAGGACTGCTGGATGAAAGGAGAGAACTGAATAGACAATTAGACCAGGTCAAGCTACAAATGACCACAACAACAAGGTACAAGTACGCCATGTGTTTAAATAGAGGTGCTTTCTAATTAAAGCACTCCTGTATACTGCAGTTACAAAAGGAACTATAATCATTCGCTCCCCATGGCTCCATCATCTACTCCACTGATGGTCCAGCCAAAGCCTCCACCCACAGTGTCCCGACCACATAGTCACCACCTCCCATACCTCTCCACCTTTTTCCTCCCTGCCACGCCCCCTGTCCCCATCCCCCCCACCTCTGGCTCCACCCACAACCCCACACAGTGGAACCAAAACCTCTCCAAGCTCCAACACTCCCTGAAGCAAGTACGAGAAGACTTTGGGCTGGAGGGGGGCTGCCGTGGGGGCAACAGGGAGGAGGGTGAAGACACCAGCCAGTGCTCAGCACTGTCCATGAGCGACCTTTCACATGCTGAATATCCCGTCAATAATACGTAGCCTGTAGAGTTCAAATTTCATTAGGGCAGCAACTTAAAATACTTTGACAGTTGCACAAGAACACAACAAAAATGAAAAGCTATACTTGTGCAGAGTGGAGTGAGTGTCCCTAGTTTCCTAGTTTCTAGGCAGCAGTGGTTTAGAAGGTGGTCCAGCAGCAGCTGTTTTCTTCTTGGGCTTGGCAGATGATGATGATGATGATACTGAGGATGTCAAGCCACTGGTGGTAGTACTGTTGTCCTCAAGGCAGCGCTGCTTCAGCCGACTGACTTCTGTCTTGAGCTTTGTGATCTCCTACAATGTGGTGTTTATACTGTGAATTCACTCTAATCTGGACCCATGAAATGTGACCACCATCACTTCTAACCCACCCCTCTATTTTGATACGTACCAGGAGTCTGAAATGAGCTTTACCTGTTTCAAGCTGGCGTTCTCATCTTTCAACTTCTTGACGTGCTGAATCTTCTGTTTTGTGTTCTGGTGTCCCAGGAGCCTTGCGTACTGCTCGCTAAGTCTCTCGGCCTCAGACTGCGCGGAGGAGGCTTGGTTACGCAGCAGCATGTTGTTCCCCTCCAGCCCTTGAATCATCTCCTGGTAGGGACGATAGCGCTCCTCAATTTCTTCAAGAGATTTCGTCAATCGCTTCTTCTCTTGTTTCAAACTAAAGATTATTCACCTCAGCCAGTTGATATTATGTAGAATCGATGTATCCACACTCACCCGCCATTTTCCTTCTCCAATTCCTCTATCCTTGCCAGCAGGTCTGAGCGGACCTTACAGTGGGTCTCAATTTCCTTCTGCCTGCAACAATTGCATGCCACGTCCAACATATCCAACAGCTGACTATAGAATAGCTCACTGTTCCTGAGTGCTCTCTTCCATGGCCTGGACCCTGGCTTTCAAAACAGTTTCTGTCTCTTGGTTGGCACCTTTCTGGTGTGCTGTGGTGTGAGAGACAAAATCAGAGAGTGAGCTAGCCTCTCCCTCACTCTGCCAACACCCCTCACTCACTCAGCTCCTCCTCAAAAGCCAGACACTTGTTAGTGAGGGACTCCAGCCTCTCCTGGTGCTGATCTTCCAAAACCTTCACCTTCTTCTTCAGATTCTCATCGCTATGAGCTATCACTTCTTCTTGTCCAGCTGCACCACAGGAAATAAGTAGCCTAGTCTGATTGTAATGTTTTGTTACCTATTTTTTGCTCATACTCCAGGCACTTGTTGGTAAGAGATTCCAGTTTGTCTCGATGCTGCGTTTCCACTTCAGACCAAACTGAGTCCATGGCAGCCTTCCCTCTCTCCACCTCCGCCTCCAATTTGCTGGTGGTCAGGGCCTCAACCTTATCCTCGAGCTCTCTGCAGGAACGAGGGGGAAGGGGAAATGGTGAAAATATTGTTCCTCAGATCTGCCAACATACGTACTTGAGACGACATTGCAGACTTTCATTTTCTTTTGTCTTGATGTCAACTGTTTGGTGTGCTTCCTTCAAGTCTTCCTGCATCACAGCCCTACAACATTGACATACATGGCGTGATTCAGCAGTGGAGCATGCTGGAAATGGCTAGTCTAATAGAACAGGAATGAAAGAAGACATACAAACCTGTTTCCTTCGAAGAGTATCAAGTCTTCCTGGATCTGCTTCAGCGAGTCCTCCCTGCTTTTCATGTCGGCCTCCAATTTTGTGACTCGCTCCTTCTCCAGCGTAAGATTATCTTGGAGCAGATTATTGGCTTTCTTGCTAGCTGCCAGCTTTCTCTCCAACTCCTTGCTGGTGGAAGTGGAGGATTTCACTTCACTCTCCAACTTAGTGGCACGTTCCACTTCTGCTTTCAGCCTCACCTCCATTTCACTTTTGGCTTCTTTGTGAGTCTTCACTTCCTCTTTCAATTGTCTGACGAGGTCAGTGGAGGCCGTTGTCTCTCCCTCTAGCGACGCCACACGCTGAAGTTGGACGGTGAGCTTGGCTTCAAGGTCAGCCCTGGCCTCGTTTTCAGCGAAGACTTCTTCCCGGGCTGTTGTGGCGCCCATCACAGCACTGCACACATCCTGCTCCAACTTCACAATCTGCTGCAGCTGCAGAACACATTTCTTCTGAAGTTCCCCTTTGGCCTCTCTCTCCTTGGTCAGCTCCTCCTGGACACTTCTCAGCTTCTCAGCCGAAGTATCAACCACTCCCTTCAGCTCAGATGCAAGCTTTGCTTGTTCCTTCAGTTGGCTGGCTAGATCTTTTCTATCTTTCCGCTCAGTTACAGCCTCCTCCTTGGCCAGTCTCAGCTCTTCGCTGGTGCTACTGATGCCTCCCTCCAGTTCTGCGACACGCTCCTGCTGCTGGGCTAACTTGCTCTCCAGGTCAGAGTTTGTGGATTTGGTTGCACTCATCTCCTTCTCCAGACGCTCAATGTTGCTGGTCAGTAGCCCGACACGCTGCTCAAAGTCAGCCACCTGCTGGGCTTTGTCCTTCAGCTGGCCCCTCAGTTCTTCACTGGTGGCAATTTCAACAACAACTTTCTCCTCAGAACAGTGGATTTTCACGAAATATAGCTCCAGCTCTTTCTCCAACTTAGCCACCTGTTCTTCCCGCTGTGTGGCCATGTCCTCAATCTCGTCCCTGGCTGCTCTCTCTTTCTCCAGCTCTGCCTGCACCTCCCTGAGTGTCTCAGCAGACAGTCTCACACTGTCTTCCAGCTGGGTGACCTTAACGCCTAGCTGTTCTTCAAGAGCTTGCTTGGCTTCTTGCTCTGCCACTAGGGTAGTCTGAAGCCTCACAAGGGAAGCCTCTAGTTCCGTGACCTGTTTGCTCTTCCTTGAATCTTCCAGCTTCAGTCCTTCACTGGCTTCCCTCTCCCTCTTCAGTTCCTCCTGTAACTGCTTGGTGGAGTCTGCCCGCTTCTTCCTCACCAGCTCTAGCTCCTTGCTCTTCTCCTCTGCCTTCTTTGTGGCCTGCTCCACCTGGGCTTGGAGCTGGGCTGTCTTCTTGTGGTCTGTATCATCCACCTAGCAACATCACGTGTGCTCATTAGAACTGTAGCTAGCTGGGGTGAGCCCAACACCACCACACCCACCTGGAAAGGGAAAGATCACGGGAGACACAGTTACCTTGGCTTGGAGTATCTTCTTGGCCCTGGTAAGGTCCAGGTTCTCCTTGTGCAGGGTTGCCAGCTGGGCCTGGAGGGTGGACTTGTCTTTGGATGCCACCTAATTAACACAGCATGATGTACGGGCAATTTTGTTACTGGACAACATGAAATTGTGCTTAATAATGAGGTCATTGAAAACAGATTAAATACCTAGAGATTGTGTTCAGAGCACAACATCTGGAATTGTAGTGGAGGGGAGCTTCTGCTAAAGGGCATATGATGACTCTGAATGGACTCAGCTGTATTGTACTTTATTATTCTACTACAGTGCTTTATGTGGGGGTGTGAGGTTACATAGCCCAAACATGACAATAACATGTCTGTACCTGGAGCTTGCTTTCCAGTTTAGTTATTTCATTCCTAGCCACTGTCAGTTGCTTACTTAGATCATTCCTCTCCGCCAGCAATTTCTTCACCTAACATGAACAGTCTGGTTCACCACCCTAAGCGTAAGATACTGGACCAACCTCTTTTTCCAGCTCTGCTATCCCACCAGAATCAGCAGGGAGGACTGACTTCCTGACCGAACCTTTAGTATGGCCATTATGAGCCTCTTTGGACACTACTGACTTCCTACCCCCCTGGTTTGACTTGATCTGGAACAACCAACAAAGTAAATAAACAAGGTGTGAAACAATCAACAAAATTAACTGACAACATCTAAATGTAATCAGCCCAATTCACACCTACTAAACAAGACACCTACTTACCTCAGCAATATCCACACTTTGTGCAAAGTCTGGGCCTACGTGGGGTAAGACAATGAATGGTAATGTTCAGTTACACATAGCTGCTAGCAGGCAGTGCCACACACCTGCTTCAGCATCCTTGAATCTTGTTGCTAGTTTGTCAAACCGTAGCCCCCCTCCAGAAGTCTCAGCCCAGTCAACATGTCCCTGTGAAGGTGGTGGAACTTCTGGAACTGGGGTTAGCAGTAGAAGGCAGGTAAACAATGGCCAGCTAGTAGCTAGCTTAGCTTAGCTAGCTGAAACACCTCAGGCTACCTTTTTCTTTGAACCTCTCTGACTTGCCAAACATAATCACACTGGACAGAAAGATGTCTTACAGCTGTAGGTACAGTCTACCGACACTGCTTCCTCTAGCCAAAAAGCCAGATAAGCATTCTATACAGTGTCAGAGTACACACAGCTTAAATCCCGCGGTTTTTCTATTTAAATTTCATTAAGGTCTAGTGCGCATGTGCAGTTCATTTCAAACTTTGGCGCTAAAATTAGATGGACGCAAAGGAGTGAACTTTGTAACTTTGAACTTTTCTCACAGAAATCCAGGGCTGTAACTAGCTGTTATGGAGTCCTCTTCTTATGAGAGGGCAACAGCTAGGTCAGAGTCTCTTCTAAAGTGGGTAGGTTTGTCTGTGCTTGTAAGACTGTGATGGTGCCACCGAAAGATGGTGCCCTTCTGAACTGACCTGTACTCTCTATTTCCCTAGGTCAATATCTTTGTTCACTGTAGCTCAGTGGAAGACCTTGCATCAGGAGAACTACTGTTGGAGTGTATTCAGAAGATGTAAGAGTGTTTATTTGAATTCTTGGTATAGTTATTCATATTTTTTCCCATCCCCAACTGCTCCTCCCTCCCCCTCCAGTACGCCTGATATAGAGCTTGTATCAAGCAAAACTCCTTGGGAACAACTGTTTTCGATACTAGAAGGTACTCCATACATGCCAGTAGTTTCTAATTTATGTGAAAATTCTTTTTCGTGTAAGAATTTTGTGGTTGCTCTCTGGAAAGAGCCGTCGACATCAAGGAAGTATTGGCAGGAAATCGGGAGCATATTGCGAGGGTAAGAGAGTGAGAGTGTGCCCCCCCTCTTCTCCCTCTCCCTCTCTCTCCCCCTCCCCTTCCACCCATCACCGCATCCCCACTGAGTCACAGTGACTACCCATCTACCCACCCTCTGGTGTTCCTCCAGGTTATCGTACTACTTCTCTCGGTGGCAGTCCAGAATAAGAATAACTCCAGAGTAATTTCAGCCATCACCTCCTTGGAGTATGAAGTCCAGAGGGATATCATGTTCTTTATCGAGTCCACCCTCACCAAAGTCAAGAGTCATGCCATAATTGCAGGAACATTTACGTCAGGTACACATGTACACATATAGAGCCCTTGCAGTGGGTGGGGCTTGGGGGTGGTGCTCTCTCATAGAGATTCAGAAACGGTAAAAATTTGCGCGAATTTCGAACCCCCTGCAAGGAGACTCACATACAAAGTTAGGTGACGGCACCTCTGCTTATTAGAAAAAATTCGTTTTTCATCTGTTTCCTCTTTGTGTAGGTGTTGGTGATGTGCTGCCCAGTTTGTGTGATTCTCCAGCTGTCCAGGCATGCTGTTTCTCCCCGGAAAGCGGTGGTGAGGACCCTGACATACCCCCCGCACCCCCGGCAGTGAACCCTAGTAGCAATGGCAGCAGTGGGGGGGAAAGGGACATTGTCTTTGCCACGCCTCGCAAGCCTCCCACCAGGTTCTTCAATGGCCTGGACTCCCCAGCTGGAGCAATGCTCCTGATGTCTCCTGCCATCACCGGACGCCGACGCAGGCCCGTGAACTGCACCCCTATGAAAGTGAGTGAATTTTGACACCCATTTTTGACCTCCCTAAAGAGACCACCTCCCTACAAAGGCCACTTTAGCCCCATAAGTTGGTTACAGTAAGCTGGTTCTTCATGATTCTGCTCAGTGTGAGTGAGACTATTGTTGATGGCAGGATGGGGATGATAAGGAACGGGAGATTTCCAGGCTAAAGCACAGCGTCAGAGTCCTGGAGGGCACGCTGCAAGTGGAGAAGAAGCTGGTTCAGGAGTACTACGACGAGCTGTGCACCAAAATGCAGGAGGTGGAGGAGCTGAAGAGGGTCCACTCTCAGCTGGAGAGGAAAGTGGGACGCCTCCAGAACATGACCGACCTTCAGGATGAGCTTGCCCACACGACGACGCGGCTGGCCGCTGCTGAGAAAGCTATTGTGGGGTACAAGAACAAGATTGCAGGCCTGGAATGCGTCAAGGAGAGGATGACGGAGCTGGAGGGGAAAATAGGAGGTCTGGAGTACAAAGCATCGAAATGTGGTGAATACAAGCTGGTTAGTAAGGAAAATAGCAGAATAGAATGGATCTGTATAGAGTCCTAATCAGAGAGTCTCCACTGCATCTGTGTACCCACAGAATATGAAGAAGTCAGAGACGCTGCTACTTGGGAAGACAGGTGATCTAAAACGCATGGAACTCCAGTTGAGCAAGGCCTCCATTGAACTGGAAGCAAAGACGACACACTTGGAGACGCTCCTGCAGGAGAATGGAGAGGTAGGTCCTGCAAGCCTTGCCAATTCCTTCACCCTCCATCCTAGTCCCATGCACTGTGCGCCTGCAGGTGAAGAGAGAGGTGGATGAATTGAAGGCAGTGCGGAGACAGTTGGAGGACAACATTGGCCAGCTAGAGCTGGACCTGACAAAGAAAGACGGTAACACAATACCTAACACCTCCTGGGTTATAGAGTGGTATTCATCTATGCAGCTGAAAGACTAGCTGTTATGGAGGAAAAGAGGGAGATGGCTCTCGAAATTGAAATGTTCAAGGTATATTAAATGTGAATGCATTCATTATTATATTGTAACTATTTGTGTGTGTGCGTGCAGGCAACTCTTGAGACAAACAAAAGTGAGATGGTGGGTCTGGCGGCAAATGTACTAGCCAAGAACACGACCATGGCGGCTCTGGAGAAGGAGAAGGGTGAGCTCCACAGGGAGATCGCTTCCAAGACAACACAGCTCACCTCCATGGACTTTGAACTCCGCTCCTTGAGAGCCTCCAAGAAAGAGCTGGAGAAACAGCTCACCCACCTTCAGTCCAGCATCAAGACCCTGGAGCACACCACCGCCATCAAGGAGGCCAAACTCCAGCGAGAGCTTGCTAACAAAATGTCCCAGCTGGCCAGCAAAGAGTGCAATGTGAAGTCTCTGGAGAACAGCAAGAAGGCAAGCGAGAAGGAGCGGGCGCTGCTCCTGTCCATGACAGACACACTGAAACAAGACATCAGCGCCAGGCACACGGAGCTCAGTGCCTCCAAGAAGCAGCTGCAGGCTCTGGAGGAGAGCAAGAAGGAGCTGGAGCACCGCGTGGCCCAGCTCCAGTCCACCAACAAGCTGCTGGAGCAGGAGAAGTTGGTGGATATCACCTCAACAGAGCTCCAAATCAAGTCCCTGAAAGACACCAGGTTGGTCCTGGAGACGGAGCTCGACAAACTGCAGTGTCAGGTGACATCCTTGGAGCAGGAAGTTGCCAGCAAGAATGACGAGCTGGCTGCAAAGAACCAGCAGTGGGAAAGCTCCCAGGAAGAGCTTCAGGCACGGGTCCAGACTCTGGAGCAAAGTTTGGCCGGGAAGGAGGCTGAATTGAGCTCCCTCAAGGACATCAAGAAGGAGCTAGAAGGAGCCGTGAAGCACCAACTGGCCATGCAGCAGGCCACTGCTGACATGGAGGCACAGCTGGCCTCCAACCAGCTCAAGCTCAAGTTTCTGGACACTGGCAAGCAGGACCAGGAGGCCCTGATCTCAGAGCTGAGGATGAACAGGAGGGCCATGGAGGAGGACATTGCCTCAAAGGCAACAGCTCTGGCTGCCAATAGCGGGAGAATCTCATCCCTGACCAGCCAGAAGGACGAGCTGATTGCTGACATGGCAGCGATGAAGAAGGAGCTGGATGCTGCGCAGGACAAGATCTTGCTGTGCGAGTACAAGGAGGGCGTGGTGGGCCCCCTGAAGGAGGAGTGCTCGCAGCTCCAGACCAAGATCGCGCACCTCACCCAGTGGGTGAGCGACCTCCAGGCCTCCCTCCAGACCGCCAACAACCTCAACACCTCCCTCCAGACCCAGAAGGCAGCCGCAGAGAGCCGCTGTGCCCAGATGGAGACCAAGCTCAACGACCAGACCAACACCAACAGAATGAACTCCGACGCCATCTCGGACTATGACAGCAAGCTCAAGTTGAGCGAGCAGCTGATCCTGAACCTCCGGGAGCAGAAATCCACGATGCAGGGGGAGATGGAGCAACAGACCCATGCCCTGACGAAGAACAACCAATCCCTACAGTCCAACCAGAGCAAGCTGATGAGTGAGCTGCAGGCAGCCACGGAGAGGGAGCGGGTGACCAGCTCCCACTGTCAGCTGGCTGGGGCAGACCTGGTCATGGAGAAGTCTAAGTCGTACCAACTTCAGGAGCGCGTGCTGGCTCTGGAGGCAGAGCTGAGCATCAGACACAGACACCACCACCACCACCAGCAGCAGCTGCAGCTGCCACGCACCAGCAGCACCAGTGGCTTCGCAAAGGAACAGCAGAGGCCCTGCACGGCCATCCCAGTGTCCAGTGGGCTGGAAGACTGCCCCACTGAGCTCTCCGAAGACAAGACAGAGGACCTCTTCTTCTTCAACTTGAAGCTGGGGGCGGGGCCCATCGATGAGAAGGCCCGAGTGAGGGAATTGAAACGCAGAAACAAGCAAGCTCTTCCTCACCTCAAGTCCTCCTACCCAATAGAGATGCAGGTGAGGCCGGAGACTCCCACCACCTCCAACGAGAGGCTCAAGGGCTCCAAGAAGAGCAAACCACCCCTGCGCTCGTCCGCCTCCACCGAGAAGCTAGGCTACCAGATTTCCCCGACGCCTGCCGTAGTGGGACAGGCTTCAGAGCTCTCCCTCTCCTCGTACAGCTCTGGGGACTCGAGTCGTCACTCCTCCCAAAGCTTCATCACCAGCCCAAAATCCAGCCCCACGGTCCAAGGACCCAGGGGGACCAGCGACCCCCCGCCTCCCTCTAACTTCCCCCGCAAACACCCACCCTTCCCTCTGAGAGAGTTCCTTGACAGCGGTTCTGACAAAACCACATTGTCGTCGACACAACCTTTTTCGACCAAGTTTGAAGTTGCCTTCTCACCCCCAAAGGCCAAAGGAGTCATTCCAAAGCGACTGCAGGAAAACAGGCTGCGCCAGTCTCTCAGGGAGAGCGAGAAGTCAAAGACTGAGCAGACCCTGAAGAGGGAAACCATCCTGAAGAGTAGGAAGACATCGCCAGGGAAGGGAGGTGGCATCGGCAAGTCCCAGAGTGCCACAAATGTACGTGGCAGTAGCAAAAGTAGTCGTGGCGGTGGAAGTTCCAAGAAAAAAGTCCTCAGATCCAGAAACTGTTAGGCTTAGAGCTGCGCCTGTTGTTCCTCACTGATTCATAAATTTTTTTTATACACACACACAAAAATGACGAACTATACAAATTCTCATCTTCACTGCTTGTCTTTACTAACAAAAAAAAATAAACGTCTTATCTTCAGAAGAATACTCTTGGCTTATACCAATTCAAGGAACAGAAATGACAACTTTGCCTCGAGTCTGACCAGTTTCAACATGCTTGTGAGCATCGACAATCTCGTCCAGGGAGTACACTGAATCTATCAGTGGTCGCACCGCCCCCTGCTCCACCAGGGTTCGCACCTCACCCAGAGCAGCCCTGCCCACGTCAGCGCTGGAGTAGTAGAAGCCCCTCCCCCCAAAGAGCCGGTTGGAGAACACCTTGTAGCGATACAGAGACAAGAAGACGAGCTCTCCCAGGAAACCTCCCAGCGAATCCACGAGCTTCTCACGCGGGGAGACACAGCTGACGTAAACAGAACCACAATAGTACTTGAGAGTGGAGAGGGAGGGGCGTTCGTATTTCCCTCCGATGGTATCCAGGACAACATCATAGCCACTCAGCACGGAAGCGAAGTCTCCCGTCTGATCATCCACCACCTTGTCGGCTCCTAGGTGGTGAGCCAGGGCCGTGCTCTCGGTGGGGCATGTGGTGGTCACATGGGCCCCCCACGCTTTCAGAAGCTGAACCGCAAAGGATCCCACACCACTGGTGCCACGAAGTACCAGAACTTTCTTCCCACGGGTGTTGAAGCTGTTGAGGCCAGCGTGGGTGACCAGAGCCGTCCAGGCAGTGGTGGCTGCCCAGGGCAAGGACGCTGCCTCTTTGTGGTCCATGTTGCTCGGCTTGAAGGCCACGTGACACTTGTTGACGGCAACCAGCTGGGCGTGGCAGCCCTGGCGGTAAGGGGGCACAGCTGCATAGACCTTGTCGCCGGGAAGGAACTCAGAGACGTTGTCCCCCACGGCTACCACCTCACCAGAGCACTCTCGGCCCAGGATCAGGGGGAAATATGGCCCCCCAACCTCCAGCTTGGCACACCTCTGGTAGCTACTCCAGCCGTGACCTCTCCTCATGAAGAGGTCAAACTCCGTGAGGGAGGATGCATGCACGCGAATGAGGACGTCGTCCATCCCAAACTTTCCCACATGCTTTGGATGGATTTCCAGCACACCGTCAGCACTCCCGTACTTGGTGACAACAGCAGCCTTGTGCCTCGACATGCTCTCGGTCTTGCGAGGGGGCGGGGCTACGCTCACTGTCCTGAGGAGCAGAAAGGTACCAAACCCAACCATCCCTGCCGTAAGATATGACATCTCAGTGAAGGAGTAGAGAATTCCTGTGATGGAGAAACGAATCACCAGGTCTCGTATGAATCCTCGGTAGGCTGGGACAGGCGGCCCGCTGTATGTCAGGATTGGAGGGGGGAGACGAGGATTGCTCGTCATGTGACCCAGCACAGTGGCAATGATCTTTGCCGACTCAGCACTGCTCGGTTGGAAGTCGGACCTCCATGCCACCATGCCATCGGGTCTGACCAGGAAGTACTTCCGGTTGTAGAGGCTGGTGAGCTCCGGGAGAGGTGGGTAGGCGTAGACACTGAAAGGGACTTTCCTCTCTGTCATCACCTCCTTCAACTCCTTCAGGTCAGACTCCACCCCCGCAATCACCAGGAGGACAAAGTTCTTCCCATAGAGGTCCAAGATGGAGGGACACTCGGGTAGAACCACGTGCGGGGCACGGCAGCCCGGTAACGAGGCTGGCGTGAACTTGCCTTTCTCATTGCAATGCAAGCGAACTTTGCCATCTTGGTTGTACTGATGCATGATGACGTTTGAATTGGAGTACTGGAAACCAAGCACCAGGTCAAGACCTACTGTAAACTGCATTGGTAGTGTCCTACCGATCATCCTGCCGAGAAAGTAGCGGGTGACAGGGTTGCTCACCATCAGGTCTCGCAGAAAAAGCATGAAGCGAGAATCAGACAAAATATTTCCACCCAAATGCAAAGCAAATCTGCGCGTTGAATCGTCAAGAGGTCGGCGCTCAATTTCAAATGAATCCAAGAGACCTTCACCGCCATACCCCTTCAGCAGGGCCTCCAGCTTCCAGGCCAAGTCAGCAACATCACTCAGGCCCGTGTTGAGTCCCAGACCTCCAGCAGGCAGCCACTGGTGAGCGCTATCCCCGGCAAGAAAGCATCGACCGACACGAAACTTCGTGGTCATCAAGGCATGCATGTTGTACCCAGAGACAGAGTAGACTTCGATAGGAAGGTCAGAACTTCCCAATGCACTTTCAATGCACCATTTAGGATTCTGCACAAATTTCTGCACCTCCTCGTCAGTGGAAGAAGCAGGCAGGAAAGCATGAAGAGCAAAGTCTCCTTTTCCATTGAGACACACCGTCAAGGCGTTGATGTTGTTGTTAGAAGCGAATCCAATGCCAGCAGAGTTGGAGTTCTTCACATGCTCCAGGAGCCGAGGGCAGGAATACCAAATGGTGCAGGCCCTGGCAATCACAAAACCACCGTACGTGTGCAAGCCGAGCTCCTTTCGAGTGAAGCTCGTGCCTCCATCGCAGCCCACCAAATAGCGGGCCCTGAAGGTCTTCTCTTCCCCTGCCTCGTTCTCAGCCTTTACTGTGACACCAGAGTCATCTTGGCTAAGGCTCTTCACGCCCCACCCCCACAGCAGGCGGACACATTTCGAGGTGTCCTCAACGTGCTTGCGTATCACTGCTTCGCTAGTGAACTGCGGGCACATCATTGGAAACCCAATGGATGCCTTGGATTGGTAGAAAGGGAACTCAACCTCCTTCGCTGGATCGAGCTCGCCCCAAGAAGAGTACGTCTTCTGATACATCTGTTTGCCTTTGTACATGCCTGTGCCAAAGGTGAGGCTAACTGGAAGGTCAGGAGGGTAAGAGGCATCTTGGATTTTCTCCTGCAGGCCTAGCCGCCGGAAATGCTCCATGCTTCTGGAGCTCAGAGACACCGCCTTAGGGGATTTGGAGGTAGTTGGCCGTTTCTCCAGGACGATGGTGCTGACACCACGGTAGGAGAGCTCAGCAGCCATTGCCAGCCCCACAGGGCCTCCACCTACCACCAACACGTCTGCCTTTCCGCCTGACATTTTGCTGACAAAGAAATTTTTTCGCACCTCAGAAAAATGAGCTCCACCCCTCTCTGCAAGAAAATTCCCCACGTGGACAAAGGTCAAAGGGGATTCTCGGTGCGCATCAATTGGAGAAATCAAGATGAATTTACTGCAAAGATTCTTCCAGCCTAATAAAAGTGTCTTGAAGCTTGCAGCACCAGCTACCTCTCATTTGTGTACAGCACTAACGGTGGGAGTTACTCAGACTAACATAGAAAGCCAACCAAGGGTGAGAAATGTTGCATGGAGGTCTCATTAAAATAGAAATCTTCCCTAGGAGTTTTGTGGCTGTATGAAACACGTCAAGAATAGTCCAATGAAACTGAATCTAGTGGCTAAAGTGGTATGTACAGCAAAATAAAGCATGGACCACTGCAAACTACTAATATTTACTTTTGATGCGCAAGATTAGGGGCATGAGGATAGCAGATGCCCTGGCACAGGTTCAATTCATTGAAAAGAAGGGAGCTTCCTATGTGGAAAAGGTGTGTTCGTAATGAAATCAGATTATTCACCATGCCTTAAAAAAATTGAGTACAGGTTTTACAGCACACTCAAAGGGTTGCAGTTCGTAAGTACGATGCAAACCCTCTTAATCTATGGGTTGGTAAGTTACGACCCCCTCTAGTCACCGTTACATGGTCATAGTCTTTTCTATCGTGTAGCCGAATCATTTGTTGGTAAAGGCACTTACAAAAAGAAGATTCGTTACCATGGGAAAGGGATGCATGGCGTGCAAAATGACTACAGAGCACACTACTTCCTCAAACTAAGGGAGGGGAAACCCCCTTCAAAGAAAAAGAACATTGAGGATACATGGAAATACCAAACGAGAAAGTTCATTCAAGCTGGACCAAAAAGCATACCCAATTCACTATAGGAATCAAATCATGTCTCTAGCTTTAACAACCAGGTTGGAATAATTGTTGCTTTCTTTGTGTATGGGGTATAGGGAGTACAAACATGAAATGACAAAAATTTGTATAGAGAGATGGTGTTAATGACGGGGAGAAATATAAATTAGACTGTCAACCTAATTAATGCCCACCAGTTTGCTGTTGGAATACTTCAATCGTGTCATCATCTTCCATTTCCAACTTTTCACAGAGAGAAGACATACATGAAGCTTAAATGTGTACTAACAGAAACAAGCTTACTTCAGAAGGCGTTGTCTCTGGTCCTAGGTGGTTTCCATCAAACATAAACCTAATAGTGTTCATTTGAAAGCCTTGTCTATCGCAGTAGGCCTGCATCAGCTTCTTCAGCTGTGTGTTACGCTTGATTTTGAAGTGGACGACTGATCCATCCTACACAAGGACACAGAACATCACCCATTACCATCTAGTCATGACCACACCCCTGATCTCACTTACTGATCCAGTGACTTTCAAGTTTATGTGCTCACTCTCACCAGCTGGAAGGTCAGGCTTGACATCAGGCTGTTAATGACGGACTAAATCAACACGTGGATTCAATCAAAAGTCTACACATACCTTCTTGTCAGATTCCGACATCTTGATCTAAAAAGACTTCTGCTGTTTCTAACTCTAAAATTGGGTTTGGCGGCTTTTTCCCTAAGTCACGTGAGAGTACAAACAAAGAGTCCAAATAAAGCACACCTTATGAAGCAGCTCTAGGTCACTCGTCTCAGAGGTCTCCACAGTGCCGAATGTAAGGTACATGCTTAACTAGTTTTGCTTTGTAAACAGGTGTTATGTTCACCTCATACACAGGGCTGACTACTGGAAGTCTAATCCCAGGAAATTCTGTGAAGTATGCAAGTGTTGGCTGGCAGACAACAAAGCTGTAAGCTGAGGAGTGAACTAGCTAGCCCAACTGAACTTTGTTATGATGTACTGAACTTTGTTATGATATACATAACTGGTACAGTGCATTGAATTCCATGAGGGAGGGCGAAGGCACCAGGGGAATGCCAAGAAGAGACTGCAGGAGTCCAGAACGCGTTCAGCGGAGAGTGCCAAGGAGAGATTGAACATTGAAAAAACAGTGAATGCCATAGAGCAAGCAGCACTCAATGCTTACCAGCAGGACCTGGCTGGAGGGAAAGTTAAGAAAGCCAAACCCAAGGCACCCATCTCAGCAGAAGCAGAACAGCTATTGCAGTTGCAAGACTTTCTAGCTTTGGAGCAGCAAAAGGCTGAGAAGGAGCTGGAAAAAAAGAAGATCGAGGCCAATGCATATCAGAAGATTCAGGAGATACAAAGCAAGGCTCTAGAGACTGCCTACGAAGCCTACTCCTCTTCCTATGCACTATCCCAGGCTGCAGCGTCATGGCAACAGTCCTATTCTCCAGAGGGCTATCCTTATTACTACAACACTGCCACTGGAGGTACTATTACCATGATACTGTAATACTCTGTACTAGTGTATGGTTCTACTATTACCAGTGACGCAGTGGGAGGTGCCGGCGGAATTCCAAGCAGCTGCTGCAGTCCACCCTCCACCTGTTGCTCCTATTACTCCTGTACCTGCTCCCACACCTGTAGAAGCCCCGTCCCAGCCACCTACTTCCACAGCTGCTGGCTCACAGCCTGTGAAGCGGTCGTCAGAAGAGGCTGGTTTGGAGAAGGGGGACGGTTACCAGCCTCCAAAGAGAACAGGTGCTTATGGAGGCTGGACCACTGTAGTTGTGATAGAAAAAGACCCAGAGGTGGAGGAAGAAGTGCACAATGATGGGGAGGCAGAGGAAGAGGATACGGAGGAGGGAAAAGAAGAGTTTCAATTTGAGGAAAAGATTTCTGGGGGGTTGGCTAGAGAAGAGGAGGAAGAGGGAAGTGGTGAATTGAAAGGAGATTTCAAAGTATTCTCCTTCAAAAAGAGACTCAACAAGGGAAGACCACAAATAAGACAAAGAACTAGTGATTGGTAGTACATTTACCACCACACCCCCCTTTGATAAAAAGCCTGTGCAAAAGTTCAAAGGTCACCTAAATTACTAATAATATCGGAGGGAAAGTGACGAGCCAAAAATAATGTCCACCCAGAGAACAGCAGGCTATGAAGAGTGGGAAAACCCTCATCAGTGGATGGACTACGACACCTTTGACGAGGTATGCTTCCTAAAGCATCCTACGTGAAAGCTAGTTTGAAATGTTTTCCACCAGGGAGGTGGCTCTTCGGTGGCCTCTGATCTCTCATTGAACGACAGAGCCGTCCATGTCGACTTC
>JAAGOD010017516.1_pt1 | contig 17092 bp, 20 predicted proteins | sample 8389681 | NCBI WGS metagenome assembly JAAGOD01 (sample SAMN13964374, study PRJNA552185) | sponge metagenome | biome: deep-sea hydrothermal vent fields; feature: spots directly above weak diffusing fluid; material: seawater and sediment | host: Tedaniidae sp. KZ-2020 ... | reverse complement strand
GGGGGGGGGGGGGGGGGGGGGGGGAGGCAGTTTTTGATGAGTTTTGACATTCCCACACAGAATGGGCACAGGGAAGAAATGGGCAACTACTTGGCTGTGTTTGTGGAGCTGGAGAAGGGCTACAGCACCACCACCAGGTGAGACACTAGCTGCTGACGAGGCATAGCTAGCAAAAATGGAAAAATGATTGCATTTCAGCTACCAGTACTGCATTGAGATGCTGTGCACCAACAGTGATGCTCCTCACAGAAGCCGATCCAACCACGTCAGAGAATATGGTAGGCCTCAACACTCCACATATCTTTCTAGAGTTTATATTGCATGATAAAATTCTGCAGCCTCAGACTTTGCAGATGGTGAATCGTGGGGTTACAGAAAGTACTATGAACTGTCACGCCTGGTACGTCCATCAAAATGCTTTAGATACGCTGCTTGACTCTGCAATTCCTTCCATTGCAGCAAGAGGACGGTTTCCTCAAAGACGACACCTTGGTGTTAAAGTTCTCAGTGCGCCCTCCCACCTACTACCAGAAATACCTGGACCAGTCACAGTGAGTTGAGACACGGCAGAGGCCATCTGAGTTGACTGTGTGTGCGTGTGTTGACATGCAGCTTCTTGGAGAAGGTGGTGAGAGAGCGCGACGCCATCAAACTGCAATTAGAATCAGCCAAGCAGCAAATTTCCACCCTTAAAAGTGACTACAAAGCATTGCTTACAGGTCAGTTAGAGATAACCTAGGTCGTCCTGCAGATTTATGGTGTTGTCTTCCCCAGAACGTACCCACACTTCTTCCAGCTCTCGTACTGTGCCAAGTCAGCATGACAGCCTTGCCCCTCCCACACTGCACTCCTCCCAGCATCACCACGCCCCCCACCATCGCTCCCATCACCACCACTCCCAGTCAGCTCCACACGGCAACCAGCCAAGGAGGGAGAGGGGAAGTCGACTCGACCCCGAGGACTCTCACTCCAGAGGGAGATATGTCTCCCATGCTCCCATCTCTCACCATCACAGCCCCTCCCACCCCTCCCTCCACTCCCACTCCAGCCCCAAACACTCCTCCCGCTACCCCTCATCCCAGCATGGCGGGGAGCCAAGGATGGGTCACATGCACAGTGCCGAGCCCAGAGTAGGCTCCATGGGGGAGGGCATGCACCCATCCTCCCACATGTACGCCGGCAAGAGGCGGTCTAGCGATGAGGGAAAGTGGAAGGTGAATGAGCAGCTCACCGAGCAGCGAAGGAAGTCCGCTGAGCCTCTAGTGAGTGAGAAGGATCCCAAGAAGGAGCCCAAGGGATCCAGAAGCCATCGCAACCACAGGAAGCAGCCCCAGCACTCGCAATCTTCCAACGAAACTAAAGCAAGGATAAACACCATGGATTCCGGCAGCACTGAGGACCTTCTGGAGTCCTCGCAATGCTGGGACTCCTCCATCAACACAACCGATATCACCATCATCCTGCAAGACGAGGACAAAGACAGAGCCAGATCAGCCTCCTCCAGCTCCACGCTGATCGAGTCTGCCGAAGACAGCCCACCGGAGGTGAGCGGAGAGACAAAGAGGCTGACAAAGGCACAGCTGAAGCAGCAGGACTTGAGTCAGGAACCATTTGAAGATGACGATGACCACAAAGACATGATGTCTCTCTCGGGCTTTGCCACAGGCCCCACTCAAGTGGCACTCTCCAACTACCCCCACTACTACGACTCCACAAGCTACTTTGGGGAGCACCAGGAAAACTACCCTCCATCACACACCACCTCCAAGCAAGATCTCACTCACGGGCTCTCCCAGCCCACCTACCCCTCCCCACCAAAGAGTCGGCATGGCAAGTCCTTGACCGACCTGACAGGCAGCAACATGAGCTTGACGTCCTCCCACCAGTTCCTATCACAGTCAGCCGTGGACTTCCACATGCACGACCTGCACCCCTCGCCCCGTCACATGCCCGACAATCGACGCATGCACGACCACAGATTCCGACCCTCCTACGGGCCACACATGTCCAGCGACCCCCACCTCAACTATATCCCAGGCCTCCAGAAATCAGTGCTCTCGGCTCTCAGTGACGTCAAAGAGGAAGTGGAGCAGAAGAAGGCCAGAGGGAAGAAGTTCTCTCCCTCCTCCTCACACCAGATCCAGCGTGCAGCAAGCCAGCAGTACCACAGCCGCCACCCACAGCACAAGGCCGCAAAGCTGAATCAGCGACACCTCAGGGCAACCGTTGTCGAGGGCAACAAGGAAGCAAGGGGATCGCCACACAACAAGAGGTAGGATAACAGCACAAGGTTATAGCACACTATTATCTCATTCTCGCAGGGAGAGTAATAGGAATAAATCATCTCCAGATAGCAAGCCAAAAAGTGGGAGTGGCCAGAGCAACCAGCGCAGCCAGCAGAGGAAGGAACCAGTGCCCCCAGCAGCAGCCTCCGATAGCGTCACTGCAGCACCCAAAGGAGAGAGCACAGCAGAGGCAGTGCAGGAGGAAGGGAGCCAAGAGTCGAGCCCTGAGGTGGAGAGGCGTATTGACGCCATCCACTCCAAGACACTGGACAGGAGCAGTCGTCTGCAGACATCCAGGCCTCTCGGCTCAATGAAGAGCAACAGCACCTCTTCACTCAACAACCTCAGCCAAATACTATAAACAAACAACTGTTTTGTTTGTTAAAAATTATTCACATCATATTATTGTATCATGTCCACCACCAAAGCACAGCATTATGTTTGTCTATTATTTATGCGCATGCTCAATAATGAATAACTGCAAAAACATGTGGGTGGGGCACATTTGAGGGTGGGGCAGCAGAGAAGCTTGCAAGGCCTTTGCAGCAGCAGCAGCAGCAGCAGCCATCATCATGGGAAAGTCAAAGAAAGAGAAGAACAAAGAGAAAAAGAACAGCAGCAAGCTAGTCAGGCTGGTAAGTTTGCTCTCAGCACTGCCCTGGCCACTGCATGCAACCCTCCCTTGTCTTAGTTGAGTGGCAGGTGGCAGAGGAAGTCAGCAGTGGACATTGCACAGGGAGATGGAGCCACTGGTGGGCAGGATTCCTATAGAGGCAAGTACTGCAATAGCTTCACTTGCAGAGTGGTTCACACTCTGATTATTTTAGCCATCAGCAAGGTGAACCCTCGCCACTTGCAACACAGCCAGGCTTGGGACATCAAGGTAATAGTGTTACCATAGCCACTGCATATTATTATACTGATGACTGGACAATTGTCATAGTATTTGGGGGCCATCCCAAACATAAAAAATTGGCAGTGCCCGGAATCCAGGACGCAATTCCTGCAGCAAGTTGACCAGGCACAGGTATGATAATCATCTTTTCGGCAGAAACTTGGGATCATGGTTCTGTTTCCAGATCAAAGGGCAGATCATGTGGTCGTCACCCACTTCAAAGTTACTGCACATTTCTCCTCGATGGTTGGTGATCACCGATTCCACAAAAAAAGTGATTCATTTCACCCTCATGTTATCAGTAAATCAACAATTCATCTTCTCAGGTCATGTACACAGAGATGATGGTGGCCTCTTTGGGTAGCATTGCCTATGCTGAAGATGATGGCCGCCACATCATTGGCATCAAGGCAGGCCAGTCCTCTGAAGTGTCCGAGCCTGTAAGGGAGGGCCAAAGGGAGCTGACTCCACGAGAAGAGGTTGAAGGAAAGTTCTGTTGCCATGTCCTGGAGTGTGACAATGAGGTAAGAAGAGATAGTTGTTCAAGGAAAGAGGTTTACAACTGTTGTGCTACACAGCAAAAGGTTCGGCAGATCTGTGCTCTTGTGCACGAGTATTTTCATGGATTTCTGCTGCAAAGAGAAGAGCACCAGCAAAAGGAAGAAGCAGATCAGCAGCAGCAGGTCAAAGCTAAAATGCTGAAACGGCTCTCCACGCCTCCTGAGCAAGGAAAAAGTGAGAAAAACTCCCGAGCAGCATCTCGTAAGGTGTCCCAGCAAGCAGAGATTAGTCTTGCTGCAGCAGGGGAGAGCAGTGATCCTCTGGCCCACGCTATCCTGACACTCACAGAGGAAGCTCAGCTGAAAACTCAGCAGACTCCCCGTCCTCCCCTGCAGGGTGACGACAGCATCGCAGATGAGATCAGCAGGCAGTTTGAAGGCCTAATCAAAGAACCTTCACGGCGCCAGAGACAGCGAGCAGGCGGCCCCAAAGCCTCAAAAGGCCCCAACTTGAAGAGAATCACCTCGGAAGATAAGGCAGATTCAAACAATGAACTGCTCCCACCCATCTCCATGAACAAAGTGGCAAAGCATGACGGCAGAGTCGTCACCCAAACTCTCGAGGATACAACTGGAATCGAAGTGATCGATCAGCTGAGTGATTACCTTATCCTGAAGGGGAAACAGCGCCCCAGTGTAACCACCATGCAAGCCGGCCCTCCATCCCCTCACAAACAATCCCGGCCCGAGTCCAGTGACAGCACCCACAGTGGGAACGTGCTGCGTACGAGCTTGCTGCTGGAGACGATGGAGGAGGGGGAGCAGGAGACAAGGATAGACGGGGATGGCAAGGAGGCCATTTTGGTCCAGACCAGGATGGGGGAGAAGGAGACGGCCATTGTGGGGAGTCTAAGTCATGCCATGCTCCTTCCAACCAGCGAACTCAGCCAGTACAATGAAGCCGAGAAAGAAAAGGAAAACTCAGTGCCACCTGCCCCTCCCCCAGCACCAGCGGCAGTAGCTCCTCCCCCTCCTCCTCCAGAGCCGCACAGGAAGCCATGGCCAAGTAAGCCCATACCTAATAATAAACTTTGAATCATGGCCATGCCTTACAGCTTTGATTGGTGAGAATGACACGCCTCGAGATCCTGGTCAGAGAAAATTCCTTGAAGAAGTGTCGAAGGAGTTGGGCAACATTGAGTACAGTCAGTTCAGGAAAAGCTGGTTGGACTACCAGATGTGCAAGATCGATATTCTCCAATTCTTCAAGAAAATTAAACTTTTCTTCAGAGGTTCAAAGTAAGAGTTTGCAAAATTCATGCAAGAGTTCTTTCATGTCTGCCGCACAATTCTTGACTAGAGTTCACTTGAGAGAAAAGGTCAAGGTCTTGCTGGACCCGATAGATTATGAAGACTTTGCTGATCTTTTAGCTGGCAAAGAAGTGGAACCAAAAGGTAGAAACTGGTTAGGGCACAATTGGAATGAAATTAACATTTTGCAAATGTTTCACTTTTCAGCAGCCTTGTCAGGACAAGTTGATGTGAAGTTTGGAGTTTCATCAGCTCCAACACAGGGAAATGTCAGATCAAAGGTGTCTGGTCCGCCACCAGCTCAGAAGCCAACAAGAGCCAGTTCTGGCTCGCTTGGCCCACCTCCATCCTTCTCCCCCAAACTCCCTTCAAAGTCCTCCAGAGTTGGTGGTGGCCTGGGAAACAAGCTGAAAATGTTTGAGCAATTGTCGTCCGAGCCCAGCACTTCCCGTCCCGCCGATATGCCCAAACCCGGCTCCATTGCCAAGCTGATTCGCGCACAGGAACTGGGAGAGGTCAACCAAGAGACACCTGAAGACGAAGAGAGGAACGAGAGGAGGGGAGCTTTCTCTTCCAAGCTGGCCATGTTTGGGGGTAGTGTGAACGACGGCAGGGAGGAGGAGGACAGAGGCCGAGGAAGGGACTTTGGAAGGCGAGATGGGGGCCGTAGGGATTCAGAGGAGAGACATGGGAGGCATGGAAGACGAGATGACTCCCCAGAAGGGCACAGGAGGCATGGCAAGGGGCGTGACGATTCTGAGGAGAGGCACAGGAGGCGTGGCAAGGGACGCGATGACTCGGAGGAGAGGCACAGGAGGCGTGGCAAAGGGCGTGATGATTCTGAAGAGAGGCACAGGGGGCATGGCAAGGGACGTGACGACTCCGAGGAGAGGCACAGGAGGCATGGGAAACATGACGATTCCGATGAAGATCGACACAAGCACAAGTCCCACCATCACAAGAAGAAAGGTCACTCTAAGCACGACGAGAAGAAAAAGGCAGAAGCCAAGAAGAAGAAGTCAGACTCGACTGTGACAGCATCTCAACCCAAGGACACCATCCAAGCCCTCACCAAACTCCTTGGGGACGAAGAGGAAGACTACATTCAGCTCACCAGCCAATTCCTCAGCAAGCAAACTGCCACAGAAAACAAGGCTCCCTCTTCACAGCAGCCCGCACAGTCTCCGAGTGAGCCACAGCAGACACGCCCCTTGCCACACCTCCAACAGTCCCCTCCTCCTCGTCAAGTGGCTCCGAGGGCTGTTCAGTACGTGCAACAGCCACAGTATGTGCTGCAGGCACAGCAAACACCCTATGCTCAGCCAGCGTACGTCCAGGTTCAGCCCCAGCTGCCTCAGACCTACCTCCAGCCCCAGGTACAACCAGCACCAGCCTACATCCAGCCACAGCAACAGCCTGTCTACATCCAACCTCAGGCAGAATACATCCAGCCCCAGGCTCAGCAGATAGTGGAGTATGTCCAGCCCCAGGCACAGCAGATAGTGGAGAATGTCCAGCCCCAGGCACAGCAGATAGTGGAGTATGTCCAGCCACAGGCACAGGAGTTCCTGCAGCCCCAGATAGAGTACGTCGAGGCTCACACATACGCACAGCCGCTGGTGGAGGAGACAATAGAGTATCTTCAGCCACAGGTAGAGCAGACTGTGGAATATCTTCAGCCACAGGTAGAGCAGACTGTGGAGTATCTTCAGCCACAGGTAGAGCAGACTGTGGAATATGTTCAGCCTCAGGAATACGTCCAGCCTCAGGCATCACAGTACGCTCAGCATCAAGCACAGCAGACTGTAGAGTACGTCCAGCCCCAGGCACCGCAGACACAAAAGTTTACTCAGCCCCAGGCAGCACAGTATGCCCAGCCTCAAGGACAGCACACCCAGCCTCAGGCACAGAACCAGCCACAGGGGCAACAGTATGTCCAGCCTCAGGCAGCCCCAACCCAGCAAGCCACACAGCTACTCCCACAGACAGCTGCTGCAGCAAACCAAGGTCAAATGCCACAGCCAAACTTCAATTCAACCACTCAAGATGACGAAAGCAACGTACTGACACGATTCAGTGGAGATGAGGCTGACCCTGCCCCTCCCCCTCCCCCACCAGGACAAGGACCACCTCCCCCTCCCCCTCTCCCTCCAGGGGAAGGACCACCTCCCCCACCACCCCCTCCCCCTTTACAGCCTGGCTCCCCTCCCTCTCCCACCACCAGATCCAAACCCAAGGTGCAGCAAGACGTCCAGGACCAGAGAGACGAGCTCCTGTCGCAAATCAAAGAGCGCAAGGAATTGAAGAAAGTCTCCGGCAAAGACAAAGAAGAAGAAGAAGCAGAGCCCATGGACATGTTTGCTGAGATACGCTCGGGGAAGAAGCTGAAGAAAGTGGCGGAATCTGAAAAGAGCAAGAGTAGCAACCGCCTCAGGGGAAGAGTGATGGAAGATGAGCCAAGAAGGCAGGAGGGGGATCAGAGGGGGGGTCGAAGAGGGGAGAGGAGGGAAGAGGGGGGGGAAGGAAGTGAGGAGGAGAGGGAAAGGGGAAGAGAAGACAAGGAGCGAAGGAGAAGGGAGCGAAGAAGAGAAGAGAGAGATGAAGACGAGAGGGAACACAGGCATAGAGACAGAGATCGAAGGAGGAGACACGACCGAGAGGGAAGAGGAGAGAGGGAAGGACGAAGGGAGAGGGAGGAGAGGGAAGGAAGGGAGGAGAGAGGAGAGAGGGAAGGACAAAGGGAGAGGGAAGGAAGGAGGGAGAGGGAGGAGAGGGAAGGAAAGAGGGAGAGGGAGGAGAGGGAAGGAAGGAGGGAGAGGGAGGAGAGGGAAGGAAGGAGGGAGAGGGAGGAGAGGGAAGGAAAGAGGGAGAGGGAGGGGAGGGAAGGAAAGAGGGAGAGGGAGGAGAGAGGAGAGAGAGAGAGGAGGAGAGAGGGCAGCAGAGAGAGAGCAAGGGAAGGAGAAGCAGGAAGGGAGAGAACAAGAGGAAATAGCCCAAGGAGAGGTGAAAAGAAGAAGGATTCAGATGAAGATTACTACTCCAGTGAAGATTGCTCGGTGCCAAAGTGGAAGAAAAACAAGGAGCAGCCACCACAATTAGTCTTGCCGCCATTCCCCAAGGCCGGCCCAGGGAGAGGGAGAGCAAGCGCCAAAGAGGAGATCCCTGCCTGGAAAGCTGCACTGCTCAAACAAAAACAAGGCATCACTGATACTTCAGAACCACCCGCAGAGAAAGCTGGAGACAAAAACCTGCCTGCCTGGAAGGCTGCGCTGAACAAGCAACGCGAGAGAGGGCTAAAAGCAGCTGAAAAGGAGAGACTGGATATGATAGCTGAAGAAGAGGCCAAGTACGGCCATCTTCCCGAGTGGAAGAGAAAGCTAGTCTACAAGAAGAATGTGGAGAAGCAAGTGCAGGCCCAAGTTGAAGAGCAGAAACAGCGAGCCCTCCGAGACAAGCAAGCAGAGATAGCCGCCATGCCAGAGTGGAAAAAGAAGCTGTTCCTCCAGAAGAACCCAGAGTACTTGGAGTAACCAGAACCACACACACACACATGCTGGCATTTGAACTATGTCCTACGATTGTACTCTAACCACGACTAATTACCTAATGGAAATACCATGTTGTGCATTTTATTTATCTGACCAAAATGTTGTACTGATTTTCTTAAACTGTCCATTATTTTTTTTTCTTGTGTTTTCTGGAAGGTGTGGCAGTTGTGGGGGGAGGGGGGGAGGGAAGGACCACGTGGCCCTTTTGCAGTTCCTGTCTGGTGTCCTCCGGACTGGCCTCCACCTTTTTCTGTGTCTCCAGATAAAACATGAGGTCTCTGACTTGTTCCTGGAGTTCTCTCATCTCGCTCTCTTTCTGCTGGATGGTCACATCGATCTTGCTCTCCAGTGCTTCCACGCGATCTCGCCACAGCTTCTGGTTGGTCGACAGACACTTGTTCATCTGGAAATGCTCAAAAAAGTCATTACGAGACTCTTCCCTATTCTCTGTGCTCCCACCTCCTTCTCTTCCTTCAGTTCTGCCGTCAGCTTTGTAATCTTCGTTTGCTGACTCGTCAATTTCTTTTCCGAGGCCTTCTTTTCCTTTTCCAACTCCATGACTTTGACTTCTAGTTGCTCTCTCTCGCTGACTGCTGTCCGACATCTTGACTCCACCACTTGCAACTGTCGTCAATCACACACCATCCATCAACCACCATCTACACAGCTAATCAAGAACTATATACCTGCTCTGTGAGGTCCTTCTCAATATGGGCCATTTTCTCCTCAAAGTAAAGCCGCTGGGATTCCAACTGGCTACTCAACAAGTAAGAATACTACAGGAGAAAAAATAAGCATTATGAGAGGGAACAAGGATCTGCTGGCAGGTCCCAACCTCAAGTTGGAGGGAGTCTATTTTCTCCTCACTCTGCAGCCCTTGCCCGGCCATGACCTCCACAAGCTTGCCATCCCCTTTATTCTGCACCAGCCGGTGGACATAGTTATCTGGAGAGGAGGCAGCTATCGTCACATCACACACACGATTACCCACTAACACACACCTCCAATATAATCCCACACACGCTGAGTTTTCCCCAGTTGCATTGAGAAGGTATGCTGCGTCTCGAGAAAGTGCCTACTCAGCAAAACAAGTCCATAATGTTGTGTTTAGCACTGCTGCATCATGCATGCTTACATGTTGGCATGGCCACGGACATATCTGCCGCAGCCGATGTGACCACAGATCAGACAGATCCAGAGATCCTGTAGAGGATGTGAATCTTTGCTCGTATGATGGCACGTAGATGCTTACCTCCTTGGAGTCACACGCCAGGCAGGTGTTGTCCTCCACGCAAGGCTCTGGTGTCTGCGTGTACCGACAGATGGGGCACCTAGTGGAATGGAAGGCTCTAAAGGCAGTCGGCGGAGGGAACCACTAGAAAGAAGCTTACGTTGAATCTTCCCATCTGTTCAGGCACTGCATGTGGAAGGAGTGGTTGCAGAGGACAGTCAGCACGGAATCATCCTGCAGACAGCAGCAAACAGAGCTGGGATTTCAGGGCAAACACAAACACTACCCCACCCACCAGCCTCTCCAGACACACGGGACAGGATGGGAGCTCCACCACCACATCCCTGCTGCCGGGGGTGGGCAAGGGGGCACCCTGCGAGCTCTTGGTGATCTCCACTCTCTGGACAAAGACCAGACTACAGATGGCACTCTCAATGGAATTGAAAGGCTTCCCATTGAACTTCAAGTAGAACTGCCTTGCCGAATCCTAGTAGAGGAAAAAGAACCAGAGCTGAACATGGTTGGCAGATTCGGTCCACACAGACCTTGTCCTGAAACACAATGAGGAGCATGTACTGGTTGGGGGTGGAGTCGCGAATCACTCTGAGGCTGGTGACAGTGGAGCTGAAAATCAGCACAGCATCCAGTGAATTACCACTATGCCACCACTGGGGAAGCACACACACACACAGGGACCATATAAAATCCAGTGTGCTAATAGGGGCTCATACAACACTCCCCAGGCTTCTTTCCCATGCATCAAAAACACTGTCCCACATGGCTCCACAGGAATTACCACCTCACTCACAGGACAGGAGAGAGAAAGTCCAGCATGTCTGGGAGATGCTGGTGGGCTGGTACCCCCAGAGCACAGAGTACCTTACTGCAAGGCTCCCTTGCACCTCTATGGAGAGAGGTGACACTGATCATGGTGGGACACTGAACACCACACACCTACCTCACTTTGTAAAGGTGCAAGATCCCTTTAGTGACCTCCACAGAGGGGATACCCGAGAAGAAGGGGACCCTTTCAGTGTGTGTTGGAGGTTGAGTTGCATGTGAGGTGGAATGGGTCATCTGCTTGCTGTCTGTGCACGGAGAGAAAGAGGTGGAAAGGTGCATGGTGCATTATCCCAAACTACCTTTTTCCACCGGGTAGTAGCTCTCGATTTTTATCTCGTGCATCTTTCGCTGCCCGGTGGCCTCAAAGTAGGTGTGGTCTGCTGTCTGATGGGCGGAGTCGCCAGGAGGGGAGCCTGATTGTGGGTGCATCTCATAACAAAACAACAAAATTGTTTTATGTGGTACCTTGTGCCATTTCAAAGCTGTACGCGAGATCTACTGAAGAGTGGGGTAAAGTGCAAAGGTCATCAATTTCCAGCCTCAAGATGAGCAGGTCAGGATGGCTGTGTGAAGGGATAGTGGTGCTGGTAGGGATAGTGCTGGTAGTCACATCCGACTTGGTGTCTGCCATCAACTGAAACGCCAGGAAAGTAGCATGGTGCTCTGGAATTTGGCAAACAAGACTGCTCCACCCTATATCTCCCAGCAGCACGTGGGTTGGGAAGACAACATTTCCATATTTGGCACTTTAATCGACCGCACCACAATAGTAGCTGGCCCCGTTGCTCTGAAAGCAGTCAATCCTAAACTTTCAAAGACCGAGATACTGTGTGAGTGCTGAGATGGCTGGACTGGTGAAGGCTAAGAAGTATGACTGGAAAGACAGCAATATTGCTCTCTTTGGGAGCGACGAGGATAGGAAGGTCAGTTGTCATAGTCTTCTCCAGTTCATCTTTTATGTCTGCAGATGCTTATTTTAGGTGAAGAAAGGGGCTGCTGAGACCGAACCAGCATGGAAGGGCGCAGGAGGCAAAGTAGGCATGCAGATTTGGAGGATTGTCAAGTTTAAGGTACCTGCATGAAATTTTCATAGGTGCATCCTGATTGCACATAGAGCGTGCGAGCTAGCTCAAAATGACATTTTCTGCAGGTCACTCATTGGTCAAAGGACGAGTACGGCAAGTTCTACAATGGCGACTCTTACATTCTCCTCAACACATATAAGGAGAAAGATTCAGAGGTGAGTAGAAGGAATTCATGTCTGCGTACATGGTCATATGATCCATTCAACAATGGATCATGTGTGTAGGAGCTACTCTATGATGTGCACTTCTGGATTGGAGAAAACTCAACTCAAGATGAATATGGCACAGCTGCTTACAAGACTGTGGAACTGGACACCTTGGTAAGATGTGTTATCAGTTGGCAGCTTTCTATGGATGCCCCTTAGAGAGTCAGTGCCCAAACAAAGTCATGTCTGCCAGGACAGAATGTGAGGTATTTTGTTGTTCTAATTTCCTTTGGTGCTACCCTGTAATGGTGCGTTGCCATGGTGGTAATGGTGAGGTGCACTGGAATGTGACCATCTGTAATCCATAAAGCTGTTTTACTGACCACAAAATGGCAAATATTGGCTCATTAGGTCGACCCTTCCTTGCAGCATCTTGGCCCTGAACTTCTTTGGTTTTTTAACTAGCTGCTCTCACCCACACTTACACACACACCACTGTTCAACCTAGCTGGATGACAAGCCCATCCAGTACAGGGAAGTCATGGGATACGAGTCTGATCTCTTCAAGAGCTACTTCAAGGAGATCACGTATTTGGACGGAGGGTAAGCGTACACACACACACACACACGCAGATTCTGCTCACTTGATAAATCAAGATTGATGATCTAGAGCTGATACTGGATTTAAACATGTGACACCAACAGAATACAAGCCACGACTCTTGCACTTTCATGGAGACAAGGTTGGTTGCTGGCTCTTCCCAGCCGCTGGTATAATTTTTTTATAATGTCTTCCAATAGAAACGTGTGGAGGTCAAGGAAGTTCCCCTCCTCAAAAAGAAGGTGGATTCTTCTGACGTTTATATACTGGACCTTGGTCTTGAGATCTACCAGGTTTGTGGGATGTGCACCGTATTATGCAGTGACTAGTTTCTGTGATGGCTTTGCAGTGGAATGGCAAGACGTGCAATAAGGATGAGAAATTCAAGGCAGTACAGTACCTGCAGACCATCAAGGTGAGCTGCTTACCTACTCCAGTGCTGCTCAGTTGTCATTGTGATGTGGTCCTGTAGTCAGAACGTGGTGGAAAGCCTAAAGTGGAATCCATCGGTATGTGAGCTCTCATTAGCTATGTTCTAATTGACTTCCGAAAAATGTTCTTTTGTTCAGATGAACGTGAAATCTCTCCAACTCACAAGTTCTACGCTTCATTGGGAGACGATGATCTGCCAGAAGAGGAACAAGAACAGGTAACATAGTACTTGTTTACTAGCAAGACTAAAGTGTGTGTCATTTTTAGGACGATGACTTCCAACCCACTATCTTGAGGTAAGTCTTGTTGTAGAGCTGTGGGCCATGAGCGATCCAGCTGTGTTGCAACAGGGTAAGTGACGAGACTGGCTCCATGGAGACGACTGTGGTGTCCGAGGGCAATTTGAGTAGGGACTTGCTGGACACATCTGATGTGTTCTTGGTGGACATAGGGAAACAGCTGTTTGTGTGGATCGGCAGTGGTGCAAGCTCTGACGAGAACAAGAATGCAATGACATATGCCCACGTAAGTTGCAGGAGACAAGTTTAGCTCCATGTTATCATTGCATTGTTGAGCAGAACTATTTGAAGAGCACAAAGCACCCCTTGATTTCTGTCTCTTGCATCAAGGAGGGCAGAGAGTCAAAGGCTTTCAATAAAGTCATGGGCTAGTGAGCCAGCCAGGCAGGCCAGACCTGTGAACCAGAGCTAGACTTTAACTGTAGTCAAGTTTTAGATTGTTTTGATCTGTAATAAAAATTAATATAGTAGTTTCTGAATTTTAATAGCATCATTTTTTGAGATCAGATGATTGTTCTGTTGAGGTATTGAACAAAGAAAGTGGTGATTTTGGAGTAATCAGCGACTGGATGCAGCTTTGTATAAGATATAAACTGTTTCCTGAGTCTCCTTAGCTCGCCCATGGTGATGGGTCGGGTTAGCTCCACCCCTTCCTCACTGCCACTCACCTTAACCTGACCCCCAGAGACGCCGCTTCGCTGCGCATCCATAATGGCCTTCACAACACCCTGAGTCAAGCAATCAAGCTCGTGCAGGAAGTTTGTCTCGGAGAGAGGCTGCGACTGGGTTGACTGATTGGGGGGTGGGGCTTTGCGATGGAACAGTGCATTGCAGATATCTTGAGTAGGTAAGGTGTCATCAGGGTACACGACAAACAGAGGGTAGTCCCACCTATTCCTGGAATCGGGTGCTTCAAAGCGCATCATCAGGGCATCGAATACCAGTGGAGAGTAGCCTTGTGTGGGTGATCTGGCTGAATTCCATTCCTTTGCTGTTTCTACAGGGGTCTCACAGAGCACCACGCAGTGAGGGGTCTGCAGGTGTTTAGACAGGCAATACAGCTCATACCGATACCCTTTGATGTAATTGGGAGAGTCCAGGATCACAACACTCTCTGGGGTCAGGTTTCTTTCCACCTCAGACTTGAGTTTAGCTCTGGTCATTTTTTCTGCCTTGGAGTCGGTGTAGCAACTGTCTCTGGAGCTGAAATCATCTTCTAGCAAACAGACTGGTGTTCCTTCGTGATGTTTCTTGAGGTAGTCGACAAGCTCCTTCGCCCGTTGCGACTTGCCTGAGCAGGGAATTCCACACAGCACCACTAAAGGCATGATTAAGGTGCGCTCCAATTAGAGGACTAGGAGTTTGGTTTGATGCATGAAATCATCATGACAATACATACAAACAACACAGATTTGTGCAGACATTAGGAGGAGACTAAATGAGCGGAATGAGGAGAAAGCTAGGCAAGCTTTCTGTTAGAATATCTGAGGCCATGTTGCAGTGGAGCCATCTCTCCACTTGGGAGCATGGTTGCCAATAGTTGCACGGCAAAGTGGACAGGTATTCTGCCTGTCAAACCATTGCAGTACACAGTTCTCACAAAATATATGCTAGAAAAGCAAACCGATTAAAAATAATCATTTTTCTAGCCACCTGGTGCTGTATTTACCTGACAGGGCAGGAGAAGAGGGTTAGAAAAGTCATCTTGACAGATTGCACATTGAAGACTGACCTTCCCCAATTCTTCCTGTGATGGCGGCCTTCCATAGAGCTGCGTTAGGCATAGCACAGTGACACAGGAGCAGGTACAGAGTGTGTGTGGTTCAAACCTACCTGATCCTGCAGGAACAGGATGACTGCTCTGTACAGATCCCGCAAGCTTGTGAAGATGATGCCTCCTTTGATCATGAGGTAGACAGCAGTAATGAGTACAGCAAAGATAGCCCCTGTCTCCAGGGGGTTGGAGAGATAGCGGACCCACAGAGGGGCAGGTACCAAAGTCCGATAAAACTGAGAGATATATTCTAACAGCATGTAGTATTTTCCTTTCTTCCGCGTCTGAAGGACTGGTAGGAACATTGCTGCTACCAATGCTTTCAGACCCATAGTTCCAAATCGTATGATGTAATCTGTAAACAAAAACCACGCAGTCACCCCACAAGCTTCTTATGCAATGAGCTCATCACCTGTTACCCAAATTGACCAAATGAGATTCCCTAAATCCACTGTGAAATGTGGGGCTAAAAATATCAAACTGTTGAGAGAGAAACAAGATAAGGCGGTGAACAAGAGTGACGAGACGAGGCTCTCACCATAAATGAAGCCGCTGATCCCAAAAGACGTAATAGACGAAGTAGATGTTGGCAGCCAGAAATAAAACCACCAGGAAGAGAATTGAAACCTGTCTGCGATTCTGTGGCAAAACAAAGTGTGGAATCGTTTCATACAAACAGAACTAGAGAGTGACTAGCGAAGAGCAAAGTAAAACCCTGATTATAGGTGATTTGTATACATATCAGTTTGAACGTCAACATACCTTCAATGCAACTTGATTTCGGAGAACTTGATTACAGTGAAGGAAAGTTCCAAACATACCCAGGATCACCATAAGACCTACAGACATAATTATGGGCAATATTGACATGCTGTCCAGCTAAAATATCACAGTTGATCTTTCTACCAGCTAGTCACCTGATCTTACAGAACACAAAGTATAGACCAATCACACACTAATCACTGAAGCAAACTTGATAAAGTGGGTGGTACAGGTGCTCAACCCGTATTCATGTATACCAGTCCCTCTCTATATAGTCTACAACATGCCTGACCTGATCTGTGATACCAGGCAAACTTGACGAGGAGTAATATGATGAAGATAGCATTGTGCTCCAGCCACCGCAAACTGTCACTCAATTCCAATCCCACATTCGTTTCATCCGTTGCATTTAGACCTCCTACAGGAATGGCTATATGTTCATGCGGCAAATGTACATTGACATTTGAGCTGGAGTTTCCCAGAGTTCTCCGTGAGGAATCATGTCCATTGGATGAGCCATGACTCTCCTGAGTCTCACCAACCCCTTGCTCTGGGTTCTCCTCTATTTCAGTCGGACCCAATAGTAATGATGTTTGGGAAGGGTCCCTGCTGAGACGTGGAGTCCCATTGCCACCAACCATGTTTGTTTCTGAAGTTCTGGATCTAAACGATGGCACGATTTCTCTGATAGCATTTGTGATGGGTGTCATTGGGTTCAGAGATACCAAGCCCCTGCCAAATTCTCCAGCACCTTGAGCCCCCGGAAGAGACCAGGAGGCACTGCGTGAGTGCGCTCTGTGTACATTTGAGAGTGTGGGATGGTAGCCCACACCCCTACTTCGGGAAGGAGGGCCAGGGGAGTCCAAATCTATGACTACATCTTGAGAATTTGAAAGTGAAGACATGTGGACTGCCTTCATTACAGAGCTAGAAAAAACAACAATAGGTACTATCTCCCATCCAGATTACATTCAACAAGTAACTTACTGTGATGCCAGGTCTTGTAGATGCTCTCCACGCATGGGCGGCTGTTCATAAGATTGAATTTGACGCTGTAGAAGAACAAACCTGCTGACATTCTGAGACCACCACACACAAAGGTTCAGACTATACTAGGCTTAGGATTTAGCTCAATGCCGAGAGTGTAGAACATGTCTCATCAACTCCATCCTTATAGATCTCCCCAACTCTTTGTCAAGCAGTGTCAGCAGTCGAAAGTTTTTTGATTGTTGACAGGAGTCACGTGTGGCACATTTGCACTTTGACCTCCAGGATTTGAATGTCACGTGCTGCACCTTGGACTTTTAAAAAAATGGCGGCGCCAATTTCTTTGCCAAAGACAAAGTGATGCTATTTCCCACATGTAAGTTTCAATCCCAG
>JAAGOD010042543.1_pt1 | contig 17138 bp, 17 predicted proteins | sample 8389681 | NCBI WGS metagenome assembly JAAGOD01 (sample SAMN13964374, study PRJNA552185) | sponge metagenome | biome: deep-sea hydrothermal vent fields; feature: spots directly above weak diffusing fluid; material: seawater and sediment | host: Tedaniidae sp. KZ-2020 ... | reverse complement strand
TTACCTTCAGTTGTGTCCAAGCAGGTTCCCGTGATTTCCAGGCGATGCTGGTGCTGATGGTGGTGGCCCCTCCCCCTCCGCAGCCTCCACATTCGCACTTGGCTCCCCGAGGTTGTCATGGCCAGCTGGTCCAGTGTCGGACTCCAGGCCACGCCCATCACCTCCTCGCTGCCACTCAGCACCATTGGGCCCAAATGTGGTTTATCAACCTGAACAGAGGGAGAGAGAGAGCTTCTTTTACCATCAAAGGATTTTCGCCAAAGTTTTCATAATCATACAAATGGAGTCAAGCAATAGTGAAAGAAAACAGGGTATGTTTTTAAACTTGCGTTCTTTACAAGGTAATTGTTTACTTTCAAGAGGGTAATCATAGTAGCATCAGCCTTTCACTATGCATCCAGGATGGAACGGGAATGGAACACTCACCTCCCATATAAACCCATTCCCACAACTGGATCCAGAGAGGAGGAACTTGTCATCTGGACTCAGGCATGTCCTAATGTAAAAACTTGACATCTTGGCCCCGCTGAATGTAGCCACTGCATAAGAAGCGCAAAGAACAAAGTCACGTGACTATCGCATGACTATCACATGACATGATAACTTACCTGGTTTGGAGACGCCACTCACGTACCTGTAGATTCTGCAAAGCGAGACACAAACACGATTTTCTATAAAAGTTGAACGAAGTAATGCAAGGTTCCACTCACCTGCTGTCTACACTGGTCGCGTAGAGACAGCTCTGCCTTGAATCCACTATGAGTGACGTGTGACCTATATATACCAACAGGATATGCAGACCATGATGAGAGCTGTCTCTCTTCCATTTTAGCTGCAAACTTTGTCACCTTTCTGAGCAGGCTCAAAGCAAAACCAGGCTTGGGGGAGCTTTGATTTTGCACCAGAGTAGTTTCTCCTCAGGTCCCACAGCTTCACCACCCTGTGCAAAGTACACGGAGCAAGATTACTAACCAGATTACTAACGTGTGCAGCATGTACCTATCTGCTGAGCCTACTGAGGCTATCTTGGAGTCGGCATAGAACAGGGCCGACCTGATGGTCGTATTGACTGAGCTGAGAGGACTGCCCTGGGGCATGTGAGCATCGTGGATGATGTTGACGGGTCTCGTGGATGATGATGAACACCGCGTGTCCCACACGCAAATACTGCCCCGCTGACAGCCGGAAACAATCAGACCTAGTGAGAAGCCACATCACATGACTGTCACATGATCTTCATGTGACTCACTTGGTTCATCTTTCTTAGAATCCACTGTCTTCACTGAGGCTTGATGAAATTTGAATGTACCTAAACGAGTACCACTGACGACATCCCAGAGACCCACGTCCCCCGACGCCGTCAGCTAAATAGAACATTATGGTTTGTGAAATTTCGAAAAAATGAAGTTGATCATGCTGACTCACTAGTCTCACACCACCAGTGATCCAGGCAATGCAATTAACACTGTTGTTATGGCAGGAGAGCTCTGAAAGTGGAAGGAGAGAAAACTTGATCACAGCTGCACCTCTGTGTGGAGATATATAGCTACACACTGTTGATGGTTGCCTCTGATAGCAGCTTCCGTGTGTCCAGAAAATGAACAAATCCCTCCTCGTCGCCAACAGCAAGGAGGTTTCCATGGAGACCATCCGAGAACTTGCAGTCGTAGCCGAGCACAGACTCCTGCCAAAACAGCATCAGCACCCAGTCACACACAGTGCTTCCCTCCTCATGGCCATCAGCCTCAACCTACCCCTGCATACTCAGTCTCCCCTAGCAGCACTATCTCGTCCCTGTAGTGGCACTCCAAACTCTTCCACAGCCACCTCTGAGGGCACCCTGAGGTGACAGGAGGTCAGGTAGATGTTCAGAGCCTCACATTATAAGCTGATGTACCTGCAGCTTCTCCAGAGAGACTGATCTTCCTGTTGGAGAGAGCCTTCCACATCAGGGCAGACATTTTTTCCCGCCCTTTCCCCGCCAAAAACACTTTTGGTTCCAAAATTTTACTGCGCATGCGTATAAAGCTTGCAATAAAGCACAGTTTGCCAAAGAATCAGACTGCAATGGCTGAAACAGTTCCTTTTGTCAGTTCTATTATGCTTCACAACAAGAGCTCACTGAGGCTGAAGGAGTTCACAACTACTGTAATCAAGAGGAATGAAGTTGTGGCAAACAGAAGAGAGAGGTTCAAGAAGCACTTCTATCTCTCCAGAAATCTTCCCATTCCACAAGTGCTGGACACAGATTTGCAAGGAGATGAGAGTGAGGTTATCCTAGAGGAAGGTGAGGCCAAAAGCCAATCCTGCTGCACCAGAGGTCCTATTCGATGGGGCTACAAGAATGTTTATGCTGCAAGCATTGCATTTATGCTGGTCTTTTCATCATTTGTGGGACTGCAGAATTTACAGAGCAGCTTGAACCAGACACTGGGAACAACCTCCCTGGCACTGATTTACGTGTTCTTTTTGCTGGTTGGGTTTGTGACACCAGGAATGGTACGGATTATGAAGACAAAGTATTCTCTTCTCTTCGGGTTCCTATGCCACTTGATCTATATCCTGACCAACTTCTATCCTGAGTTCTACACCTTGGTGCCCTCTTCAGTGATCCTTGGAATTGGTTCTGGCCCACTGTGGGCTGGGCTGAGTACTCACTTAGCTTCGGTGGCTGTGATCATCTCGCCCTTTGTTCTTACAGAGTCATTTGACGCCCTCATCTCAAAGTTCACCGGCCTCTTCTTCTTCATTTTCCAGCTCACTCAGATTCTTGGGAATCTGGTGTCTTCTCTGGTTCTGTTTCCTTACAATGGCGGGGAGAGTAGCAATTCTTCCCTGTCTGAAGAAGGAGTTGATAGCATGATGATGATGATGGATGAAGTAGAATCTGATGTGTGTGATAATACTGAGGCTATGGCGGTGTCTTCCCTCCAGAGATATATCCTGCTGTCCATCTATATCGGCTTCGATCTCCTTGGAATTGTGGTTCTCTTGGCTGTGGTCGACAGGCTTCCAGAAGATGTCATGGTGGATAAGATGCAGACCAAGTTCAAGGTTTACTGCATGCAGCCATTTGTCGGGCTGTTCAAATTGCTATTCTCCAGGAACATGCTTCTCCTTGGCCCCCTCTCACTCTATAATGGGCTGGAGCTTTCATTTGCATATTCAAGCTATACACAGGTGAGGAGCTTATCATTCTTAGTACCTCTTTAACTTTCGGTCATCATTATCTAGAACATCATTTCTGAGTGTGTGGGGGTGAGTAAAGTGGGCTTCGCTCTAATCGTCCTGGGATTCTTCAGTGCTACCATGAGCATTATCTATGGGAAGGCTGTCAAGTACATTCACAGGATCATTATGGGCTCGCTAGCTACATTCATCAATTTATTCTTTCTCCTCTTCCTCCAGTTCTACCCTCTTCGGCCAAGCTATGTGCTCATCTTCCTCTTTGCCATATTCTGGGGCACTGCAGATGGAATATGGAACACTCTCACTGCCAGTAAGTGGTAGCTATCACTATTACAAAATTCTAGTAACAATGATGTGAATGTTAGGTATGGTGGGGGTCCTGTTTCCAGATAATCAGGAGGCAGGATTCAGTGCGTTTCGGATTTGGATGAGTCTGGGGTTTGCCATTGGTTTTGTGATTACGCAAGTGAAAATTCTCTCCCACCGGCTGTGGATCATGATTGCTGTCTTGGTAGTCTCCTATGTGCTCTATTGCGTGCTGGAATCCTGTCTAGCATGGTCTAACAGGTGCAAAAAACAACTGAAACCAGCACCAGAATGACCGAGATATAGGATTCTGAGATCCCAACATCACCTGCTGTCTAGATCAAAGTGTGTAGTACTATTGTAGTGTCCGCATCATAATAGAGTGGAGCAGCTTGCACTCTTGACTTTCCGCATACTTTTTATGAGCATGCGCATTGGACTTCAGGAGCTTATACTTGTGGTGGGGGGCGTGGTTTAAGTGTGTACGTGACGTGTGTGGGCGTATGTGGGGGGTTGGGCTGCAGCAGAAACTGGTCAGTCTAGCGTTTCCAGTCCAGCTTGCCTAGGAGTGGCTGGTCTAGCTGGAAATGCTTGGTGGATTGCCTCAAAAAGGCTTCTCCATGCATCCGGCCCCATATCACACGAGCCTTCGCTGGAAGGCAGTGAGAGAGCCGTAGAAAGGAGCCTGCACACAGAGTTAGGATGGGAAAGAAAACGCGTAAGATCTCCGTCGTGGTGACTGGTAGGCGATTTTCTCGAGACCAGGCTACCCCCACTGGCGCTGTTACAATCCAGCCAGAGAGACGAGGGAGCACTGCGCTTCTCATTCACTTCTCCCAGGTGGTGCATGAGTTCCAAGAAGAAGACCTCCCCTATGTCTTCAAGCCCCAAACTCCAATTGAGAAGGTCCCACCCCTTCATGAAGAGCCAGAGCAAGAGCCCAAGAAGGAGGTCCCTGAAGATTTGGAGACTGCCTCTCCAAACCGAGGTGCTGGACGAAGATGGGCGTACAAAAACGTATTGGGGATTGGTTTTTCGTTTTTCTTCATTTTTTCGTCTTTCATAAGTCTGCAAAATCTCCAGAGTACTATTAACTCCAGTGGCGGGCTCGGACTGGTCTCCCTCAGCCTGCTGTATGCCTTTTTCACCCTCACAGGATTCCTCTCTCCGAGTGTTCTGAAGATTCTGGGGACCAAGTATTCGTTGCTCATTAGCTTCTTCTGCCACCTGTGCTACACACTGGCTAACTTCTACCCCAGTTGGTACACACTCATTCCAGCCTCGGTACTCCTAGGTTCAGCCTCGGCCTTCATCTGGGCAGCTGGTAGCTCTCACCTGGTGCAGATAGCTGTGATGGTGGCTCCCAGGCTCAGTATGGACAAAGACCATCTCATCAGCATTTACACTGGAGTATTTTTCTGTTTGGTTCAAGTGTCACAGCTTCCAGGAAATTTGGCATCTTCTCTCATTTTATTCCCGTACGATGGTGACTTTAACTCCACAACTCTGGAAAATGACAGCTATCTGGAACTCGATTCAGATTTGCCAGATAGTGACTCATGCATGCACACAGGAGCAGGAAACGACTTTGACTCAAGGTTGCTTTACATCTTGGTTTCTGTGTACACGGTGTTTGTAATCACAGGCATTTTTTTCCTGGTGATGATGGTCGACCATCTTGGCACGGAGCACAAGTTTGTGAGCTGCAAGAACAAGCTTCAGGTTTTCTTCAAGGCTCCTCTGGTCGAGCTATTGGGTGTGATGAAGAACTACAGGATGGTACTGATTGCGCCGATCTCCATTTTCGGTGGCCTTGAGCAGTCCTTTGCCTTTGGGACTTTCTCAGAGGTTAGTCCGATAGTAGACGATAAGTCGTTGCTGTTTTCAGCTAATGTTATCTCCCTAGGCCTTCATTGCCAGCTGTTTTGGTACTTACCAAGTCGGATTCACTCTCATTGCCCTGGGCCTCTCCAGTGCTATCTCAAGTGTCCTGTGTGGCAAGTTAGCCAAGTACATCCCAAGGCTGTTTATATTTCTGTTTGCGATTGTGCTGAATATCGTCCTGCTGGTGTTCCTGCTGGTGTGGACGCCTGAGCCCAGTTACATCTTCATCTTCCTGTTTGCTGTCCTGTGGGGAGCTGGTGACGGTGTCTGGAACACCATGACAACAAGTGAGTCCCGGCTTGATTGGGGGTATGGGATAGTGGCTCGGTGTGCAGGGAAGTGGCTTTGTTTGGGTGGCTTCAATAATCAGCTTTTTAATGGAATTAAGTAGTTAGGGAGCTTAATAGAATTATGTAGCTACACAACTTGGAGCTTGAGTAATTACTGTAATGGAGTGGTTACTGGATTAGTGAAGGGTTTGGAATATGGCATCAGTTGTAGTGTTTCAAAGAAAGCCTAGCTAGCTAGCTAAATTTAGGTGTGTCATAACTTCCGGATGAAGTGTAGCTAATGGTATCAACATAGTAGGAGATGTTTTATTATATTGTACAATTCAGCCGGTTTGGACCAGAGCATCTGTGACCTATCATGGAGGAGTATGTTTTCATTGTTCCACTTTAATTTTTATACCAACAGAGCGCATGCTGGTCCCAAGAGTGTCCCAACATTTCAAGGTTCTGCTGTAGCTAGCTAGTCTTAGTGTAGTTGGTGGAAAGTTAGAAATGTGCAGCAGATTAACAAGCAGGTAGCTACAGCCAGGGCGAGTGGAGATCGAAGCACTTCGAGTGGTTGTGCGAGGAAGGTAAGTCCAGCTGGTAACAGTTTGGGCGCGAGGTAACGTTTTCAATGAACACTCTGGTTTTAATTTTTATATTCTATCTTTTCCAGTCGACAAACACATGATGCAAACAATGATGCAAAGAGGCGTGTGATCCGTAGGCACATTGTTAAAATGTTGTTGGCCTTTTAGGAGCAGTCTGGAAACACTGTAGTTATGTTAGTTGTGTAACCTTATAATAGTAAGGTCGGCAAAGGATGATAGAACTAGCGTAGTCTTTGTACCAGACATTTTAAGTATTCGCCTCCTCTGTGACATGCTTTTGTACGCAGTGACATCTTTTTTTTTTGCGCTTTAATTTCGTTTTTATACTAAGTGGTAGTGCTTGTACATAGTATCCTGGTAACTCCCCGAGGCTAGCTATATACATAGCAATGCCTTTAGTCTCTACATGCAGTTTCGAGACATGCATGCTGTGCTTGCCTTTATGTGCTGTGTTATTCCTGAGGCTAGCTAGCTACTGTTACTGAGTGTTACATACCAATACATACCTCTAGTGTCTAGCAGAATAGCCGAGAGACATGCAGTTTCAAGACATGCATGCTGTGCATGTTTAGCAGTATTTTACATAGTTGTGTGATAGTATTTCCACTTCTCTCTGTGACTGAGTTGTCTTTTCTCTAGGTCTCACTGGCATCCTTTTTCCTGATTGCTCTGGTTCTGCGTACAGTGCCCTGAGGATCTATCTAGCCTTGGGCTTCACCATGGGGTTTGTCCTGGCCGAGCTTCTCACTGTCCAGTACCAGGTCTGGTACATGCTGGGTGCTGTACTTTTGGCTCTTGTTGCTGTCCTCACTGTAGAACTCAAAACACAGAAGTTTAGATTTGTGTGTCGGGTCAAGGGTAAACCGGACACCAGCTATGCAAATGACACGGGTGATACTGATGTCGACACAAAGATCAGTGATGATTCATGCAGCAATGGAGATTCAGGGATTGGCGAGGAGAGGTGCAGTGGTGATGGAGTGGTGAAGATCAAGGCAGTGGAGCAAGCTACCACCTTATAGCACCGAATACTATTAGAGCACTTTTTATTTTTGTGATCGATGATTTCTATTTAAATTCTAACTCTCCTCATTCATCATCCCACCCCCAAGTGACCACCCCCAAGTGAAATTATTTTAATGATTAAAAGCTCGTATGGATGTACTGTAGGACTGACTGGGTCAGGTGTACCAAGTGTAGTTTGCGTGTGCATTGGTGGGTCTTGCAGAGCTGATCCTTTACCACACAACTCTGTGGGGCTGATCCCTTTACCAACACAAAACTCTGTGGGTCTTGCAGAGCTGATCCTTTACCACACAACTCTGTGGCTGATCCCTTTACCAACACAACTCTGTGGGTCTTGCAGAGCTGATCCTTTACCGCACAACTCTGTGGAGACAAACTTTTTGAACAAAATTTATTTCCCTAGTGAACATGAAGTGTGACATTATTAATGGTGAACAAGATCAAGTCGTGAAAAAGTTGCACAGAATGCACTCAATTAACCGTGTGACAAAAAAACGAAGGAGTCACACTCTGCAAATAATAATAATGATGACAGCAGCATGCATGCATACCTTGCTGCAGTGTTACTATGAACTGGTGGCATTGTACGAATACTCTGCTTTGTTGTGCATCACTAACTTGTCCTCCACAAAGTAAAAACTGTCCGACTTGGTAAGGTATGGGTTTGCAATAAGCTCCTTCACTGAAGAAACAAAAAAATACAGACCACATCATGCATTACCCTTGAGCAAGCAAGTGCGTTCAGCCCGACATAACACTTTGGCCAGAAGGTGATGTTTGTGACTTTGAGAAATGATGTGAATACCAAGAATTACATGCTTTATCGAGTATCACACGACACTCACTCAGTTTCTCCGGTAGCCGTGGGATCTCGTAGATGTGCTCGCAAGTATTGGAGCTGCCCGGCATGCAGAAACCGAACTCGAAGTCAAAGCACTTGAGTAGGGTGTCCTTGTAGTAATGCCTCTCGATCATTCTGAACTTCTTCACCTCTCTGTCCCCTACAGAAAACTCCACCCTGCGTGAAAACGAAAGATAGTCAATCAGTCACTTTAGTACCATCAAAAACAGCTCCGAAAAAAGCCACTGGACGTCACTAAAGAGTGTTTTCTTAAGATTCGAAAAAAAATTGTGCACACAATGCGCAAAAACATCAATAAAATCGCATCATAAGTGTGCAAAAAAATCCCCTTCGTAAAAAAAAAACAAGATGTTTTGCCATTACAAAAAGTGTGTTTCAGTTTCTCCTTTTGGGGAATTACGCATAATTATAAGACTTGGCAAGATGTTATGATGACTTGGGAACTAACTATACACAACATGCATGAAACTGTTAAAGAGACTTCACCCCTTCAAAGGAAGCTGCATGTACCCATGCTAATTTCAATACATGCAAAGGGAAGTTGAGGCTTTTAAGGAGAAACGCTCGACTCACGTTGCACCAACTGTCTTCAACTGGAGGAACTCAGGGGGGAACTGGTAGCGGACGAATCTGGTTGCATCAGGGGGCAGATTTTCAGGAATCTGATCATCGGGGGGCTTGCAGACTTCAAATAGGACTGCCTCTGTCTCGTAATCTCGCAGTTTGAACCGAGTGAATTCAATATTGTAGACATTGGCTTCAGGTGGGCACAAATACTCTGAATTGGATAAAAAATGCAATTTCAATAGCACACTTGACCCCTCCTCCTCTGAAGGACCACCTTAAGATTTACTGATCAGACTCCAAGGTTATTCATTTCCTACTGTAGCTAGACTATAATCTGGATGTCTCCTTACCTTCTGTTGCTCTTTCAAGGGAGAGGACATCTTCAGGTGTAATATTCTCACTGCTGAGCAAATCAGCCTCTGTCACCTGCTTCTTTGAGCCTGCTTTGCTGTGCTTGGGTAGATGGCTTCCTTTGCTCTTTCCTCCACTTCCTGCTCCTTTGGAAGCTGTCCCTTTATTCGCAGCGCTCATGCCTCTACACTCTTCCACAAACTTCACTTTCTGCACACCTGATCAAGCAGAGCTCCTCTCGATAGTTTGCCCACACAAATTTATCGGCCAACCCAACGAAAAAAAATTAGCCCGTGACGTCATAACCGGGATTTGATATTTTTTATGCAAAAAGATGGCTGCTGGCAAGCAACTTTCGACAGTAAGTTACTTTACTAGGCCTTTTCTAGTCCTAGAGACTCTGGCTTTTGGTATTGAAGTATAAACCACCAGACCAGAGGACAGGGTGTCTTAGTATGACTTGGAAGTGCCAGTTTCAGCCTAGACTGGGTTCTTTCAAAGTCAACCTTTCTGTGAAATGTTACTGCCATGCTGTTTTTTCCTTCCTAGAGCTGGAGAGAAGCAGGTAACTAGAGCCACAAAGGCCCTGTACTATGGCAGAGCATAAAGATGAGGGATTACTGGATGTGAGTTAATTATAACCCTTCTTTTTTTGAGTGGTGAGGTAAATTGTTGTTGACTGCTTGTAACTGTTCTCTCTCTAGAAAATCCTCTCTCTTGTGGCTCCCCCTCTCCCTCCTGCCTCCCAAAAGGGCCGTGGTGGGAGCAGGAAGTCCAAGGCCAGCTCCTCCTCTGGTCCTAGCTCAGCAGCCCCTAGCCTTCCCTCCGCTGCAGTCTCCACGGCCACTCAGAGACACTCTGGGATGCAGAACCACCCCTACTGTGATGCCTGTGGGGATGGGGGCAACCTGCTCTGCTGTGACACCTGCCCTGCCTCCTTCCACTTCAACTGCTGGTAAGTGACTGTGTTGAGTGGGCACTGCTACCAATGTGACAGACTCGGTTAGGTTTGAGGTTGTCATAGATGGTCAGAATCCACATTTTAATCATGGGAGGTGAAGGCTAGGAGCCCTGTTTGGGCCTAACTTCAAAACCTGTCCAAACTTTGAAACCTATGGGCCACCTTTTGTCTGTATAAAAAGGTAATTCATTTCAACCTTTGACCTTTGACCTTGCTATTTCAGTGACCCTCCTATTGACCCCAAGAACATCCCCAGTGGTGACTGGCTCTGTCGGCGCTGCAGGGAGGGCACAGTGGGGGAAGAGGTGCCCCTGCTGTTTCAGCCACTAGTGGAGACTGCCATCACCTCCAATCCCAGGGTCTTCAGTATTCCGTATGAGATGCAAAGGAGAGATATCTTGCCAGGGGAGAAAGGGGGGAGGGAGGGAGGGGGGAGAGGAAGGGAGGGAGGAGAGAAAAGAGGAGGGGAGGGGAGGAGAGATGGACCAGGTTGACTTCTGGGTAGTAGGTATAAGCTATTCCCTTTCGGGATGGTAGCTGTCTGGGAGTTGAAAGAGAGAGAATGAGGGTATATAATAATAGGCCAGAGCAAGCAGATGGTCCTATCCTCATTTCTGGTAGGAAGTTTTGAATGGTTTTTGTTTTGCTCACAGGCAGTAGTAGGAAAGAGCTGAAGCAAGCCCGCCTCCATCACCATGGTGACCTGGACATCAAGGAACACTGCAAGTACTGCTACACATGCAACAAGTGAGTGCTGGTAGGAGAGGGGGGGGAGGGGGACCCCATTGGGCCACCATTGGGACCTGCCCTGATTTGACGAGTGACCTGTACAACTTCCCTACAATGGACAATAGACATGATAATGTCACTATTTCTATACCCTCCATAGGAACTCAAGTTATGGGAGAATGGTGTCATGTGATTTCTGTCCGCTGGTGTTCCACTTGGACTGTCTGCAGCCTCCCCTGACCATCCCTCCCGCCACCGTCTGGATGTGCCCTGTTCACCCTAACACCAAGATAGTGAGTCTTCCCAAAATATGGGTATCGTTGGGTAATGGTGGCTAGAGAAAGAAACACATTTTGACTGAAAAAGAACACAAGTTTATTTCTCGGCAATGGGCACTCTCTCTATTGTTGTATGCATACAGTGTATGTCTGTGTGTGTGTTTGAGAGGGGTGCAAGAGCATTTTGTCCCTTGTCTGCTTAGCCAGTCTCCTTCGTGACTGACTGAGTCAAAAGGTGACGTACATTCAGATAGGCACTTCACGCAGTAGTGAGATAGAAGAAATTGCAGTCCAATCGTTTTTTGGAACTAGGACAGTGTTGTACGTTATACTGATCTTTCATTTCTCATAGCCTGGGTTTGACCATCCGAGACTGTCCCAGCGTATTGATGCCCTGGAGAGGAGCCATGCCGACATCCCTTACCACACAATCAAGGCAAACTTCTTCAAAGAACTCAGAAAGTGAGAGAGAAGAGAGAGAAATTATCCAGTGTAACTGTCTTTATCATTCAATCCTTGTCCTTTCAGAGTTCCACATTACAAGAGAATAACAAGACACCATAACAGAAGGGTCACAGAGGTCAGTTGCTCATATGGCAAGATAGTTTGGTTGTAGGACCCCTGCTGGTCACATCAAAACGTGTCTTTTTCTTCCGTAGGTCCCAGCTGCTATCAAGTCTCTTTACGTCAACCCTTTACCACATGTGTCTGGTGTGCCATCAGTGTGTGATAGCATACTGACGGCCAGTGAAGATGCAGAGAGGTGGAGGAGGGAGGAGGAGAGAGGGAGGAAGCTATTTACTACCCAAAGACACCATGCCCTCACCCACAACCAGGATGAGGTGAGAGCAGGGGTAGATGGTGGAGGATAAGGGTGGTCCCCCCACCATGATAATCAGTAGGGTGAGGGTAATGCATTATAGGTTTAGTGATGTGTTCCTACTCTATATAGTGGACCCGAAGAACCCTCCTGTGTCAGCTGAATCATCAGAACGCCAACTCTTCATGCCCCAAGAGCAGCGCTATCCCTAACTCACCCAATCACAGTCGTTTGGATGCTCTTTCTGACATGGATTCCTCCTCCGTGCTGATGGCTGCTCAGCAGCTCCTGGAACTCTCCAGGAACTTCGTGAGGACAGACAGGATGGGCAGCGACAGAGAGTCTCCCAGGCCAGACAGTCCAGCCAAACCAGTCAGTCCACCTATGCTGAATGGGTTTGTCAGGCCCCACCCCCACCCGCCCAAGGACAAGGTTACACATGTGTCAGGGCTCGTGAATGGAGACAGTAAAACTGAGGATTTGAGCAGTATTGGTGATCTGGGGAGCAGAAATCTTGCCAATGGTCCGGGGGTCAGTGTGTATGTGACGGAGAGAGGCAGCGACATGGAGGTTATGTCCGTGGAGGAGGAAGGGGAGGAGGACGACCGGACCAGCCACCTCACAGTCTCCTCCTCCCACAGTCCCAGTGCCTCACCACCACCACCCAGTGCAATGGAGGACGGGAAGGAAGAAGTAGACACCATGCAGGAGGGCAGAAAGGAAGGAGACCTGGAAGATATGAAGAAAGAACCCACACAGGAGGACACGAAGAAAGAAGTAGAAGATGTCCTTATGGACTTTGAATCCAGTGGTATGTCCCCTTGTGTGGGCATGTGATTGTATTGTAGTGGGAAATGGAGGGGGGGGGAATAGTTGTTGTAACACTAACAATGAAAGTAGCCTTTGTTTACCTCCTCGTCCTCTACCTCCCCAATAAACAGGCATCCCCGACCTATCTCATCTCGACCCCAAGTTAGTGCAGCTACTGGCTCTTCAGCGTGTTCAGCAGCTCCTCTCCAGCACACACCCCTCCTCACTTCCCTCACCACCCTCAACCACAAGTAAAACTCAACCAGCCCCGCACCCCTCCCCACAGCATCACAGAGACAGGAAGACAGCTGGAAACAGCCATGAGAGTCGAGTAGAGGCCATGGACACACAGTCCCTGAATGGCTGGAAGCTCTCAACTGCCTTCCATCCCAGTGACTCCAAAGGTAACAGCTTTGGCTGGAGCAGTGCCTTCATACCCATATCTGAAGGAATGCTTGAAGGCAGCATAACTAGCATGCGTATATAACTCTATTAGAGCTGGCCAGTCACAATAATGCCATTAGCCACCACAAACACAGAATGCTCTGGCCAAAGAATATGATCCTCTGGACTTTGACCTAATATGGTGAAAATTTACCCCGTGGTTGCACAGTGGTGTACTGGCGTAATTGGCCCACTTTGTATGCTATGTGTGTATGATGATATGTGGGGGTTTGGGAGTAGAAATGTGAGCACACTGTGTACTGGTTTGGTTGTGGTCCACCACCCATGCAGGGGCACTCAGCAAGGCACCAGCTCTCCCCTGCTCCTCCACTACCAGCACCATCACCGCCACACAGCCATGGGGAGCACTCACCAAAGCACCTGCTCTCCTCTGCCCCCTCTCAGGAACCTCCTCTGTCTCCCCCCTCCACAGACAGGTCACTTCTCTTGGAACAGGTGAGGGTTCTTTTCCTGGTAGTGTCCCGGGACTGTAACTCCGCTGTTTTTCTCGTTTTTTAACTTTGCCTCTAGGGTCAGAGGTGGATGTCAATCTCGCCAAATATGGGCACTGCAACTACATCTCTCCCAGACAGGCTTGTATCTTTTACGACAAAGTCAGTAGTATACTAGAATGTCAGTGAAATGTATTCAAACCTTTTTGTTCTGTACTACACAGACGACTGGAGAGTATGAGCTACTCAACTACAGCGAACATGGAACCGTTGTGGATGGCATTCTCTTTTCCTGCGACTTCTCTGACAAGGAGCCTGCTCCGACCAATCCAGAGGTTGTTTTGACTGTAGATGACTACCTCTCTCTCGGCACTGGCAGAAGGGCCCTGCAGGCCCAATTGAAGCTAGAATCAGCTAGAAAATCACTTAGGGACAAGCAAGAAGCGAAGAAGGCGTTGGAAGCTGCTCTGAGGCTCTCTGCGCCTGTGAAAGATGACTTCTCTTTGGCCGAGGAGATGTCAAAATGTGAGGGTTTGATGACGAGGACAGGTTTGAAGCGAGTGGCGGCTACCGAGGGCTCGTCGGCGCCCAGCGGCGGGGCAAACTCTAACGGTGCTCACAGCACAGCCACTGGACGAACAAAGAAATCTGAGAATCCCACAAGCTCTCTAAAAAAAGCCAATGCCAAGAAATCAAGTCCTGCACCATCACGTAATACTCCACCACAAGGAAAGCCAGCCAGTTCTAAAGAAGAGAAAACCTCCACTAAAGGAGACACTAAGAAAGATTCTGATGGTGAAACCACAGAAAGTGTAAAGAATAATACAGATTCTAAATCTGTGAAGGAAGAACCTATGGAGGTGGTTTGGGATGATTTGAAGGTCAATGGTGAAGTGGACCCTTGTCACGGTGTGCCGTGTGGTTGTTTAAGGTCTCTGTCTAGCGTGATGGTGGGGTTGGCAGGGTCACCGGGTGGTGGGGGGAGTGGCTGGGAAGGGACGGCAGCCCTCCACCACGGGACCAGGCTATGTTTTGGTTGTCTTCAGTTCATAGTGAGTCTAGCAGGTCACCCCGGGCACAGCGAGCTCGTGCAGGTGCTCTCTGAGCAGGGAACCATTCACCAGTAAAATACACCTCTCTCCTTCCCCCCCTCCTCCTTTTCTTTTATCAGTATAAGCAACTTATTTTTTACAGAGCAGTATTATTTAATTTTTACTCAGAGATTATCATAAAAAAACTCTTTTCATCCTAATTTAGCCATAATGCTGATGCATGCTCTGCTCTTTGGAATGTTGCGGTTTCCTGTTTTCCTCAGGCTAAACCAAAGGTTGCGGTTACTCCTGCCAAAGCGCCTCTGGCACAGCTAGATTGCTCTCTCTTTTTGACTTTAGCTCTGTTCTTCTTGTTCAGTTATGGCGGATCTCGAATTCGAGACAGACCAGCTCTTGGCTGAGCTTGGCATCAGCAGCGGTGGTGGTGCAAGCGCCCCCAGCAGCCAGCCTCCTCCTCCACCTGTCCCCCCTCTCCCTGCCGCTGGAGGCGCCCCCCCTCCTCCTCCTCCACCGCCTCCCCCTGCTGCTGCTAAGGCCTCCAGCTCCTCTGCCAGCATCAAGCTCAAAACCAGCGGCGGAAACCTCAAGTCTGCAAAGGACACACAGAAGGAGATAGATGACATCTTTGATTCTGTCATCAGCTTCGCAGGGAAGACCTCGACCAAGAAGAAGGTCCCTCCTCCTGTTGCCCCCAAGCCGAAGAGAAAGATCCACGTGAGTTCTTACTCAATGCAAGTCAAGAAGAAGGATCCTAGTGTTCCTGGTAAGCCCGAGCCTCCCAAGATGGTGGCTGTGGCCAAGGCCGCACCCCCTCCTCCTCCTCCTCCCCCTCCCGCCCCAGCGGCTCCGGCAGCACCCAAGGTTTCAGCGCCAGCAAAACCTGCTGAACCCAAGGCCCCGGAACCTCCCAAACCTGCTGCACCGGAAGTCCCAGAGCCTATTCCAATGGTCGCCTTTGGCCCAGGTCTGGAGACAATTGAAGTGAACTGTTATGGTGACTTCCAGGTGTCGTGCACCCCCGATACCACCATTGACGACCTCGAGGTCTCAGTGAAGGGCCCCACTGGCTCCAAACCTGTCGACATCACTGAGCACGGAAACGGCCAGTTTGCCTGCTCGTACCTCCCCACTGCGGCCGGGGATCACCTGATCTCCATCAAGGTCGAAAACGAGCACATTCCCGGGAGCCCCTACACAGCAAACATCAAGTTTGCCGCCTACACGGATAAGTGCTCTGCGGAGGGCCCCGGGCTTGTAAAGGGGACCACCACTGAGCCGTGCCACTTCAAGATCCGCAGCAAGGACGACGCGGGCTACGCAAGGATGAGGATCCACGTTGTCGGGCCTTCTAAAGCCGAGCCAATCAAAATGGAGGAAGACACGGAAGAAAAGTGTGTGAATGTGACATATCATCCATCGGCTCCAGGAGACTACACCATCCGAGTGCTCTGGGGTGAAGCAAACGTCCGTGGGAGTCCCTTTACCGTCCCTGTCACTGGCGATGCCGTGAATGACCCCTCAAAGGTCATCGTGACTGGTGAGGGACTGAAGGGAGGAGAGGTAGACCAGCCCTTGAAGTTCTTCATCGAGGGGGAGGCTGGGGCCGGACCAGGACCCCTCGGAGTCCGAATGGTGGGGCCGTCGAAGCCGACCATCATGGCCGACGACTCCAGCGAGGAAGGGGTGGAGCTTACCGTGGTGTGCCGAGATCCAGGGACGTACCAGCTGATTTTGAAGTGGGGGGAAGACGAGGTCCCAACGAGCCCCTACTCCATCACCGTCACTGGCGAAGGTCGCCAAGTGCACCCTGAACTCTGCACTGCCTCGGGCGACGGCATCAGCAAGGGAAAGGTCGGGGAAGCCGTCTCTTTCATGGTCCACATCCCAGACGAAGCTGGTCCTGGGACCATGGGCGTGTCTGTGTCAGGACCACACCCACCTAAGCCAATCGAGATCGTCAACAACATGGATGGCAGCATGGATGTCACCTATCACCCAATAGCCCCGGGCGATTACAGCGTCGAAGTCATGTGGACTGACCAGCATATCTCCGGTAGTCCGTTCACTGCTGTCGTCACTGGCGATGCTGTTCGCAACTCCAAGCAGGTCTTTGCCGAAGGAGAAATCATTGGAAACTTCATGAAGTGTAACCAGCTTGGAACGATCGTAATCACACCAAAAGAAGGGGCAGGGGCGGGCCCCCTCCGTGCCAAACTCGAAGGCCCAACGAAAGCCGACCTCCAGCTTACGGCCAATCCTGACGGCACCATGCTCGTGTCCTTTGTCCCGAAGGACTCAGGACACTACAACCTCCACTTGCTGTGGGGAGAGGGCGAGGATGAAGCCAACGAAATCAATGGCAGTCCTTTCCTGATCAAGGTGGAAAAGTGAACCTTTTAGCACCCCCTATATCAACCAAAACCATCTGAATCAACAGTAATTAGTGCAAACTGTGGTGATTATTAGTCATAGAGATTTTTATGGAGCTAGTAAGAATTTTTTTTGAAATGGAACAGGGTCTTCA
>JAAGOD010030067.1_pt1 | contig 17199 bp, 16 predicted proteins | sample 8389681 | NCBI WGS metagenome assembly JAAGOD01 (sample SAMN13964374, study PRJNA552185) | sponge metagenome | biome: deep-sea hydrothermal vent fields; feature: spots directly above weak diffusing fluid; material: seawater and sediment | host: Tedaniidae sp. KZ-2020 ... | reverse complement strand
CCCTCCTCCCCTCCCCTCTCCTTATGGTAGCCTATCTGTAGCTGTGCTGTGTTCAGGTCAACAGCCTTGCACCAGTTCTGGCGTCCACTGTGCACCATAGACACCAGCCAGTGGTACCGTTGGTTCCACAGCGACAAACTGGTCCTCATCCTCCACCCCGACCTCCCCCTCCCCAAGAATCTCCTCCAGCAGTCCGCCAGTGGGCGCTACGGCTCCCCCCAATGTCGCCCGGCCGCCTCACATCTCTTTGCCTTCCTCAAGGACTGGAGCAACGTGATTTTGCTGGAGTCCCACTCCTACATCCGCTTCCTACCCTCCAGCCACCCGCGCTATTTCTGCCTGGTGAGGGTGGCCCAGAAGCACCCCTGCCTAGTCCTGCACATGGGATACATAGAGGGCACTCCTCACCACCTCCAGACACACACCATCTCCTCCCTGAAACAGTCGCTACGGCAACTGGCCACACCCACCACTGCCACGCCCAGCAAGAGGAAGGTCAGTGGGCAAGCTGCGAAAGGGAAAGTTGTCCTTACCATCGTCAGCAAGCAGCTCCAGAGAGTCATGATCAGGTGAGTCAGTGTACCTCTGAGTGAGTGTTGCCATGGTGATTACACCAGTATGCCACCCCCCCTGTAGGTACGACTCCACTGCAGCTCATGTTGGCACGGCAACAGGCTCCACCCCCTCTCTGTCGGGTGCTGGTGGGATAGGTGAGTCTGGTGGAGAGAAACTGACGCAGATGGAGTACTTGCAGTGCCACTCGTGGACGTGGCAGACTCCATGCTCTACTCCGGACATCCTCACCACACTGCTAAAGTGAGCTCACTAGTACGGGGCTACAATGGGCTGCGGACTTTAGTGCTGACTGTGTGTTTCAGTTGTCGGTTGCAGGAGGGGTATCATGTGACGAGTGCGGACAACGGTGTGGTCACACTGGCAGCCCAGCTCACCGTGCAGGTACGTAGAGATAGCTCCACCCCCTGACCTCTGCTGACCCTGTGGCCCACAGCAAGCGGACAGTCCTGACACGCAGAACCTGCTGCTCCAGTACGTCATCTTCCCGTACGGCGAGACGCTGCGATTGGAACTCTGGGTGGAGCCCCAGTACGGGCTGGTCTGTGGCACGCCCCCAGGTCTCGCCTATCTCAAGGGCCTCCTGCATGCTGACATCAACACAAAGGTCAGTTGGGATATCCTAGACATCATATGGGATAGCAGAACGACAAAGAGATATCGAGTCCTGTAACTGTTGCAGGTGCATGGAGTGGACTGTGCCCTGGTGACTCAGGTGTCCTCCTTTGCCCATTTGCTGCGGAGTTGTCAGGCGGGAGAAACCAGTTTGCCTGCAGTGGTGCCCCAGGTGGGCGGGGCTAAGGAGACAGGTGTGACTTCGGTGGATTTCCAGCTGTCCAGTCTGTTTGGAAAGAGCCGCGTCTTTGCTCTCACCATCACAGCATTCTCTGAGGGTGAGCCACTGCTCAGTCAGCAATGTAGGACTCCCATGTACTCTGCACTATGCACTCTGACTCCTGCAGCATTACCTCACAAAGGCTCTTCTCTGGCCCTGGAGCAGAGTTCGGAGGTCAATCGGCAGTTCTGGGTGTCTGTGCGTTCGCAGCTGTGCAGCCTGGCTCCTACAGCACTGAGTGTGCCCGAACCCTCCCTGCTGATGCAGCGCTTGCTCCACTCCCCTGGGGGCATGCTCCGCCCCTTGTTCGCTCTGGAGGGGTTCGAGAGTGCTGGTGAAGAGGGTCCCTGGTGGTGTGGAGGCGTGAGCGTAGAAGATGATGTCACTGTCTTCCTACTGCCGGAGCGGCTGTACTTCCCTCCTGCGGAGGGGGGCGTGGCTGGAGGGAGGCGTGGCCTGATCCCCCTCCTCCTGCTCCAGCTGAATCAGACTCAACTCATGGACACCCAGTGTGGAGATGTGTACCTGCCCTTTGACCTGGTGGGGCCCCTCCCACCCCTGCTGGCTGAAGTGCCTGCGTCCACTGCTGTCATCCTCTCTCGGGTCTCGTCCCTGCATGCCAGCTGCTACCTCCAGCAGGTGCACTCTGCCCTCAGCCAGGGGATTCCCCTGGCCCCTGAGGATTTCCGTGTGGGGTTGGAGGTGTGTCAGTCAAGCTCCCTCTGCGTTGATGCCACGCCCCTCCTGGCTGCTCACTGTGGCCACACCCTCGCTCACTTCCCCTCCCAGCCTCAGCTTGTCCCTGCCCCTCTCCCTTTGCCCTCTGACCTCCTGTGCCTGCTGCTGTCGGCTGCTCTGAGCAAGCGCAGTTGGACGTGCAGTCTCACCGTGGCTGACAAGGAGGGTAGGGAGGAGGGGGAGGAGTCTCACTGTGCCTGCTGCACGCAACAGCTCAACCAGACCTTCAAGCAGCATCTGGAGGAGCTGGGGTTCAGAGAGGTCGTTCAGTGCGGTCCCTCCCACTTTTGGTTGGACAGAGAGGCACAGCTCTCGGATGCAGAGAGTACCTTGGTGAGGAGTCTTACTATATTCTGTACATATCTGACGGGGTTTAGATGACTTGTCCCCCTGTGTTGTGATAGTATAGTTACCTCAACCTTGGAGCAATCGGGTCTAATTCATGGCAGTCCTGGAACAATTGGAAACAATGATGATGTTATGTGTTTTAGGTGCTTGCGGCACCCCCCCTGAGTGTGTCTAAACCGTTGGTTTCGGGGGAGGAGGAGAGGGGGAGGGGCTCTCCTGTGCTGTCTGAGGGTGGGTCGAGTGACGAGGAGCAAGGGATGGTGCTGGTCCCCCTCCTGTCCCCCCCCTCCAGTGGGGAGCTAAAGCAGAGCTCTTCCCGAGAGACACCGAGTCCTCTCTTCCTGACTGTGCGGTGTGCCCTCAGGGACGCCTCTGGGGAACATAGGGAGGACGTCACCTTGACAGACTGCTTCTCCACCTGTCTGAGTGAGTCCCCTCCCCTTATCCATCCCTCTCTCAGCGTTAAGGCTACAGTAGAACATCTGACCAAGGGACCTGCTGCATGAAGGCCAAATAAAATGTAGCCCACATTTTTTTTCACTCTACAGAGACTCTGATTGAGGGGCGTGGTGAGGGGCGCGGTGAAAAGTACACTGTGTCTGTGGAACTGGTTTTCCATTGTCTCAGTCAGCCTGGGGGCAGTAGAGAGAAACCTTGTAGGTGAGTGCCCCTCCCCCCCTCTCTTGGTGCTCTGAGCATGCTCAGTTACTGCCTGTCTGTGTTGTATAGTGCTGTGGGCGTGTCCAGTTTGCCTCGTTGCTACCACGCCATCACCACTGCCATCCAGAGCTACCTCCAGTGGCTCATCTCAGACGAACTGGTCTCCGTGGGGCGCTCCTTGGAGACTATTAGCCCCGCCCTCTTGCAAGGCGTGGCCACTCACGTCCAGACCACACCCCCTGCCATCCAGAGCTGCTCATCTCAGCAAGTGCCCCTCAAGTTCGTCTTTAGTGAGGTAATGTCTATGAGCTACTTCTCCCAGCAGCTGGAGGCTCTGGAGATCCCTGGCTATATCTTGCTCAATCATGACGACTACTACTCCTTGGAGCCGAAGCCCTTGTCGCCCAGCCTCCCCCGTGCCGGTGACCTCACTCCTGACGTCCTCAGCTCAAACTCCGACACCAGGCTCTCCTTCAGTCACCAGCTGTATTCACAGTCATCGGAGCCTGCTATAGAGCGGTCTCGCACTCCTCCCCCTCCTCAACAGGTCCCTGTGGCCCTGAAGGGGCACAGACGTTCCATGTCTTCAGGCTACCACCCCCAGCCCAACGAGCCTTCACCCCAGCTGCCGCAGTTCCGTGTGTCCTCTCTGCAGGCCAGTGCCTGCGGGAGTGAGCTGGACGTGGAGCTGGCCACTGTGGAGGTGAGCAGTACTAGTGGATACGAGGCTGGACTCTCTGACGATGCCAGCAGTATGTTGTCGGACAAAGTGCTACTGAAAGGCTCCCCTACACCCCCCCTGCTGTGTGTGGGGGCGGAGTCTAGGGCGTGGCTGGTGGTGCGCGTCCTCCCGGGGCAGGTGGAGGTGTACTTCCAGCTGCGCAGCTGCGACCTGAGGAAGATGGAGGAAGGGGTGTGGTCTGAGCTACGTGGGGTTTGTGACATGCTGGTGGGAGCCCTTTGCCAAAGCTGCCACCGCACCAACCAGTGGCTGCTGATGAAGGAGATGCTGGATATGCACACCTGCTCGCCGTACCTGCTCTCCCAGTCTGCCCCCGAGGCCTGGGTGGAGGAGGTGGTGTTGCAGCAGGGCAGGCAGGACACCTTCAGGGCACAGGAGTTCATGTGTGAGCTGGTGCACAGTTTCCACATCACCCCTCACTGGAGGATAAAGGATATGAAAGGTAAACCACTCTGTTGTCCCCGTGTGAACTTACTTCCACTCTCCCTCTCATCTACAGCCCAGGCCGCACTGCTGATCACCAGGTCAGCCCTCAGTGCCTTTGCCGTCACTAACCGCAGGGACGTATATGTCTTACAGGACATCAGGGACACTGGAGAGGAGAGCATCTTCTATGTCAAGTGAGTGAGCACAGTTTTCTACCTAATTCCTAACGAAATGACTTCCAACTGAACATATGGACTTGCCTCCCGGGTTCTGAACTGACCTGCAGTGTATGTTTGTGTGTGTGTTTGTGTGTGCAGAGTTGATGAGTCATTGTGCAATGTGGAGCATTCTGTGAGCCTAGATGTCACAGCCTCTATTGAGAGAAGGGACACAACTGCTACCCTAGATGGTATGTGCGTGTGTGTGTCTGTGGGGAGAGAAGGTGCTGCCAGTCTCTGTCTTTCAAACTGCAGCTGACGAGACCCAGAGCACATTCTCCTATCAGCACAGCGTGCTGTCTGAGGTGCCTGAGGTGGAGAGACGACCAACCAGCTCTACGCTTGACCTGGGTCCCAATATGGCGGCTGGAGGAGGGGGTGGGGCAGGGGGGAAGCCCCAGGAGAGTCTGGTGCTGCAGGTGTACGGGTTGAACCAGCCCTCCCAGGAGTTCAGGGAGCGGCTTGCAGGCATCATCCAGCGCAAACTGGACGCCACCACGCTGGACTGCATGTGCAGTGTGTTTGCCCGCAACCAGCAGCTGAAGCTGACGGCAGAGGATGTTGAGTTCCTTCAGCCCGACCGCAAGCCCACACACACGCTCCATGTGACCCTGCCGCAATGGCTGCCCAACCAGCACCTCCACGCCTTCCTCTTCTACTACCTGCAGACGGTGTCGAGCTTTACGGTGCACCTTCTGTATGTCCCCTCCATGCAGCACAAGGAGCACCTCAAGCTGCACGCCCCCCAGGAGCTGCTCAATGCCTACCTCGTGGGGGGGCTGCAGGGCGGACACAGCGACCACCTCTGCCTCTACATACGCCCACAGACCAAGGGGCGTGGCATGGCCGTGCTCTGCGTCTCCCTGGCAGACAGCACTGGGCGTGTCCAGGCCCCACTGCTGGAAATCACCGAGCCCCTCTCCCTCCCTGAGGGGGGCGTGGCACTGGAGGAGGAAGAGGGTGTGGTCAGTGAGGAGGGTGTGGCTGGTGGGAGGTGCTCCATCCGAGTGCAGGTGTGGGAGAAGGGGAATATTGGTCTGGAGGAGTTCATGCAGAAGCTGTCTCTGTGCTGTCAGCACACCATCATGGATTACTGCCTGGAGCTTGGCCTGCTGCCGTGTGCTGTGGCTGAACCTGTGCCCAGCCTGTGTGAGGGGCTTCCCCATGAGGGATTGGGGGTGGACTCTCCTGTGTTTGTGCCTGGAGGCCAGACGCCGGTCAAACCCTCAGCCTCTCACCTCACGGAGAGTCCACACAAAAAGAGCTCTTCGAAGAGTTCAGATTCATCACGCCACAGTTCGGAGAGTGTCTCCAGGAAGGTGTCTCTGCAAATGCCAGAGTCTGCCATCAGTTCAGAGGTCAGGAGGCCGTCAGCTCTGAGTTCACTGCCAGATTCGAGGCGTGGATCAGCTCTGAGCATTGAGTCCAGACGAGGCTCTGGCGAATCCAGGAGAGAGTCAGGTGTGAATTCAGATGTCAGAAGATCATCTGGTTTGAATGCGGACTCTAGACGAGGCTCTGGTTTGTCTGCGTTAGGTTCCGAGTCGTCCAGGAAGAGTTCGCTGGCCAGTGAAGGAAGGAAAGGGTTGTTGGCAGCCGGTGAGGGGAGAAAGGTGTCAGTGGGTGTTAAAGTGGGTGATGTCATTGAGGAGGTGGAGGAAAATGCCTTGTCGTCACCAGCATCCATGCAGGATGGGGAGGGGCAGTTGCTGTGGCTGCAGAGAGAGAAGGCCCGGCGTGTCCATGAGGCCATGGAGAACTTGATGCGAGAGGCTGAACTGGGGAAGTGTGGGGTGATGAGTGAGACGCACAACACTGCCATCCCCCGCCACCTCAGCCTGGCCCACAGCAAGGCCTCCCCGTCCGTACGCTACCTCAGCATCCCCCTCCTGGGACAGTATTCCCTCAGGGGGTTCCTCTCCCACGCTGCGGCCCTCCTGGACTCAGCCTGTTCCGGCCTCACCAGTGATGCCTTCAGGCTCAGCCCGGCAGGCTACTGTCACTGCACGCTGGAGAAGGACTGGATGAAGATCAGTAAGACTGTCTCCCCACACCAGCTCAGCACAGAGATCATCCTCATCAGCCGAGACCTGGCCCAGTGGGAGGACATCTCCAAGTCTGCTTCGCCCCCCGAGCCTTGCTTGCTGCAGCAGCTGTTTCACCCGCTGGACAGCAAGAGGCCCCCCTCTCCCTCTCCCTCCTTCCTCCACATACCCTTCCTCTCCATAGCCAGTCAGAGGGCCGTCTTCATTCCACGGCGAAGGCTAGTGTTCATCAGAGTCACACATCAGAAGGTGAGAGAGAGAGTGGTGTGGTGTGGAGTCGACTGTAATTGTTTGTGTGTGTGTTTGTGTGCAGGGAGAGGTGTGGCTGTACAATATCTCTGATCAGTGCTCCAGGAATTTGCTGGAGCAGTTTAGAGTGTTGCAGGAGCACCAAGGCACGAGGGCAGGCCTCCTCCACCACATGCTCGCCCAAAAGATAGGCCTTTACAGACACTGCATGGCACAGGATGTGCGTCCCTATGCCAAAGTAAGCCCCTCCCCTCCCTCCCTCCCTCCCTCCCTCCCTCCGTCCCCTGTTAATGGAACACTTTGCTGCAGCTCGCTGTGAACCGTTGCTCCACTGTGCCTGACGCTGTCAGAGTCATCAAAAATGTGCTACCCAGCAATGAGGTACATACATGGTCATGCCGTACGCACATGGTCATGCCGTACGCACATGGTCATGCCGTACGCACATGGTCATGCCGTACGCACATGGTCATGCCGTACGCACATGGTCATGCCGTACACACATGGTCATGCCGTACGTACCTAGTTGAGGCTATGCACAGTCAAGCACACGTCAGTTGTTGTGGGTTATGTGTATGCAGTCTGTTCCATCACTGCTGACTCGGCGTGCTGCGCCCTTTGAACCCCTGGGGGTGGAGACCATGTATCAGGATGAGCAACCGTACGGGGCGGTGGAGCAAAGCCAGGACCCCGTCTTCAACCACGGCCAACAGCTGCGTGACTGGCAGACGCGCAGACGCAGGGAGATGGAGCGTGTGCACTTGCTTGGCAAAGTGTTTCGCTCCTGGCTGAGTCGCGAGGATGCTAGCGTCCCCGTTAGCCCTGACGTCATTGCCAACCTCAAGAAAACAGCTCGCCTCCTGCACTATTGTACCTCCCCACTGCTGATTCAGCAAAGCATGGCCACGCCTGCTGATGCTGTGGAGTGGTTGGAGTCCATCAAAGAAGAGTGTCTGTCCCTTTATATCGACTACCTCATCAGTTTGGGCTTCCAGATAGTGAATGAACGTGCATCTACAGTGAAGGCTGGAGGGCGTGGCCACAGTAAAGCCCCTCCTTCTCCCACGCCCCTGTACAAGTGCCTGCAGCGGTCGTGGCCTGGAGGGATCCTGATGGTGGAACTTATGTTCCAGCAGCACCACTTCCTGGTCAAGCTGTACACCCTGGAGGGGTCTCGACTGCAGGAATCCAGCCCCTCCCACAGCCCTGAGTACAGGACCTCCTTTGCTCGCGAGTGTGCACGCTACAGGGATTTCATCCATGTCCACTCCTTTCTGTACGACTTCCACTTGCGCCTTCTCTTGGAACTGCTCGGCAACCAGCGATGTGTTCCTGAGACCTTTAACCTCACCCACTACCTTCAGCAGTGCCACACCCACTATTTGCCAATGCCAAGCTTTGTCCAGAACTTGCTCAAGAAAGGTGAGTGGTTTGTTTAAGTACTACCTCTGGTTCTGAAGATTCAGCTGAGGTTTTAGCTCTCAATGCTGCAATTTTCCTCGTCGTTTCCTCTCCCTCAGAAACGCTGCGTGTCCCTACGTCAGTTCCCCCTCGCCAGCTCTACCTTCACCTCGTCTCCCACTGCAAGGAGTTTGGCACCACGACACTGGACCTCAAGCTGCACCCTGCTGGCAGTGCGGCCCCTGACACCGCCCCAGAGATAGGGCTGCTGATTAATGTGTGCAAGGACAGTCTCGGTCCAACCACCTCTCCTCAGCTCTCCCTACTCATGCAGGAGAACAAGGTCAGCCACAGCTACTCCACAATCAGAATTATAGCCAAGTTTCCCTCCCTCCCTCCCTTTCAGGCTAGTTACTCCATCAGAGTGGTGGCCATCTTTACCCCCCTGGAAAGTTCCTCCGACCAAGTGCAGTATCTGCAGCTGGTGTTTTACCTGTTGCTGGTCAACAAGGAGGACCTTTTCCCCTGTCTGACTAGCCCCTCTCCTCAGCACAGTGCGTCCTGCCACGCCCTCCCTCCCACGGCCCCCCAGAGGGAGGCCGAGGAGGAGGAGGAGAGTGACCTTCATCTCAAAGTGCAAGAGCATCGTCGTAAGATGGGCTATGGAATTCGTCCCTCAGGCTCACCTGCCTCACAGCTAGTCTTGGACAAGGAGAAGGTGGAAGGGCAGATTCATGCTGTACGGACACACTTGGAGTCAGTCATCCAGAATGCTCTGCACCACATGAAGAAGGATGAGCTGTGGAAGAGAATGCTATATGGTGCCTCACACTCTTCTGAGGGCAAGACTGTATGTACCTAGTAGATATTAATGCTGTCAGATGAACCCTCTGAACTAAGGACAACCGAATCATTACAAGTAATTTGTCTTACTTTGCAATTACATCATTTATTCAGAGGCTTACTGATGTATCCTTTATTCAGAGGCTTACTGATGGATAGGTTTACTGATGGATGGGTGGTCATAATAGTGTTTGTTTTTCAGCTTCCACTGATGGACCTGAGATATTCTGACTTCAGGGATCTCCTTCACCTGGTGACAGTGTGCCCCCTGGAAACGCTGGACCCCAGACTTACCCAGCTCAAGAAACAGCCACGCAAGTGGTTCAAGAAGCTGATCAAGTAGGGCAGTTGGAGGGAGGGGGAACTGGACAATGTTAAAGGCACTGTGTTATTTTATTACAGGGCACTGCAGTTGAGATTTCATGAGAACATCAGAGTTTATTCCTCAGATGACGAGTCTCAGACCTACGCTGTATGTTGGCAGTTTCTTAGCCAGTGCTCAACTGACAGTGCTGTGTATTCCAGGCCATGGTGAATGCTGATTGGCAGGACATGCTGGTGCTGGTGCACTGTAGCAATGACGTCAGACAGCAAGGTATATCAGCTGTGTATCGTAAGCAGATGGAAGGGGGTGGAGTCCCCCTCAAGGAGCGCCACATTACTGCCAATGTTGAGGCAGACAGACATCACATTGAGACTGTGGTCAACTTCTGTTGCAGCTTTATGTGGGCCAGCATTCTCGATACAGCACCTCCACTCCCACACCTCAACCTCTTATAATAGCATATTTTTTTATCTACCTCTGTAGGGCCAGGGTAACAGTGCCCTTCACTAGCTCTGATTTCAAATGTTCCAGGAAGTCAGATTTTACTGCAGGAAAGACCATGATGTTTTCGGGCTCTTTAGCAATCCAGTAGGCATCAAATTCACATAACACAAAACCTTGATCAAAGAGAGAAAGAGGTTATTGTCGAGCCATGCAAGAGAGCTCCTTACAGAACATCTCCATGAAGACTGAGAGGGGTGGAGGCCATGTTGTGCATGTGGTGTAGAGGTAAGTGTCCAATTGTCCCTCCTTTAGCCACTTGTAGAGCTCTCCAGTAAGGTCAATGCCTACCACTGCAAATGGATACCTAAACGGGAAATATATACTTGTGCACTTGCGATGATGTCTATACTGGCAACTGACCAATACTTGGGGTGTCTGGAATGAAGCAGGAGACCTCTAGCCTTGTCACTGTGCTCAGTTGAGAAATACCTTCAACACGCAGTTAAAGAATTCTTGTTAATGGAGGGCATTACATGTAGGCATTATGGGATAATAATAGTCCACACCCTGTTGGATACAGGAGTGATTGCAACCCCAACAACCCCATGCCACGGAAATCTGAGGCTGGGTTGTTGCCTTGGAATCCAATGTCCTGCCACTGTTTGCTGACTCGAGCTGTCAGTTCACAACCGACCATTAGATTTGCCCATAGCTGCAGCACAACCATAACTCTTAACACATCTCAGTAGGCAGTGATAGGTATTGACCTGCATGAGAGCATTCTCGTGGTCCTGGCGTGCTTGCTGATAAGCCTCTGCCCTCAGCTCTTCTACTGCAACAAACAGTTGGCGCACGCCACTCACCCGAATCAGACACGGAGTTAACCCAGCCCGAAACCTATCCACACAACAGAAGCACAGTGACTCAACACTCTGCGTAGTATCTAGACTTACTGGGGCTGAAGAGGGGGCTTGATGGCCTTTTGTCTGATGATAATAGCAATGGCCGCGTCCACATCAAGCCCCAAATCACTCACGATTTTTCGCAAGTTCTGCCCCACACACATCATTAAATACAACCATCGGCTACCTTCACTTCTGTGCCAACTCACATTGTGTTTCGATGACCTCAAACTCGCCACTATTACAATATTCTGTCATACCAGAACCATCTTCCAAGTTGGAGCTCACCTATTCTTGCTGTTTTCAGATGAATTGGCCTGTGAGAGGCAGAGATCCTGAGCAATTCACACCTCCCAGTCAGCAAATTCAAAATCCACTTCCAAATCTTCCACAAGCATACACTCAACATTATCACTGGATGGGGCTGAACAAGGGGAGTAGGTACCCAGCAGGTTACAGTGTATTAATCTAGCTAGCTATAGCTAGCTATGCTCTTCTTACTAGCTATTGTCCTGTCACAGGATTCCAAATAATGAGCATTTTCATAAGACTATAGAGTGCTTTATGCCATGTCCACAATGATAAATTGATTGAGCAGCATAGTACAAGAGACTGCAACTTAAAAAGACACAGGGAGAATCCCAAAACTATCTGGGGTATTGCCAACACTGTAAAAGTTAGCTGCACCAGTTGATGAGGAAGATGCTCAGCAAAAGGGCCACTGTTTTTCCTTCGCCTTCCTCTTTGGCAAGTTCCTTCCATCATTTGAAGTGGGCATGCCACTGCCAAAAATTGCACCCTGTAGATGCCATTTCACAGCTCGTAATGTCATTTGGACCTATTGCGGGCCGGCCTTACTTAAAATAAAATTTGTCCACTATAGGTGAGTAGGATGAGTCACTATGTACGGGGAGTTCGACCGAGACTTCCCCTCCCGGGTACAAAACAGACCCTGTAAATGCCATTTCAGGGCTCGTAATGTCATTTGGACCTACGGCTTTAGACCAACGGCGGGCCAGCCTCACTTAAAAGGAAATCTGTACGCTATAGGTGGGAAGGGCTCCAGGAAGGAAAATCTGAAGCGGGCACGCCACTGCCCAAAATTGCATTCGGGAGCACAAAACAGACCCTGTAGATGCCATAAAAGAAAGAGTTCCTGTTGCGGTACAAGTTGAAGGAGTTACAATTACCAAAGTGACCCTGTCGCTCGTTATTTTTGTGGTCAGGTGACTTTGTGTGTGTTGTCTTGTTATCAGGTGGTCCGAATTGTGAGAGCAAGTGAAACTGCTGGAAAATATAGTTCAATAAAAAGAGGACAAAATGATCAATATAAAGAACAACCAAGTCTATCCAGTCGCATGTTTGTTGCAAATATTATTAAATCTGCTATCCACCAGGATAAAAACAACAATGACACAAAGCTATTGATTGAGCAGCATACAATGCAGGGAACACTGGTATCTCCATCTCTAGTACCAGCAACTGCACAAGAGCCAAACTGAAAAAGACACAGGGCGAGTCCCAAAACTATCTGGGGTATTGCCAACTCGTAACGTTCAATGTAAAAGTTGGCTGCACCAAAGTTGATGAGGAAGATGCTCAGCAAAAGGGCCACTGTTTTCCTCCGCCTTCCTCTTCGGCAAGTTCCTTCCGTCACTTGATATGAATGGCATACAGAGTCTGATTCCACGCAATAATTACTAGTATGATTCAGTTCAAAGCAGTCTCCCAATTCAGAGTCCATGCAGGAGCATACACCAGTGGAAATGTCACACTCCCCTAAGGTCAAATTTAGCATGTTGCATGCAAAATCCTGTCTCACCGAACAGTTGTTGTTAAGATCCACATCTTGACTCTCTACACATAAAGGCAGGCTTAGGGACCATAGCAAATACAGAGAGAAGAAACCACTGATCATAGTCTTGCCACACACTTTTAAAGAGTTTGTTTGTCAACAAAATAAGGCACGCCCCACCCTCTTATTGGGGAAGCCCTAGATCGTGAAAGATGGCGTTAGAGAAGAAACGGTCATTCGCTAGAGAGCTTAACGAGTAAGTCGGTCAAAAAGTAAGGGATACTGGGTTCATCAGTTTGTGGTGGTGTGTGTGTAGAAGTGGCACAGCAGCTCAAATCAGAAATCAAGTGTCTGCTGCTTTTGCTACTGTGGATGGCACAGATGGCAGGGGCACAGTAGCTTTTCCTGGTGTAATTGGGACTGGAGGAGCATTAATGCTTACACAGACTATGACACCAGCTGGCATTGGAGCCCGTGTTAATCCGACCTTGGTAAGCTTGGCTATTGATGGCCGATTTGGCGGTTGAGTTCAACATCAATTTTTCTAGGCCCACTCGACAAGTTTATCCTCTACAGTCAATATAGAAGTCGTGGATCCCATTGACTATGAAAAGTTTATCCGAGAAAATTTGTCCATGTTGGAATCTTCACCGCTGAAGGATTTACTTTTGTTTCCGGAAGATGACATTTCAGTTACTACACTGCAACGGAAGTTCAGGACGGTTGAGATTCCTGTACCTGGACCTGCAAAGTGGGTTTCTTAACGTACTGTTCAATTCTATGTATTACTTTCACAGTATCCCTGTTTTTCACCAGTGAAATACCTGCTATAAATTTTTTAGGCGATCGGATGATCCTTTAGTACGAGATTGTGTTCGTTCCTTCACTCAAGATTGGACTGTTGTGAATAGAAAGTTGGTTATGAAATGACAAAGATACGGCCATTCATTTATTTCGCTTACTTAGGTATGGAAGCTTTCATGGGCAGGATGACAGCTTACTTATCCGTCGTTTTTCATCCTGCAAGCGTACACCTAGTTATTCAAAATTATTGCCTCAACACTCCTATGAGGTGGACATGCCTCCAAAGGATGGTATAACTGTAAGTTTGCTGGTTGAGTGAGACAACCTTGTTATAATTGTCTGCCATGCTGTAGGATGCTGAAAAACGTTTATATAGAGCTAGTATGACTTCAATGTAAGTTGATTTCTGCTTCCCCTGATCCTTTTGATGAGCCAGTTGTTGTGAAAACAGGGTAGACTATAATCTGGATGCTGCTGAGTCTGATGATCTTCTTTTGGAGTTTTTGGAGTTACATGAAGATTCAGACGTGGACACTGAAAATAGACTCATGAGGGCTGATAAACGCCACCCATCATTGTTTGGTTTGTACCCTCTTCCTGATAGGAGGGACTCCAAAGAGAACAGGACACCTGCATTCCCCCCTACGGGAACACAAGGCCTTCGTCTGCACGTTAAAGTGTCAGAATTAAAGTCAGTAGATTCTATTGACTTTCAAAAATGGTTTGCCATAATGTGTTTTCTTGCAGATTTGATCTGAATATTGAGCCAATTTTTGCAGTTATGGCTCTGTATGATGCTAAAGAGAAAAAAAAGATTTCAGAAACATTTCATTTGGACTGCAATCCTTCTGATATTCAGCATATGCTAGATGATCATTTTGATGAAAGGAGCATGGCTAGTCTCTCCCGTTCGGGCATATTCAGTGTGACATATCCCAACAGTGATGTATTCCTAATCATCAAGGTCTTTCTTTGTTTTGTTAGATTGACCTTATGACTTTATTGTGTTGTTTTATAGATTGAAAAGGTTCTGCAGCAAGGGGATATTAGTGATGCAGCTGAACCTTACTTGAAAGCTCGAGATTTGGACAAGAAGGCTATTGAAAAATATAAAATCAACGCCAATTATTTCTGCCAGCAGCTTGGGAAGTATCGTATGCCGTTTGCTTGGACTGCTATCAATGTTTTAGAGTTGCTGGCTGGAAATCAGGTATGTATGTTATTGAACAATCCTTAGAGCACTTTAGGCTAATGTAGCTGGGTTTGTTGGACAATGTCAAAGATGCACGACTAACTATGACTTGTGCTCTAGCGCCTCCTTGGGCGATTTAGTGATGTCGCTGACAATTGGGTCCTGATGGGTAGCTACTAACTATTGTCATCCTGGTCATGGATAGACCTTGAGCTTTTTTGTATGTGGTGTATTGTGGTTAGGGTGGTTCAACCTCTGCTACTTCAACATCTTCCAGTGATTTGAAAAAAATTAGTTTCCATGAAAAGGAAAAGGATTCTGGTGAGAAGAAAGGGAATACTCCAGAACCTGGTCGTCGTCGAGATACTCGAACAAGTAGCATGTCTTCACAAAGTAGCCGCAGTAATCTTGAGGATAGCTATTCAGCTGCTGACCAAAGGGATTCTAAAAAGCAAGATCCACTGGCTGCCCTTACTCAAAACTTTTGTCCAGTAACTCTTACTGTCAACGTTTTTTTCAAACAGGTACGTTGTGACCTTCCTGTCAGTACGTCATTTTCATGTCTCTTTATTTGTGGGTAGGAAAGTGATAAGCTAAGTGATGAAGATTTGTTTCGATTTCTGAGCGAAATGAAGAAGTCATCTGCAATGTTTAGCCGACGATTCAAGAGCATACCTGGAAACCTAAAATTGGATATTTCTGCACCTTATGATAACATGCCTTGTTGCTTGACTTCTAATCTTTGGGAAGTTGAGCCGTTTCCAGACAATCGGTCACGTCGACCAACCCGTGAAATTGAGGAGTTTCCTCCAATGGAAGTGTACTCCCCATTGACCACATACAAGTGAGTTTTCTTTTTTGCTTGTTGACATACATAGAGTTCTAGAGTGCTGCCTCTATCTCAGAAACATGCTCTACGTGTCTCCACAAGCATTGGATTTCAGAAGTGGAAAAGGTCGTAATGTTGGGGTCAAAGTTCAGTTTATGAGTGGTGAAGAAAAGGAGGATGCTTGCCCAGCTCTATATGGCAAGTCGTGTTCACCACTGTTTTTGAGGGAGGCCTGGTGTCCCATCCTATATCACAATAGGTAAGTTTTGAGGTTCCTGTGTGATTCTATGTGGTTTTAGTATGGAAGTGTACGCAGGCAACCAGAGTTTTCTGAGGAGGTGAAAGTGGAGCTTCCAGCAAAGTTAACTGATAAGCATCATTTACTGTTCACATTCTACCAAGTCAGCTGCCAGAAGCCAAAGCCTGGTGAAAATTTTATTCAGGAACCAAACTTCTTAGGCTGCACTGTGAGTACATAGTTTCTGGTGTTAGCAACTAATCTTGCCGCCACATCCAAGGAAGTGTTCACAGTAGACTACCTTTGGGTTGCCATAAACTAGATGAGTAAGATGAGTAACCACTACTGTGACTGGAAGACTAGTCTACGTACGTACCATCTATCTATAGCTCAATGTCTTTGCAGTGGATTCCAATGTTGAGAGATGGAAAGCCTCAACTAGGAGAATTCAATCTGAGTGTGACCGCTGATCGTCCTCCGCCAGCATACAGTCAGCTGTCTTCAGATGTGGCACTTCCAAATCTTAAATGGATCGATGGCCATAAGCCTCTTTTTAAAGTTGTGCTCTCTGTGGTATCTTCTATTCACCCAAAGGTTGACCATGCATTTCTTCTCTGGTTAATTGCTTTGATGTGCCATTCATTGTATTACAGGATGATAAGCTGCTTGACTTCATGAAGTATTTTTATGAGCTTAACCCACGTCTTGGCTCAGATTTGGAAGAAATGGCCTTATCTAATTCTGTACAGAACTTGAAAGAAGCCAATGCTGAGCCACTTGTTCAGTTTCTGCACATTACTCTTAGCAATTTAGCAACTCTGTTGGTTCGGCCTTCTGTGACTGAGGAGTCTGCTAAAGTTTCTAGCAATGCGTTTGAAGCAATGGCTAATATTGTTCACACAGTCCAGTCTTTGGATTTGCCTGTTGACAAGCACGAGCGAAATGGAATCCTCTCTTCCTATTTGCAGTATGTTTTCAATGCACCTCAGGGACAGCATTCTGCAGGTGCTTTTGATGCCAAGACTGCTACTTTGACCAAGGGTAGAACTACAAGTGTAGGGTCCTCTGATGGTGATTTTGTGGCAAAGGCCGTAAAGGGAGGCTCTGTACGAGGAGCAAAGGGAGTTTCTTTCCATAGTAAGTTGTCTACTTATGTTGTGTGCGAGTCATTTGTCTCCAATACCCTATGCAGTACCTGATGAGTTCAAAACCTCGCCTCCTCGATCTTCTGGTGTTGGTATCATTAAGAAAGTTAGTACCTAGCCATTGTGATGTATGTTAGGCGTGTTATTTCAGTGTCCTTTCAGATTTTTCATGAGGAAATGGCTCTTCAGTGGATGTTCACTCTCGGAAATAGCACCACTAAGCACATGATTTTGAAAAATTCTTGGTTTTTTTTTGAGATGATAGTGAGTAGATTTTTGTTGCAGGTAATTGTATGTTCGATTTTGTTTGTTTAGATTAAGAGTATGGCTCAATACCTCAGTCGTAACAACAAGCTCCAAGGATCTCGTAAAGACCATTTCTCCATTAAATACATGGAAGACTTGGAAACTTTGATTGGTTCTGTTGCATGGGAGATTTGTCAGTGG
>JAAGOD010068537.1_pt1 | contig 17288 bp, 22 predicted proteins | sample 8389681 | NCBI WGS metagenome assembly JAAGOD01 (sample SAMN13964374, study PRJNA552185) | sponge metagenome | biome: deep-sea hydrothermal vent fields; feature: spots directly above weak diffusing fluid; material: seawater and sediment | host: Tedaniidae sp. KZ-2020 ... | reverse complement strand
CAACAACTCATTAGATGCCGTCAGCGACCGTGATTTTGCCATTGAATTTCTCTCCGCCGCCAGTATTATTATGATGCATTTATCGCGTTTTTCCGAAGAGTTGATTTTATGGTCCAGCGCTCAATTTAATTTCATTGAATTGCAAGACAGCTGGGCTCTGATACACACACCACCAATATAAAATAATATACAATTACACGACCCACCATACCCTACCCTTGTTTGAGAGAATTATGTACCTGAGGGATTGACAACCATTACCCATTACATATTAATAGTCCAGTTGTTTGGATAAATGAGATGATATGAGGGTCTCTCCGTACATTGAGCTGCTGTGGAATGTCTAAAACGACCCTCCAAAATAGTACAGCTGCTTCAGCGGCTCCTTCAGTGTTAAGGAACGACAGGACAACACACATGATCTCAATTATAATCTGAACCCCTGAAATGAGGTCACCCCACCCCTATATATTGAGGTCACTTCAGTATATGCTTCCTAGTGCAAATCCATTCTGAAAAGAGGCCACCTCTCTAATCAGGACACTACTACTTACTTTACCTACTTTGACAGGTCCCAAGGGTGGCCAGATTAGAGGGAGTCCACTGTATTTGGACGTTCCACTATCTACTATAGGGCACTGGCACTGTACACTACCTACCTGTAGTCTGTAATCTCAATGACTTGTTCACACAGGTGCCTGATGTTGTCCATGTCCTGCTGGCTGATCTCTGTTCCCATAGAAACCTCCGCAGCCGCTCGCACCTCCTCTTCCAGCTCCTCCTCCAGCACAGAGGCCAAGTCAGCCTTGACAATCTGCCCTCGCATTCCCAGCACCTTCACCACGCGAGCATAGGTGAGATTGTCTGTGATCATCTTGCCCAGCTCGGGGAAGTGCCAGCCGTACCATTCTCGGCAACGCATGTTGTAGTTGTTGAGTTCCTTATCCAGGTCATCCAACAGCGCAATGGCCTGGATAATCATCACGTCAACCTTGTCAGGACTAAACTTGAGCTTGTAGCGGGAGAGGCTGTGGGATAGACCCAACGCCATTGTGTTCACTTCAGACTGAGGAAGACCTTAAAGATCATTCAAGAAATAGTCATTCAGGAGGTTCTGCCCAGGATAAGTTCATTGATCATTATCACTCCCCTTTCTAGCTATCTTCATCATCAATCGAAGTCCCCACCACCTTACCACAATGGTCTAGAGTTAAGGCTGGCCTGGCTTAGTGCAGCTATAAGGGACCTTGAGATTAATAGGGAAAAGCCACAAGGAAGTTGTGCTTTGTGAACTGCATACCACCAGCATGCCCCATGCAAATACACATACCTACAATAAGATTGCACATCTGAGACCGTATGCCTCGAAATAATTCGGAAATGGCAGAATTGTGCACACAGCCAATGTTCAATTTTTCCTATTCAAGAAAAATATTATCATAGCCTCTTCCCCCCTCATTCCAACACACTTTGATAACATTGCCCAGCTTAGCATCAGCCACTGCCAGCTGCTCCTGCACATCAGAGGCGTACACCTTCTTCAATATCTTCTTGAGTCCCTTGCTCATCTTTCCCTCCACAGCAGCAGTGGCTGCAGACAGAGCCTCGGTCATGTCGGAAAACTTTGCAAAATGCTTTAGCTTGACCCTATAACCCAACACATAACTCATTATAATATGATCTGGCTAGCTAGTCACCTGCACTCACACTTTGCTGGCAGCATCAGGACTCTCAAATTCCTTATAGAGGTCATCTACTTGCTGCAGCTTCTTTTCATCCAGCAACTGAAAGAGGACAGCCATATCAAACACGGCACATCACTCAGCGCTCACCCAGGACATTATACACATAATAGAACATCTGTCACTGCTCACCTTAAACACTGCATAGCCTGCAGGACTCTCGAATAACACCAACATCTTCTTTTTAGCTTTTCAGCTTCTTTCCAGTCGGCCACGTGGGATAGACTTAGTGGATGTGACCTTAACGATTCTTTACCAGCAGTCGCCCTGGCAACAGTGTGTGAAAGAAAAACAATCTCCTGATTCTGATTGATGTGGCTAGTTGGCTGGTCAGCTGGTGCCCTTATGCATACTGTCTGGATGTTTGCTCCTCTATAATATTGCCTGACCTGAACAACAGAAACATGGCCACTGATCTTCTAGAAAGAAGAAGGTTAACTAGCTACCTAGGTCTAGCTTAGCTAGCTATTTTATTGTACTCTCTCTGTAGTCACTCTCCTGCCAAGCTGTATGCTCAGAGGTCTGGCCATCCAACATCTAGCCAAAGGCCATCTTACAGTGGGATTGCAAACCTTCAATTTTACTCCTCCTCACGCAACCTAGAAATTACAAACGCACTCTTTAAAAGCCAGCAAGACCGTGGCCAGAACCACACAGAAAGGCTCCATGCCACAGAATGTGAGGTCATCATCAGACGGGGCAATACTTTGATCCTGAAGATCACCATGTCTCAAGAATTGTGTGGTGGCTATGTCATATCTTTGACTTTTGTCCCAGTATTTCGCCCCAGAGATCGCTTTGGCCAGTTCAGAGCCAATGGCGAAGCCAAAGGCACATGCCATCTCTGGCTGAGCATTGCGATTCCGTCCAGCTTCCCTGTGGGAAAGTACCATGCTCACATCACCCTCTCCATCAAAGGCAAGGTGGACATCACAGCCTACTTCCACAACAAGGCCATTGTCATCCTCTTTGACCCCTGGAATCCTGGTTAGTCCCCCTCCCCTCTCTTCCTCGCTAACTAGCTGGTTACCATGGTCCTCTCTCCCCTCAGCTGATGATGCGTACATGATGGACGACCAGCAACGGAAGGCCTATGTGGAGGAGGATGTAGGAATCATATGGCGTGGGACAGAAAGTCGTAAAGTCCCTTTGCACTGGCAGTATGGCCAGGTAAGGGCTCTCTGAAATAATCCTAGTGATGTGCTCAGCTAGTACCTTAATAGTATGAGGAGCACTGCCTTGATGTGGCTCTGTACTTTCTGAGATCCCTGACAGCTGATGAGTGTAGAACAGCCTCCACTGTAGCACGCTGCATCATCTCCAAAGTCAACTCCAGGGACAACTCTGGGCTGCTGACAGTCAGCCCCAATGGAAACAATGTGGGGGGCACCCACCCTTGTCGTTGGACAGGTTCAACTGCCATTCTCAGCAAGTTCTTCCGCACAAAAACACCTGTCAGGTAATGTCTTTGTGGCTGTACTCCATCAAAGTGTTATCCCCTCACTGCTGTTGTGACCCTCTTCCCCTTGTGCGCAGGTATGGTCAGTGCTGGGTGTTTGCTGGTGTGACAGTGAGCATGCTTAGAGCACTGGGCATTGCTTGTCGCCCTGTCACCTGCTACAATGCAGCTCACTGCATTCAAAAGCTAGGACAAGTTGATCGCTACTTTTCGAGTACAGGAGAGCTGGTGCCCTCCATAGGAAAGGACCAGCTATGGTCAGAGCCTCCTTGAGAGTGCTTCCATACTCTGGTACTAACACAATAATCCTCTTGTAGGGTATACCATGTATGGTGTGAGGCATGGATGCGCAGAGACGAACTTCCTCAAGGTTACGATGGCTGGCAAGCCCTTGACCCGACATCACAAGACAGGCAGAGTGGTCGTTTCAGAATTGGCCCGGCCTCAGTCAAAGCCATCAAGCTGTGCCAGAGTGGGAAGAAATGGCCGTATGATGCAGAATATGTGCTGTCTCGCATCACTGCCGATGTCTCCTACTACAGAGTCACAAACAACTTTTCAACAGTCTCGAACCAGGCCATCAGTCTAGCCCGCGTCAACAAAGGAGAGGTTGGAACTAGCTTAGTCACTTCAGCATACAGCAAGTCAGACCGCCACAAACCAATGGAGCGCACCACAGACTATAAAGACTCCCGTGCCAGCACCGAGGTGCCAGCTCAGCACTTTCCCTGCCCGCCCACACGAGACTGTTCCTTCTCGCTGAAGCTGAGTGGTGGTCAGGAGCTGGGGGCTGATATTGAGGTCACCGTAACTGTCAGCAATAAGGGGGCCATGCTGAGGAGGGTAGATGGGAGGGTCGTGGGCACTGCTATCTACTACACTGGACAGCCAGCACGTTCCTTCATGAGCATGGACTTTACAGGACTAGTCAGCCCAGGACAAAGTAAGCCGCGACAAATCCTTGAACAAACTAAGCGAGTGTCAGTGCTTTCTCTAGGTGCTACAGTCAACCTGCCCATTGAAGCAAAGAAGTACATGCGAAGTCTGGTCGAACAGGCCATACTACAGTTCTTTGTTGCTGTGAAGGTCAGGGAAACCAAGCAACTCTTTCTAAAGGTATGGCAATAGTTGATGTGCCACATGAAATATAATTCTGTCTCTCTGTGCAGGCAGAAATTATTCAGCTGGGACTGCCTTGTCTCCACATTCAGTGCCCCACTGAAGTCACTCACGGCAAGACCTTCAGGGTCAGAATATCCTTCACCAACATTCTCCATCGCTCCCTCACTCGAGTGCTGTTTCTAGTGCAGGGACAAGCCCTCTGCCCCCAAAGAGAGCTCTCACATAAGTAAACGCATGTCTGCATCCCACTAGGGATTGTGCTGATGGTGTGTATGTGTGTCCCGTTGCAGGAGACTGGTGCTGCCTGGAGCAGTGGCCAGTGTAGAATTGACTCTAACAGCCAACCCTCCCGGTGCCTTCTGTTTGATAGTGAGCATGTTTTGTGATCAGTTGACGGACGTGAGAGGGCACGCAGACATCACTATTGCCCCTGGATAGTTAGTCTGTGTTTGTGTAGTTAGAATAGAACTCTCAGTCACTTTCAATCATCTCTTCTAAGTTATTCATTAGTTGCCATGGTTACTGTTTGTTATTTATCGCAATTAAAGCCCACTTTTATAATTCTGAGGAGAAGCTTGATTTTATAGCACCAGAACTGAGGCTTAATGACTTCAATGGTGAGACTGTACTTTTTGGTAACTATGGCCCACTAGCTAGCTAAATATATGCTTCTTCTTTGATTCCTCAGGCTAAGCGTAACCCTGCAGCAGACCCTCGTACCATGCGTAGGGTGATAGCTGAGGACCCTGACTGGAACCTGGAGACAGTCCCACCACTAGTTGACACCTGCATCTCACATATCGTCAAAAACTTTCATGGTACTTTGTTCATGCCTTTTGGTGCCCCTAGGCCTCCCTATATTTCTCAGTTATATTTCTACAGCACGACCTCTGCTGGATGAGCTCATGCCTTCGCACAGAGAGAAAGTTTTGAAACACCTTTCACCTAGTGTCCCTCTGAGTGTCACTGCCCCTTTAATTAATGATGAGGGTTACTGGGAACGGTGCTGTCGCAGTCGCTGGGAGTTGTGCAATGTGTCTGAGCACAACCACTGCTGGAAAACCATGTTCTTTGAAAGGAATGCTCAGGAGGCGGTGGAGAAGTTTGTTCCAGGTGAATCAGACATTGCACAGCTGGAGGAACTGCTCAGACTATCCAGTGACTTCATCAAGTGTTTGATCATCAGACAGCTTCTCCCTCCACCTCAGGAGAAACCTCTAGTCATAGAGCAGGAGCCAGAAGATGCAGATGAGTAAGTATAAAAGAGCCCATTGAGGAATTTTATCTGTACTTTGCTTGACTTCAGTATGACCGAGAACCTTAGCGTGAAACCTTGTAATGATCATCTAGACTGCTCCATCATCTTGAGGAGCCTCAGCAAGTTGGAGAAGCTGCAGCTAACCTATGGGTGGGTCACTTCTTAGCCACAAATGCTGTATTTCACGAGGCATTTGTATTGCAGGAGTGAATAAAGGAAATGATTTCATGCAATGTTATGAAATCAGTTCCTACTAATTTGCACCTGGTGGGCACAAAAGTGCACATCCGATTTTGTTTTATTCCAAGATGTGTCAGAAATGTTTTTTTCTGTAGTGTGATGAACTGTGGAATGAACTTCCAGTGGAATCTGTTTGAATTCACTGCTACTGACTGCCAACTCTTGGGCAAGGCCCTACAGTCCACACCCACCCTCAAGGTGTTCCGACTGAGGGAAGCCAAGGTGTCTAATGAGCGTGGGCGTATGCTGATAGCTCATCTCCTGGACCATCCATCACTGCAAACTCTCGGTGGGTAAATTTCAATTGTTGATGGGGGTGTAAAATGTTTGCTCTAGATTTGTCTCACAACTGTCTAAGTGACGGGGCGGGGCGTGCGCTCGGGAAACTGCTGAATGAGCACTCTCCTCAGCTGACTATGCTAGACGTCAGCAATAACCAGCTGGAGGAGGCTGCTGGGATCTCCATAAGCCACGCCCTCCAGCGCAACAGCACTCTGCATGAGCTAAACCTCAGCATGAACCGACTGGGAGACCAGGGGTCACAGTACATCCTCAAGGCACTCTCAAAGAACAAGACACTCAGAGTCCTCAACCTCTCCAGCAATGACATGGGGGAGCCCTCTGCACCCACTCTAGCTGACGTATGTTGTACTGCTTGTACATATTATTCTATGGCAGTTCCATCTTGGGTGTCTGTCTGTTTAGATGCTGATGACCAACTCACACCTGACAACTCTGAGTGTGACGTGCAACAAGTTGGGGGAGGCGGGGGGCAAGCTGATGCAGGAGGGCATGGAGGACAACAAAACACTCACGCACTTTGACCTCAGACTGACGGGGATTAGCCAGGAGAGCGAATACTGCATCAACCAGATGATCAAGGCCAACCTAGATGCCTCTAAAGTAGCAAAACAAAACAGCTAGCTAGACACTTCACCCTCCCCCCCATTTCCAACTATATCAGAGATTGCTTATGGAAAAATGAATCGCTGGTTAAAAAATAATGGTGAGGGGTCTGGTAAGAATACATTAGTACTATCATACGTCTGCACTGAGCATGCCATGTGGACTGGGGAGTGATGATGCTGTGGCTCCGGAGTACTATCATACCTCTGCACTGAGCATGCCACTGTGGACTGGGGAGTGATGATGCTGTGGCTCCGGAGAGATAGAGCCGTCTTTGGAGGGGCTGGAACTGTGACAAGTAATGGTTGAGCTGTACGGCTGGACTGCCTCGCGTGTGGTGGCCTCCAGTGTGGTGTAGGTGTGAGTTGCAGGAACCAAATGGTTCAGTTTCTCCATGTAGAGAGGATCCCGTTCGTAGTTCCCGCAGCATTTATCATCAATCCTCATCCTGATGGGGGTACCACATGACCTGGAAACACCATCACATGACCTGGATGCAGCATCACATGATCCCCCCTGGCTAGGAGACATTGATGAAGGAAGTTGTAGTGATGGAGGGAAGGTGTATGTTTCACAGCGGTCATAGTCTCCTCTGTACTTATCTGTCCTCCCACTGCCACGCCCCTCCACCTCCTCCACATGGCTCCTCCCACTGCCATGCCCCTCCTTTAACTCAAATTGCCCCCTCCCCCTTCCTTCTAGCACTTCCTGTGGTAGGGGGATGCGATGAGGGAGCGTGGGGTCAAACGTGGGTGCCTCCTCTCTCGACAACTGCCACCTCATATAGCTTGGGTCCCGTTCATAGTCTCCGCGATACTTGCTTTGCAAAGCATCAGTATTGCTCCTCCTCGGGCCACCACTGGAGCACTGATAGTCTGGATCACGTTCGTAGTTCCCTCTGTACTTGCTTGGCACTGGCGCAGAGTCAGTAGTGCTCCTTATCAGTGCACCACCAGAGAACAGGTAGTCAGGATCACGTTCATAGTTCCCACGATACTTGCTCTCCACGTTGTTCAGTGGATACTTGCTGTCCATGGTGTCCAGTGGTGGATCTCTGCAGTCTAGTGGATGCTTGCTCCCTAGTGTTTCAGACCTGGTGCTGAGCACCACGGCACTGGAGCACTGGTACCCAGGACTGCGCTCATAATCTCCTCCAGGATGACTCTCCAAAACTTTGAACTTAATTTTCTGTTTATGCCTCTTGCTCTCTCCCATGGTCTGAGGGGTCTGGTTCTCTGATGGTCCCACCTGCCCCATGGGCTGCTCACTGGCCCCCATGCCCGGCTTAGGGGGGCGGGGGGGAGGGCTGCTACAGGTGTCCTTGGGGGGGCAGGGGGGTGGGGATGTTTGGGCCCCTTTAGGGGGACAAGGGAGGGAGAGGCTGTCCGAGGCCAGAGACTGCTTTGTGATGCTGTTTGTGATGGAATCCTGATGCGAGGTCTCCAGTCTGTATCTACAGGATATCCATTAGCACACTATAGCAACACACACATTCTTGTGGCCATCTCTAATGTGATTGCATTTAAACGCTCCACAGAGCCTAGTATGCTAGACCATGGAAATACCACACATACCAACCTACACAGATATCGTAGATTAATTACAGAAAATGTTCCGAATTGGCTCGGGGACAAGAGCACACTGATATGTACAGCTAGCTAATGTATGCTACATACCTCCTCAAGCTGTCACCAGTGTACGGGTTACTGCCGTGATCTGCAAAATGGAGAAACAGTTAGGAATTGTAACGACAGCTCGACTGGAGGCATGTGGAGGTGTAGGGAACATACGCCATGCACTGGGTCCTCACCAGAGGCCGTAGACAGGTCTTGGTGGCCACACTTTCTGCGATACAGGAGGACGATGATGATGCTGAGTGTGACGATGGCCACAATGAAGACGGCAATGACAGTCACCACAGCGTAGAGGGCAGCCCCCGTAGAGTCACTGGGGGGGCCAGCAGGGGGGGCAGTGCCACTCTGACCCAGCACAAACATCAACATGGGCTCAGCAAGCAGCAACACCAACACTCCTCTCAGCACACAGCAACTCATCACGCCACAGCAGATCTTACACAGAGCTGCTGTCTCACTCCATTACCTAGCAACACAGCATGCTCAACACTTGTCCCTCAGCCTGCTCTTCGGCTCTCCATACGACCTCAACAACTCCTACACACATTTCACAACTCCAGGCACAGGATGTGAGTAATTGGAGTTGTAGTGAGTAAAGGATCGTCAGGTCCACAAATTCACTGACCACGCCCACCTCTCATTTCCTCTCAAAGGACAAAGGTCACACATGCTCTATAAAGGGTGTGGGTATGTTGACTTCACAGCACATTCATTAACAGCGATGATGCCGCTCTGCAGGCAGTAAAAATCTGAAGATGAAGTATGTACAACATTGTAGCCAGCCGTCCTAGACACAATGTTTCTATTATGGTTGCTACTAAACATAGACACATATTCCACGAGCTAGTTATATATTTGTGTTCCCACAACATGTGTGAGCCTGAGTGAACGCCTGTCCTCTCCCCCTCCCACTCTGACGCCATTGCTGCTGGCCACGCGTCTGTCTCCTCCCCCTCCCCCTCCTTCCACTCTGATGCCATTGCTGCTGGCCTCTCTGGTGGTGGAGTTGAGTGATGGAGTACTGCTCCACATGCCCTTCCTCAGGTGCCCCTCCCCCTTCTCCCTCTCCTCCTCCTCCTCCTGTCCCTCCTCCCCCTCCACCTGCACCACCACGTAGCGAGGGTCATCAAATAGCGAGGGCTGCGAGGGCTCCTCCTGTTCCCTGATGCTGTCCAGACTGCTGCTCTGACGGCTGTGCTGAGGGGAGGACAGGGCCAGCCCTGAATCATTCGTGTTGTTATACTCCAGGGTGTGATAGAAGTGGTCCCTGGATTTTGACCTCACAGGGATGGGTGGAGGAATGGTGGAATCAGGCGAGTTATCTTTGGGCCTCTCCAACGTGAAGTTATTGTAGCCGTGGTGGATGAGGCCTCTGCCTCGATAGTTGAGTGCAGAGGCTGAGCTGGCTTTGAGCATGCGCTGAGGTCTGGGTGGAATGGGCGGGGCCAGTTGGTGATGAGACAGGTCCTGCATGGATCGCGTAGTCAGCAGCTCATCCTCCAGTGTCCTCAGGAACAGAGCGTCTGGGTCCACTTGGAATCTGTCCACACTATAGCCACGTACTCTACAAGAGAATTGCAGTGGTGGTAAAGTTAATGTGATTATGACCACTTCACAGGAAACAAAGGCTTGCTAACACACCCATGGTGATGCTCAATAGTTGCTAGGAAAGCATTCACAAACAAGTTCCGTTGTAATCACAACTGCCCAACACATCCCTTATAGCTGAGTCTAGCTTCATAGAAGGAGTGTCAGCATTACACTACACGTCTGAGACCATCAGTTAAGCCATTGTCACGTCCTTATACTACTGAGTCTATCTCTGTAGGGTCGGTCCCTACATAGCTGTGTCGGACAGTGCCCCATGTGTCCTCTACACAGTGTCAATGCTGCATTGTCAGGGCTTAACCGCAGGCAAACATTCAGACTGTAGTGTCATGCACGTAAACATTGCAGGTATGCTAAAGTGGAAGTGTCTACAGCACATCCTGACCCATAGGATAGTGTCAGTGGCACATCCTCAGGGCTTGACCCCATTAAACAAGATTGCAGATTGCTGAAGACTTACATGACAGGTGGTGCTGGGCTTGGTCTCCCTTGGTTCGGATATGTAGAATCAACTATAGGGAAGCAAATATTATTATTAAACAGTGATGTGGCGGTAGACATGCATCCCAGCACACACCCCAATAGACTACGGCCTGACCCTGTGTGGGCGCTATTGAGACCCAACTCTGTTGAGCCTACACAAGAAAATAAACTCCCTTGCTATGGCTTTGTGTACATCCCCAGCTAGCATGCCATTCCATACATTGCACTCCAACAAAATCCATTATTCCTGGAGAATGGGGAGACAGACATGCACAGACATGCACTCACTTTCATCTTCATTTCTGCGTGCCTCCTTCTCCCTCTTCCATTTCCACTGTCTGAAGAGGCAGATGACAATGGACATGAGGATGATGATGATGACAATGAACACAATGCAGATGGCAATGGCCACAAACAGCTCTCCCTCCACCGAGCCCTGCCCATCAGTGTTGGTGCCACCACTCGTGGTGGTGGTGGTGTCGGATGCAGCAGTGCTCCTTACAGTAGGGGCAATCGTGGAACGCCGTGGTGGAGTAGGCTCTTCAGAGGAAGGGGTGGTACTGGTTGGAGGAGTAGTTCCGGCAGGAGTGCTGATGGGAGTAGTCGAAGCAGCAGTTTGCGTAGGAGTGGTAGGGGTGGTAGGAGTGGTGAGTGGGGGGGAGAGAGTCATCGTTGTCTCGCCAGCAGTCTGCCCTTGCGTAGTTGTTGCACCAATGGTGTTTTCAATGGGATCAGTGGTAGTGCCAGTGGTGTCAATGGTGACACTGGGAGGCGGGCTTCCTGAAGCTCCTGCAGTCGTCTGGAGCAGCGGCTCCTGCTGCTGGATGGTGAGTGTTGCACACACTGCAATGGGGTTGCTCAGCACAATACTACCCTCGTCACTGTCACACTGGGGGAGCAGCCTGTTGGTGTCAAGGCACAGTCTGGAGTCATTGCTAGACAGCGTCAAGTCGAGATCTCGGAACTCCACTGCGCACCAGATGCATTGATTAGCGTGTGAGGGTGTGAGACGGGGAGTTCGTAGTGTGGAATTGATTTGGCAAATCTCAGGCAAATCTCCTTTGGAATTTAAAGTGACTGTGTTGACTTCATAGTCTTGTTGGTTGGTGTTTGAGTCTATCTGTACTACTGCGGCCCCCCCTGCTCTGGGCCCCATGTACCAGTGCAGTTGGAAGGCGGGGGTGAGGGAGCCCCTGACCGCACAGTGCAGCTGCAGCCTGGACCCTTCAGGATCACAGTTCAACCTCACATTGGGATGAGTCGTATATTCATAGGGACACTCTAGACAACAATTACAACAATAGTATAATATCATTGCAGTGATTATAAAGATTACTTACCCCCTGCAATGGAGTGCAGAGAAATTGCCAGAATGAAGGCTGTTAGCAGTTTCAGCATTACTGATTCTCTATTCAATATAACTACAAATTGTGGAGGACTGGCTCAGTGGAAAATGAAGTGGTTTTTATAAAAGAACTTTTGGACAAAGGCCAATGTAGTACAAGTAGGTTCAGAAATTTAAGTATACTGCGCATGCGTGTGCACTTGTTCATCTTCATTTTTATCCTTTGACCCCCACATCAAAACTAGAAGTAGAAGTTGAAGGATCGTGTATCTGATTCTGATCCTTCCCTTCCCCCGACCCCCCATTGCCCCTTTTCATCATGCTGACGATCAGGAAGAAGCTGGCAGAGCAGGCTGAGAGTGGGGAGAGTAAGCCTGCAGCGAGAGGGAGTCAGCTGAACAGAAAACTCTCCTTCAGATCTCAGCTGCTGACAGCTGAGGCCAATGAGCTGGGAGCAGTCCTGCCAAGTACACTGCTAACTCTGTAATCACTTCTCATCACTCACTCTTTCCCTTTCAGAAACTTGCAAAGTGAACTTTGCCGATCCAGACAAGCTCTCACAATTTGAGATCGTCATTTCCCCGTGTAAGTTCAACTCTTCTGACGCTGATCCTGAATGAACTGTCCCCAACTGTATTCCAGCTGAGGGATATTGGAAAGGAGGGAAGTTCACATTTGAAGTCTCCATTCCAGAAGAGTACAATAATAAAGTTGGTTTGTGTGAGAATCATTGTGAAGTGGTGTGAAGTGGTGTGTGTGTGTCTAGCCTCCTGATGTGAAGTGTGTGACCAGACTCTGGCACCCCAACATCAACGAGACAGGGGAGGTATGTCTGAGGTGAGTGAGGGTGTCAGTCTGCGAGACACTGTCTTATCGTAGCAAACTCTCTGCAGCATTCTGAGAGAGACGTCTATAGACGGTACGGGGTGGTCACCAGCACGGAGATTGAAAGTATGTTACAGATTATCCATCCCCTGGGGACTATGCTATTTCTAATGTTTCCCTCCCATTCACATCCCAGGATGTGGTATTTGGACTCAATTCTCTCTTCACTGTGAGTTATGAAGATATGTGGTTTGTCCCGAGGGTCATGTGATCTTGTTTACCCAACAGGACCTCCTCAATTTTGATGATCCCTTGAATTTAGCTGCAGCAGAGCACTTTCAGCTGGATAAGGTTTGCCGAGTCAGCTCTTTTGCTCTGTGATCTCATCCTGTGGTATTTGTGTAGGTGTCATTTTCTCGCAAGGTGCAGCAATATGTGCGTTTGTACGCCAGCTGACCCCTCCCTCCTTCCTTCCATGCCTATGTGTATGTGTGTGTGACTACATAGCTAGCTACCATACTACCATACCTCATGCAATGCGACTCCCATTTCATGTCATCAAATTGTAATTCATTCTAAAGATGCTCTGATCTCTGTCTGTCTGTTCAGTTTATTTATCATCCCCCACTGGATAGTATGCAACCCAGGAAGAGGGCAATTCAATGGACAGGAAGTTGCATGTGTCAATGTTTGAACACTGCACATTCCAGCCTGCAGTTACTGGTCCTACAGCTAGCTGGCTAGCTAGGAGCTGTAGATCTAGCTAGTTCTCGCCATGGGCAGTGTGGCATCGTGCAAGAAGTTGACAGTGAGCTGTGAAGGGGGCCAGGTGTTGGTCCAGCACCTCAGCCCTGCAACAGCCTTAGCTGCTGCAAAAACTGAGCAGCAGCACAGATCCAGAAAGATCTCAGGACACAGAAAAGTCTCCACTGTGAAATCTCATTGCATCAACACACCTTTCCAAGGTATAGCTCTAGATAACTTTAGCTGGTAGATAGCTAGTGAGCTGGACAGCTGTCAGGTTTACCTATCCCATGGGTGCATTGCATGCTGCAGGGTTGGAGGGTGTCGGCACTGCTGAGAGCAACAGTCTGCCTCGCTGCGCCAAGAGTCACTGCAACGGAGGGAGCACTCAGTTAGAGGAAGCCGCTGCTCTGAAGTAAGTTTGGCTACATCTAATGGTCACTGCAGATGCCACTCCCCTCGAATGGGTGCCGGCTCGGTCACCCAGCACACATATATCTATACAAGAGTGTCTTCACACGAGTAGCTCATGTGTGGAGTGTGCATGGATTGCTATGGTTTCTGGCCATTACTGATGTTATGCATAACAGCCAAACCTAAGACAACGCATTTTTGGTCCCAAACCTTCACATTTCAATCAAATCTGGACCCCCACATGCAGTGAGGACACCCTTGTCATAATGTACAGTACAAATTCACTCCTGAAATGAGGTCGCCCCTCTAATCATGGCCTTCACTGATGGACTCTGGGCTGTATAGCAGAGCATGTATAGAGTATGTTTGCACTCTATAGGGCTGGCTGGCTAGGTGTTAAATGTTGCATTGACTTTGTGCTCTGGTTAGGCTGAAGCTGCTATTGCAGCAGCTTGACAAGGGACAGGTCCCACACATTCTCGAGCTCAGGAAAATAGTGAACCTGGCCTCTGAAGCGTTGTCTTGGGGTCAGGGGGAGGAAGACACTGTAAAGAGGTGAGTATTGAGGGGGTGAGGGTCTTCCTGTTGGGAGTACTCTAACAGTTGTACCTACATGATTATGTTGTCTCTCTGCCTGTACAGCGAAGAGGAGAAGTTGGAGAGCATAGGAGACAGGCAGGTACGAGAATGGCTCTCGACAACCTTCACACGAACGGATTCCCTGTACGAGGCACACTATGTCCCCATGACGCCAATTGTCAAGTTCAAGGCGGCCGCAAATACCATCATCATCTCGAAGTACTTGGGAAGGTATGCACGCACACACAAACACACATGTATACGTACACACAAACACACCCTGTCCTCACTGCATAGTGCGTACCCACTTAGACAGAGAAACACATCATTAATTCATTAAATTTGCCCACGCTGGACACATGCTGACACTCTTAGAGCCAACATTCCAACTGCATTGTTGGCATCAGTGCTGGCAATTATCCCCCCTGCAGCATGCGGAGAGATTCCCTGCCAAACGCCCTCCAGTACTCCCCAGCGCTGACTCAGCACTTACAGCAGGTGGACGACTGGGAGTTTGACATGTTCTCTATGGAGAGGGTCAGTGACGGACAGCCCCTCCGGTACGTGGGACACCAGCTCCTCAAGACTCACGACCTCTTTGAGAAGTGTGGGGTAAAAAATACACTAAATTGTTGATGTGGCAGACACTTTGGTTATTTTCTTCCTTGCTAGATTTCAGTATCAAAATTTGACTCGTTTCTGGTTAAAATTGAGGAAGGGTATAATCGTCATGGCAATACGTATCACAACGCTATTCATGGGGCGGACGTCGCTCAAACTCTGCACTCTATGCTGCTGGCCACTGGCCTCAAGGTATACCTCCACACCAAGTCCCCTGGTGTGTCAAACTGCCTTTTAGATCTGTTTACTGCATTGGAGCGCAGTTCCACACCACATCATAGTCTATACAGTATTTCTTGGCAAAACCAGATACTTCATTGAGTTGCAAGTTTGTACTTAACATCCATTTTGAGAGTGTGTTATTTGAGTGCTAGCCACACTGTTAGAGAAACTTCCTGTGGCATATGATAGCTGTGGGTATTGGGCATGCAGGATGTGATGACAGAGCTGGAGGTGTTGGCTGTGCTGCTAGCTGCCCTTATCCATGATGTCCACCATCCTGGAACCACTAACAACTTCCAGATCAACCAGCGGTGAGTGGGTGGGTGTGTTCAGGAGGGGGGGGGGGCAGTCCCTATACTGTGCATAGCTCATTATAGCATGCAGTTTTGGAGGTTGTTTATTTTCGTGGGCAGATGCCAGGCAGTGATAACTGTGCGTTAATTGGTTTCAGTTCAGAGTATGCTCTGCTGTACAACGATCGCTCTGTGCTGGAGAACCACCATCTCTTCTACTCCTTCAGCCTGCTCCAAGAGGTCAGTCATCAGGAATTAGTGATCTGCGGAAAATTTCGCTCATCTTGCATTTGAGGAGCATCCAGTAAAGGAATAGGGAAAAACTCTGTTTAAAAAGTGCACCATTTTGATCCTTCTTTGTGTACGTAAATGTAGGACAACCTCCTTACAAAGGACAACAGACATGTGTCCTTTATTTGGAGGTTCCACTGTATACAGTTCTCTACAGCATGAATCCACTCTTTCCTGCTCAGGGAACCTGCAACTTCCTGAGCGGTCTGTCCAGTGAGGATTACAAGATGCTGCGAGGGCTGGTGGTGGAGATGGTCCTGGCTACCGACATGTCCACACATTTCGACCAGCTAAACCACATGAGACACGTCATGTCCCAGCCTGAAGCGTAAGTCATGTGACAGTCATGTGACATTCATGTGAGCATGCATGCACATGCAGGGGTAGCACCCTTCAAGATGCTGAGCGCAGCAAGGTGTTTAGCATGCTCCTGCACATGTGTGATATCTCGCACCCCGGGAAGCCATGGGCCCTGCACCGGGAGTGGTCTCTGAGACTAGCCGAGGAGTTCTACAGGCAGGGAGACCTAGAGAAGAAGAACGCCCTCTCTATCAGCCCCCTCTGCGACCGTAACCATGGCAACCTACCAACATCACAAATTGGTGAGGAAACCCCCATGTCTAGTGTCCAGATTTCATTCACTGGAACCTCTATAAAGGACACATTCGGATGGTGTCTATTGTCATTGTAGGGAGGTTATCTTTCAATTTCCACAAAAAGGGATCAATGGTGGAGTTTAGTTAGTTGTCCTTTGTACAGAGGTTGTCCTTGTCTTGGAGGGCTGTTATGAGAAGTGGTGCTGTTTGCGTGTGTCCAGGGTTCATGGACTACATTGTTATACCTGCGTTTGAGCTGTGTGGTGACATGCTGGAGCTATTGCTGTCCACTCCACCAGCCTCCCCGGCTCTGACAGACTCCACCGACACCCCTTCTCCCCCTCCCACCACTCCCCCGCCCACCTCTGCCCCGCCCACCTCTACACTCCCCACCAGTGCGGGAGATGAGAGCACAGTCAGCAAGCCAAGGCCTATCCTCCCCCGAGGGATCTGGGAACTCCACCTCCAGCAGAACAGGCTGCGATGGGAGCAGGAACAGTGCGCAGGTAAGGAGCTCAGCACAGTGTAGTGGTGTGTTAGCCACTGCACACCCCTCCATGCAGAAGAGGGTGCAGCTACTCCCAGCACAGGAAGTACGGAAGGGGATGGGTCCACTTCCAGCACAGGAAGTACAGAAGGGGGTGGAGTCACTCCCAGCACAGGAAGTACAGAAGGGTGTGTGGTCACTTCCAGTGCAGAGACCACGGGGTATCGCGTTGCCAATGGCAGAGCAAGGAAATTGGAAGGCAGTTACAGTTTTGACGCCAGCAGTGAAGGGAGCCCCAGTCCTCAGCCCAGCACCGCGATGCTCAACGGTACAGGAATACACTATCACCCTCAGACATGAAGCAAAGTTACTCCATCTTTCTCTCTGTCTCCCTTCCTTCCCTCCTCTCCCTCCTCCCT
>JAAGOD010064400.1_pt1 | contig 17377 bp, 28 predicted proteins | sample 8389681 | NCBI WGS metagenome assembly JAAGOD01 (sample SAMN13964374, study PRJNA552185) | sponge metagenome | biome: deep-sea hydrothermal vent fields; feature: spots directly above weak diffusing fluid; material: seawater and sediment | host: Tedaniidae sp. KZ-2020 ... | reverse complement strand
GGGGGGGGGGGGGGGGGGGGGGGGGGGGGGGGGGGGGGGGGGGGGGGGGGGCTCAGGGCTCAGCTTGGCTTACTGGTGGAGGTGCCTCATGAGATGTCTGAGGGTGTTGTAGTGTGGAGGGGGGAGGCGCTCCAGGGCAACTGCCAACATGTCCAGACTCTCGTCCAGGGAGGCCATGCGCACTGCTATCAGACACAGGTCGTACACATCAAAGGTGACCAGCGGGATGGGAAGCTCTCGCAGGTACAGCTTCATGGCCCCAGTCAGAGTGTGGGTGTCCTCAAACTTGGACAGGTCTGCGCTCATGTCTGGGGGACACACACTCAACATCTTCTGGCAGGACAGCCTAAAATACTGTGTACTTACCCGTATCAAATTTGCCTTTCAGCCTGAGGATATCGTTTTTCTTGCCGGACATTCTGTACAGGCCCTCCACCTCCAGCCCTAGAGGTGAGAACACAGTAAGGGGTGAGAACCAGGTGTTAAGTGTTGTTGATGGGTGTTAATCAGTGGTAAATGGCTAGTCTCACCTCTGTTCTCCACTTCTTCAATGCAGTCCTTGATGACAACAGGGACTTTTCTCCCTTCCATCTTGACCAGAGTGGTCAGTTCAACACCATACACTGCAAGATATAAATATCAGGTCCTTGGGACAGAATCATTCATTATTAGCAGCTGGCATGACATTTTATTCAACCAGATCAGACTTTACAAACTGTCCAAGTTTGGGAAAGTTGGATAAGTCCAACAATTCAGTGTTGGTATCAGATATCATTGCCTGTTGCTATATACTGCCCTTCGCTCTGTTGCTACACTGAGCCCTCACAGACTGATCCAAAACATGTCTCATTGGTGAGAGTGATTAAGCCCCCACACATGCAGTTATGCAGTTCCCGCAGTTTCTGCTGTTGCGCCCATTCAAAGCCCGGCCAGAAATGCTGGCAGAGGTCCAGTCTGTACCTACACACCCCAGCCCTGGCTGAGCAAGACCAACTATAGTAACCTTCCAGCTTGGCCATCTCAACCCTCAGCTTTCTCTCTCATCTCTATTGTACCCAGCCCTGACTGAGCAAGACCTTCAACTCCGCTTCCTCTCAATCAACTCTCATCCTCTGCACCCCCAAGCCCAACAATTCCGCTTCCTCTCAGCCTCCCTGAAAGCTGCACCAAGTGATCGACCCGTGGTCATAGGGTTCAAGAAGGTGGTGCATTCACGGCATAGCTTTAGGGGAAAGGAAATTTTCTGTAGTTTCTCTGCAGCTGCTGTGATGCCCTGAAACAGTTCCACTGCTGCCGGTCAGGCTTCAGCAGGAAGGCTACTGAACCATTTGTGGCATAGTTTTAAAAGAACAGTTTGAGGTCTGGCTGGGTGGGGGGTTAATATTACACCATCATCCACTATCCATTTCCTCCAGCCAACACTGAAGCCACCGCACTCACAAAAAGTTGACGAGTCCTTAGAAAGTGTTAACAGAGCACACACCACTGCAGATGGCAGGGCAGCATTATGGAATTTCCAAAGGCGTGGACCTTTTGGGCGTGCAGGGCCCCACAATGTAGTACCCCAGGTGGTCAGCTGCTAGACACAACACCTGACAACAACAACATCACCACCACATCACCTTTCCCCAAACAAATGCATTATTATACTGTATAGCTGGTTATTTTCAAGGCCTATCACAATATTTTTCACGAAAACTAATTTCACGAATGAAAATACACGTTATTGCATCGACAGGATCAGTGTAGCTGTTGTGTAGATGTCTGTAGTTACCGGCACATGCATGCCCATCTTACCTCTCTTGATGAGCTGGTGTGATGGCTGGCAGTCCAATCCAGCTTCTTCCTTGCATTGCTTGTGCACGTTGTAGCCACAATCTACAGGCAGCAATCACAGCATCTTAGTGCAGCTCAGTATGAGCCCTCACCAGCCACGGCTGGGCCCTCTCACGACACAGCTAGTTACCTCAGAGCTATTAGAACTGACCTTTGCACTTGAATCCCTGGCTTCTCAGTCCCCACATGAAGTTTCTGCAGTAGTCGCACCAGGACATGATCCCAATGTAGTTGTGCAGCTAGAGCAACACACCACCATCACTCAATGCAGCAACAATTGAAAGAGCCACTAGCCCTAGCCCTAGTCAGCTGATAACTAATGGCGGCAGTTACCTTGAAATTGTGTGGCTTCTCGTACTGGTAGTGCATTGTGCTTCGTTTCCTCAGCTTGTCCTTTGACCCCTGCACGCACACACAAACATACTCACACTAGTGATGCAGTACCTCTTGCCCGCTCACCTCCTCAGTGGTGGCTGCTGAAGGCTCCTCCCCTTCCCCCTCCCCCTCCCCCTCGGCTGGGTGGGGGATGCTGGTGCAGTCTCGTCGCTGTGGGATGGTGCAGGGCTGGTAGGCTGCCTTACGCTGCTGCCCCTCTGCTCGCTGCACACTCTCACCCCCCACCTCCCCCTCCCCACCAAACACAGCCTCCTCCCCTATGTGGGCGTGTCCCTCCTGCATGGGCGTGAGGTCCAGGGGGTCGGTGGCACCAGGGATGCTGGAAGTCCGTTGGACCACTCTGGTCTGTCTTGCCGACTGCAAGTACTCCTCCACATTGTTGGCCTCCATGTAGAGCGTGATCAGCCCATCCTGAACCAAGTCCTCCACACTTTCAAATGGCTTCTCCCCTGCACACAAACACCCAACATGCCCTCAATGCACTGAGTCCAGCCAAAGGTAGAGAGCGCAACTCACCAACGTAATGGTAGCCATCCTCGTAGTAGAGCTTGTAGTGCCTGACCTGCTTCTCAAAGCTGCACCAACAAACACAAAGACAAAACAATGGTGAGTGTTCGGATAACAAAACAGATTGATTGACTGATAGCCACCCAGGAGAGTAAGCTAAACTAAAATTGAACGTACACGAATGACAAACTGAAAGTTCCGGACTGAGAGAGGCCTTTTCTGACCAGGTAGTTGCCGTCCTTCTCTCCTAGCAGCCTGGCCGTGTCATCTCGCGTGATGCTGCCATGATATCTGCGTAGACACAGAGCATATGAGTCACACACACTGATACGCTGAGAGAAAACAACTCACTCTGGTCCGTAGAAAGACGGCCTCTCCCCCTGAATATGCTACTCACAATGAAGAACACAGCACAATAATTAAACAGGTTCCGGGTATTAATTAGAGGGGCTTACTCGCTTGAGGCAAGGGATGCAGTTTGGCTGCGGGGCTTGGAGCTGGAGCTGATACACTGCACGGGGATGATAATGATCAACAGATGATCGGGGGACGTGCAGACATGCTAAAACATGGCTGGAATGCCTTTAAGGGTCCAACACCAAAGAGTTGTGACATCCAGCCATCAAAGAGACACACACACGCCAATACATCACAGATAGAGGACAAAGCCATATTTAGTGGTTGTATTTTTACCAGAGCAGTCTTGTAGCGAACTATCTCTCCGCACAGACCCATGGGGAGGATAGAACAAGCAAAATAAACTGCTTTTTGATTGTCTAATTGCCTTAGGCTATTGAGCTATTGCAAACATGTTTGTCTAAAATAGCATTCCTCTTACAGTAAGGGTCCCAGTACTGTGCGATGTCGTCGCATTCACTGTGGTAGGAGTCTTCCCCTGAGCTGGAGTACACATCTTCATAGGAATCCTCAGTGTCTGCACCTCTGGAGCTGCAGCGAGAGGAGCTTCCTCCAACAGAGGGGCGCTGGGGGCCCACCATGGCTCGGCCACGGATGATGCTGGGAGGCTGGATGTGATGCTGTGGAGGAGGAGGGTGAACATCTGTGCTCTCTGCCAGGAACTCCCCAGAACTAATGGAGTCCCCATCGTTCTCCAGATAGACCATGCCATGTCTGTGCTGCAAAGCCGCCATAGTACTACAGATCTAAAGACTATTCAAACAAGCTACTCACTAAAAACAACGTGAGAAGAAGTGTTATTCATTAGCTGGAAAGCAACTAAAGTGAATTCATTGCTATTTAATTGAATTGCTCGAGGTCGTTTCCTGACCACATGGTTTACTTCCTGCCTGACCAATAAAAGAGCTGTCTGTGCAATGGAGGAAAGCATGACCAACTCTCACAGGAAGCACAACATCTGGTAATCATATAGCTCTGAAATCCTTTAGAGTGGAGTGAAAGTCTTGATGATGCAGCATGATATCAGATTTCTTCTACCCCAACATGGGAGGAGTGGAGAACCATATTTACCAGCTTTCTCAATGTCTGATTGCTAGAGGGCATAAGGTACAGCCCCATGATGTCTACTGTATGTGTGGTAGTGTGTATGTGTGTACGCGCAGGTTGTTGTGGTAACACATTCCTATGGCGACAGGACTGGAGTACGATATCTTCCAAACTACCTCAAGGTGGTGGTGCCATATCTTCCTCAGACGCAGCCCTATGCTACCCTGTCCCCTGCAGGTGTATTACCTTCCCATGCAGACCTTCTACAACCAGGTGACACTGCCCACCCTCCTCACAGCCTTTCCTGTGCTCAGACAGATCTTGATCCGCGAGCGCATCAGCATTGTGCACGGTCATGGGGCCTTCAGCGCCCTATGCCACGAGGGGATCCTGCACGCTGGCACCATGGCCCTGCCCACTGTCTTCACAGACCACTCCCTCTTCGGCTTTGCTGATGGCAGCTCCATCCTCACCAACAAGTTCCTGGAGGTGGTTCTGACGGACATCCATCACGTCATCTGTGTCTCGTACACCAGCAAGGAGAACACTGTGCTGAGGGCCACACTGCAGCCCACCATAGTCTCCGTCATCCCCAATGCCGTGGATGCCTCCTGCTTCACCCCTGACCCCTCCAAGCCACGCCCAGATAGAAGTTAGTGGTTTGTGTGTGTGTGTGCAGGTATATTTAAGCTAACTTGGTGTATTTTTCAGTTACAATTGTGGTGGTGAGTCGACTGGTATACAGAAAGGGAATGGACCTGCTGGCTAGCTTGATTCCCATAATCTGTTCCAGACATGCTGATGTGGACTTCCTTATTGGTGAGGGGCCCCCTGTGAGGACAATGTACACTGTTATTCTAAGTGGTCTCATTGAAACTAGGGGAAGTTACTTTCTGTTGCAAGTGTTGCAAGTGTTGCAAGATGGTTACAATACATACCCAGCCTCAGAATTGAGTGTAGCTAGCTGTACATAAGCCTCTATCACAGTCAGAGTTTTGCATTTGGACAAGCAACTTGCAATTCACTGTACTACACTGTACATTGTGTAATTGGTGGGTGTGGCTTTAGGAGGGGAGGGGCCTAAACGAGTGATATTGGAGGAGGTTAGGGAGAAGCATGACCTCCATGACAGAGTCACGTTGCTAGGAGCTCTGGAACATTCCAATGTCAGAAATGTAAGCTAACAGACCATTCCCCTCGACTCAGTTTCCATTTCCCTGTGGCTGGCCTATTTCCCCATGGTCTGAGCCTGTGGCTATTTCCTGCTGTCTTCCTCTAATCAAGGTATTGGTGCAAGGCAATATTTTCCTCAACACGTCCCTGACAGAGGCTTTCTGCATCGCCATTGTGGAGGCTGCGTCATGTGGCCTGCAGGTCATCAGCACGAGAGTGGGTGGGGTTCCTGAGGTCCTTCCCCCTGACATGATCACTTTGGCGAACCCCACACTCCCAGGTATTCACAGCTGCTTTGAGGCAGTCTTGAGTTCATTTTCCTCTTTCAGATATGGTTGAGGGGCTTGAGGAGGTCATTTCTAACCATCGCTGTGGTAGGCGTGTCCCTGGTCATGTGATGCATGAGCGAGTACAGGAGATGTATCAGTGGCAGGATGTGGCAGAGAGAACTGAAAAGGTGCATGCATTGTGTCTGTTCCAATAATGCTTGATTCTACTCACTTAACAGGTTTACAATCGTGTCTCACAGGAAAGGGGGCGGAGTTTCCCAGAACGCATACGCAGGTTTCACGCGCGAGACCCGCTAGCTGGGAAGCTGTATGTGTTTGTGCTGGCACTGTTGTATCTCTACCACCTGCTGCTCTGCTACCTTCAGCCTCAAAAGGTGACATGGAAAAACATGGTCAATGTAACCATTTAATGCCTTCTACTATTTTATAGAACATTGAGATTGTGCCTGATGCTGTGCCCTGTCCAGCCACCCACAGCCCATCACCAGAGATGTCACCTGAGACCACACCCCCTCAAGCCACCAGCGCTACTTCACATGAAATTTAATTGCACTGAACCAATCATTGCCACCATTGCGACGAAACATTTCAGTTCAAAGTTAAAACATCCTGCTCTTCCGAATCTCAGAATGCCTCCCCTTGAGATTATTCCGCACATAGGGCCTAGGGGACATCACATGATAATCACATGACCTGTAGCTACCACAGAGTGACGTACTTAGCATGACTGTGGGGGACTCCTGGTGGTGGACCAAAGTGTTTCACTGCTTCACGGGCCTTGCGACAACCTACCAGAGTATGTACACGGCTCGACTTCTCAACCACACCCATTCCTTCCATCACATACCTTGAAGCAAGATGGTATTCTGTCCCTTGGGGGCCCGGAGAGCCAACTGGTCAAAGGTCAGGATCTCTCCTCCCGCCTTGAGAATCCTGGATCTTGCTGTCTCGCTGAACCTCAGGGCACACACCTATACCACTCAGCCATCACCACACAACTCAAACACTGACAGCATCACACTCACTGTCAGCTTGGGAACTTTCAGTATTCTGACATCATTAGTAACCGTTCCTACCACCACGGCAATCTTCTTCTGGCGATCTGCTGCTTTCATCTGACGCATCTGATATTAAAAGGAGGGAGGGGAATGATTTTGACTTCTTCCGTCATCATTAGTACTCACAATCCTGGCTATGGAGATTGGTGGGCGGTTGGTCTTGCTCATGTACAGCCTCTTCAGCACCACCTTATTAAATGGAGCATCAGTACGTCTCGCTAGGAACCTGTACAGCTGCAAACATGATGGGCACTAAATGGAATTCAACTCTTTTATATCATCCTGCTGTGCAGGCAGTATTGTGCTGGTACACTATTCATAACGCCAACAGGGCAGTGTGTACCTTGACAAGGAGCCTGAGATAGGGGTCGTCAGACTTTGGTTCCTTTCTGACCACCTTCCTCTGCTTATGGCCGACGTCCACTCCCTACACAGCAACCACACAGAGTTAACACACCACTCAGTTCATAGTACCCACCACTGCCCAGGGGGGTGCAGATTCGTGCAGATACACTACAGAACACTTACCATGCTTCTTGCTGCTCACTTGGAAAAAAGGATTACGCATGCGTTATAGGACACATTAATTGTACTTTTGCACCCTTTGAAATTTCTGCTGATTCATCAAACACGCTAGCTGAAACATGACATAGCAGCAGCACAGCAGATTCGGCTAACTTGCAATTTAGGAGGTTAGCATGAGTGCTTATCCACTTCATGATGAACTGCTGCGTTCGGGACAATTTACTTCTAATGACTTGCTGCTGAAAGTGAAGACTCTGATCGATGCTGGGACCAGTGTAAACGAACGGGATAACACCAAAAGAACGCCACTGGAGTGTTGCTTAAGCATGGATAATAGGCTGAGATCGGTAGAGGCATGCGATGGTGAGTGAATGCAATTTTCTGATTTCAGTTTGTTGAGCCCCGCCCCCTCTTTAGCCCAGGTAGTGCGTGGTGAAGTGATACACCTCCTGCTGAAGAAAGGGGCTGATCCTGACCTGAGGGACAGAAGGGGGTGGAGTCTTCTGCACCTGGCTGCCTGGAAGGGTGACCTATTCTTCATCAAGCAGTGTGTGCAGCTTGGGAGGGGGACCATGCAGGCATGTAGCTGTGATGACCAGCCACCTGTGCACTTAGCGGCACTCAAAGGCCACACCCACGTCACACACTACCTCGACAGCCATTCTAGTGACCTCCGCTCCATGTGTCGTGCCGTGATACGAACTACCCTGGGCAAGAGAATCCACAAACTGGACCACCTTATCTTCCCCCCTCGCCTGAAACTTTTTCTCAACTACAACATCCCCTACAGTGGATTTTCCGCTGTGCTGGTGCCCTCTGAACCCTGGACCCCTGCACAGCTGCACAGCAAGGAGGTGGAGGGTGAGGCCATCCAGGAATTTATCAGAGCCCATGCCTCCCAGGACTTCCTGCAGAGTCATGCACAGGAGTTGGGGGAGGAGCCTGGAGAGGGGGAGAGGGACTTGGTCCAATTGTTCCAGGAGATGTATCTGTGGGAAGCCTTCAAGAACATGGAGTATGAGGAGCCCCTGCCCAGAGCCCCACGCTATACCCTCCAGCCAATAGCCAAGAACAAACCCGACAAAGACTGAATTTTTTAATTTGATTTTAAATTTTTTTAGTCATCACCCACTTTCCTCCATGAGGGCTCTGCTCAAGTTTCTGACCAAGCCCAAGCGCAGAAGAGACACCAACTCTTCCTGCATCTTCTTTTTCAGCTGCTCTTTCTCCAAGGCCTGTGGGTCCTCCCTTGGATCCTCAGCTGCTACCACCCCAGCCTCACTGGGCAAAGTCTCCCCACCATCAGGCAGGTTCAGACCAACCACAAAATGAGACAGTGTGTAGGTTTGCTCCGATGAAAACACCAACTACGATAGTTAAGGTAATCTGCAGTGCAACTGAATGGCACTGATGGCGCTCACTTGGTCCTCATGGAGTAACCCCAGGGCATCCTTCAGCAGCGTTGACAGGAACCTGGGGGAAGGGGTGTGGTATAGTGGGTGGGCATGACAATGGGTGTGGCCTCACCGCTGGGGCACACTAGCTGAGAGTAGTAGTGAGATGAGGAGGTCTCCAGCTTTCACCAGCTCCCCTCGCTCATACAGCAAGTGGTATTCTCTGTACTTGGCTGGGGAGGGAGGGTTAGGATGAGCAGCACAAAATGGGAGGGGCATGGGTTACCAAGAAACATGAGTCTGTCACTGAGCAGCATGGCATCTCCCAGGTGGTCCAAAAGGTCAAGGTCCATAAATTCACCCAAAGAGTCGAAACTCTCCATATACCTGTGAAATCCACACACACACATTATTATACAGGGTGTGGTGACATAGTTCACCCAACTCACTTCTCCACCAGGAAGGAAGCAAACAGGGAGTCCTTTAGAACAAAAAAAAAATAGCCTCCAGCATTGAGGCAGTTTGACGTCACTGACCTTCCCTCTGATGCACCAGGTGAGGGCAGCTCCCAACCTCCCTCGCTTGTATGCTCTCATCGCCATCAGCTTGCACACACTCTTGACTGACACACACACACACACACCATTAACAGCACTGAAAACTGCTGCATTACTGAGCTCCACAAACACCATGAGTAAACTACTTCAAAACGTTCTTACTCTGGTCCTTGAGGTTGCAGCGCTGGCAGAGGTGGATGACCTTGTTGGCCTTCTTGTCTGTGTCGAGGGGGACTCTGGCCAGGAGCAGCTGCATGTAGTGCTGGCCGTGGAGGGGACACTGGCTGAGATAGTCCATGGCCACCTGCCAGAGACTCCCCAGAGTCAGCAGACCAATGCTGTACTCAGCAATGAAGAACTCGCACAGCTTTGATGCCGACCTGGAGAACACCACAACCACATACCCATGGTCTCACATACCACATACCCGTGGTCTCACATTGGGGTACATAGGGAAATACACTCAGCACTCACTTTAGGACCTGTTCTGTCAGCAGGCCCTTGAGCATCAGGAGGTTGGACAGGTGGGCCACAAACCACCAGTCACTGGAATCTGAGCTGCAGTGAGTGCAGCAAGAGGTAAGACTGTATAACATGCATATGTATATGTACATGCACATACCTGCTGATGGCGGTGACCTCCATGAAATCATTTCTCATGGCAGCCTCCAGGAGGCGGTCCAGTGTCCCGGCCTTCCACATGCTGTGCACCCCCCGCCACACCCCCATGCTCCAGTCCGCACAGTACGGGAGGTCATAGTCAGAGGGGGCCACCAGAGGGTTGGTGTATAGCAGCTTCCCAACCATCAGCTCATACCAAGTGTCACAGGACTCCACAATCCTACATACACACAGCATCAGGGGTCATGTACAGGGGTCAAAAGTCAAACTCACTCTTCCTCCCTAAAAGCCTCCTCATCTCCACACAAAATCTGCAGTAGAATAAATCACCACCGTCCTCCACCATCCCACTTCCCCTGACCTTTGCCAGCAGTTGGAGCTGCCAGCTGGTGCCATAGTCCCCCATCTGATTACGGTGGGCCACCTCTCTCTTCCAGTCACCCCAGCGTCTATGCAGCTCCCCTCGAGACCGGCCAACAGTGGAGACACACATGGGAGCACTGGACAGCACCTCAGCCATGCTCTCAAATACCTGCACTGACACGGCATAGGTCACATGACACACCACACCGGACACATGATCTAGGCTTACGGCTGGGTTGGTGTGAGCCTGGGAATGGGCAAGTAGCAGCTTGCAGGCTTCACTGAGTTGCCCCCGCATCACCAGGTGATACAAGGTCTTCCAATACTCCCTGTGGGTCTCGGGAATGGGCGTCATCAGAAGCTCAGTGAGACATGCCTCCTCGGGTCCTGGTAGAAGCAGATGCATAACGAGGCAGAAGGAGAGGAGAGGAGAGGAGAGGGTGTGATGCCAACTCACTGCCGTTCCTCTGAACCCACTCCAACAGCTGCTGGATGAGACAGCCCACTGGCAACAGCTCAATAAACAAGATCTCGGAGAGATGCCAGACCAACTCCAGCATGGCATAGTAAGACACTAGTTCTTCCTGCGGCACATCCCCTCCAGACAAATCTGACACACAGGACCGGTGGGTACAGTCATGTGACAGTCATGTGACTAACTGTTTACTTGTGTCTGTGCCAAGGCCTAGGACACACTCGTGCAGTATTGAGCGATAGAGTTTGCTATACTGAACCAGCACCTCAGCCGTAATAGTCCCACCCTTAGCACGCTCCTGTCTTACTTCCTCCTGCAGACTCATGAAATGCCCTGAGGGGAAGAGGGAAGGGGAGGGGTTAGTGGGAGCCCATACTGGCAAGGCTGCGTCCCCTCACCATGAGACTGATTGACAAGTTTTCGAGTGTGTGTGTTCCAGGCAATGGTGTTGAGGACATATTCTGACACCACACAGTGATTCACTGAAACCAAGGCACAAAGGGACAGTATTATGATTGGTGTGGTCATAGGCCTAGCTAACCTGGTGCAGGCTGAGCATCATTGGTGAGGGCAGCCGTGTGGTAGGTGCTGAGAGTGTGGAACCCTCTCCACTTCACACCAGGACGACACTGGGACATTGGAAGGACAGCTCTAACTCTGGCGCTCCTTTACCGACACGATACACCTAATAGAGCACATTTTCCTAGTGACAGTAAGCCCAAAAATGTGCTCTATTAAAGAAACTCATTCAGTTTCTTGGTAAAGGAGCGACAGAGGAACGATTTTTGCTCTTCTTCCCTTTTTGTGGCGTGTGTGGTGCTAGGGATGGCTGCAGTGAGCTCGAGCAGTGTGGCGGAGACTGCTGTTCCAGAGGGCTCTGGGGACAGGCTGACTGCTGACGAGGCAGAGCAGTATGACAGGCAGATTAGACTCTGGGGACTGGATGCTCAGAAGAGGTGAGCTAGCAACTCTGTATGTATGTCCACAAGTGTTGTGCCATGTCCACAAGTGTTGTGCCTCAGGTTACGTACCAGTCGTGTGCTTATAGTGGGCATGGCGGGATTGGGTGCTGAAGTCAGCAAAAACATTGTTCTCGCCGGAGTTCAAGAGGTCACTTTGTTGGACAGCACCCCATTGGATTCTGCTGACATTGCATGTCGGTTCCTGATGCAGCAGGACGGAATTAATGTAAGCCCCTTTCCCCCATATTACCATGGCAACAATATTGTCATGTAATGTATGGCAGCGTGCTGAGCAAGCAGTGTTGAGACTACGGACTTTGAACCCCAATGTGCTGATCTCTGCAGACACTGATGGACTGGAGGAGAAGGATGCTGAGTACTTGAGCAGGTTTGATGTGGTGGTAGTCACCTGCTCCACCACAGAGCAGTTGGTGAGGAATCCGTGTGTGCATGTGTTTTTGTGTGTATTGTGTTTGCACATGCATGCACAGGTGAGGGTGGATGAGATCTGCAGGGACAAGCAGATCAAATTTTTCTGTGGTGATGTGTGGGGCTACTATGGTTACTTTTTCACGGACCTTGGAGAGCATGAGTACGCCATGTGAGTGGCTGGTTGGCTGTACTGTATGGCATGCATGTGCATTCATTGTCTCACATGACTGGGTACAGGGAGGTCCAGAAGAAGGAAAGTGAGGAAGATGTGGTGAATTTGGATGGGCCTAAGAGCAAGAGGTCAAAGTTAGAAGAGGAGACCATCACGGTGAAGGAGGTATTGGTTGCCTGCAGTGTGTCAATGCTAAGATAGTATCATCCCTCCCTCTTTCTCTTTCTAGACTTGCTCCTTCTGTTCGCTGAGCCAAGCCCTGGCCACTGACTGGAGCAAGAAGCCTGCAAAGTATTTTCGTCGCACCCCTCCCACTTACTTCATCGTCCACTGTGAGTGGTGTGCTTTGGAGTGGACCTACCTTTCAATCTCCCCACCCCCCTCCAGGTTTACAGCTGTTTCGTGACAGGGAAGGTCGCTCCCCAACAGCATCTGCTAGTGACAGGGATATTCTGGATCAGATCAAACGGGAGGTGCTCGCAAAATACAGCATGTCGCCAGAACTTATCCCCCAAGATTATGCCAGGTTTGCTGTGGGCTGGCTGTGGTATCCTGGCCCCTTCCCAACTCCCCTCCTTGCTGTAGGGTGGGTGTGTCTGAGCTCAGTCCAGTCTGTGCAATGGTGGGGGGCGTCTTGGCCCAGGAAGTCATCAAGGCCATATCCGGGAAGGATCGTCCCTACACAAACACCTTCCTCTACAGTGGACAGCACAACTCAGGCATCATAGAACTGCTCCACCCATAGCTCCACCCACCCTTCCTTCCCCTCAGTCCAAACATGAATTTTTCAAACTCTCTTTTCCATGGCTGTCCAACACAACAGCATAATGGAGGCCGGATGAAAAGAATGACGATGAAAGCACAAATAAATAACCCAATGATGGGGAGGGGGTGTGGCTCTGAGCTATCTTGGGGGTGGGGCTGTGTTGTATGCAGAGTTGTCATTGGAGAGTGTGATGTAAATGGCCCAGGGGGCGTGATCACCCTTGGCCAGATGGTGCTGGGTCTTCTTTGGGGGTGTGGCATCTACAGAGAGCAGCTGCATGTCCTCCTGATGAACCAGTTGAACAAGGTCCCCATCACTATCCCTGTAGTTCATCGTGATGTCATGACGACGAATCTGTTTCCTGTAAAGATATTAAATTCCAAAATTCTCACGGTACTCAAGCCCCCAATAACATTTCGATAGCTAGGCCGGCCATTAACGATCAATTTCCCTCAAGTGTTCAAGCATTACCTAAAAGACGACTATTGACTGAGCCTAAAGATGGCGGTTGATGGGGTGGGTAATGACTCACTGTATTGTTCTGTAGAGGGAAATGTAGTTTGGTCGATTGATGAGCTCCATGGCAACCGTGACACTGCGCGGAGCATCATTGTAGTAGTAAACAATTGTCCCCTCCCCTCTCCCCGCACACTCCCCCTCGTCCTCTGAACTCTCCCACTCGTCAGAATCCTGCACAATGTCCTTCCAGTTCCTACGAACCACAGACTCCTTCACCACCTCGATGTAATTGGCAGGGGCCAGCCCCAACTTCCCCCTGAGTGTGGCCTTCCACCAGAGCCCCCTGTCCACATGTTCCACCAGGGACAGGGTGTCCCCCTCTGTGAATGACAGCTCATCAGAATGTTGGCCTTGGTAGTCGTACAGAGCCTTGCCAACTCTTGTGGGCGGGGCAGAGGGGCGTGGTGGGAGAGGGGTTGTGGGCGGGGTTCTCTGAGTGGAGGAGGAAGAGGCCTTGAAGGGGTGTGGCTCGGGTGTGCCTGGGAGTCTAGAGAGGAAGGGGATTGGGAACTAGTCCCAGTGACTACATACACACAGACTAGATCACACCTGATCATGGGCGGAGGTCTGCTCGGCTTATCCTGTCGAAGCGTCTTCAGCTGTGGTGCAGCTGGTCTGTCTGGTTTGGTGGCTCCCTTGGGTCTAGATTTATAGGCCTGGTTGCCTGTGAGGAGTCGAGCCAGATCCTCAGCAGTGGGCTTGACAAAGCCATTGACAATGCTGTCGTACCGTATCTTGTTGGGGAGAGAGAACAGGCTCTGGAGATATGTGTTCAACACGGGGAGACGCTTATCGGTCACCTCACGAATGGCGCTCCTGCCAAGGAACTTCTTGGCTACAGAGGGGAGAGGGGGAGGAATGCATACATGCCGGCTCTTCACCGCAACAACCCTAAGGTATGATGTATATGGTTTGTGCATCATCATTCAGAGTAAGGGAAGAGAGGGGGAAGGAAAACATTCTACGCATTCCAGATGTCATACTATAAAGGTCACGTCCACTTCATTGTGCACAAACATGGGATCCTCTATGTCAGCACGGTTCATTGTCTCTGGCTGGGTGTTGATGCTAAACCAACACCACATGGCTGATCATGGTGGAATGGAGAGAAAATTACCTGGCAAGCGTGGGAGGACTCTGTCCTTTGCGCTGATGGAACCGGCCTCGATGGGGAAGCGCTTCTCCAAGGAATTCTGCATGTCATCAAACTGGGAGTAGCGTCTGTAGATGGAGTAGACTGAGCCATCCTTACAGAGCACCCTGATGATGTAGGCCTGCCAACACACTGCATCGTGCTCACTGGATCACTACACATCCAATCCTCACATACATAGTAGTTTGAGAGGCCTTTGACTTTCTCCACATCCACAATTTCTAATTTGCCAGCTGGGGAGAGCTCACCACCCCTAGACCAAACACCACAGTCTAAATCTGCACCGTAAATCTGCCCTGAGGTCCTATAGTCCTCCAGCACTTACCTCCCTCCTCCAGGACCTGCATGGCCATGGGTGCTGGCAGCCATGGGACTGCAGCCAGAGCACTTTCTTCAAGGGGGGGGCGTGTCTTCCCACTTGAGAATCCCCCGGCCCCCTCTCATAATATCTTCTTATCATCACACTTGAGTTTTGTAATTTCCGGTGTTCCACAAAACTAACTTTGAACAAGCCCTGCCTCTCCCCCCCCATCGCCTCTCAGTTTTTGCAACAACATTAGGCTCTGTGCAGCGGATTTCAGGTTGTAGGAGAGTGACTCGGGGGTCCCAGCTTAATCATGTCGGTGAGCAAGGAGCTACTGACAGACATCCTGGATGGCATTACAGGTGAGTCAGGCCCTCTCTGCAGAGCAATTGTGCAGCAAGCTAAGCTAGCTAGAGCTTTTGCAAAGTGTATTTAGGTGTAAATCAAAATATTTGTTCACAGTAGTTAGCACTTAGTACCCCAGTAGTTAAGTACTTCTTATGGCTCTGTAGTTGGCATGACTAAATATGGAGAGATAGTTTCTGCTTCACCCACCAATACTTACATGGCTAATGGTACTAAGTGCTAATAAGGGGGTGTCCTCATCCTGCCTGCATGCAGCTCCATAGACTCTGCTCTGTGTATTTGTGCAGTGTTGCATCAGTATCTGCAAGATCTGAGTCGGGAGAAGCTGTCCCATGGCAGCGAGCTGCAGCGACAGAGCTCCCTGAAGACTGTGGAGGCCATTGTGAAGAAGATCCAGTACTCGCACCCTTCCATCCGCCCCAGAGTCAACACCCCGGGGGGCATGAAGAAACCCCCTCCGCCTCCTCCTCCAGGAGAGGGCCTCCCCACCATCCCTGACGGCGCCACAGAGGACAACCAGGAGGAGGGGGAGTTGTACGAAGAGCCCCCCACAGAAGCTGCTGTCCCTGAGCCAGAGGTGGAGGACTACCTTAGCTTTGAGCCAGCGCACGGAGCCAATGGCATGGAGGAGTCGCAGGAGATGTACGAGGCTATGGAGATCCAGGAGGATCAGGATTTGTACGAGGAGCCAGGTCAGTGGTGCCAGAGGCAGTGTGTGTGTGAGCAGTAAGTAACTTTAGTGGGTGTCCATGCATTCCCCTTTTGTCGCCTCCCAGCTGTGTGGTATTGAAGTGGTTTCAAGTTGCTCTGCTCTGGTCTTATCTTGCATGCTGCATGTTTATTTATTCATCTCCCTGGGCTGCTTGCTTAGTCAACAGTTACTGTTTGCAAACCTCTATGGTTGCTAGCTAGCTCAGATGTTGGGATTAAGAGTGGAGGCCGTTGTTTTTAATGTCACTATCAACACATCTGTTGCAAGTTTGGATATTCTTTTTTGAATACTTATCTGAACAGCTTCCTTTGAAACAACACACTTTCAGTTGTTCAGTAGCAATCTAGCTCTAGTGATATCATAGTGTGTGTTTGTGTGCATAGTGAACAACGCAGGTGGCTCTCTGGATGACCAGGGAGAGGCAAACTATGAGGATCCAGTGGCCAGCCGTCCCAGCACCGCCTCCCTGCCGTCTGCCCACTCCCGGGAGAACAGCGGCTCAGGGGCAGAGTACGCTGAGGCCATCATTTGCAAGGCAGGTGGGGAGGGGGCCTTCGACGTTTCCATGGACTGGGGCAACGTCTACACCATGCCCTCCAAAGGAGAGAAGATGAAACCCAGTGCCCTGAAAAGCATCCTGATTAAAGGCTACCTGGAGAAGTTGGGAGGTCGCAACCACAAGACCTGGCAGAGACGGTACTGCGTCCTGTCTGGAGCACTCATGTACTTCTACGAGAAGGAGAACAGCAAAACCTACAACAACTACGTAGCCCTTCAAGCTTTCACCACCAGCGCAGCCGACAACTTGACCAACGCCAAGAAAAACCAGTTTGCCTTCAAAATGTCCCACCAGGACAAGAACACTGGCAAGAACAAGGACTACTATTTCCGCACAGGGAGCGAAGATGTCAGAGCCAAGTGGCTCAAGTGCATCAGTAAGGTGTTGAATAGTTCTCAATCTCCTACAAATGTGTCGCGTCAATCTAGCTCAACTCTCCCTCGCCACATGCCGTCTCAGGTGACCTCCAGCACCTTCCTTGACCCGCTCAGCCGCAAGAGAGCCAGCAGCGTGCAGGAGGAGGAGGGAGAGCTCTACGAGGACATGGCTATCCCCGAAGAGCCCGAGGACCAGGATGAGTATGTGGCCGTCGCCCCCACAGCGGATCAACCTGCCGACAGGGGCCTGGACTCCAGCGAGGAATATGTAGATGTTGTCCCTCAGAATGAAATAGAACAAGAACAATACGAAGACACATCAAACTTCCAGCAACCCCCTCCCCCTCTCTCCCCCCCACCTGGCCCCCCTTCAGAATTCTTCAGCCCCCCTCCTGT
>JAAGOD010035626.1_pt1 | contig 17477 bp, 23 predicted proteins | sample 8389681 | NCBI WGS metagenome assembly JAAGOD01 (sample SAMN13964374, study PRJNA552185) | sponge metagenome | biome: deep-sea hydrothermal vent fields; feature: spots directly above weak diffusing fluid; material: seawater and sediment | host: Tedaniidae sp. KZ-2020 ... | reverse complement strand
TGTAGGCCAGCTCGAAGGCGCCACGGTGCCTCGCTTCCGTCAGTTGGTGAGTGAAGATGTCAGCTATAACACTCATCTGCAAACAAAGACACAAGAATAAACATAGCCTGTACAGCCTGTACGCTTGGCCTCTGAAGGAACCACTCCCCAAGGGGAGAAATCCCTAGAGGGGGACCCTTCAAAGGGGGAAATCCCTACGGGGGGGATCCCCTTTCAGGAAAAAGGGGGAGCCCTAGTTTCTAGTTTCGAGGCCACTGTAGAGTACCATCTTCACCTGGTGGTGTGTGAGGAGAGGAGTTGCGCCTCCCTCGGCATCCATGGCCCCACTGAAGTGTTTGATCAGGAAACCTAAGAGGAGAGAGACCTCCTTCATGGTGTGCCAGCAACAGAGCAGCAGGGACTGGGCGTTGCCCTTGCTCTCGTCCGCCGCCCCCTCCAGGAGTCCTCCGGACACGCCTCCTCCAGGGGAGGACTCCGGGAGGAACCCCTCGGGACTGCTACTGCAGACCACGGGAGAGACAATCTTTGACAAGACCTCACACGTGGCCACGAGCATGCCCAGAAGGTTCCTCAAGCACTCCCTGCAGGAGTCCAGAGGTGGGGTCAGCTCCAGCTCAAAGACGGCTCTGATGCTCTGGAGCACACCGTACATAGGGGCCGTCATGGACGCAGCCAAAAGGTCAGACCGAGAGGCGGCAATGTGCTGACTCAGCAAGCCACACAGTAAGGTGAGGGTGACAAAAGCCAAAGGGTCATGGTCGTGACTTGATGCCAGTGACTTGGTTGAACCTAATTAAAACAGTATGCCCAATTTAAGGACACAGTGGGCTCCCTCTGATCATGATCAGACAGTGTCCTGATTAGAGGGGCAGTCTCATTTCAGGATCCTGAACATACGATCCTCACCAATCATTTCTGCCAGATAACGATTAAACTCTGGACAAGCAGCTCTGACTAAAAACTTGAGCATGAATGCAGCAGAGGCACAACTTGCTGACTTTGGCTTGCTGACCAGAGACAGGTACTCAGCTGTCGAGCTCCTGACAAAATCACCCTGCAGAGCGCAAGAGGTAAAGTTTGGCTGAGAGAGAAGCTGTGGTGTCCTCACTCCTACTCACCTCCACTAGCAGCGTGTCCACGGGAAGTTCCGTCAGCAGGTTCAGACACAGAGCACGGTTGGCGTCAAATTGGTCTCGCAGCCCCTCCCACAAGACGAGGGCTTGGCTTCTTGAGACTTGCTGGGAGAAGACAAAGACTGGGGCTATGTCCCCCACACTGCCAATTTCAGCCCCCTCGACATCAGAGGGGGCAGCAGGGGGCTGGAAACATGACGCCATCACAGTCAAGATGGAGAGGGAGAAGTTCCGATGTTGGAAGGAGGAGAGAGGGTGCAGGGATGCAAACTGCTGATCAAGCAACTCGCGAAGGAATTCCTACGAGAAATACAAGATCATAGCTGCAATTTCTTTGAAAACAAGCACATCATTTCAAACCTTGTAAGAGTCTATGCATGAAGAAGGGTCAGAGCCACGCCCCTTAAGGTGGAGCTTCAGCAGCGCATAGGAGCTGTCCTTTACTCTGTTCAAAACCTAGCAAAAGAATTTCGATACTGTAAGAATGATGAAAAATTTACTCTTTACCTTCTTGAACGCAGTGAGTACTGGTTCCCTGAATCCCGGGGACTGGCTGTTGCTGTTGACCTCCACGAACTCCAGCAGGAGCCGCAGGTGGGAGAAGGGTGGGGCATCTGTGGTCTTGACACTCTCACAGACCAGGTTCAGCGCTGAGAGGCGGATCTACAGAACAGGGCTGGACCTCAACCGTGGAGTTAGGGAGTGGACCTTGGCTCACTACACCTGTTCTTCGCTGTGATGCATGGACGACTGGAAGATGGTGTTGATGGACTGCAAGGAGTGAGAAAAGCTCTTGCACTCTGCCTTGGCACACCTCAGGCAAGCAAGCTGCACAGCAACCCTGCAATCTGGCAAAAATGGAGCTGGAATTGAGGATAATAACAAACATCTCTCGGTCTACCTGGAGATGTGTCAATGTCCGGCAATTGTTGGTTCACATACTCCATGCACGCATCATTGGAACGGAACAGGGACGGCAAGCAATGCTGAAAACATGGAATGGAATGTAGCAACCTATATACTAGCTGTAAAATGGGTCACGGTACAATACCTGAGTGATATGCATCCTGGCCAGTGGGGTCAAAGTACACATGGCCTGGAGCAAAGTGAGAACCCAGACCTTCAAAATTGTGGGAGAGTAAAAAAAAAATCAGAAATGGGGACGTACAGTATATACCTCATTCCAAACTGCTTCCTTCTCTTTACTGCCAGAGACTTCCGTCCAGTGACACTGGACCAGCCTGCTCCACAACTCCCCAGCCTAACACACACCCAGCATGGCCTTGTCACATGCATGTCACATGACCACAGAGGAAGACTCACGTGACAGGCCAAGGCTTGGTGTCCCATGACGGCCAACAGATCCCTGGGAAGGGTGGGGTGGGACGCGAGCAGCAGCGCAGGGGAGAGGTGCTGGGTAAGGGAGGACAGCAGCACAAACTTCCCTCGGGATGGAGAATCCAGAGAAAGAAGCTGATCAGCCAGTTGGACCAGTGAGCAAGTTTTGGCTGAATCAGCAAAATGAAGAAGGTATGAGCTCAAATGGATATGCTTGAGAGTCCAAACACGCACCAGGTCCTAGGTGTTTGTATATCTTGATGACATTCTCAAAGATGTCCTTACACTGGTGCCTGATTCCCTGCACAGGACAGACACAATATGGGACACAACTCACACCACACACCCCTCACGCCCACCACCACTTCCTCCTCTTTCTCCTCACTCACTCACTCACGTCTATGGGGTCCTCCCACAGAGACCACACGTACTGCAGCAGCCTCTGGACAACCTGCCCAGACGGAGCCAAGGCATCGGAGAGCAACGAAACTTCTTCACCACCGGCCAGCACACAATCCCTACATACATTTAGAGCCACACGTCAAGACCTCACCATCCACAAGGACTAGCTGCAATCAATTTCCTTACCTCACCACTGTGCTCCACAGAGCCAGAGCACGAGATGCAATGTAACGATCACTGGACTCAGTAAATCTATAGACACACCGGATTGACTTAAAATTGAGGTTTTTGTTGATTCCATCCTTACCCATTGAAGAGCTGGCACACCATGGGAAAGAGAGCCAGAATCAGCATTTCTCCTCCCAGGGACACAGCAAGCATTGCTGAGGTCGGGGTCTTGGCCAGGAGGGCGTGGCACATGGCCAGTTTGGGGAAAGCCCCCAAGCCATCCAGTGACAGCCAACAGTTGATGCATTCTCCATAACCATGGAAATCCTCTTTGTCTGTCGACCTGAGAATGTTTGACACCACCACCATGAGCATTGCAGCTGACACGATGACATCACGGGCAAGGGTACCTCCTTGGAGAAGAAAAAAAAAGTAATATGTTAAACAATAAAGAGACGCTCACCATTCACAAGCAAGTGCTGGCAGGTTTTGATGATCTCTTCCAGCCTAGCTCTCAACCACTCCCACCTCTCCCCAGGAGGAACCGAGAGACAAACAGATGACCACGAACAATCCTCTGGGATGCTAGGAACACATTCGAAGGCAGTCTTTTGCAGCAGCTTCATGGTAATCTTCAGGGCGTCCACAAAGATACTGATGTCATGGCTGCTGCTGCATTGGTGACACAAAACTGGACACTTTGAACCAAATGGAAGGTCACTCACTTGCACCTAAAATGCTGGAACCGGTGGACAACCACTGAACAATATTTCAAAGCTACAAAACAAACAAAATAACAACAACAACAACAACAAGATTTGGAATCAGGCACCATACCTAGGGGGAACTGGTTCTTAAGCCCCTCCTCTCCTAGCCTGAAGTTTTCCAATAGTGACTCCATGTATTGCATTGCAGTGTGGGTCCCAGTAAGGAACTCCCTACTCTGAACTAGCCCCTCCCCCTTCTGCCCTGAAGCTGCTGCACTCAGCTGCTGCTGAAGAATGGCATGCGCGTTATTTGCCACGAGAGTGACCACCGCTCCTTGCTGTTCCACTGGCAGGCCAAGCAGCAGGCTAGCAACAGAGTAACAGGTGGATGGAGCACGGCCAGCTAGCTAGCTAGCCCAGCCAACCTTGCTATGGCTCGCTGCAGTGGATGCCTGGAGGCACAGGAGGAATGGACCTCCACAAGCACTTGCAACCATACCTCCCTGCTGCCCTCGCGTTCTCCACGCTCCAGGGCATGGCCTAGCTGGTAACAAATCAAGGCTTACTAAAATACTGAGTGTGCATTATTTAGTTCTCCATGGTGATGCGATTTTCACAAATGAACAGGTGCAGGAAATTTCCTCTCAATATGACTACCATTCATGTCATGGCAATGCATCCACATGCACAGCTAGCTAGCAATCACATTTTATTAATACCTTTCTTACTGCTTTCAGCTGAGATGCAGCGTTTTGGGGGTCCAAAATGGCACCCAAGTGTTCACCCACACTACTATCCAGCACCAACTGTCGCCACCTGCCCAAAGAAACATCTGGAAACCTCTGTACACTCACATTCCTCCCTTTCTTGCTCATCCTACAGAGAAAACACCTGGCTGGTCTCAATGCGCATGCTCAGAATTGCAGAAGTTCAAAGGTCATGTTCTGGGGGTGGGGCTAACCTTGCACACACCACCATCTGGGACCACCAGTGAAAAAGAAAATGTGATTGGCCTATCAGGGAATCATCTGTCCAGGACTCAACAGCTAGGGTGGGGACTTCAATTAGTTTTCAGCTACATAGATGCAAGTATGTTTCACAGAGCAGTAGCTTTAATTAAATCCAGTAATAAGATTCATGGCTGAATTTGCAGTACACCACACTGCATAGTGCAGTATGCATGCCACGAAAACCACACAAACCCATGGAGTTGTGCACAAGGTGTAGCAGCATATAAGAAAGGGCTCTGGAGCCTGAAGGTTAACTTACCTGGCACAGAGGATACCATGATCAATCAGGCGGTTCCTCCAGGTGGAGACTCGGCATTGCACTTAGCCTAGTTGAAGCTTGCGATTTCCCCAAACGTGGGAAACTCGGGTGCGAAATTTTTGGTAGTGGGGGACTGCGTTCGCGCATCCCCCTTGCATAAGTAAAGCATAAAATTTTGTGTATGACCATGGTGGGCAGGTTCTGCTCAAAGAAGTTCTCCACCAGTGAATTCTGAAGCAGCTTCCACAATGTGATGCAGCAGTTCTCCCTATCTTGGCAACCATCATTGCTTCACAACTAAAGTGTGAACAGTAAACATTGGTCTGCTAATTTATCATGGTGTGTGATTTGGCAAACAACAAACAACAACAAAAATCAATTTAGCTTGACGCATGCGCATGCGCCCCCCCGGCCCTCTCTCTCTTTAGAACACGCCTTCTTTTCCAGATAAAGCACACCTTCCTGGTAAGAGAGAGAGCAATCCATGTGGCAATGTCTGGGGGACCTATACAGGAGAGAAATCAAGGTACAATTTAATAAGGCACCACAGTAGCCTCTAAGTTATAGCTGTTGTTTGCAGATGCCACCGTTTATGTGGGAGGGCTGGATGAGCAAGTCACAGAAAACATGCTCTGGGAGCTGTTTTTGCAGGCTGGGCCAGTTGGTAAGGTGATGACATTTAAATATCTTCTAGACCTTAAGTCATCCCATGTCTGTAGTGAATGTGCACATGCCACGTGACCGCATCACACAAATGCATCAAAATTACGGGTTCGTTGAATTTATGGGTGAGGATGATGCAGATTATGCTATCAAGATAATGAATATGATTAAGGTATATGGCAAGCCTATTCGGGTGAACAAGGTGAGTTAGTTCTCGAGAAAAACAAATAATACATAATGTGTTGAAACTCTGCAGGCTGCTTCAAACACCAAGAATCTTGACGTGGGAGCAAATGTCTTCATAGGGAACCTGGACGTTGAAATTGATGAAAAGCTACTTTATGACATATTCAGTGCATTTGGCGTCATTCTGCAAACACCAAAGGTAGTACACTTAATTTTTTGAATCATGTCCTCAGGCTGTATGTGTTGGATGCAGATAATGAGGGACCCTGATACTGGCAACTCAAAGGGTTTTGCTTTTGTGAACTACGCCAGCTTTGAGTCCAGTGATGCTGCTATTGAAGCTATGAATGGCCAGCATCTCTGCAATAGGGCCATCAGTGTGTCCTACGCCTTCAAGAAGGACTCGAAAGGAGAGAGACATGGTTCAGCTGCAGAGAGGATGCTGGCGGCTCAGAACCCGCTGACTCAGATTGACAGACCTCACCAGCTCTTCGCTGATGCCCCACCCACTGCACCTACAATGATGCCACCACCTTTCATGGGTGCAATGCCCCATCATCCAATGGGTTAGTTCTTCGCATTGTACAATGTATAATGAAATTTGTCTTTTTCTTTCACGCCAGGTATGGCTCCGCCCCCTCTTATGGCCTCTCACATGCCCATGCAAGCACTCCCTCCCCACATGGCCCCTCCTCCTCCACCCCCACCTCTCATGGGTGGCGCACCTCCCAGGAACCCTCAAATGTTCCAGCCTCCTCCCCCTCCCCCTCCCCCTATGAGCCGTCCCAACCCTCCTCAGCCGTTGATGCCTCAGCATCCCCAGCAGGGGGAATATTCTCAGGCTCCCCACCAACCTCCCATGGGCCCCCCTCAAGGTCTTCTCCCCCCTCCACCTCGAGGGCCCCCTCAGCAGGGACCACCCCAGGGGCTTCTTCCACCTCCCCGAGGCCCACCACCTCCTCGTGGTCCACCTCCTCCAGGTCCCCCACAGGCTCCCCACCCGAGACCCCCTCAGGGTCCCCCCGTGGGAGGTGCCCCTCCCCTACAGGGACCTCCCCCTCCACGAGGCCCTCCACCTCTTGGGGAACCAGCACCACCTCGTGGCCCCCCACAGGGACCACCCCCTGGTGGGCCCCCACCGCCCCATGGCCCTCCACAGGCACCCCCTCCTCCTGGGGGGCTGATGCCCCCTCAGGGCCCACCTCATGGTCAGCTCCAGGGTCCCCCACAGCAGCAACCCCCTCAACAGCAGCAGCCGAGGTTTCCACCCCCTCCACCTGGTTTTGGACCCCCACCAGGAAGTAAGTGGTGACTCAACAAAATTTAATATTGTGCAAATTTTTCTCTCTTCCAAAAGTGCCTGGAGGAGGGAGCGGTCAACCTGGAGCCCCACCCCAACCACTGATGGGGTCTCGAATGCCACACCCACCGCCTCCAAGGTAAACCACATTGTCGTCCTAAAACTCCTGTTCTAATCAGCTCATTGTTAGACCAATGATGCCACCCCCACTTCCCCCACCATCATAGCCTCTAATGCTGGAGACTCAAGCTTGTACTCAAAAGACGTTCGCACCATTTTGAAAATAGCTATGGATCTTGACTGTATCTTGTCTACTATCTATACTCGTTTCATTTTGTTCCAATGTAAGAGCATTCTCGGCCAGTTTTCTTCAAAATTGCCAATATTTCATCACTGGAGAGGGTTGAATGGACATCAACCTTCTGTGCCTCCATATCAATATCTACTTTGGTTACCTCTAGTGAAAGAGAAAAAGTTAACAAAGTTGTTCTACACTCTGAAATGTTAAGTATTTAAAATACCCTTCACTCTGCCCAGGACTCTGTTGACAGCTCCAGAGCACCCTTCACAAGTCATCACCACCTTATATTCGTGCACCTAAACACACCAGAGCTGTTATTATCGACATTACACCAAAAGAAACTTACTTGTGACATTCTTCCTCATTAGGGGGGCGTGGCACGGTGTGTCGCAGTACTTATCACGTGATCAAATTCCTTTAATTAATTTGCATATCGCACAGCTGTGTGGGAGAAGATAGAGAAAGGTGGTGGTACTGTGAGCGAGTATATAGGGCTACTGCAAGCATTTAATCTTTGCTTACAGTGTGTACACGGAGTGGTTGCTAATTGTTCTCATGCTGCTTCTGAAACATTGAGGTTAGTGACCTGGTAGAGCTAGCTTAGATCTAGAGCTGGTACAGAACTCTTGTCTATTTAGTTTGAGTTTGAGTAGCAAGAGTGTAGCTGAGGCCTTACCTGGTTAGGCTGAGGGTGTGAGTTGTAGGTGGTTATAGTTTTAGTAGTTTAGCTCAGCAAGCTAACAGGACATGAAGTGCTTTACTTGTTGGCCAGCTGGGGCTAGCTAATTTGTAAAACCTGCTGTTCTCCAACTAGCTAGCTAACTAGAAAGTGTGGTTCAGGTTGCTACTAACTAGCTGAGAAGTGGGTGGATCCAGGGCTTGGAGGGTTGGCCCTTTTAGAATGATAGGTAGTGGTGGCCATTTCAGAGTGTCTGATGTGTGCCCATGATCTGAGTAGCAGAGCTTGTAGCAGTTTTATAATGTGAGTGGCCTTGGTTCTTTCTAATGCTACCCTAAGGTGGCCTCCTAATGGTGGCCTTCGGAATTATGTCTGAACACAAAGCACAATGGTGTCTCCCAAATTGGAGGCGTGTGTTTTTCTATCCTATTTCAGTGAGTGGCTGACCTTATGCATGGGAATAGGAGGGGATATCCTTATTTGCAGTGGTGGACTCATTTGGGAGCTGGGTTGTGGAGCTCCATAACTTCTGAAGGTCTGTATGGTGGATATTCATTGTAGAGTGGCAGAATAAACACAAAGGGAGGGAGTGGAGGATTTATTTGGAAGTGAATTCCATGCTTACTCTGAATTTGGCATTGCTTGGGAGCTGCACAGTGCTTGTGTTTTGTTACTCTAATTGCACGTCCTTGAGACACTCTTGTCTCAAGATGGGCTGTCCTGCAGAATGCCTGCAGAGGTGCTGGGTGCATGGTGGAGGAGGGTCTTGGCCTCCTGTGTACTCAGTTCTGTTAGTTTTGGACTTACCGTGTATTTTTCCACCCTTTTGTTCCACTCCTGGCAGCCATTAAGACTTGTTGCCCTCAGTGTGTGGTGGATATTCCTTGGAGCCTGTTTCTCCAGTATTGTCTCTAATGTAGAAAGGTTTATTTATAGCAGTTTACAGTTTATAACTCCAGGATTTACTCCCCTGGGGTTGGTTGTGCCTGAGGGCACCCTGGTGTGTAAGTGAGAGATTGCTCTAATTAGGTGGTGACTAGGAGTGAGACACCCCTGGCAATTTGTTACTTGCCTGCTCCTAGGTGTGATGATTACATCATTGCTCTTCCTTCCTTCCTTGCAGCCATTTTTTCCCCCCTCTCTCTCTCTCTCTCTCTCCAGGTGGTCGGGTTTTCTAACTTCATTTCTGGTCCAGTTAGGACTTGGATTTTCGTCCCAGTTGAGTCATGAGTGAGAGCTGGTTACAGACGTGGCTGGTGGGGCTCAACCTGGCAGAGTACGAGGATGTGCTCCAGAGCCACGGTTACACCTCTCCAAAGAACCTGGCCTCCATCTTGGAACGTGACCAGCTGAAGGCCATGGGTGTCACCAAGGTGGGACACCTCACCCGCCTCTTCAGGGCCATCCAGAAACTGAGAAGCGATGGAGTGGGAGGTGAGGGAAGTGCTGAGGATGGTGCAACGTCTTCCTTGGGCAACTCTCTCCCGCCAGCTCCCACCGTGTCCACCACCACTCCAGTGGATTCCTATGGGAAAAATGGTAAAAGGGTTTGCTTTTTTGTCTGGGATCTTATCTAGCTGGCTCTTCTAAAATGCTTACTGGCAGTTTGCTTGAATGTTTGCTAGGTTGAATGCTTACCTGTTCTTACATGATACTTTGTGTGTTTGGTTGTATAATTCTGGTATGTTTGCACGGTTGCACACTGCTTATCTTTTAGTTCCAGAGTCTTTAAAAAATAAGCTTTGGAGTTACTGCTTATCTTTTAGTTCCAGAGTCTTTAAAAAATAAGCTTGGGAGTTACGCCTATTCTATCTCCACATATTAGAGGATTTCCTAATCCACGCCTAGTCTCTTCCCCTAGTCTCTTCCCCTAGTCTCTTCCCCTAGTCTCTTCAGGAAGTTTCTATTTGCCTCCTAACCTGTGAGGAAGTTTCTATTTGCCTTGTGTGAGACTGTGGGGTGGTGGGGCATGTTTAGGTGCCTGGTTCATTCCCCTGGGACTTCAGTGATGTTCCAGCTGTATTGTCACAGTACTCCTACTGTTAATGGGGTGGACCCCTGGAGCGTGGCTTAGGCAGAGGGGGTTCCCTCTAATCTGGACCAGCCCTGTACTGAGATCACATCCAGTGCAGAGTGCATGCTTAGCTTCACCCCTGAAATTAGGTCACCCCAAGGGGGTGGATCGACTTGCCCTGTTGAGAATATTATCCCAACATGTTTTGCATGTTTATGTTTGGACTATCAAGTCTGAATAACCTGCTGGGTAGCATGTCTGAATACCTGGCTGGGCCACCACTAGTGTGGACTGTAACTTGACCAATGACTTACCATCCATATCACATTCCCCTACCAGTGACAACTTGAACCTTTCTAACTTCTTTAGGGTAATTGGTGGGGAATCCAACCTCCCTGTTTATTGTTTATTGTCTTGTGTTTTCTCTATATTTGTAGAGCCAGCTCCTGGAAAGATACCTCCTCCTGTTCCGGTCAGGAAGTCAGTCAGGAAGTCAGTGAGGCGCACCACTTCCTCCCCCCTCACCACTTCCTCCCCCCTCAGCTCCACCTCTGCACCAGCAGCCCGCACCCCCAACAGTGTCTCTTCAAGCCCCTCCCATGGCCCCCCACCCCCTGTGCAGCCCAGAGATCAGAGTCTGAAGAGAGGGGTACAGCCCAAACCGCCTGTGGCAGCTAGAGGTAGGAATTCTTCCGTTCCCTCCTCCCCCCCTCCCCCCTCCCCAATACCTACCAAGTAATTGAAAATCTTATAATGTTATGCAGGTTCAAGGTCAGCCAGCAATCTACTATCTCCAGTTGTTCGGTCACCTGTTTCAACCTTCCCTGTGGAAGATTCCAATGGTCACGTCCCTCCACCTCCCCTCCCTCCACCTCCCGAGGCCTCGGCAAGGGACACTACATCTCCCACAAAGGTGATTCAGGGCAGCCCCACCCCCAAACCTCGCCAGAGGCATCCACCTCGACCAGCACCCAGGAAGCAGCGTGCTGGCACTGTTAAACCCATCCCTACGGCCTACCCTGGTGAAGAAAAGGGTGAGGGAGGAGGAGAGAGAGGAGGAGAGAGAATACTGGCAAGCACCCTCCCCATGGGATCCAGATTGGAGATGGCAAATGGCAGCCCCTCCCCTACCATGACCCCCTCTCCTGAAATGCTCTCCTCGTCAGAATTCGAAGGTCCCCCTGGTCCCTCTGGTCCTCCTGAAGACGCTGTGGAGCGCTCAGACACCAATTCAGAGCCACTCTTTGCCTTAGAGAATGTCGCCATGTCACAAGCCACGTCCATAGACACTCCTTCACCACAGCCTCCTCTCCCTCCCAAAGAGAGGGGACCCCCATCCTTTCCTCCACCCCCTCTCCCTCCTGAGAGAAAGTACTTCAAAGAGAGCTCTCAACCCAGTCTCCCCACCGATAGCATCCTGCCACTTCCTCCCAAGATCGCAGACAATTCTGACCATGCCCCCAAGGCTCCACCCCCTTTTAAGCGGAGGCTGACTCCAGAGGAGAGAGCAGCAAAGATGGAAGTGCTAGTGGCCTCAAACCCCCCTCCCTACTCGACCTCTCTCCCTGCCGGCAGCAAGCTGAGTATTGTGAGCATGTCAGAAACGCCTTCTGTCCCTCCTAGAGACACAAGGTTCGCATCCCCCCCTCTCCCAGAGAAGATCCTTCCAGCTCTCCCTCCTAAGGATCTAAGAGTTGCCTCGCCCCCTCCTCCACCAGAGGTGGTCCCCCCACCCAGAAACACCTCACCACCCCCTGAGGCAGTCCCTCCAACGCTCCCGCCAAAAGTCTCTTCTCCCCCTCCCCCCCTCCCACCTAAAAGCCCGTCCCCTCCCCCTGTGACAGCCCTCCCGACTCTCCCACCTGAAGACCCAAGGTTTTCCTCCCCTCCCCCCGAAGAGGACCCCCCTGACCCCCCGCAATCTTTCACAGACAGCGAGACAGATGAAGAGGAGGGGTCATCTCGGATGGTCATTCGCTCCATGCAGGAGCCCCAGCAGAGTGACACCATCCTCGTGTCCTCCCAGCAGCTGCCGTTACGGCTTCAGGGCGTGCTGGACGAGGGTAGCGATATTGACAAGAGCAGTGGGACCTCCCTGGAGTGCTCACCCGCGCATACCAGTGGCACCATACGCCAGCAGAGCACAGGATCCCGCCAGAAGGACCACGAGGATGACATCATCTTTACGTCTCCTGTGGGAGGGGCCCAGGAGGTGGAAGACCCGGATTACATGAATCAGGATGCCATTGACGAGGATCTGTCTGACGACAGTGACGGGATGAACACCCCGAATGAAGACAGCGAGGATGAGAGGAACTGTCATGCTGGCGGCACCAGAAAGATCATCTTCTCGCAGAAGAGTGACCGGAAAGGGTCGATTGATATCATTCTTAGTTTGGGTGGAGGGATGGGTGGAGAGATGGGCGGAGGAATGGGCGGAGGGATAGAGGACAGTTCTGACTACATGAATCAGGATGCCATTGACGACAATATGGAAGAGGAGGAGGAGGAGGAGCAGAGAAGAAAAGATCGTGATTCCGACTACATAAACCAGGCAGCTATCGACAACGCTGCCACTGAGCTGAATCAAGAAACCATTGAGGAGAGTGAGGCCTCAGTGTGGGACACTATCGAGTACCTGAACGAGGCAGTTATCGACAATGCCGCCACTGAGCAGAATCAAGAGGAGAGTGAGGCCTCAGTGTGGGACACTATCGAGTACCTGAACCAAGAAATTATAGACCAAGTGCACCAGGAGATTGAGAAACAGCAGCAGGAAGCTAAAGATGATGAGTACATGAACCAGGCTGTAATCGACGCTGCGTATGGGATCGGCAGCACTGGCCAGGAGCCCTTCTACGACACTGAGGACGATTTGACGGAAGATGACTTGGATGATGACTATGATGGTGATCGTCGAATGAAGATCCATAGCTACAAGGAGCCCCTTCAGATTCACGGCACCTCCCCCATCAAGTCTCGGACTTTGAAATTGGCGAGTGCGAGTTTGGATTACGAGAATCAGGACGTGTTGGAGGAAGTTCTAGAGGGGGACATCATTCCCATGACAGTGGCCACGGGAAAAGGACAGAGCCCTGATATTTCCATGGACTTGACCCAGAGCAACTGGAGCAAAAGTGCTGATGTGGCAAAACCACCTTCTGGCGGACTCAAGACGCAGGCAGAGGCGTCTGGCGGGGGTCAGGTGATGACAGTGTCACATGACAGTTTGAATGAGACATCCGAGCAAACCAGGCCAACCAGAAATTCATTATGTTCAACGGAGAGTGGCACTTCTTCGCTGGATTTCGCCTGCCCTCGGCTGAGCACTGCTGAAGGAGGCATGGGGGAGAGGGGAGGGGCTGACGAGCTCAGACTCGGAGCCGAGGAAAAGTCCCAATCCCTAAAAGTAGCACCAATCTCAACGACCAAGCTCCGGTCCAACACTGATGCCAGGGTCCTTGCCGACAGACCTCCACCGCTCAGCCTAACCACACACAACAGCAGCAGCTGCAACAGCTTGCAAGACACGCCTGACAGCTTCGACTTCAGCAACGGCAACCACTTCAGCAAAGAGTACACGCCAGTAAGCCCAGAGGATTGCTGAGTCTCTGACTGGAAAATTTTTATTCTTCTTGTTGTTTTTTGTAGGCAAAGTTGCCCAAAAGTGCAGGAACCTTCGCTGGGACGGAGTACAGGAAACCTAATAATTTCAGAAAGTTCAAGTCTACTGATGAAGTGTGAGTGGTAGCATCTGAGTGTATGGAAAGTGGTCAGCAATATTACTTTTGTTCTAGCAGTGGAGTGCGGAGTTCCCTCCTCAGTGACTCTTTCACGGAATCAACCGTAAGTAGAACTGTGCAGTCCCAAAGTTCTTATATCCCATACTCCCCATTCTTGCCTCCTCTAGATCCTGCCAGGTTTCTCAAGGCTCGGCTCAGCCTCAGCCAGCAACGTAAGCAGATTATGTAACCATTTGTATCTGGCAGGTTTCACTTCCTGTCTGGTTGGATGACTTTCAGGGTGTGTGGTGTTTGTGTATAATAGTGGTTCCTCAGGGTTACCCTTACCAGTTGCAGCCTGAGCTAGTTTCTGTGCAAGTCTCTGTGAGAGGCTGTGGAGGAGGAGGTTGTCTGAACTGCAGTAGTAGTGCAGAGTGGACTGCTCTGGAGCCCTAGCCCTGGGCACTGATCTGTCTGTAGTGGCATAGAGTTGTTCAGTCTCCTTGGCTGTGTTGCCCATGCTTGCTTGCTGGTGCTCAGGGAGTGATGGAGACCCTCAGACTCGTGCCACAAGACCCCCCGCCCCCCTTGGACCACCTCAGCATCAATGGCTACCAGAAGGTCATGGAGGAGAGGGAGGAGGACCTTCTGAGGTTGAAGAACATTGAGTTGTTCTCCCGCGCCCCGTCCCACCCTCCCCCTTCCTACCGGGGAAACATGTCCTCCTTTTCCAGTGAGAGCTTCTCCCCGTTCAGCCCCCTCTCCATCACCAGTCCTGTGGAGCTCTCTCCACTCAGCCCTTGCTCCGTACACTCCATCATGCCCTCCCCCATCAGACTCAAGCCGTTTGAAGTCCTCCAGGTTGGGCTCTAGGTAGTCCAGTGGGGCACGATGTTGGCCGTGGGCCTTGCCTATCATGATGCAGTGGGTTGATGCAACTGAGTCTTGCACAGTGGCATAGTTTCCCTCTGTGTGGTGCTGCCAATGCAGAGCTGCCACTAAATCAACACAGAACCTTCCTTAGAGCAACGGTCTTTGTTGATGGGGCATTGGCTCTGTGGGACTGTATGGATGGTTGAGGGCAGGGAGGGGATTGAAAATTCACTGCTTCTGTGTGTGTTTAGGTGTGCAGATGCTGTTTATTTTGACTCTCTGTCAGCTTGTCCACTGCTACTGGAAGCCAGGCTGCTGGAAGCCAGAGCTCCGTGGCTTCACAGCAGCCTTTTTTGAGGGTTTAGCTTAGGGGATGTGGTGAAGGGGTGGCCTGTAGATGGCCAGCAATTCTGTGGTGTCTCCTAGAGAGGAAGGAGCCCGGGATGGTATGATAAGTGACTTTGGGACATGGGGAGTTTGCTGACTCTGAGCAGTCAGCCAGCATGCAGCAGTGCGGTTTTCATGTGTATAGTAGCTGGCAGATGGGCTCTAATTAAGATGTTCTGACCACCTGACGGCTGGACAATTAGCTTCGCCTGATGGAGCAATTACCATTGTTGGTGGTGGGGCTTCCGTCATTGAATTACCTTGACCATGCAAATGCCTCACAAACGAGTGGTGGTGTGCACAGTCAACAGGTCAAGTGCACAGTGGCCAGGCAGGCCCCAGTGAGGGGGAGGGGGGTTAGGTCATTGCTAAGGTTATAGCAAGCTGGTTGATTGCCACTGTTGCTCAGTCAGCAAGAAGCTGAGCAGTGGAAAGGCTGCTACATGCAAACATGCATGTTCCAGAGAAACTCCCTAGGGTCTGCATGTTGTGTCTCCGTGTGTCATGTGTCATCAGCTTGTGCAGGAAGGTCCATAAATGTCCGTATCCTTATTGCTGCTGGTAGGTCCCAGCTGTGCCTCCCAGTGGCACCAGGCCAGGCCAAGTTGTTGCTCTCTCTATGTGCAAGCTGAGCTGGTGGGAGTCTTGACACCCCCCCTAGCACACTGCATTGGTGGATATCCGGCCACCCCCAGGGCACAAGGCAAGGTGTCCCCTGATTAGGGAAGTGGCCTCTATTTTGAGGGGTCTAAATTAGAGAGGTTTCTTCCATTGGGTCCACTCAAAGCAAGGAGGCCTCTATCCCAGGGGTCTAAATGAGGTTTTACCCTTGCATTTTATCTAGCTTGCTTCCTTGTTGAATGATGAATTGTTGTCCCCTCAGGTGCCCAAGACAAAGGAGGGATTCCTGCACAAAAAAGGAGGGTAAGTGCACTAGTGTGTGTGTATGTGTGTGTGTGCGTGCATGTATGTATGCATGTATGTATGCCCGTGGATTTGAGTGGGTGGGTATAGCTTGATGTGGGCATAGGAATTTTGATTGGACCATGCATGCAACCTATTTGAATGGTGGTGTAGTGAAGCTTGCTTATCTTTCCTCCCCTCCACTTCCCCCCCCCTCTCCTTTCCCTTTCCCCTTCCCCCCTCTCTTCTCCAGCCGCAAGAACAATCGTCCCTGGCAGAGGAGATGGGTGGTGTTCAACGGCTCAGAGCTCAAGTATTTCCAGAACAAGCAGGACAAAGACTATGCATGCTTGAACACAGTGCAACTGGAGAAGATGATTGATGTCAAGAGAGTGCCAGATGTGAGTTTCCCATCAGTCATTCATGATTGAGGAGAGGGGGAATGAGCCCACGAACTTGAATGGGCCTTGTCCGTCTATAGCTACACTGGGTGTTTTTCCTGGCCAGTGCTGCAAGTCAGCGGAGGCTGTTGTTGTCCCATTGAGTGATCACACTGGCTCCAAACTCTTTTATCTGTGCACTTTCAGAAACAAGCCAGATTGTATTCGTAGTGGTTGCTAGGGGGCTGGTTGACATTACAACAGCCTGAGGGGAGGATGGATAGTGGACAGCCACTCTCAAGGGACTCTTCAGTTCCTGAACAGTTATGTACTGACGTCTGTTCACCTACAGTTCTTAGGTTAATGTTAGGTTATGAGTGCTGAGATGGTCTCCAGGTGACACCAGGCTAGGGTGGTATTGGAAAAGTGTTGGCTGGTGGTGTAATAGCTGTATACTAGATATGAAAGATGTCACACCACCAGGCACACTAACTTGATCTGATGTTACTCTCTTCCTCTTTGCCCTTGCCCCGTCCAGGAGGTGGAGAAGCAGTTTAGGTTTGACCTGGTGGTGATCAATCGAGTGTTCCAGTTCTTCTCAGAGTCAATGGAGGACTGCCAGGCGTGGGTGAACGTGCTGCATGTGGCCATCAGCAAGTACAAGCCCCAGGAGCATGAGCACAAGGAAGGAGGCAGCATGAGTGACCCTGACAGGCAGGGATACCTCCAGAAGCAAGGTCATGGCTTTGTGGCTGCAAAGTCCTTCAGGGAGAGGTGTGTTTGTGTGTTTGTGTGCACGGTATGTTTGTGTGTTTGCTAGCACACAAGTTCACTTCCTTGTCTTTTGTGTTCCTTCAATGGCTATGAGACCACTAAATGGGCCTTGTACAGTCTTTCATTCCACATTGTGTAGCTTTCATCTCGTGCTGCTTCCCTCCACCCCATATCCCTCTACCCACCTCTACCCTCTACCCCATCTGTTCCTGTACAATGTTGGTGTCGACATAGTGTGTGCGCTGGCTGTGTCTTGTTTTAACGATGGTGTCAGTTCT
>JAAGOD010064209.1_pt1 | contig 17644 bp, 20 predicted proteins | sample 8389681 | NCBI WGS metagenome assembly JAAGOD01 (sample SAMN13964374, study PRJNA552185) | sponge metagenome | biome: deep-sea hydrothermal vent fields; feature: spots directly above weak diffusing fluid; material: seawater and sediment | host: Tedaniidae sp. KZ-2020 ... | reverse complement strand
TCTCAAGTGGGAAGTAAAGTAAAAGGACATGATTCCTCCAGAGATAGGCTCTGCTCTGCAAACACCAGGTGAGCTGTCTGCATGTTAATAGCATTTCAGTTCAAACTAATTTCTATTCCATCTCTCCAGTGAATCAGGTTCCAAGAAAATAACTATTTGGCCAGAATGGATTGAAGCTGAGCTTGCTCTTGAAAAATGGGATATGGCAGGAGGAGGAGGAGGTGCTGGCAAAGGACCGAAAAAAAGCATTCATCCCGCAGTGGTAAGAACAGCAACCTAAAAAATCAAGGCGTCATTTCAGCCAGCTGCAATTTCAGATCTACGATGACCCTGATGGAGTGATGCTGCCTTCGTCACTAGCTGACCCCAATGCAGTGGTCTGGAAAAGGCTCAATGATGAAACAATCACAGATAAAGTAGTAAGTTGCGTTTCTTGAAAAGCACTCAAATTTATAAGCTAGCTACTACTTACTAGGTCCCGGTTATTGTCAATAATCCTGAAACCACTCAACTGGATCTGTACTCATCCAACAAACACCTCCTTCACAGCCAGCTGATGTGCTGGATCATAGGGCAGCTGAATGCTCTCTGGCACATGCGCCACTCCCTCTCTGTGGACATAGGGGGTGGAGGTGTGGTTGAGGGGGAGAAAGAGGGGAGTTTGGCTTGGAGACCATGGGAGCACATCCAGCCACACACCAAGGGATCACCAGCTCCACAGATTAACCTTGCAGGAAAATACTGTGTTCGATTATACTGGATGGTGAGCTAGTATAAAGCTGCACATAGGGGTGCTTGATACAGTGAACTCCCTCTAATCCAGCCAGGGGTGGCCTCATTTCAGGGGTCCAGATTAGAGGGAGTTCACTGTTGGAGATTTTCTTTTGCCTATTGTAGGGCTGCTGGCGAAAAGTGACTATTGATGACAAGCTCCCATTTCTGGAGAAGGTCATTCCTACTGCCATCTCTACTGCTGCTCCCACCACTGAGCGTGCCCCCAGTGGGATGGGGAAGGACAAGCGTGAGGCCAAGCGAGAGGGCTCTGCCAAGGGGGCAGTGGAGAACACTCCTCTCTACATAAGGACTGCGATGCCCTCCGAAATATGGTCTGCTCTTCTCATGAAAGCTATCCTCAAAGTGGTTGCTCTGGAGTAAGTGGCATGAAAGTTTCCTAGCCTCGTCCCTGGGCCTTCCTCTGAGAAGGAAGTATCTTCTTCTTCCTTTTTAGCTCCAAGAGAGAGGAACACATGGGGACGAGGAGTTTTCTTCCTCCCTTCCCACCCAATTACATCTATTATGTGTCTTTGTGGCTAGCTATACTGAAGGTTCTTCTGAAGACGAGTTTGGCGACAGTAGTGTCATTCACATGCTGACAGGATGGACGCCATACACCATCCCCCTCAAGCCCTCTCCCTCGGACCTCTGGAAGACTCTCAGCGAGTTCCTCCCAATGTGGAAGCGACCGGAGTCAGAGGAGGACCAGGAAGGACCGGAGGAAGGAGGAGGGGGGGGGGAGGGGGCAGAGAAGAGTCCGTCTCCGACCCAGGAGAAAAGGGAGAGCAATGGCGATCCCGCACGAAGCGAGTACATTATCATGAGCAGTTTTAGTTCTCACTGCTCTTCCCAGGCCCAGAACCCCTCTCTGCACGACATTGTAAGTGAAGGAGGGTATACAGTAGAACCTCCGAATAAAAGACACCTTGGGATCAGCCGCTTTGTCCTCTGTTGAGAGGTTGTCCCTTTCTTAGAGGTTAAAAATGTACTACTGCTATGAGAAAGGGGTTCTGGAGAGCGTCCTTTGTAGGAAGGTTGTCCCTTTCTCGGAGGGTCCTTTATAGGAGATTCCATTGTAATAGCCATGGAGAAAGAGAGTGACTGACGCTTTTTGGCTTTTTTTCTATCCAGCCCAAAACAGAAAACTTGCTGAAGAAGTTTGAGATTATTCCAGAAGAGTACAGCCTCCAATCGCTGCCGTCCTTTCCCATGTTGCTGACTCAGGTACGGGACCAGCTCCTCATCCCTCCCTCCAAGGAACCTCCCTTGCCAGAGCTCCAGGCCCCCTACTACCTGGGCCTCAAGTATCGAAAGCGCCCCCCGGGGGTCCCAACCCCTCCCCCAACCCCTCCCCCCGTAGAGCCGCAGTTCGTAGAGCTGATCCCGACTCTACGTAGCTACTGTGAAATCATCGTGCCCACCATCAACGAACCAGCGGATTCCTCCGTGCTCTCCACCCAAACATCGGACGACAACGAGTCAAAACTTAAGTTGGTGGAGAAAACATCTAAGATGGCCGAAGCATCTTCGAAGCCACTTTCCTCTGTTGCTAGGGCAACCAATGAGAAGACTCAGCCGAAGAAGAAGGGAACATGTAGTGATATTATCGAGGTGAATCTCAAAGTCAACGTGAAGTGGATGAACTATTTGGAGTTTATAGCTGCTTTTCAGTAAGTTTGCAATACAAGACATGCATAGATTTAGCATTGATTGTGTATCTACTACTCAGAAAGATACATGTGTTCAAGAATCCATCAAATTTCAAGCACCGATATACTTACTGTGATCTATCAGTAAGTTTTGAATCAGTTGTGTGCAGCGGAAGTATAATTTTGCTCTTGATTTCGTAGAAAACTATGGGTGCCATTCCTGCTGGTAATGCTACCAGAGCCACTACTGCCTCCTCATCAAAGAAAGGCATCTCAAGCACTCACCTAACCTCTTCATCAAAGGTCAGACCACACCGTTTGCTAAGTGGATCATTATACTTATCATTTTGTGCCTTCATGCTATAGCTGGCTTCTACTATGTCCAATGATCACAACTTCTTGTGTGAGTTATTTACAGTGAAACTCCCTCCCCTGAAATAAGTCCACCCCTGTATCAAGGCCATAGTGCAAATCCAGGGCACCCCTCTAATCAGGATACTTTGATAGAGGGGCTCCAGAGCTCAGTATCACTCAACTAGCCATTCAATTTGGTGGAGTCTGAGCAGTCTCTTTACTCATCTAAATGGTGTGTTTGGTAATGCAGTCATTGACAGTGTGTCTCCGGTGGATCTCCTGTGTGTCTTCTCCTCCCTGAGCAACTGGCGCGAGGGAGGGAAGGACACCCATCGCTGTCACATCTCCGGGCCTGTCTCAAATCACCATCCCAGCCGTGGGCTCAGCCCGGCGTACCGGCCTGCCATTGCCATCTCTGTCATGTCCGACCAGCGCCAATCCACCCCTTCCGATACCTTCCTCCCTGTCGAGGCAATCGACGAAAATACCTCCACTGTGGACGGGGAAGGCAGAAGCCTTGTCAGTGTCACAAGGAAAGGTGGTACCAGCAAGATTCTCTCCGGGAGTCTGGTGATGGAGACCTACTCATGGAGGAGCGCAAGGTTTGGGGACCCAGTCCTGCAGGTGTCGACCACGGGTGTGAAAGGAGCACTCTTTTCCTTGCCTGCTGGGTAAGTCTGAGGGCTGGGATCAGACAGTTATACAACAAAGAATGCACAAAGAGCAATACACATCACCATTCTTCTAATCTTTCAGTCGACATGTATTCAAGCTTCATGTGCGAGTGCCCATTGGTCATCACTTGGAGATATTCTCCCATTCCCCCTTCTCACTGACCAGTGAAGATGGAATCTTTATGTATCTCAGCCAGGTAAAGCTTATTAGTGGCCAATAGGGAGTAGTTCAGACTTTCTCCTACATGTAGGATTGCAGCAGATTTGTCGAGTGCTCTTCCAGTATTGTGGATAGCATTATATTGAGTTGCAGTGAGCATTCATCCAGTCCTGAAGAACTGAGGGAAAGTGTGACGAGCCTGAAGGAAATACTCTCCATGTATGGCCTGACTGCAGGACATGCCAAGGTAGCATCATGTTTGGGGTAATGCAGCGGACTCCCTCTAATCCGGCCACCCTTGGGACCAACTGTGACCTGATTAGAGGGGTGGCCTCTTTCCAGGGGTGGATTTGCACTCACTAGGAAGCATACTTTGGGACATTTTGAAGTGGCTTCAAGGGTCCAGATTAGAGGGAGTATTTATCTTAACACAGTTGTTCTGTCCACTGCTAGCTCCTACCTTCCAGTGTTTTGCACTCCTGGTCAATTCATGCCAAGGACCTTGAGCTCTCCAGCAAGATGCAGACAGCCTGGAAAGCTTTCCTCTTCAGGCTATTTGGCGAGCAGCTGCCCCAGGGAGCCCACCCAGTAGACACCGACATTGCCACACTCAGGAACCTGCTCAGGGGCAAAGCTGAAAAGTCTGAAGTCCCAGAGATGTGGGAGGATAGGTACTGTACACAATAGGGCCCCTAAATGCTAGCTACTTTGTCAAAATTCTAGGCAAGCCACTCCTGAGGAAGAAAAGGCTTCTAAAGTGATCAGTGCAAACTTGCGTGCATACACCAAGGCCCGTCTAGAAGACAGCATGACTCCAGGCACTCAAGCAAATAGGGATGCGACAAGTGCCCTGAGAGAGAGCAAGTCTTTATTGACACCACATGTGGACACCCTGGGAACCACTATGCTCTAGTAAGCCTATTAGATTGTTTATTAAAGGAGCTTTCTTCATCTTCCACTTTGCAGTGGGCTATTAAAGTTGGATCCTTCGTCAGTGGATAGATTCCCCTTCTGTGAGGATATGAAGTCCCAGGCCTACTCCACCGTCTACTGTGGCTCCTTCCCTCACATTGAGTCCAATTCATGGACTATAGTGCTACGGTTAGCTTAATCAGAACCCCTGAAATGAGGCCACCCATGTACTTCAAATATTGTCCTCCTAGTGCAAATTCACTCCTGAAAATGAGACCACCACTCTAATCAGGACACTTTGACTGGTCCCCAAGGGTGGCTGGATTTAGAGGGAGTCCACTGTATTCCTGGACTGTTAGTGTGAACATTCGTTTCAGGCTTTTCTCCATTCTAAATTTCAGGAGAACTTTCCATGTGACAGAGCCCCAGCTCATAGCCTTTCACTTCCACTGTCCCCTGCCCACCAACATCCTCAGAGTCATAGACAACGACACGATGGAGGAGATGCCTCGCGTCTTTGAGTCCACCATGCCCCGAACCTACCACCCCAACGGGAAAGGGTACACCCTCCAGGCGGAGGCCTGGGTGATAGGGGTGGGCGTGGCAACTGACGATACACTGGAGGACAAGAAGTGGAAGCTGAGGATTGCAACGTCCAGTAGGTATGCCCCCCCTCAGCTCGAGGGCATCAGCAGCGAGGAAGAAATGGTGGCTATTGACGACACCTTCCACAAACAGGAGCTCACAAACTACTGTTTGCCTGACAGAGAAGAGATTCTATTCAGGTACTGGAGCTCCCTAACCATATCACTGTTTATATAGCTACTTGCCTGTCCTATAGGTATCTGCTCATCACGACTCAGGAATCCCCAGTAAGCCTTCAGGTCACCACTTCAAAGCCAGACGCACTCATCAAGTTTGAGGTGAGCATTGGACAAAGCTGCCTCCTAGTTTCGCTCAGTTCATGTACGTATGTATATGCTCCCCTTCTTCTCCAGATTCTGGATCATGAAAGGTCTCTTATGGCAGTGGAGGCTCATGGTGTGTGCACTATCCCCCTTTTCTTCCTGGAGCCCAGTGGGCACCCACCTTCCACTGAAGACAGCAGTGAGTCTTTGCTACTTCTCAAATATTACCTAATAGCTCTGTATTTACCAGTTGCATGCTTGTATTACAGCTACTGACACCATCAAGGATCCTGACCAGGTATTATTTCTCCTTTGTTTGATATTGTATGGGCATGCTATATAGTATCTCCAGGAGACGATTGTGCACAAGTATGTGGCTCAGGCTCGCATCATGAGGAAGTCGTGGCCACTGGCCGAAACAGCATGGCCACACATTGGCTCCCTTGTGCAGCCAGAGGAGCGAACTGGCTCTGCTCACAAGCCAAACTCAGGATCAAAGAAGTCCAAAGGAGCAAAGGACAGGAGGAAGACAGCCGCCAATGTTCAGACCACTATACCTGTTGTTGCTATTCAGCCAGTGAGTACAAAGCCCTAGCCCTGCCCTAGCCCCTAGCCCAGGGAACTATTGATTGATTGATGGAGTAAACTAAGTTGTACACTACTTTTACTTACAATTGCAGCATATTGACAGTTCTAAACCACATTGGCTGCTCAGAGTGGTGGTGACCAAAGGCCAGGTAAGTGCTCTTCCTGACCTTCAGTGCTATACAGTGGACTCCCTATTAATCAGGCCACCCTTGGGACCAGTCAGAGTGTCCTGATTAGAGGGATGGCCTCATTTCAGGGGTCCAGATTAGAGGGAGTTCACTGTATAACCATTCTGGTTTACCTGTTTCAAGACTATATCTGCCTGTTTCCACAGGAAGATTGTCTGGAGGTAAAGAAGGACACAGAACGAGCGGACCAGCTCAAGAGTATGGTCCAGGCTTGGGAGACAGAGCAGCCAGGACGCTGCAAAAAGGCACAGGAGTCACGACAAAAGTTCCTAGACGCACGGGCAATCCGTGAAGAGAAGGCAAACGACGATGACTTCGCCTCCACCTCCACACTGGATTCTCCACACCCACAGCCACAGCCAAACACTGGGCCAGTAAAGATCTGGCAGATGGACCTCACACCATTCACTATGTAAGGCAGAATACACCTTGTGTGAAAAGCAAAAGTTTGTTATGGAACCTCCGAATAATGGAACATGCTTGGAACCCAGCAGTTTATAGAGAGGTTGTCCTCTTTCAGAGGTTATTCAGTATAGAGTGTAGTACTGAGGTTCCTCTTTCAGAGTGTCCTTTATTGGAGGGGTTTCACTGTAGCCCTCAGTTCAGTCAAGTGCTTTCCTATTTCAGAAAGGAGAGTGAAACTCCGATTCTGCTAGACGAGAATGAGAAGGCTCTCAGACTGGAGGAGAGACAGAAGCTGTTCAAGGAGTATAGGAGCTCCAGACAGGCCATGCTGGACCTCAGGAACGAGGACAGGCAGAGAAGAAACGAGGCCAAAGTCAGACAGATAGAACTGGCCGAGCAGTGGCAGGTGAGAGTCAGCACTATCCTACACAATATACAGTGGAACCTCCAATAAAGGACCCTGGACAACCTCCATACAAAGGACGCTCTTCTGGACCCCTTTCCCCAAGGTGTCCTTTATTCAGAGGTTCTACACTGATGCTGATGTGCTGTTCTAACAGGCTGATCTAGAAAAAGTTCGAAAGGAGCTGAACCATGCCCGTGAGTCTGTACGGGAGAAACGCCTGGCTAAGGAGAAGGTAGAGGTAGAGAAACTCAAGGCTCTAGAGGAAAGCCAATCAGCAGCAGCAGGAGGCAGGGACTCCAAGATGAAGGGAAAGAAAAAGAAGAAATAACACTAGCAGTGTGTACATGAACAAACCCATAACCCATAATGCGGTATGGGTAAATACATAGAATGTACTCAGTCACTACAAAATGCTATGGTGAACCCAATGATAAGTCATTTTAGACGATACTTGATAAGTGGAGTGGACAATAGACATAATGTGCACTGTAAGTCGAGATATATGCTCACATGACCACCAACCTTGGTTCTAGTAGTTCACTGATAGTTAACTCCACCTCCTGTTGAATTTCCACAATAGGATTCTCAGTGGCTTGCTCATCATCCAGCTCCAGAGAAAATTTACCAGGGTTGTTGTTTTTTGCTACTGGGAGAAGGCCGCATCAAAGACACACACACCATGGCATTAGCATTCAAGAGAATCACCTTTCTGGACTAGCTCTGACATTGTGGCATCTGTGTATCTCAATTTCACAATTTTGTCCTCCAGGTTCACAACAGATGCTTCCTAATAGAGCAAAAGTACAGAAAGCCCAGCTTTCGTATTAGAACCTAGGCTTATACCATTCCACAAACTCACCAAAAAGTCTGACACCTCTGGTGTATAACTTGATGACAGCTGCAGAATCTAAGTGAAGGTTGCCAGTAATAGGAGCATTACTATTGCGGCTTGGCTTACTTTGAAAGCTAACTTGTCTCCAACTCGAGGTGGTCCCTGCAGCTCCGGGCAAGAGCTATAGTCTCTCACAGTCTCCACTTCCATTGAGGCCTGCTCACTGTGCCCATTGGACTTTGCTACTTCATCCTTTCCTGCCTCACTGTCATTATCACTGGTTGATGATGATGATGCCATCTCTCCTTCAGCACTGGGCACACTCAGTACAGCTCCACTCATATCCTTGTTGGTGTACAGCGTGCTCTTGGTTGTGAGGACATCCTTAGGTCCTCCCACCACGACATCACCAGATAGTCCTACTCCACTGTGCGATTTTTTCCTCCTCCTATTCCTCCCTCCCCCACGACCACCCCTTGCCCCTGCCTTCCCTCTGGTACTGTTCGCAGTCCCCCCAATAGTGTCTGCTGAGCTGCCTGCGCCCAGACCACTGCCACCAACTCTTCCTGAAGCTCTGTTTCCAGTGGGTATTCCAGCTCTTCCAGCTGGTCTCTTCACATCCCACTGGCTGGCAGGAGGAGCCTTTTTGATGCTCTTAGACGCTACTTTGCTGCTGCTACTGTCACTATCACTGCTACTCCCACTGCTGGTATCCTCCGAGCTAGAGGAGGATGAGGTGTGAAACTTGGTATGAAGACCACCTGACACCAATTTCTTTGTGACGCTGACCAAGTTTTTGACTGCCATTAGTGAAAATCAAAATGTGCAAGTGAGTGCATGCACACATACACTCTCACTCATCACCTGGGGGTGGTAGTGGAGGAGGATTGCTGCTCCCAGTGGTGGCCTTATTAGTACTAACACTGCCCAAAGACATTTTCCCTCGGTTCGCTTTGGCTTGATTATTTCTTACACTGAAACAGAGATTGTGCATCAAAATGCAGTGAATTCCCTCTAATCTGGACGCCTGAAATTAGGCCACCCCTCTAATCAGGACACTTTGACAGGTCCCAAGGGTGGCCGGATTACAGGGAGTCCACTGTATCCAGTAGTTATACTGCAGACTATAAAGGGTACCTTTCCTCATCACTATCATCAGATGAAGAAGTAGTAGCATCATTTTCTAACAAACTTGACACTGTCTTCACTCTAAGCAGGATGGCACATTAATTTCCAGTCATTACACTTCACCAATACTTACTGAATTATGTCATTGTCTCGAATAACCTGAACACTTTCATTAGTGGGTACTAAGTAATCGTCCATATAGAGCTGGGTGAATTAAAAGGTAAATCCAACACCACACAAAATGGACCCTCATATATCAGTCCCTTACTTGAATGCCATGGGAGTTTTTCATCTTGAAGTGTGCCGTAATGAGGTGTGAGACATCGCCTACTAGCCGACACTTCTCACTGTCAAAGACAAACCAGCACTTTCGGGCATAGCTCACAGGACTTGAGTCAAACTTCAACCGGACACGAATCATGGCTGCATGTATCCAACACCAATGTGCAGGTATCTTCACATACTTATGAACCTGTCTTCCTCTCTTAGAAGTACTTCACAACAGCCATCTTCAACACCTGGAAAGAGCCACGTGTGTGTGGCCACACCCCCATGTTTACATTACATCATCACCCAAAGTAGTGCTCTTTTATTAGAAGTTTCTCTAGAGCGTCATCACATAAACATCCTTCTTCCGCCTTTTCTTGGATTTTGTGGAAAAGAAGCCAAACGGAGGAGTGATAAGGCGACCTAGGTTCTCAGAGATACTCGGAGAGTGCGTCTTTGTCTTTGTTTGTTAGTACAAGAGGTGAAATGGCCGTAGAGAGGTAGGTGTGTGGTTCTGTTTGCCTTTGTTGTGGTTCTGTTTGCTTTTGTTGTGGTTGACACAGCTTGTTTAGTGGTTTTTACACTTCTCTTCTCAGTGAGAGTGGGATGTGGTGGTCCTCTTGGATATCCACAGCCAAGGAGAAGTCAGTGATTGCTCTGAATGCCACCAAGCGTGACCTGGCTGAGTTTGTGTCAGTGGTGGGAACAGATGCCAAGGCTGCAGTCAAAGGAGCCAGTGAGAACATCAACAAGATACTCGCTTCATCTCCCTCACCCTCCAGTGAGGAGGACAGTGAGGACAGTCACAGGAATGATGCAGTTGTAGTGGAGGCACCACCACCGGAGACTCCCTACGACCGCTGCCAAGCTGAGCTCTTCACTGTTCAGAACAGCTCACAAACTTACCTTCAGGATCCTGTTCAAGGTATGCAGGAATAAAGGACGCCTTGGAATCAACCACTTTGTCCTCTGTTGAGAAGCTGTCCCTTTCTGGAGGTTAAAATGTACCACTGCTATGGGAAGGGGGTCCAGAAGAGTGTCCTTTGTAGGGAGGTTGTCCCTTTCTCAAAGAGTCCTTTATTGGAGGTTCCACTGTATAATGGTATAGAAGGTTCCACTAGTTAATGGTAACACTGCAAGGCTAGAGTTCCTAGTACCGTAGGAAGGATAGTGCTCGTAGGAAGGATAGTGCTCGAGGAGTTGCGAGCAGAGAAACAGTGAGCCATCGCTTTTTTGTCGTTCCTTTCTGCAGGTAAAGAGGGTGACTTCAAAACTTGGAAGTCCACTTTTGATATTCACTCATACCAGACTGACATCTCCAATACTTTGGTGTCCTGTTCACATGTACGCACAAAGCACTCCCAGCTAGTCCCTGCGAAGGTCTCTTACGAAACTTTCTGGATGAGATACTTCTACAAGATGCACCGATTAGAAAAGGTGTGTGGTGTGTGGCATTATGCATTAACAGACTATGTAATCTAGTAATGTGCTGCTTATATCAAAACATACAGTGAACTCCCTGTAACTGGACCCCTGAAATGAGGCCACCCCTGTAATAAGGCCACTTCAAAGTGCCCCATAGTATGCTTCCTAGTGCAAATTTACCTCTGAAATGAGGCTACCCCTCTAATCAGTGGTCCCAAGGGTGGCCGGAATAGAGGGAGTCCACTGTATATCCAACTCCATGATATCTGTGTACATTTTTACAGGAAGAAAAGCAAAGAGCGGATTTGGTGGCCAGAGCATCCAACCGAGCACAAGAGCAGTTACAGTGGGATGAAGAAATCGAAGACGGTATGTAATAGTACACTTTTTACAAGTTATATGGGTTGTTTTTGGGTGGTTTTGGAATGTCCCAGTGCATGGCAGAACCGGCAACAGTGCCATTATGGTACTGGCTCTCAGGCTTCCTTGTTCAGTATTGAAACCTCACAGTCCATCAATTGTGTTAAAAGTCTTCACGTTTACATTGTCTTTCCCTGTCATGCAGTTATTGGCAAGCCCTTGGTGTTTAAAGTTGATGGCTGTGGCCACCAGAGGTCAGAGTCCTCCACCGACAGCTTTGTGTGCGTTTCTGAGGACACAGGTCTAGAAGCAGAGAGTGTCCGCTCCCAGCCCCACGACGAGCCAGACACAGACAGCTGGGAACACTTGGGGAGCGAGCTAGGGGGAAGTGGGTCACGAAATTCGAGAGCGAAGCTGTCCGAGATGGGAGAGGAGGATGCGGCCAATGGAGTGCTGAGTCAGAAGGAGAACCAGTCCATCTTACAGAGCATTGAACTCATAGTCAGTGCTGATGCAGCCAGAAAGGAAAAGAAAGAAGGGGCAGAGGAGAGGGACTCAAATTCTTCAGAGTGGGAAGATTGGGATGACTAGACTAGACTAGATCACAATTTAAGTACAGTGTATATATTTTATCCATTTTAAAAAGAGTCTAGCAAGTCTGTGAATCAAGCCAGTCCCCTATATCAGGATCCAGAAATTCATCATGATTGAACCAAGTTTCAGAGGAGGTTTCTTTCTGAGGCACTGAATCACATCCATACGAATATGTGTTACTAGCTGCACACGAGTAAAAAAAATATAACTAGCAAAGTACGCAAAATATGAAGAACTTACCATTTTCTTCTGGGGAAGGAGTATCCTGGAAATCAGGCATCATTTCCCTAATAGTCCTCTCCACAGTGATCACTTCCTGTCCTACTGGATAGACGCAGTCGGGGTTGCTGCAGACATAGATGGCTTCAGTGTCATTGATCTGTCTCAGGATGAGAGTGTTGCTGGGAGGGCCTGAACTGCTACTGCTGCACACAGGGCACACCCTGTTTTCACACCCACCACCTTCTTGAGGATTCTTGGCCATGTACCATCTCAAACAGAAGGTTCAGGAACAGACAAGAAGGTTGGTTGCTGCCCTGTGTGTCCACACACAGGCTTCAAACGTTGAGCTCCAAATAAAGCCCACCTTCTACAAGTGTTTCTAAACGAAGCGCACCTTTCATTTTCAAATAGTGCACACCTCCCCATCGAGTTGCACTCTTTTTTGCTTTTTCGGTAAAGTAGATACAGTGATGGCAACCAGACAGCTTTCTGTAGAGAGCTCCAGTACTGTAGATGGAAATGGCAACTCCTGGCTGGATCTACTGCCTGGAAAGAAGCTTTTCTCTCACCTGAGAGAGCTTGGCTCAGGCAGCACTACCAACATCAGTGGAAATATTATGTGCACAATAAATGAGAACCTTTTTGTTTGGAGCCGAGAAGAAAATGCACTACTTACAATAAATCTCAAGCGTCTTTGTGCTGCTCCGAAAGACAATATCTTCCAGGTAGCTAACTCTAAACGTACCATTTCTTTAATGACGTTGAACAGTTATTCCTCTTTCATTCAGACACTGATATGTCCACTGCTGGGGTTCGTGGACAGCAAGAACTATGTGGTTGGGCTTGTTCCTGAGGGGAACGGGAGGTACATTGCCCTGCACTGCAAGAGGGGCGTGGCAGTCATGCAGCTCCACTATCATCGTGGCAAGAATGGGGAGTTCTCTGGCGGAGGGGAATCTGTCATGTGCAGGTCTGTGGGTTGCCCCTCATGTGACGAGGTCTAAATCCTGGTCTCTGTTTTAAATATGGACAGTTAAGTACAGTGCACCCTCGAGTATCAAAGCAGACCCAGAAGTTCAGATATGCAAAACCCATAATATAATAGATCAATGGGGAATGGCTTACTAAAGCGATTATAGGGAGATTGTTCAGATAATCAAAAGTTTGGAATATGAGGGTCTACTGTAGTGGGGGTCTTGCAATTTTTCCAGAAGTTGCAACTTTGTCCGTATTTCTCCCTCCCTCCCTCCCTATTGCCATTCTTGCTTGCATATAGAACTGTGCAGGTATCCAGTGATGTGTTCACAATCAACGACCGTCTGACGCTGATCCAGGTGTCCTGGTACCCGGCCAGTCCGGACACCCTGGCCCTCCTCACATCGGACAATGCCATACGGCTCTTCAACCTGGCCCAGCCTAACCTCCCCTTTCTGGAGCTCCCTCTCACCTCCAACAACAACATCTCCTTCTACCAGAACACCATCAAGCTTGAGGAGTATTCCATCACGGGGTTTAGCGTGTGGAACAGGTCCGCTTTCATTTATCACGACAGCGGGGACGTGTCGCTGGTTTCGCTGACTCATCACGCCCACCCCCAGACGCTGAGCATGCACCCACAGGACACGAAAGGGAATTATATCTGTAGCTCGTCTTCGATGCTGCTGTTGGAGGACACTGTGCCTTTGGCGGTGATTCTGGTGGGAAAGTCAGGCATGGACGACATGATGGTGTGTCACTGTGTCTACCTAGACGACTCGGAGAATGATCAGGTACTGGGATTTGAGTGATCGGGTACAGGGATGAGAATGATTGAGAATGGTCAGGGACAGGACTGAGAGTGATCAGCTACAGGGATGAGCCTGTATAGGAGTCACTGCATTAAAAGCAGATCAGTACAGCACTTGTCAATCCTACTAGATCCACCTCTGAATTCTCTCCCTTTGTATGGTTCTAAGTCAGTACCTTGTTAAAGTGTGGTCCTGAAAAGTGTTACTTTTTTGTTCAGGTGGAGGACTCTACATGTCGAGACACTCAGAGACTGTACGTTGTGGAGAGCATCAAGATCGAGTCCAACCAGCCTGACATTGCTGAGAGCGAGTACACCTTGCACCGGGACCCTGCGAACCCCCATGGATACTTTGTCAGACACCCTGAAGGGGTCCATGCTGTCCACCTGCCGTGGCTCCAGAAAATACAGGCATTTACAAGCACAGAGAGTAAGTGACTTCTTAGAGTGGACTCTCTCTCTAATCCGGCCACCCTTGGAACCAGTCAAAGTGTCCTGATTCGTACAGTGGACTCCCTCTAATCCGGCCACCCTTGGGACCAGTCAAAGTGTCCTGATTAGAGGGGTGGCCTCATTTTCAGGAACAGGTTTATAGTTTACGTTGGGACCATTTCAGGGGAGGGAGTCCACTGTAGATGATATCAGTCCAAACTGGCCTTCTGTGAATTCTATAAGAGTATTTGAGCCAGTAAGCAACTATATCTCTCCCTTTCCAGTGTCTACATTGGTGTCCCAGGCAGAATGTAAAGTGAACTACCTCATCAGCACAGAGCCCAACTTCACCAGGTAGGTACTGCCACTCCCCCCACTGCCTCCTTGGAGCTGGTGGGCTGTTCAGTTTACAGGGGTTTTCGGTTGTCTGGGAGCCTCAGCTGGGCTATGCTCTGATTGGACTCACGTGCACCGACATGGAGTGTCTGACGTTGCCACTGGACGACAAGAAGTGGTCATTGTACGTAAGCTCCCCTTGCTGTGAGAGTAGTGGCCCTCACTGCTGGATCATTACCGTGTCCTAGTGATCATACTGAGCTGGGCATCAACATGGTGGACTGGGCTCCTCCCGGCCTGAGGAACTATGGCAGCCTGCTGTCAACCACCTCCTCCTTCATGAAGACCATTCAGGAGGTCCTTCATCCTGAAGAGGACTTTGCTCCACCCATGATGTAAGCTTTGTTGTCTTGAGTGGCCGAAGGATTGTCCTGAAGTAGTCTGTGAGTTGGACTAGTACAATTTAACATGCCAAGTATTGAGCCCTCCATCTCAATCACCACTGAAACTGAGGATGCCCCTCTAATCACGACACTTTGACTGGTCCAAAGGTGTGTGTCAGTGCATTCCATCAAGTGTGGAACCCAGACTCTGACTCTGTTGGAAGTGACTGTTTTTTCCCCCCCTCACCACAGGAGTCATAAACACAGTATTGTTGAGGATGGTTCTGAGAGCCAGGCCAAGTGCTTGCAATTCCTGATGCAGAGCATCAAGCAGCTGCGACTCACCTACATCATACGCCAGATGCAGGCTCTCAAGGAGACAGAGAGAAGGTCTGCCAGCCACATAACATAGCATGCACCAGTCATCACAGTGAAACCTCTGAGGGGGTGAAATGAATGGGGGAAATCGACTTTGGACATTGTAAAGTGGAAATTTTAGCTACAGTGGAACCTCTGAATAATGGACATAGCATTTTGTCCCTTGTAGAGAGGTTGTCCTCTTTGGGAGGTTATTTTGCGTAGAGTGGGTACTTTTGGTTTGTCCTCTGTTGGGAGGTTTGTCAGAGTGTGTCCTTTATCATTGTAGAAGCAATTATTTTTAAGTGGAGCTCTCCAGTGAAAGACTTTCTGGTTCCTGCAGAGTGCTGAACTCCAGGAGGCTGAAAGAGCAGATTATCAGCGACATTGTGAGGCTGAGAGACGAGCGTGATGTGATTGAGGAGGACTGTGGGGCGCTCCAGGACAAGGTGCGACGGCTGGCCAAGAGAAACGTCAACTTGCAGGATAGGGTGAAGAGAATGGCGTGCAGAGTGGAGCTGCGCTCCCCTGTTCTCTCAGAAGCTGAACAGTGCATGATGAAGGAGCTGGAGGGATTCAGCAACCACTTCAAGAAGATGGATGTGGAAATAAGAAGTGTATGTATCGTGTGCAAAAGCTGTCATGAGAACTGGTCCATCTAGTTTGGCATTATGGGCATTGACTATCCTCAATGGTGTGTCCAGGCTATGCATACATCCTAAGTGTCCTGATTAGAGGGGTTGCCTCATAGATTTGCATACTTTGGAGTGGCCTCATTTCAGGGGTCCAGATTAGAGGGAGTTCACTGAATATCATACTTGTGTGTGCATCTATGGATACGCACACACATACATGCACACACACCACAGGCTGTTGGGAAGTTGAGACTGTGCAAAGAGATGGACGTGGCTCCTGAAGTGGATTTGAATGCCAGCCAGTCTGCTTCCCTCCTCAGGAAACTAGCAGACAAGTATGCCCCATGGTGTATAACCATCTCTGTGTTGTTAACCTGTTGTCTGTAGTGGCAAGAGGATCAAGACAATGAGGGGCACAGTGAAAAACCTCATTGGATTCTGCCTACATGATCATGAACCCTTAAGCTGTTCAGCTTGCATTAATTATTTTCCTTAGTCTGCATGATGATGCAGACTCAAAACTTCACTTATTTTGAATTTTTGTGCATGAAGTCACTTTACCCCCCAGGTTATAAAAATGGTGTGATATTTTTTGCACGTACTGCGCATGTGCAGACAAAAAGGTGACTCGATTCTCGATATATTATCTCTAGCTAGAACGCCCCCACACAATTTCACCCTTTCTTTTTAGCTAGCTGCTGGCTTTGAAATGGCACCCAACCCGCCGTCAGTGCAGCAGCAGGAGCTCTCCTACTATACTAGACAGGAGGTTTCCAGCCACAAGAAACTGGACGATTGCTGGATCATCATCCATGGCCAAGTCTACAACGTCACGTCATGGCTGAAGCGACACCCTGGAGGAGCAAGACTCCTCATGCACTATGCTGGAGAAGATTCCAGCGTGAGTCTATGCTCAGTAGCAGCTTTAGAAGCCTCAAGAATGCTTTTCTAGGATGCAAAATAGCTAGTTAGCTAGATGCATAGCTGGAGGGTGGGGCTACCCCAGCTAGCTAGCTGGAGCTTAGCTAGTAAAGAATAATGTTTACTCACAACTTAGGCTGCTTGGACGAGCTTTCACAACAACAAAGCTCTCTCTCGGAAGTATATGGCAACCTATCACATTGGTCAACTGGTGGAAGAAGAAAAAGAGGTATTTAGTGTATGTTGGCATCTCACCTTTTTGTAATTAAAATCACGATGGGGCCTGATTGCATGGGATAGCAATGATCAAGATATCTTAACTCTTTTCACAGCTCCAATTCCCTCACTAAGGCTGCCATGTCACTTTATTATGCTGCACCTTGCATGAATCTTCAACTAGTACCAATTTTTTTTGCAGGAACCAGAGATCACCAAAGACTTTTACAAGCTGAGAGCTGATCTGGAGAAGAAGGTAAAAAAGAGTGCGGTGCAGAGGCTGGGTAGGAGATACGAGATACATAGATTGCAGTGGATATTGATCAGAAAGTGGTGCAATTTTTATTCCTTCACAGGGCATGTTCAAAGTCAACCCTCTATTCTTTGTGGCCCTGTTAGCTCACATTATCATCATCCACGTTCTGGCCTGGAGTGTGCTCTGGTACTTTGGCAACAACTGGCTGCCGTGGGTGGTGTCTGCGTGCCTGGTGGTGACCAGTCAGGCCCAGGCAGGGTGGTTGCAGCATGACTTTGGCCATCACACTGTCTTCAACAGCACAAAACTTAACCACATCTTCCACGACATTTCCATCTGCTTAATGAAGGTGTGTGCCATTATTCCTCCAGTTTCATGTACCTGCATGCATGTATATAATGTTAGCCTCGAACCCAGGCCCATTCACTAACCCCCTCCCCCCCCCCCCTGGAAAAGCGCGTGCGGAGGGCCTGGGT
>JAAGOD010037327.1_pt1 | contig 17655 bp, 34 predicted proteins | sample 8389681 | NCBI WGS metagenome assembly JAAGOD01 (sample SAMN13964374, study PRJNA552185) | sponge metagenome | biome: deep-sea hydrothermal vent fields; feature: spots directly above weak diffusing fluid; material: seawater and sediment | host: Tedaniidae sp. KZ-2020 ... | reverse complement strand
TGACGATGCTAAGTGACTACAGACTGATCAAGAGTCGCTCCTTATCAAGAATTGAGGAATACACACTTGTGCAGTTGGAGATGGACCCCGAGGGATACAACAGAAGTGATTTTGTGGTCCAGTTTATCATCAACAGTACCCACGAAGCTAATATCACATTCGGAGCTAGTGTCTTTTCGTACAACGGATATGCTTTCAGCAATGGATATGTACTAGGTACAGTATAGTTACCAAAGACTGTGGCTACTAGTGTGTGTTTACATCTCTCTCCCCCTCCATTAGATGACAACAACGCCACTAATTGCATAGAACAGGCCTCCATCAACTTTTCTTCAGCAATTGGGGGTGCTATTGCTGGCACTCTTGGACTATTATTGCTGACGGTGCTGACCCTTGTCCTACTTACCATCTGCCACAAACAAGGAATACCTCTTCTGCCCTGGCTCCCTCCTCCACCCACAAAAGGTAACTTGAAGCTTATCACATACAGTATCCCATCTCTATGATATCACAGGCTTTGAATATGATGCATTCCTTTCATTTGCTGACGAAGACAGGGATTTTGCACAGAAAGTTCTCCATGAGCCTCTGGCGCGGAGAGGGTACAGAGTCCTACTCCACCTGACAGATTTCATAGCGGGCATGACGATCGAAGATAACATTATACGAGCAGTGAACGTCAGCCGAGTAGTCATCTTCGTGTGCAGCAAGAATTTCAGCAAGAGTTCCTTTTGCCAGACTGAGCTTAAGTACAGCATGGAGAGTCATTACGGGAAGTACAGGGGGCGCTATAGGAGGGTCATCCCTGTTGTGATAGAAGGGGAGTGCCCCACACAGCTGAATACTTTCAGGATCAGGCCAATTACGGCTCCCAGCAATATTTGGGACTATGACAAGAGGGACATTGCTGAGTTGGTCAAATCCCTGAATCTTGGTAGGTTGGACGTTATAATACCTATATCAAGACTTAATAATGATCGTTATTGGCAGGAAAACCGATAGAAATGTCGGAAGAAAACTCTGAAGAAGATGGAACTCAGTTGGCGTAGTTCATAAGTAATAGTTTTCATGAGATAAAAAGACATTCTACAAACAAGAGTCAAGATTTTAATTTAAGTTTATTTCCAGTAACATCCAAAAAGAAGTCATCATTAGATCCTTTTTCAATGGATTCTAATTCACTGTCAGAATCAGGTTCTGCAAGAAACGAACCAAATTAAAGCACACCCAAGCCATTTCCATCCCATACCTCTATCTACTGCTGCTGTCTTCTTCAACTTGCCACTTCTCTTTCTCTTTCCTTCCTTCACTGCAGTACCTTTAGCTGAGTCGGCATGCTTAGTTGCCTTCTTTGTGCTGCCTTGGCGTTGAGCAACTGAACTCTCCATAGAAGCAAGACTACTAGCCGAACAGAACTCCAGTGAAGCATCTGGCAGCTCTCCACTAGCAACAGCCTCGGCCGTGGCAGCCAGCCTGTTCTCTGGTGCACAACAACAGTAAGAACACAAGGTTGTGGATACGGTTGTTTATGTACCTCTCAGAGCAATGCCCTTGGCGCTGGTAGTTGCAGAGGAAGGATAGAGTGCCAGGTACTTACTGTCTTCAGGATAGTGCTGCAACAGCCAAGATCTGTTCGCTGTCAAGTCACACAAAAACAACCTACACTATTACCACAATGTAGTTCAATTCCATTCTGAATCTGGTGATCTTCTCCTCGATTTTCGCTCTGGGATATAAGTGTTTGGAATCAGCATTCTGTAACACCCAAAAGTCATTGTACCTGTCCTCAGGTAAACAGTCGTCATAAAGTTTCATTTGCATCCTTAGTTTTCTGGAGACTTTCCTCTTTTCTGGACAAATGATACGAGCTACGTAGCCTGTGTGAACTATGACGACCACTAACCAAAAAATTTGACCATGCGGTATTTCTTTGAAACTTTCTTAGTTCTTTTCTCTTCCAGTTTCTCGTCTAATTCATGCTGAAGTGACTTCAAAATTCTCTCTTGTGTCAAACGCACAGTCTCGGGAAGCTGATCCTGTGTACCACATGATGATGATCTTTAATCACACACTTCAAACTTCAGTAGAGCATTTAAGTGTCACTGAGCATCCTATCAGACCCACTCTAGATAGCAGTCTTCTTGCATCTCTGATCCTTCGCCTCAGCGGTCTTTGCTTGGAGATCCCCCCTCCCATGATCTCTTCTTCCCTTCTCTTTGCTTTCCTAGATGCCATGACGTCCCACGCTCCACGTGGCAGGTAAAGGTCACCAGAGGGAAAGAAGAAGAAAAAAGGGGAGTGGAAAGAGGTTGGAAACTATCTAGCCACTAAGTTTTTAGTTCATTCATTCAAACAGACAGGCAGACAGGTGCCTGACAGTTCTGCATCCCTCAGTTCTTCACCCCTCTTTTCTTGTCGGCCGTTTCTGTTCTCCTCCTTGACATCTCCAGCAGCAGCTGCTGCCTCCTGAAGGTCTTGGCATAGGGGTTGAGACGCAACATGACGTTCAGGTTCTTCAGGGGGTTCTTCTTCTGAGAGAACCGCTTATCCTTTGGCCTGCACACGAGAGAGAGGTGCGCATTGAGAGGAATAATAACTTATGGACATGGCTTTCTTATCCACCTGTGCGCGTGTGTGATACACAAATACTTGCCTGACAGGCCTGACCACCTTCTGAATTTCATCAGAGTTGATGAGCCTGGACAAATCTGTCTGGATCATCTTTGGGCGAGGTAAACTACAAAACAACAATGGAACCATCACACCCCTTCTAAACACTCCCAACCACAGAGACACCAATAGGTATGCTGTGCATTAATTAGAGTGACCCTCTCCCAGACATACTTGTAATTATTCTTCATGGTGGACTTCTTATTCCAAGTGCCATAGAGAGCATCCAGTTTCTCGAATGCACCCCTAGACCAGATGCAGAACCTCCCCAAGTGGCCTCCGGGAGCCAGGAGCAGCAGGTTCATGCGGTCCACCTTGAGGAGGTCCACTCCGGGGAGGTTGCGGAAGGCACGCGAGATGCCATGGTCTTCGTTGTAGATGATCAGCGGACCCCTGCGAGTGATGTAGCGTCTGTTCCTCATCTTCCCCTTGCCGGGGCGGACCTTGTGAGACGACTTGCTCCTCTCGATGTCAGCATATGCATTCAGAGCCTTGAGGAGCTTGACGGCATCTTTGGTCTTGGTTAGTTTCTCGATGGAGTTGTCCACAACGAGAGGGACTTCCCCAATGTTATCAATACGATGCCCCCTAGCCATGACGAGTGCAGGGAGAGCAGTGGCAGCCAGAGCAGAGCACATGGCATAGCGACGCTGGTTCACGTTGATCTTGCGATGCCACCTCCTCCAGATTTTGGTAGGAGCAAACATTCTTCCACCACGACACATCTGGGATAGACAGAATGACATCACACATTTTACTCAACGGATAGGTAGACAAGGAGATTCAAAATTATGTGTTGATAGTAAAAATAAAGACATACGTTTCCAAAGGCAGCCTGGCCGGAACGATGAGTACCTCCACCCCTGACACGAGGGATACGAGACACGGCACGCCCAGTTCCCCACGACTCAGCACTCGTCTGGTGACCAGCCTTGGAAGAGACTGCATAGGGCTGCCTCTTGTTCTTCCTCATGTTAGTGTGGACAAACTGGACCACGTCAGTCCTAATTGGGGCCTTGAAAACGGCTGGGAGAGCGGTGGGCTGGTCGGTTGCCTTGCCATTGTCACCAAACACTGATACCATAGGCCGTGCAGACTAAGGAAAGGCATAAAATTATACAATATGCATCCCCTAGAAGACTTTACTCACCATTTTCTTCTAAGGGAGAGTCCAAATGACGTGGATTGAAGGAGATTAAAGCACTAAGATCCACACACACCACATGCAAGAGAAAGAAGCGGTTTCTACTGCGCATGCTTAAAGTGAACTTTGAACTTTGTTTTGTTGAGTCAGCAGATCTTTCTCTTGCAGAAAGATGGGCGTCCTCTCTGATGCTCCCCAAGGCTTCAGCAATGCTGTGGTCCTCATCAATTCACTCCCTCAGGGAATACTAGCTGAGATGGTAAGCTCTGGAACCAAGTAAGCCTATAGTGCATTTTTTTTTGCTGTGGATTTTGAATTAAAGCCCACCTCCCAGGCACAGTGATGTTTTTTTATTTCCACAGAGCCAGGATGTGATTGCTTACTTGCAATACCAAGTAGGATTCATGAATGTCGAACACTATAAGCTGGTAAGCATGCAAAGCAGCTATAATCTAGTGCAAGTGTGTATGTGGTCCTCTCGCTTTCAGATGGTCCAAGAATTAGGTCTTGATCCCAAACCAGATGTACAGATGTGCATCAATGCACTCACCTATTTATTCAGGTAAATATTCCATGTTATATCTGTCTGCAATGCCCTTTATGGCTTCCCCGAATACTGATAGAGCTGCAGCTCAGGCAGAATTGAGTGTCGATGCTCTGATAGGCGAGCTGAAGTCTTCACTGGAGTGGAATGACAGTGCCATGGCTGCTTTGAGACGTGTTTGGAAGGAGGAAGGCCCCAAGCTAATTGCTATGCCCAAGTCGACACTCTCCATAGGACAGGTGAGTCAACCAATGCCTGAACACTAGAGAGAGAGAGAGAGCTGTCCTCGAACTGATCTCCTTTGCCGCAGGTTGTGTCTGTGGAGTGGAAACTGGGGGCTGCCATGAGCTTGAGCTCCTGCAAGTCTTTCAACTGTCCCTACGTTACCCTGCAAATGAGAGTGGCTGAGTCAGAAGGTGTAGTGAAGCAGCACACAGTGGAGATGACAATACCACAGTTTCAGGTAATGGAAGTCTGCCTCTCTCCTCATGAATGGATGTGGGTTGTGACCTTTTATCCTGGCTATATGTAGCTATGCAAGTATTGTGGAGTCTGTCTCTGTGTTTGAATGTGGACGTGCATGTTACATTGTGTGTCATTCAGTGCAGTGTGCCTCATGATGTGCCTACATGTGAATGGAGGCAGGTTCCCATGTACAATGAAACATTGTCCCTCTAGAGTAGATGAACGCTATCTCTCCCAGTCTCAAGTCACATGATGTTGTGCTAGCTATGCCTGCATGTACAGTTTTGGGTTAAGCCAATTGAATTGTTTTCCCTTCTCCCCTTCAGAACTTTTCTTCCCAATTGAAAGAAATGGCAAGCACTTTAGAGACTGCGGCATAGTAAGACCATACTATTACTGATTTGTTTTATTCTATTATGCACACAGCTAGCTAGCTAATTGTATAGTTTCTGTGCTTATTGAAATCACAATAATCTTTTTAACCTTGTGCTGTACAAGCTTGATGCAGTGATCAGGACGCTTTGACTGGTCCAAGGGTCTGGATGATTAGAGGGAGCTCCACTGTAGCACTAGTATGCATGCATTCACTCTCGGTGCCACTGTTTAGTGACAGTGGCAGCTGCTCTAACGCCACAGAGTGGAGCCCATTGGGAGCAGAGTCCATGTAAGCCCCTTATGTGTCGTACCAAACAAATTTGTCTTCCAGTGCTTGTTTGGAAGGCGTGATGGGTGGCCCCCATGGTAACGGCTGTACCTGGAGGTGTACCCAATGTTGTAGTCTCAGCTTGCAGGTTTTGTACTGCAATAATTAGGCACTCCCTTCCCCTTTCCTGTGCCAAGCTAATGGACATACACTCCCCAATGGCTATAAAACACAGTGTGCTCTGTGCAGACTTATTTTTATGAGAAAGTTAGTGAAAGTGTGAGTGCAAGAAGCTGGCATTGCAACTGAAAGGTCTCAGCATGCCACAGGAGGCCTCCGTGGTGGGCTGCAACTCCGTGGGTGAAGGAGAGAACGATCCTTTCAGGGCCACTCTGCTCTGGGGGAAGATTGTGTCTCACTTGGAGAAGTCGATCAAGTGTGGACGGCACACTCAGTCTCTGCGCAGCTACGCCAATTGCTTCCAGGGCTCCAAGGCTGTGGACTGCCTGCTCGCTCACCTGCAGAAAGTCCTGCCCAAGATGGTCAAGAGGCAGCAAGTGCAGACCCTCTGTCAGAAGCTAGTCCTCACCGGGGTGATTGAAGACGTGAAGGACAGGGAGAAAGGCGTCTTTAGGGAGGGAAGACTCTACAGGCTGACAAGAAATCACTTTTGGGAATATCCTGAAGAGGTGAGCATCATTTTCCTTTCAGTTATGCAGCTACTTTTTTCATTTTTGTATGCAATATTTAAGACTGTTTATTTCTGTGTGCAGAAGAAACTCCCCAGGACAAGAAGTGCAGAAGAGATTTGTACCACTGAGAAGGAATCAGACGTTGATAACTTGAAGGGGTATGCCAGCGATTCAACAGTGGGCCACGATGAACCCAGACCACTCCATCGCAAGAAGAGGAGGTGCAAGGAGAGAGAGCCAGAATCCCACCATCTTAAGGAGTACAAAGTGTCTACAGTGGGGCTTAGACCACCTGGAATGGTCCGAATAAAGAGCACAAGCACTGGGTCCATCTACAGAGCTCCTCCTGAAAATGTGCTGTCCTCCTCCCTTGGCGAATCCAGGGAGAGCCTGCTCCCGGATGCAAAGCAGCACAGACGAAAGATATCCTCTCATCGCAAGCCGCCAAAGCTGGATACCAGACACAAACCGATGATGCTGCACCTCAGAAGAGGAAGTGTAGACAGTGGTACTCCTCCCTATCACCAAAGAAAGGGAAGCATGGACACTCTTGCTCCAAGTGCTAGGGCAGGGAGTATTTCGCCAAGTAAGCCTCCTCTTCACTCCAAGAAGTTGAAACATGCTGGAAAGGAGAGAGAAAGAACTTTCAGGAGCCGGCAGATGTCACGGAGCCTGAAGGGTGAGAGAGAGCGGACCCCCAGTGCCAGCAAGGAGGAGGGAGGAGGAGGAGGAGGAGGAGGAGATGTGGTGAAAAAGAACTTGAACAGAAGCCACTCCTTCTCGAGTGTTGATGATTACGACCATGGACCTGCAGCTTGCACCTCTACTAGCCCTGAAGGAGCTGTGTTCGAGGACGACTGCATTCCCGAGAGCCCCACGCTCTCTGGAAGCAAATGGATTGTCTATGGATTCCTATAACTCACTTCCTTTGTTGTTTTTGTGTGTTCTTATCCAAACCCTTTGTGGTGTGCACTTATTAAAAGAACTGCATAGCTGTTGGGATGGGATGGTGTGTGTGAAGGACTCTCCATTGCTGAAATTGGTCTGTTCAGTATGGGGAGGGATATTTGTGTGTTTTGTATCTTCTTGTGCAGGTACCTAGCTAGCTAAACCATTAGATAGCTATATCTACAGTGAAGAGGTGCCCATTGTTGTTCTTGTAGGAGGGTACACCATGGTGTATGGGGGGGTGCTCGCCCAAACAGTTGAAAACATCTCCACAAGTGATCCTGACATTGCAGAGGCAGTGAATGTAGGTTTTAATTAAATTACCAAAGAAAGTGATCTTTTGATATCTGAAACAGAATGGCATTATGGGGGAGGCAGCATTGACCATTAGCACTCTTTTTCTGTAGCTAGCAGTGAAGCGTGCCAAACTTGCAGGTGTGAAGTACTCCCTTTCAAATTTGGAGAAACAGGTTTGTTAGACCACTCTGTGATGCACCATGAAACGATTCCTGTTCAAGTAGAGGCTGTACTTCACATCAGATGGGATAGCACCATATCTTCATGAACACTTCTACCCTAATCTCAGCGCTGGTGGGCAGCTGTACTTGCAGAGGAACCAGCTGGTTGTGGGACTCATGTATACATTCACCATTAACTCCAATAACAGTGGGGGAGAACAGGAGTTTCATTTTGTAGTATCACGGGACAGGAATAAGGAGTTCCACATCTTCAAGCAGACATCTGTGCAGCCCCAGAGTGGTCACAAAGGGGACCACTCAGAGCTCAGCGGAGATAGAGACACATGTATCAATAGGGTGGCATTCATTCCACTGGTGGCTCTACTGCCCCGTCAGCTTCACAGACCCCTCAGTTCCAGTGCACAGGCAATAAAAGTGGCAAGTTACAACATTTGGAATTTGAACAGTTTGCGTGATAGGGGGGAGAAATACCAAGACAGACTCAAAAGATTGGGAAAGGTAAACACATTTTCTCAAAATGAGATAGTAGTAGCTAGTCACCACTGCCTCTTCCTTTTTTCAATAGTTGATAGATTCTCTGCAAGTGGATGTGTTTGGATTCCAGGAGGTTCGCTTAGAAGTGGCTGAAAACCCAGCAAAGCAGAAACTGAAAAACCAGAAGCGCCAAAAGAAACGTAAAAAGAAGTCCACGCAATTCCAGGTGTCCCAGCTGGCCAGGCATCTCCCTGACCACCAGTTTGTCTACCAGCCAGCCATGCTCTATGCAGAGAGGCTGCTGGAGAGAGAGGAGGAAGGACTGGCTGTCTTTTCTCGCTATCCAATAGTTTCAACAGACTACAGGCTCCTCTATAAGTATGGTGAATGGATGATACAGACTGAGCACCTTCAATCTATGTGTACATTACAAAGGAATGATTCAGACGTGGAGGACAACCATCAACGCATTTGCCTGCATGCAGAGCTGCTTATTCCACAGCTAGGACCAGTAATGCCATATCTTATGACGTAGTGTAGAAGGCTGCTAATGCTCTTATCTCTCTAGGTTCATGTGTTTGTGTTACACCTGTCACTGAGTTCCAAAGTGCAAGAAAGGTGATTGAGACTAAGAGCAGGTAGCTACTGTACAGATAGATGTAAGTTATATTGTAGAGTTGGCCTTCTAGGTCTGTTGTTGAAATCTGGCGGTACATGCAGCAGTTTTCTGGGGTCAAGCTCTTGATGGGAGATTTGAATGCTGAACCACATTCAAATGTCATCAGGTATGCTTTCTGCTATAAGAGGGCAGTGGGTATATCTACAGCCCACTTGGAGATTACAAAGCTGTGCAAAAACCTCAAACCTTCCTCCCTTGTTTACCAATTAGCAAACCAGTAGATTACTGTTCAAAACCAGTAGTTTACTGTTCACAGTTAACAAACCAGTAGTTTACTGTTCACACTGTTTACAATGTGAACAGTAAACTACTGATTTGCTAATTGGCCCATAAAAATATAAACAAAGGCCACTACCTCCAAGGTTTGTGGCATTATGTTCACACCTGGTACAAAAACAGGTTTTTGCAGGGTGAGGTTTCTTTAGAGGGTGTGTGGACCAGTGATCTTCATGATACATGGACAGCTTCTTTTTCGAATGAGGCTCTGCCTGGCCTTACCTTCAGCGCTTTAGAAGAGAAACCAGTCAAAAGGGTTGGTACATGCCAGCTAGCTAGCTAGCTAATGGTGGTTGGCTATATATCTATTTCCTCCAGATTGATTACATCTTTGCAAGCTCTTCCCACCAAGTACAAGTTTCTTCAGCAGAAGTCATTATAGACAATGATATCTGGTGAGAATCGACAAAAACTCTGTAGCCGATGTAATTTTTTAAAATGTCCTTTTTAGTTTTCTCCCATGCTCCGACCACCACTTAGTAATGTCCGTTCTTAACCCGTCAGTTTGCCAGGATCAGCAATTTTTTTCTCTCTCCTCTAAACAGTATTGCCTATAATGATGTACTAGCTAGTCTTGTACAGCCTGGTTGTGCACTTCCATGAGTCCCTTGAAGTATTTGACGGTTTTTACTCTGAGTTCCAAGGTGGCGTCATCGTCGCACACAAACAAGGTGTTCTTGTGCATTTGGAATGCCGAGACTGTCCACATGTGACTCACGCCCTCCTCAATGGCTTTGTAGAGGGCAAATGCCTTGTGCACTCCTGTTATCATGATCATCACCTGAAATAAAATGGCCTTACTTGTCAGAGACTCAATGCTTAACACTTAATGGTCTGACACACAAGTTGACAAGGAAAATTTGTACCAGACCATTTCGATTGTCTCACCTCCCTGGCATCCATGACTGTTCCCACGCCAACAGTGAGTGCAGTGGTGGGGACCTTGGACTTATCGTCCCCAAAGAAGCGTGCATTGGCTTTGATGGTGTCCACTGCAAGGGACTTGATTCTTGTCCTGGACACTAGAGAGGAGCCGGGCTCGTTGAACGCTATGTGCCCATCTGGTCCTATGCCTGTGGGTGGTATGGCCAGCATCAACATACTTTCCACTAATCTGTTCCCACATTATTTTAAGGCAGGGGCCTTTGGTCAGGTAAAGGGTCATTTGTATGAGACGACTTACCACCAACGAACAAATCAATACCGCCAGCTTTTGTTATCTTCTCTTCAAAGTCACTGCACTCCTTCACTAAGTCCTTCGCATTGCCGTCCAGGATGTTTACATTGGCTAACATGCAAAGGGGTATTTTGTTAATTTTGCTCAGTCAGCAAAAAAAAACTAACTCATATCATGTGTTGTGTATCTCGCTCTGTCTACCTGGGTCAATATCGATGTGCTTGAAGAGGTTCTCGTACATGAAGTAATGGTAGCACTCAGGATGGCTGTGAGGCAGACCCACATATTCGTCCATGTTGAAGGTCTTCACGTACTTGAAGGAGAGCTGACCTGACTCGTAAAATTCAACCAGCTTCTTATACATGCCCAATGGAGTGCTGCCTGCAGAATAAACCAGATGAAGCAAAAGAGAAACTCTAAACTGGATCTCACCAGTTGGAAGCCCCAAGACAAAATATTTGTCAGGCCCAGGATTGAACTTTTTAATGGCGTTTCTGACATACTTTGCAGCCCATTCACTTGTCCTGTCATAATCTTTCAAAATTATTAACCTCATGATTTTATAGCAAGCAAAGAAAAGCCTCACACCAATCCACACAATTTCTTCTTCACTTGCCACACCCACCAGCTTGGAAAGAGGTCCGTATTTTGGTGCTACGGATACCCTAGTAATTTTTATCAAAAAATGGCGGCTAAGTAGCACAGCAGCTGTCTGTAGGATGCCGCGTACAGTCTCTTCGAGCACTTTCCAGGAGCTCACTGGAGACCTCAACACAGACGAGTTAGTCAAGAGGCTTAAGGTAACAGTACTAGCTACCTAGCAGCTTCCTGTTCAGAGGATTGTGAATTAAGAGGAGGGTGGGTTCTAAATAAAGCGCACCATATGTTCAAATTTTGTCAGAATTGCTGCAAGAGTCTGGGAGAGTGTGATAGCTTGGATGATGTGAATTCATCTGAGCTGCACAGCCTGTCCGAGGCACTGGTACAGCCCTTTCTCCAATCTCACCGCAGTCGAGAGGTCAGAGCACTCGTTGCCTGCTGCATTGCTGACATTTTTCGTGTGTGCTATCCTGATCCTCCCTACGATGAAAGCCAGAGAAGGGTGAGTATAATATTGTACGCAAAACTTTTGGTGATGTAATGACCCAAGTGTTCGTTTTTTCTATTGAAGTTAATTTTTGGGATTTTGATAAGCCAGCTGCAAAATCTTGAAAAACCATCGTCTCCTGCTTTCAAGTATAGCTTTCAACTTCTTGAGGTATATGTAGCTTTGTTTATGTTTGATGAATTCAACATGGGTGGCCCTCTTTCCTCAGACTCTAGCAAGCATTCGCCTCTTTAACTTGTGTCTGGAGCTGGAGGCTCAGGATGTCCTGACTGATGTCTTCAAGATGCTGTTTTCAGTGATCAAGTGAGTCGGGAATGGAGTCCCCATGAATCCCAGATTGCATTGGTATTTATTGCTTTCCAGCAAGGACCAGTCCACCAAAGTGAAGAATTACATCGTGGAGATATTGTCAGTGCTGGTCCAAGATGGAGATTCATTACCTCAGGAAGTGATGGATATCATTCTCTCAAATATCTTGGAACCTGGAAAGGTGAAATTACTATGTTAGTGTTGAGCAAAATATACAATTTTTTTTGTGCACGTGCTGTTTCTCAGTCGGAGAATAGGGCAGCATACGAGTTCACTGTTGATTTTATTCGGAGGACGAGTTCTCATATTGAGCCATACATCCACCTTGTAAGTAGCTCAGGGAGTTCTGTGATCCTCCCCTTCCTTTAACTGATCCCGTGCACTCCTTGCTGCAGTTCTTTAACAATGCCCTGATGGTGGGGGGGAGTGCAGAGAGTGAGGTGGCCGACCGTCTCTACGACCTCATCCTTGAACTCCATGCCATCGATTCCTCTGTCCTCCTGGCAGTCATGCCTCAGCTGGAGTTCAAACTCAAGGTTGGGCTGGAGAATTGGAGGTTGTAACTTCCTGGCATCTGTATGTACAAACTTGATGTGTAGAGTACTGAAACTGAGGAGCGTTTCGAGGTCACTCAGCTCCTGGCCAAGATGTTTTCACCTAAGATGTCGAAGCTGGCGACGGAGAACCGACCCCTCTGGAACTGCTTCTTGGGAAGGTGGGTGGCCCGGGTGTGGGGTGGGGTGAGCCACAGGTGCTGTTGTCATGGTGACTGCTACTTTGTTGCATCAGGTTTGTGGATGTTGCTGCTCATATTCGTGTGGAGTGTGTTCGGTTCTCCAAGCACTTCCTCCTCTACCATCCTCACCTTGTGGAAGATGTCACATGTGCGTTCCAGTAGTAGTAGTAGTAGTAGTCATCCCCTCACTCTGTTTTAGTGAAACTCCATGATCGGTTCTACGACAAGGAGGAGAGGGTGCGGATGGAGGTGGTCAAATCTGTGTGCGAGGTTGCTGCTGAGAACTTTGAAGTGGTTCCCAAGATTGTGAGTTTATTTATCGATTTATGAGATGATTGCATTATAAAACTCTTCCAGCTCTGTGATGACCTTGAAGGAAGAATGAGAGACAAAGTGGTGAGATGCATGTGTCACATTATAAAGTGGACTTTGCTCATGTCCCCTTCTCTTTTCCCACCTCACCTCCCTCCAGTGGTCGATTCGGAAGGAGTGTATCAGCAACATGGCTCGCATCTACCGTCAGCTCATGTCTAGTTCGTTCTCCTCAGGAGGAGCCCTGAATTCAGCGTGAGTCAGCCAGTTTTTGGTGTTTTCGTGAGTGAGTCTATAGTAAAGCTGTTGTGACTGGTATTTGTAGCTCTGTGAAGAGGCTGCACTGGATCCCCACCAAGATCCTGCACTCATATTATCGCGACAGTGCAGAGGACAAACTGTGTGTGGAGCGATGTCTCCTCAGCTGCATCATTCCCGTCAACCTGCCAGACGCGGAGCGCATGGAGAGAATGGTTCATGTGTACAACTCCCTCAGTGACGACCATGCAGTCAAGTAAGCTAGACAATACAAGGAGTGTATGTATGCTGTGTATTGTGATGGGTATTTTCTCTGCTGTAGAGCTTTTGACGCTCTTCTGGTGTCCAGGCACAGGTGAGTTAAGAGAGTTTGAATTGAACTTGTGTAGCAGAGCACCGTGTTACATATCTGTATGGACTAAGGGTTCGGGTGTGTTTGCGGGAGCTGGTTGAGCTGCACCAGGACAGCACTCTGGAGGGTGACGAGAAGAAGCAGGCCATTCTAACTCAAACTATCCAGCTGTCAAGTATGTCTGTTAGTAGCCACTTGCTTTCTGTAGACGAAACCACGCCCATTGCATTTCAGGATACTTGCCGGATTCTTTGAAAGTTCGGGCGTATATCAAGTTCCTGGTGGAGTCTTTGGGGGAGGATGAGAAATTGAAGGAAAACCTCCTCAAGTCCATAGACACCTCATGCTCCTGTGCAGAAGTACTGAAGGCAAAGGTGAGAGAAAGGGTGGCAGGGATACTCTCCACCAATCAATGTGTATGGTCCGCCCCCCACATGCATGCATACATACGCACACACATACATGCACGGATGTGCAGGTTGACGTAGTGAGCAAAGTGGGTTCTAAACCAATGGTGCTGGACACTGTGAGGAACATGCTGGATAGGGGCTGCCCCATGCTGATTGATGCCAAATGTGTGGAACTCTTGGTCGTGAAGGTATGTTATTCTCCCACAGTCCCAGTAGGTCTCTCTCTCTAGCCTGAGTGTGGGTTTATTTCAGGTGTGCAATGAGCTGTATGAGCCAGCACTGGGCCTGTCTGAGGAGGAGGAGGAGGAGGGGTTTTGCAGGGCCAAGAAGGCTGTTCAGCTCATCAGGGTCCTTGCTGGCATCATGCCGGCCAACTTCAGCTCTCGTGAGGTGTTTGAAAGGCTGACCTCCCTGCTGAAACATGAAGACAGGGAGATTGGTGAGTGGGGAGATTTGTGGAGCAATGATTGTGTTGATGTTGTTGTTGTTGTTTATAGTGAAGTTGGTGCTGCAGATCCTGACTCAAACTGGCCAATACATTGACCAGAGTGTATCGAGGTAAATGAGTCTGAGCGTGTAAAGGGAGTACTGTCCTATTGAAGTGATTGCCTTTTGCAGTTGTCTTCAGTCCATACTCATGCAGTTGGCCCTATCTGGTGAACTAAAGCTGGCCAAAGACACTGTCCGGTGCATGGACAAGGCATTCAAAGACCCCAAACCCATCATGGGGAGACTCTTTGCTGTAAGCATGATCATGTACTTGCTGGTGGCGTGTTTGATGAAACTGCTTCTGTCTGCAGTCACTGCTGAATCACCTGGACTATGATGATTCGGACCTTCCCACGGTCCTGATCTCACTGACACAGGTGGCTCAGCTGCAGCCCCAGGTGTTCACACCCAAGCACAAACTCATCATAAAGGAGTTTGTAGTCAAGAAACTGATTACGGAAGACAAGGTATGCTTGTTGTTGTTGTTGTTGTTGTTGCTGCTGTTGTTGTTGTTGTTGTTGTTGTTGTTGTTGTTGTTGTTGTTGTTGTTTGAGCAAGCTAACCTGTTTCTCCCCAGGCTGAGAATGAGTTTATTGGAGGTGCAAGGGAGTGGGTGCCCGATGATGAAGTGTCCTTTGAAGCCAAGATGAAGGTTGGCCACTCCTAGCTCTCTGTGTGTGTCCTCATGCCAGTGGCTGATGCATGCACCTGCAGGTCCTGTCCATCAAGCTGCTGGTGAACTGGCTGCTCGGACTGTCTTGCATTGGCACTGCAGCAGAGATGGAAAAGAGTGCCAGCTCAGTGGTCAGACTGCTGGGCACCATTCTTGAGCACAATGGAGACCTCAACGCCCAGGACAACATCTCGTATGTGACGCTAGCCCCTCGCTACTGGCATGTAGTGTGTGAATGTCTGCTCCTTCGTCCACTTTCAGGGCACATGATCGCTCCAGGCTGAGACTAGCCTCGGCCTGTGCATTTCTGAAACTTGCAAAGTCCTCTGCGTATAGAGACACCATCCCTCTTCCTGTTTTCCAGAAGCTTGCTCTCACAGTGCAAGTAAGTGTGACCCATAGCCCTACAGAGGTCTGGATGACTCTTGCTCCTGTTAGGACTCCTGCGAGGAGGTGCGGGAGAGGTTTATGGAGAAGCTGAACAAGGGCCTGCTGAGTCTCAAGCTTCCCTTGGAGTACATGGCCATGATGGTGCATGCTGGCTCGGAACCGAGCAAAGCTAGCCACAGCAAGGTCAGGAAAAAGGGTGGGACCTGGGGGATTGATTGGGATGGAAAAAAGACCTACTCCAATCTCATTTTTTACTTTTTTGATGCAGTTCCACAAGATGATTTCTGGTATTGTCACAAAGAGACGGCAATATTTGAGCCAGAGTGCCAAAGCTAAAGGTACACCAGTGATAGGTTGAGATCCACTTCACCACTGGCATGGAAACATGTTTCTCTCCAGAACAACCGCATCTGGTGCTCCCTGAGTACTCTGTCTCCAGTGCTGTCCACCTGGTGGCTCACCACCCTGACTTCTCCAGAACAGACTCTCACAAACTAGACAAATTTAAAGAGTGAGTCTCCTAGATTTCTCCCCTGGACGACTTCACCTGTCCCTTATCGTTAGGTGCTTGTGGTTCTTCCTGGAGCCCATAGTGATCCGAGGGGAGAACTACGGCTTCTTGAAGAAGCTCCTGGAGAGCATCAAGCTTACAGTGGACGCCCAAAGCCCCACCAACTCAGAGGCAAACAAGAACCTCTTTGCTTCCTGTGACCTAGCCATGGGTGTGATGGCCAGTAAGGTTGGTACAATGAACCCTGGCACGGGCTGTCGGTTGGGGGGGGTTGTGTTATTATAGCGTATCACATGTATAGCTAACTCACATCAAACTGGATGACTTCTCTGGAGAAGTGACGCTACCCAGCAAGCTCTTTCTAGTCAAGGAAAAGGTGTCTTTTTCTTTCTTTCGAAAGACTTCCAGTCACTGTGTCTTGATGTATCTTAGAGTGCTCAGTCAAACTCCATCAGGTACTTGCCTCCAGAGTACAACTGCACTCCAACAAAACGGATGAAAGCTGACCCGGTTGTGAGCCCTGCCACAGAAGCTGAAGCAGAGACCAAATCAACCAACAAGTAAGGGATTTTAGAGAGGGGTCGAGAATCAATAGAGACTGTTTTTAGTGTATTTGTGCTCTGATTTCAGGGCCAAGTCTCCGAAGGAGGCTATAAAGAAGGCAACAGCCATTAAGAGGAGCAGCAAGCCCAGTGCTAAGCCCAAGACAGCAGCAAAGGGCAGGGCTGTCGCTCCCAAAAAGACCCCACCAGCAGCAAAGGTGACCAGGGCAACCAGGGCCAGGAAAAGGGTAGAGAAACAAGAGGATGTGCAGAAAGACGACAGTGGTGTGTCTGATGTAGAGGTGAGAGGATTAGTCCTGCATAAGCACTGGAAGAACCCTTGTTTCTCTCTCTCTCTCTCTGCAGGGTGAAGAGCAGACAGAGGCACAGGAGGAGGAAGTGCCAGAGAAGAAGCGACCAAAGGTGCTTAGTCATTATTGCAAAGTGTGCCAGGGTTGTATAGCATTACCCTAATCCCTTCTCCCATTTAGCTGGAAGAAGTTGACCCACCACCAGTGGAGACCAGCAAAGTAAGCACTGCAGATGATGGATTGCGTTGTCGACGAGTTACTGCCTTCTTTTTCCCTGAGCAGATCAAACGAAAAGCAAGGCGGAGGCGCTAAGCTACATCTCATCCTTCCATGATACCATCATCACCACTGTTTATTCATTTCTCCCTTTACATGTACACACATACTGCATTATATAGATTATACTCCTCCTCGTAACTCCTGCACTAGTCAAAACGCCTCCTCACTGTAGCTGTATAGGTGTATGCAACCAACTCTTTTTAACCTCATTTGATATAAGTCTGACCCTGTTTTGAGTTTGTTCTCTGGTCGACCATTTACCATAGAAATGGCTCAAGGAGGAGGTCAAGAAAGCCCCCCCCCTCCACACAGATCACTGGTCTTCAACTACTTGCTGTTTGCAAGCTTGGGTATATTCTGTAGCATCCTCTTCAACTCCTACTATGGTGTCTACGAAGATCTTGATGAGAAACTCCGCTTCTTCAAACAGACCACTGCAGACTTTTCTTTGGAGGAGGTGAGGTCCATTTTGCAAGGGACCGACTGTGAGGCTGTAATAGAAGAGGCCAAAGTCCCTGACGGCTTGAAGGAGTATATGGGAACGAAACTTCGATACCAATTTGAGTCTGTGATCAATGATGAAACTACCATTGGGAACTGCAGTGCCCTAAAGGTATAGTATAGGAAGCAGAGAGAGGGGTATACCCCCAGATTGTGGTGGCACACTGAGTTGTAGTGAAAGAGCCCACTATCTCACTTGCTCAGTTTGTAACTTGGCTACAAACTGTCGTTGCCAGGCAACGACATGGGGGTGGTACCTGGCAGTGACAGTTTAGTAAACCAG
>JAAGOD010059736.1_pt1 | contig 17669 bp, 12 predicted proteins | sample 8389681 | NCBI WGS metagenome assembly JAAGOD01 (sample SAMN13964374, study PRJNA552185) | sponge metagenome | biome: deep-sea hydrothermal vent fields; feature: spots directly above weak diffusing fluid; material: seawater and sediment | host: Tedaniidae sp. KZ-2020 ... | reverse complement strand
GTTAGCTACTAGCAAGCTTAGTAGCTACTATCTGCTCAGTTCCCTCTCAAAATGATCTTCCAAGCACGAGATCACTCGTCACAGAACCCACCAACCCTTATATTCATCGTTGTGCACTGTCGTGCTCTGCCTACCCTCTTTTTACGTTGCCCCTTGCCAGAATCCTTAACTAATATTCTCCATGCTATTATTATACTAAGTATGCATGTTGTTGTATATTATAGCTGTTCAAATTGTTAGCTATCTATGGCCATGCACTAGAAATAAGGTAGCTAATACTTACACTGTAACGTGTGACACCAAAAGTTGTAAAGCCAGTAACCAATGCTACAATGATCACACCATCTCTCTTCATGAGCCCGACAAAAGCTGATGCATCTCGAGACAGCTTGGCTCCACCTTGCTGAACCACAGGGGGGCTGGTGGAAATGGCAGCTTGACGAAGAGCAGGTACCCAGCTGGTGAGGAATAATGGAGCCCTCAGTGCCATTCTTAATGCATCTCCTAGTTCTTGTAGTGCTGCAACTGACTTTGCTGCTAAAGGCATCTAATAGTACAAGCCAACTCCTTAAATACAGCTGTTTTATCAAGCTAGCATAATTATATTCATCCTGTAAAGTATTGATGTTTATATTGAGTGACCTCTACACTGACCTTGTACTCTGGGATTTGTCTGGAAGCATTATTCCTTGTGCCTAATGGCTTCACTAGTGACACAATACCATTTACACTAACAAACTGCCAAAGGGCACTCTCAATAAACAACACCTTAGCAAATTAATTTTAAGGTCTCCTGCTAAATGGAGCTCTCTCATCATTTTGTCTTGATTAGGAGTACAGATACTATTACAGCAAGAATCCTGACCCAAGCATTGTGATGCCACAGACACCCAAACACCACACACATGCAGAGTCAACCAATGACCCCTATTATGCAGGGGCTCCTCTTCTGCGATGCAGAGGGATGACCCCTTTGGGTGCTATCACTGGTTCCATCTTTTCATTCACGGTGCTATACTTTGGTGGCTTGTCCCTCAGGTAGTAGAGTTTGGCTCTGCGTCGCCTCTCCAGCTTCAGGACCTTGATCTCCTTGATTGCTGGTGAGTACAGTTCGTACATGATTTCCACACCCGTCCCATTAATAATGTTTCTGAGGATGAACGTGGAACCCAGCTGGTTGATCTTCCTCCTAGACATGCAAATGCCTGCAAACTTTGTCTCTCCTGAGGGGGAGTACGGGTCAGCTTTGGTGATTGAGACGTAGCTTCCGGGCGTGAAGAAAGGAATTTTGGCGTTGATTCGTCGCTTCCGAACATCGGATCTGTTCAGGAAGTCTAAGAGGTTTGTGCTGGCCTCTTTGGGCGTGGAGCAAATGTTTCCTTCCACTGATACGTAGGGTGATGTTGGATCAAGGGATTTGGAATCAGCAAGCTGTGAGAAACGTGACGGCTCCTTAGGGGGTGTGGTTTCAGTAGAACAGCTAGCTGACCCTATTTTAAAGAGAATGCACTATGCACACTTGTGTATTCTATCAGCCTTCCTTACCCCAAGACTTCACTCTAATCAGACACCTGGAAAACCTTGTAGTCCTCAGAAACAGTCCGTTCAAAGCCATACCCCTCTTCTCTCCGTGTTAGTGGGCGTGTCTTCTTACTGCAGGGGGTGGGGCTACTCTCTATGGGGTGGTGTCAGCTCCGCCTCTCTTGGCGGGAAAGTTAAAAAAAAGTGCTTGGAAGATGAAGCCTCCTGCCCAAACTTTCAGCAGTGCATCCTCAAGAAGACGAGGAAACTCCAGAAGGGGAAGAAGAAACACCTTGGCAAGAAGCAATTCCAGAAAAAGAATTTTTAAGGCGGAAAATGTAAAGCTAAGCAAGACTAGGTAGCTACTGATTATTTAGCTATCTCATTAAACCATTTTTGCCCTAAATAGGTATCACCTAGCCTTGCCCTTCATCAACAAGGATCTTCTAGACAGTCTGTTGCTATCTGTTCACCAATTATGGCAGTGGCAGCAAAACACACCCCCAAACAGCACCCCTCAGCCTCTCTAGAAGAATTCCTGCTACGGACTGGCCCTGAATCATCCAGCCAGTTCTTCAACTCTCAGTGCGACATTGTTAGCTCCACCCCCATTGCCAGTCGACAAGCTTGGAGCTCTACGGAGACTCCCCAGGTGTCCTTTTTGACCACACCCTCCAAAGACAACCTACTGCTTTCAAACTGGGGGCTTCCTGAGAAGGTACTTGCTCAGTATTCTCAGAGGGGCATCAAGACAATGTTTGAATGGCAGGCAGAGTGTCTTATGCTGCCTAATGTTCTGACGGGAGGAAATTTGGTCTATTCTGCACCCACCAGTGCCGGCAAGACACTGGTAGCTGAGCTTCTAGCTCTGAAATGTGTCTTGGAAACCAAGAAGAAGGTGATAATCATCCTCCCCTTTGTCAGCATCGCTCATGAAAAGTCGAACTACCTTCAGGCTGTCTTTGAGCCTCAAGGTGTGAGAGTGGGAGGGTTTATGGGCAACCGTTCTCCACCGGGTGGATTTGCCGCCGTCGATATTGCCATCTGCACCATAGAAAAGGCCAACAGCCTTGTCAACCGTCTCCTGGAGGAAAGAGCCACTCACAATCTTGGAGTGGTGGTGGTAGATGAGCTTCACATGATTGGTGACGAGCATAGGGGTTACCTCTTGGAACTCTTGCTCACCAAACTCATGTACACTGGCAGAGCGGGGAAGAACTCTTCCCAGCTCATTCAGATCATTGGTATGAGTGCTACACTCCCTAATATTGGCACTCTGGCAAGGTGGCTAGGAGCTGCGCTGTACGAGACAGATTTCAGGCCCACACCACTGCAGGAAATGGTCAAGATTGGTCCCACGCTTTATGACACAAACTTCAAGAAGTTGAGAGAGTACGATCCATCTGATTCTATTCCTGGTGACGAGGACGATATTTTGATGATTTGCCGGGAAAGAATTCTCGAGGGACACTCTGTTCTGATATTCTGCCCTACGAAGGCTTGGTGTGAGAACCTGGCATCGACTTTAGCTGAAGCACAGGCTGGATTTGTTAGCTATGGCACTGGCGGAGAAAGCAGCTCCGGTGTCTTGGACCACCGTGGCTTGGTGGGAGTGTGTGAACAGCTGAGGAGGACTCAGGTCGGACTGGACCATGTCCTGGCGAAGACTCTCCCAGGAGGAGTGGCTTTTCACCATGCCGGCCTCACCTTTGAGGAGCGGGAAATCATCGAGGGAGCTTTTCGCAAGACCCTCGTCAAGGTCCTTGTTGCTACGTCGACGCTTTCGTCTGGAGTCAACCTTCCTGCTCGCCTGGTTATTGTGCGGACACCTTTCTTTCAGAGGTCTCTGGTTGATGTGCTGGTGTACAAACAGATGGTGGGGAGGGCTGGGCGGAAAGGGGTGGACGAATTGGGAGAGAGCATTCTGATGTGCAAGCCTTCTGAGAGAGGCAAAGTGATGGGACTCTTCAAGTCTGTGCCTAAACTGGTGCGTAGCTGCTTGTGTTTGCGGGCAGATTCAAAGCCGATGAAGAAAACCAGCATGTCGGGGCTTGTGATCATGAAGAGGGCTCTTTTGGAAATCATAGCCAGCACTGTAGCGACAACAAGGGAGGAGATTCAACTGTATGCCTCCTGCACACTGTACTCTGCTGAAATAGAAGTTGCCGATGGAAAGGCTTCAGCAGACACAACTGCAACTCTCGATGCCCACCTGGACTCAACTCTGAAGTTCCTACTCCAAAACGACTTCATTTTATCCAAATCCAAGCCAGACGCCCAACAATCGTCAAATTTCATTCCCACTGACGAGCTCTACCCGACTCAGCTGGGTGTGGCCACCATAGCCTCTTCCCTCTCACCTGATGAGGCATTAGTAGTGTTCCAAGAATTGAGGAAAGCCAGGAAGAATTTTGTGCTCGAAAACGAACTTCACATCATCTACTTGGTAAATGAAATAAGTATGCCTTTATCATACTAATTATAATACCTTTTTCCTTCGTTTCAGGTGACTCCAGTTTACATTCAAGAGCAGTGGCCCAACATTGACTGGTACAAGTATCTCTGCCTGTGGGAGAGACTTCCTCCTGACATGAAGCATGTGTCGGACACCCTTGGAGTACGGGAGTCTTTCCTTGCCCAGGCCGTCCAAGGAAGAATCGCAGAGAGGACCCAAGCTCAGCAAGAGAGCCATCGCGTCCACAGACGGTTCTTCACGGCCCTGGCTCTGCATGATTTGGTGCACGAGGTCCCCATCCGACGTGTCGCCCAGCAGTATGGAGCCACTAAAGGTCTCCTGCAGACTTTGCAGAGTGCTGCCGGTACATTTGCCGGGATGGTTACTGCCTTCTGCAACAGACTGGGCTGGACCAACCTCGAGCTCCTCGTGTCTCAGTTTCAGAGTCGGCTGATGTTCGGTGTGGAGAGGGAGCTGTGCGAGCTGGTCAGGATCTCTCTCCTCAACGGCTTCAGGGCACGTGTGCTGTACAATGCCGGCTACCACACCTTAGCCGCACTTGCCACAGCTAACCCGACCCTCATTGAGACCTGTCTCCGCAATGCTGTGCCTTTCAAGAGCTACAAGCTTGCGTCTGGGGATGTGCAGGTAAGCAGTGGGGAGGTCAGCAGTACCTGGTGTGCGAAACTCAGAAAGGGCATGACAGAATCAGAAGCTGCCATTGCCATTGTGGGTGAGGCCAGGAAGATTCTTTCCGGTGATTTGAACATTCCCCTCTCAGCATGGGAGAAGCAGTCTCGATTCTCTCTGTCACCTTCTAATATGAGAATTGTTCAGCCAAAGCCTGTAGATGGTGTGAGCGATACTTCAGCCTCCTTGGGGGTTCGGAGAAAGAGCCCAGCTGTCTTTGGGAGTCGAGTGAGAGATGAATTAGGATACAAGAAGTCCTGCATGGAGGTAGGTTTGAAAACGTCCCATCCAACCTCATCCAGCCTGCACCATCAAGATCCACCCGGAGTCTCTTCCACAAGCACAGCTCCCACCACCTGTAGCACCCACAGCAATGGAAGAAACTCTGACTTCATACCTGCATCGGCTCTTTTGAAAGCATCCACTGGAAGTGCCCAACTGGTTGACAACAGTCCAGAGTTACTCCATCTTGTACCAAAGGACTCCCTTCCTCTCTCGATATCAGAGGGTCCTCAGGCTAAGGATATGAACAAACCTGCTTTCAACCTATCTCCCATCAGCTTGCATGGTCCAAAGAGGGACGTAGGTATTACTGGTTTGGAGAACTTGGCTGAAGCAAGGGAGTTGTCTTTTAGTGAGTCTTTCGGCAAGGCTGATCAGGGGGGCGATTTGAATCTACCTTGTACCATTCCTGACAGCTTCCTTGGTTCCACTAATGCTTCCATGAACTTCAGCTTTCAAACTCTGGCCATGATAGATGCTGTTTGTGATGCTGCTAAAGTCACTGCTAAGCCGCCATCAGATGAGGGAGAAAGTGGTCACAGAGGAGAAATGAAATCACCTCCCTCGGGTTTGAAAGGATCTCGCACTCCTTCAAAGGGTTTAAATGTCAGTAAGTCCATCCTTGGGACCCCACAGTTCCATCCCAGTGGCTTGAAGGAGCTCTCATCCCTCTGCTCCAGTCAGCTCTCCCAGAGTGGGGTCACCCTCATCAACGTCACCTCCAATCGAGTCCTCTTTGACACCTTTCTCTCCGAGTGCCTGGATCAGAGAGTTGTGGCCTTTTCAGTGGCCTGCACTGGTGTGGAGCAGAGTGATGGCATTGGTAGTGTGGTTGTCAAAGCTAAACGTGCCTCCGGAGTGCTGGTTGGACCACGCCAAGATGAGCAAGTGGTTGGTGTTGCTTTCTGCTGGGGAGGGATGGACATCTACTATGTCTCCTTGTCCCAAGATGCTCTGTGCAGTGGTGAAGCCAATGTCAACGGCTCGTCAGAGTCAATTTCCCTGGAGGATCGCATTTCAGCTCTTGGAAAGCTCTTTGAAGGTGGAAACACTTGGGCTGCATACGACATGAAAAAACATGCTCGCTACCTGGCCTCGTCCTGCGGTGCCATGCCTGCAAGCAGCAGGACGATGGATCCTCTGGTTGCTAGCTGGATGCTCGACCCTGATGCCAAGGAGAAGACCATTCACAAGATGGTCTTGCAGTACCTCCCTGACCAGCCATTGCTGTCCGAGTGCGAAGACTACGAAGAGATGCCACTATCTAGCCTAGCCACAAACAACAGCGACCCTGAAATGCAAGCATCGGCAGAGTCTATTCTGGCCTACATGCTAACCTCGAAGCTTGAGGTTCTCCTTGAGGCTGAGGGTTTGTACGATTCTTTTCTCAAGTTGGAGATGCCCTCGCTTGTGGTCCTGGCTAAGATGGAACTGAACGGGATAGGCTTCTCACCAGAGGAGTGTGCCAACCAGCGAGACATTCTCCAGAAGCGAGTTTCGGAGCTGGAAAACGAAGCTTACAGCTTAGCAAGCCACACCTTCTCACTCTCCTCGCCTGAAGACGTGGCCTCAGTGCTCTTTCTGGAGCTGAAGCTCCCCTCTGGAGTTGACCCGGCAAAGCAGTGGACTTTAGGCACCGCCACTCGAAGGGTGACCAGGAAGAGAGTCCAGCACCTCAGCACTGCTAAGGATGTGCTGGAGAAGATTAGGAGACTTCACCCCATGCCTGGGGTGGTGTTGGAGTGGAGACGCATATCATCCGCCATGAGCAAGACAGTCTACCCTCTGTTCAAGGAAGCTGTGGCCCATGAGCATTTGGAGTGCTTTCGCATCCATGCCAATGTGCAGGTCCACACTGCCACTGGGAGGGTGACCATGTCAGACCCAAGCCTCCAGATGGTCCCGAAGGAGTTTGATATCGGCTCCAAAGCGAGTTCGTCTGCTGCCAATCCATCTCTTCTCTCCGACAGTCAGTGCCTCGGTGCTGGCGACTCAGAAACAATGGACACCATTCCCGCACCACCGTCATCGGTCTGCATGCGGAATGTGTTCCAGCCTTTTCCTGGGGGCGTGTTCTTAACTGCGGACTACTCACAGCTGGAGCTAAGGATACTTGCCCACATGTCCGGTGACGCCAAGCTGAAGCGTTTCCTCAACGGAAAGGGGGACATCTTCAAGATGATAGCGGGGGAATGGCTGGGGGTGTCAGCCTCCAACATCACCAGCAAACAGAGGCAGGATGCCAAGCAGGTCTGCTACGGGATGGTGTACGGCATCGGCTCCAAAGCCCTCGGAGAGCAGTTAGGTATCACAGACAACGAGGCCTCACAGTTTATGGAGACATTCAAGTCAAAGTACCCCACCATGAAGAAGTTTATCTCAAAGACAGTGCAGGGCTGTCGAGACAGTGGCTACGTCACAACACTCCTTGGCAGGAAGAGGTTTCTCCCAGGGATCCACTCTACGAATATCCACGCTCGAAGCCAAGCCGAGAGGCAGGCTGTCAACACTACCATACAGGGCTCGGCGGCTGACTTGGTGAAGACAGCCATGGTGAATATCGATGGGAAAATAGCCCAGCAATATGGCCTGTCAGCCACGTGTCTGTTGCCTCGTGGCGCTGAGGTTGCCGGCCAGAGCAAAGCTGCCTACCTGGTGCTGCAGCTCCACGACGAGCTGCTCTACGAAGTGCCAAAGAAGGACTTGCAGCAAATGGCAAAACTCATCAAGCACGAGATGGAGAATGCGCTGGAGCTGAGCGTGAGGTTCCCAGTCAAGATGCAAGCTGGCTACTCCTGGGGAAGACTAGAGCCAATTTCATTTTAACAAAATCTCCTTTTAAAAAATCAGATCAGTGCTTCTGTATCACTTAAAAAGACAGACAAAGAATTTATCATCATAAATGCCAAGCAAAAATAAAACTATTTTCGTGGTGATTTTGATGCATAGGTACTTTTGAAAGCTGTTGTTGTCCTTGTAGCGGTGTGTGTGCTGGACTCCTTAGAGGAAGTCGTACCAGCTTGAGGGATGGGTTTGGACTTCCTTCTGGGGTCAGAAACAGCACCAGCCTGTCTTTCATTGTGTTTGAGGAGTTGATCCAGCTCTTGAGTCCAGTTGCAGAGCTTGCAAATGGTGCGTACGGCCTTGTCGCACTCCTCTAGCATGGCCGTGTCTCTGTACCCACCCTCAGACTCAAGAATAAAGTTTCCCACTCTCTCCTTATTAATCTGTAGAGAATGACGAAGGTAGAGTTGAAAGAAGGACCAAAATTGGCACAGTTGTCCTTTATACAGAGACAGGTTTGGTCTGTCCTTATTCTGGTCAGCTTGCTAGAGGGCGTACAAGATCTTACCAGTAGTCTTGGTGTGGTCTGCTTCACTCTCTGGACCAGACTACAGAAGGGCTGGACTTTCAGGCTGGTTCCTATGACGATCAGCAGGTCACACTCGTTAAAGTCGACCTCCAAGAGCTCCTTGAATCGATCGGATAGGTTTTCACCAAAGAACACAACATCTGGCTTGATTACTCCAAGGGTACATGAATCACAGGTGGGAGTTTTGTCTGCTTTTATTGCTGCTTCCACCTGAATAGAGCACAATTAGATAGCTAGCCAAGGCCTTCTGCTCTCTTGCTAACGCAGAAGAGAAGGGGGACAAAGCTATAGAGTGTACCATTTTCATATGTGCAGCAGAGAACTTCTTTTTGCAGTCAGGGTTAGTGCATGTAGCCTCCTCTAATGTTCCATGTGATTCCACTAAGAGATCCTTAGGAATCCCAGCTTTTTTCTCAAGACTGTCGATGTTCTGTAAATGAAAACTACAACTCAACTATAGCTGAATCCATTTCACTCACTTGAGTGTAGCAGCGAAGCAGTAGGCCTTTGTTTGAGAGGAGTTTGATGAAGTAGTGGGCTGCAGTGGGCTTGTAGGCTTGAGCATAGAACAGCTCCTTGGACAGCATGAAGAATGGCTTTGGGTTGCTGCGAAAGAACTCAATATCGAACACTGCCTCTGCGGAGGGAAGCTGAAACTTCTCCAAGTCCAGCGTCTCGTAGAGTCCAGAGCCAGGACTCCTGAAGTCAGGTATACCAGCCGATACGCTGATCCCTGCCCCTGTCATTACAATCACCTTCTTGTAGCGGCCTTCCTTCAGTCTCCTGCAGAGCTCCTCTAGGCTGGGCTTTCCTCCAAGCACAGAGAGCTTCTCCTGCTCGGAGAGTTTGCAGGGGGTCTCTATGCCATACGCTGAGGTAAGGGAGAGAGCCAACGCCTCACCAAACCTCTTTGTCACATCCTGGGAATAAACCATTTGAAAGTGATTGATTTTAGACAAAGCACTAAAGTTGACTTCCCAACGCTAGGACTGTTGCTGCTACTAGGAGAGCGTTCTAGGACCCTGGTATTTGCCTATTCTCTACAGTGCAGATGGTGATATTAAGTAGCTACCACTAGCTAGCTAGCTAGCTAGCTGCAAGCACTGTCTCACATTCCATCTTGCTTGGAAGCTGTCAATGGCCTCTATGGTCTCTCTGATGGAGGCCATGTTGATCTCCGTGCTGGCCAGAGTCGCGTCTATGCTCTCCACCGCCTCCTTCACCTTCTGAGAGCTCTCAGCCAGAGTGGCCTCACCCCCACCCTCAACCTCAGACTCTTCCCTGATGGTGGTCATCTCTTTCTTTTTGCAGAAAAGGAGGAGGGGCTCATTTTTGGAAGGGAATTCCCCCAAGTAAATTTAGCAACGTCACATTCTCTCCTTTTGAACCCTAGCTAAAGCTTCTTATCTAGAACCACCACAGCCAACCCAAGATGAGTTCCTTTTTAGAATCCATCAAGTCAGTGAAGAACCCTTTCACCTCTTCAGAAGAGCAGGAACCGGAGGAAACGGATGGTGGAGACACCAGTGGCTTCCTCTCAAAAGTGAGAACCTCTAGCTAGCTATGCAGCCTTCAGCGCTTCTGGAGGCTTGAAGTGGGAGCATGGCATGTAGATCTAGCTACTCAGATTACCTGTAATTCACTAATGACGGTGATATATGGCCAGAATCTCTTGATTGGTTATAATCGACAATCAAGTGTCCATTTTTTCATTTCTAGGTGAAGAAGCAATTGCCTCACCTTACCTACAAGCAGAGACTGATTGGTTTTGGTATCTGCGCTGGCTTGGCTGCCCTGTTTGCTGTCTTGGTAAGGGCTTTTTCCCCCACTCTTACCAACAGTTTCAGTGACTGATATTCCAGGGGTGTGCTTTGTCGTATGTGAGCCTGATAGCCTTCGGACTCTTGTTCACTGGCGGAACAATAGCAGGAATAATCAGGTTTGTTGGACCCCGATGGTGGTGAGGTGACATTACCCCTCATAATGCATATGTACACATGCATCACATAATGTGCACACACACACACTCCACCCTGCAGCACTTTCTTCCTAGTGAATCCCATTGACCAGGCAAAGAAGATGTGTGACACTTCAAACGTCACTGGAATGGTCATCAAGATTTGCTCTGCCGTCACGCTCTTTTTCATGATTGTCTTGGTCTTCTGTGCCGCTTTCTGGGCAAGTTTGGAGTGCTAATCAGTTGATCTGTGGTCATAGCGTGGTGTTTGTGGAGTAAAATAAATTGTGTGTGCCTACTGTGTGTCCATCTTCAGGGGTGCTGCATATCGTAATCATTGGTAATTGACAACCTCCGAATAGTGGACACACTCAGGACCCACCCTTTTGTCCTCTGTGGAGTAGTTGCATGATAGCTTGAGGTTGTCCTCTTTCCAGAGGTCCTTCCTAGACATTGAATGGCCACATGTGCGGCGGCAGGGGTTAGGTAATCATTGATCTTGGTGTTCAGTGAATGTACTCTAGTTTCATCTCTAACCATCCTGCTTCTATTTTTTCCATACGCAGTGGAAAATTGGGATTCTGGCTATTCTCTTCTGCATCGTGCAGTTTGTTGCCCTTGTCGTGTACGTTAGCTGCTCACAGCATATTATAACGATCAGTTTTAATGGTATTCTCCCCCTCCCCTCTCCCTCCTCCCCCTCCCTCCTCTTATGTTGTATTGTAGGTATGCCGTTACACTCATCCCATATGCCACGTAAGTTGCTACCTACCTAACTGAACTGCAGTGTTTTAAGCCTTTTCGGCTGAGACTTTATTCCCTGGAATGAATGAGCCTTGGGGATGTCGTGTGTCATGCAGATGCTGCTGCATGCACAACCAGTTATGTGCGTATGCAATTATAATACAAGATCATGCGTGTTCATGTGCTGTCATGAAAGGTGTTTGCAGGCATTCACCACATGATGTAGTCCATGTAGCATTACACTGGAGCATAATTTACATACGTAGACACCTGAATCCCACACAGTTCTAAATCAGGACACCCAAGGGTGAGTAGTCCACCCCTGAAACATTATAACCAGTCTTCTAGTCAGGATACCCTCTGCTGGTGGATCAGTGTACATTTTTGCTGGTTGATCATAAATTCTACTTTACCTGATTACTTCAGTAAGACATTTCACATGCTCTATTTTACAGGACTATCATCTCACGAGGAGCAAGAAGTGCATTTGCCAACTTGTAACACTTTGAGGTCACTCACTTACTAGCTACAGTGCAGTATCTGCACCTCATTCTCACAATGCATTATGTGCGAAGGCTTTCTTTTTTTCCATACCAAGCACTAGACCCTCACAATAAGATTTATCAATACAAGAAGCACACACACAAAAATTTGTCTCGAAACTTTAAACTGTTCGATTACAGCAACTGTTGCAACCATGCCCCTTCTTCTCCTACGTATTACAGTGCCTGGGGGGGGGCAGGGTGGGCTCTAAAAGGTCTCCAGCTCGTTTTCGTGTTTTTTGTACTTGACACTGGACACCTCGAGGTCCTTCCCTTTGAGGCACCTGCAGCAGATGTAGCAGACGAGAATGGTAATCAACGCAGCAAAGAACCCGACAAAGAAGAGGGCGATGCCGATGGCGGCCACGATGCCGTCAGACAGCCCCAAGCGACTGGTGATGTTGTCGCCATTGCTGCAGCTGGAGTCCGTCGTGGAGCTGCTGCTGGGCTTAGTGGTCATGTTGGTGGTCCCTGGAGTCTCTGTGGGTCCCGTGCTAGTATCAATTCCAGGCCCTGCGGTGTTTGATGTGACTGGTCTGGGTGTGGTGTCAGGCTCAAGACCTGAGGTGGTGACGGGACCCGCGGTGGTGACGGGGCCCGCGGTGCTGATGGGACCCGCAGTGGTGACGGGACCAGAGGTGGTGACGGGGCCCGCGGTGCTGATGGGACCCGCAGTGGTGACGGGACCAGAGGTGGTGACGGGGCCCGCGGTGCTGATGGGACCCGCGCTGGTGGTGACGACACCTGGAGGCATGGTTGTGTCTGGCGGGGGTATGGTGGGGCAGGTGTTATCGCATGTGTCGTTGTTGGACAAATCCGTGCCCCGTCCTCTGCGTCTGGTCAAGAAAACCGGGGACGTGGTCTGACCGTTGCCAAGGTCCACCATGAAGGGCAAAGGTTGGTCGGCATCTTGGAGGGTGTCCACAGCCTCGGTAGCCGTCGTCTCACTGTCTCCTGGCGTAGCAAACTGGGATATGTTCGTGAGGTGAAAGGCGACGAAAAGGTGTGTTCCATTGTCGAATACAATCTAAAGAGGACAACATTAAGTCACTGCATAGTGCAATCTCACTGGGACAATTCTAAAAGGGGGTGGGTCTTGCAAATTTCAGGGGACTTAAATTAGAGGCACTCTCACCAGCTACACTACTCAAAATTTTAATTATTCTCAACTCATAGTGTCAATTGCTCAATTAGAGGTCACATGTGCTTTAGACCTGAAGTACAGCACCCACTCACATGAATATTGTTGATCTGCAGAGGCCTCACTTTGAGGTAGCCCACCAAACTGGCCCTCAAGTTGGTGCGAAACACCCTGAAATCGATCCCAACCCTGGGAGTTTCGAAGAGCAGGACGACAGTGTGCGTCTCCTCGGCGCTGAAGCAGAGAGATGCGTCAAATGCGTCATATGGAGGCTCGTCAACGGAGAAATCAAACAAACTCCCGGCAACGTTGAATTCCCTTGTTGAGGTGTTTGTGGGGTCACTGTAGTTGGGGAAAGTTACCACACCACGCATATTATACGCCCAAGGAACACTAGTGGAATTGCTGGATAGGAGTGTGTTGAGTGTGTACTCGGGGCGGGTGAAAAACAGCTCATACGTGACATTCTTGAGGATGACGCCAGTAGGGAACATGTATGAGTCCTTTGTTGTGATCCAGGAGTCCACCTCCAGTCCCCTGACAGTGCTTACGCCTTCGTATGAGAAGTTGGAATCCAAGAGAAACAGTCGCACCGGTGATATGAGATGGGGGTTACCATCCTTGTCCAGGGTGATATCCTGGAGGAAGATGTCCGGCTCTCTCAGCGAGCCTGCGGTACAGTTCCCAGTGTGCTGGTTGATGTAGTAGTAGACCTGACTGCCAAAGTCCTGAATGACTTGGAATGGGCCAGGATTGCCACCAAACTGGCCATTGTAGTAGGCATCGACTCGAAACAGATCGTGTACAGAGTCATAAAACTCCTGCAAAAATAAATCATCATCAAAGATTTTTTTTCTGCACCATTTACAATGATAACTGTAACAATCACAGCAGAACCTTCATTCAGAGCCTTCTGCGAAGGCAGTCCTTTGATTTTATAAATGCTTTGATCAGAACCTTTCAAGAGGGTCCGTCATCGGAGGTTCTACGCTTATTCAAAAAAGATTCTCCAATTATCGATATCCATTCAAAAGAGCGCTACTCAAAAGCGAAATGGATAACAAAGTTTTAGCCCCAAATCTTCAAACACGCCCTTTGCAAACCCACAAACCATGTATCATAACAAGCTCCAGAAGTTGCAGCTTACGGAGCTCAAGCCACAGGACTGGGAAATACTCCCCATGGGCCACTCAACTGTTGACATTATCAAACCACGCACTCAGTGCTCTAGCTGTGGGCAATCTCTTGAGCTGAATGACAGCAGGGAGGTGCCACTCCAACAAAGAATCGCAAGATGTGGCTTTCAATAAAAACAAGCTACAATAAACGCTGATAGCAGCTTTAGCATTATTTACAATACTCCCTTAAGATATCTCCCTTAGAGGCCTGGGGGCAAAAGTGGCCGCAAAACCACAAGGTTTTGGTTGCTGTAGAGAGTGTCATGCACATTTCCGAGGAATTGATTGGAATGTCATTTTTCTGATATTTTTTCAGTCTCAGTTTTTGCCACAAGCCATTTGGGGAGAGGAGCAGCAGTGAGATAGGAAAAACAGAAAATCATCCCTTTTGAAACAAAGCTGCAATATGAGGTTTGGAGAGGTATGCAGAGGTTTCTTCAGTTCCATCCTCGAAGCTACAGACTGCAGCACCATCCTCCCACACGTGCTCACCACTAGAATACACAGTGGACACGCTGTCTTGCTGAATGGGGCCCTGACAATGCAATACAACTGACCAAAAGGGGAACTATTCTGGTGTCCGCCTACTGCACCACAAGGGTTACCAAACTCTAAACAGTGGTAGGATTAGTATAGGACACCGAGTGATTAGGACACACACACACTATTAGGAGATTTCATACCGTTATTACACACAGTTAGGACACCCATTAGAGAACATACCCTAACAACGGAGACCCGATTCATTGACTTTTCTATGCGCTCGGCGTAAGTGCTGAAGAACCTCGGTGCTTCAGGCACAGCCAGCCCAGGGATTCTCCCAACACAGGCCAGTCCCGTGGGGACACGAAACACACGATCAGGGACGGAATCAGGCCCGGCGTGGTACCCAAAGATGGAATACACGTGATAGAAGTTTGAGAGAGTGTTGTTGAAGAAAGACACTCCCCTCACTACTATCTGCGAGAGGACCATGTTAGAGGCAGAAGGATCAGAGATGGTTGGGTATGACCAGTCCTCCACATTATAGTAGTAGCTCGCTATCAGGGAGATGTTATCGTTGCTGATGCACGCATCCCACTGCAAGGCTGGCACGCCACGAACAGTTCTATTCTCGCCAATGAAGCTGATGGGTGTATCGTCGCTAAGGAACTCCAGGAAGTTGCGACCAGAGCCAATGTGGATGGAACCGTTCACTCTCGTGAGGCCAAAGGTGAAGTTGATGAATCGGCTTTCAGCGAGGGGGAAAACCGAGCAATCAGTACCATCGTCCACATTGGGAAAGAGAAAGATCTCGTTGTTGGTGTAATCATAGATCACAGTCTCACGCACACCATCATTGACGAAATTTATCCTCCCCCTGTTGCCAATCTCGTCAAAGAACTCATGGATCCAGGTGATACGGTTCTTGTTCAGGATATTGGCTTCGACGTGTAATGAGAATTGCTGGGGGAGTGGTGGAATGGTCGGGCCGGAGTTCACGCCGAAATCATCGGGGTTGCAAACTTGTTCAAACTGAGAGCGCTCAGGAAGTTGGGGTGGCAGGTCTTGGCCCTGGGCTATGCAAGTTGGGGGAATGGTCAGCAGGAGGAGCACGGATGATGCCACTGCTAAAGCACCTAATCTGTTCATCTTTATTTTGCTGGAAGATCCTGACCTAGAGTCTGTCTCTGTGTGTGTGTGTGTGTGTGCAAAGATCGTTATTACATGGATGAGATCCTCTAAGGATCGAAAACATCATGTCCAATTTTCTGCACTTACCACACTTTGTGGCTAAAGCGCTTGGAACTTGATCACTCCCAGTTGCTAGATTACTTGAAGTAGCTGGCAGAGGACTATAGTATTGCTACAGTACTGTCAAATGACGATGATGAAACCAGTAGGTTTTTTTGCTGTGTGTAGTTAATTGTCTAGAGCTGCTGCATGTGCATATGCAGCATGCAGCAACATATGCATCATGGAACCATGTGACGATTAGCCCCACCCCCACTTCAAAAGAAGAGAGGGGAAAACCAAACATGCTAAAGGGGGCGTAACGACCGCGCCCAATTTTCAGGAAGTAGCCATCTTCTTGAGATTTTAGTGAAATAGGGTGGAAACTTCTTAGAGAGGCTATTTTTGAACAGTAACCTTCACCTGGACACGCTCAAAGTTGCTCAAAGGTGAGTCTCAGACCTCCCTCTGCAATCCAAGGTGGTCTTTATTTAGGTGGCTCATGATTATGTATGAGTTTATTTTTCTCAGTCTGTGAGAGGTTATTCATTGCCACTTTCCTGATTATAATATGCATATCCCCCCCCCAGGTTTCTACAGTTTTGGAGGCAGAGCTCATTAGTGCTTCAGAAGGGATTTGAATATTCCAGGCTGCTTGCTGTCCAGAGAAGCTTTGGCACCTAATCTATATTGTTATTACTTTAGAGTAGTAAATTTGCTAATATAACAATAATAAATAAACTTGAAGATCTGAGAAGATGAACGAGGCGGGAACAGCATTCCAGAATCACACTGGCTCGACTGCCACTCAGATCCAGCTCCATCCTTCCACGCAGGCAGCAGCGATCTCTAGCCCGCTCCAGAGCCCAACGATAGCTGTCCCGATGAAGAGCCCAGTTGCAAGCAGCCCCAGTGGTGGAGGAGGAACCATCCCTCAGAACGACAGCAGCAGAGCCATGCAGTCTCCAACGCTGCACTACCCCGCTCCCATGGCTCCCATGGCGCTGCAGGCGACGGTCATCAGGCCCACTCCTCCTGCCTTGCAGCCCCCTCCTCCTGGGCGACCCATGCTGGCAGGGCTTACCACCAATGGGGAGTTGAGGTCTCCCACGCAGTACACCCTGCCTATCACTACAATGCCCCCAGGCGCCTATCAGCAGCTGTCCCAGCTCATCCCCACAACACCCCCACATGTCCCCCCTAGGACCGTCTCCACCGGACAGCAGCAGCCCGATCCAGACTCGGAGGAGGTGAAAGATTTGGAAGAATTTGCTCACACCTTCAAGATGCGAAGGATCAAGCTGGGCTACACCCAAACCAACGTTGGACAAGCTCTTGCTGAGGTCCATGGCACCGATTTCAGCCAGACGACCATATGCAGGTTCGAAAACTTGCAGCTGAGCTACAAAAATGCCCAGAAGCTGAAGCCAATCTTGGATAAGTGGTTGGAAGAAGCGGAGAAGCAAGGCGTGCAGCACAAAGAAGAGGAGCAGTCGCCAGAGAGGAGGAGAAAGCGACGCACTTCGATTGGTGTCGGTGCCAAGGAGACCCTCGAGAGGCACTTCATAACCCAGCCCAAGCCAAGCTCCAGCGAGATCACCAAGGTTGCTGATGCCCTGAATCTAGACAAGGAGGTGGTGAGAGTGTGGTTTTGCAACAGGAGGCAGCGGGAGAAGCGAGTCCGTAATTCCATCAGCAGTCCGCTAAAAGAGGACGTTCCCAGCCCAACCACTCCCACGATCGTTGGCGCTTCTAGATAAACAGTTGACCTCTCTTCCGAAAGCCTCTTTTTTTTTTTTTTACTTACTGCATCACCGACTTTGTTATTGTGTTGTTTTGTTGACATTTTTTTTTATTATTCTGTGCTGCCACTTCACTCACTGACCCTGTATACTTGTGTAACTAGCTACCTTCTTCACCTCAGAGACTCTAACGACATGGTTCCTGCAAACGGTAGCATTATTATTGTACACTCACAGCCTGCTAGCAAGCTGTAAACTTATCTGAATGCAGTCTGCATTTTTGTACTACAAAAAAATTTTTTTTCACACTACATAATAAAGATCTTTATTG
>JAAGOD010044460.1_pt1 | contig 17721 bp, 27 predicted proteins | sample 8389681 | NCBI WGS metagenome assembly JAAGOD01 (sample SAMN13964374, study PRJNA552185) | sponge metagenome | biome: deep-sea hydrothermal vent fields; feature: spots directly above weak diffusing fluid; material: seawater and sediment | host: Tedaniidae sp. KZ-2020 ... | reverse complement strand
TACTGCCTGTCCTGCTATCCCTTGCTGCTGTCCTGCTCTCTGTCCTACTGCCTGTCCTGCTATCCTTTGCTGCTGTCCTGCTCTCTGTCCTACTGCCTGTCCTGCTATCCGTTGCTGCCGTCCTGCTAACTCCTGTTGTCCTGCAGTATTCCCCCTGGCACCCTCACCGCCACTGTAGTGGCAGGGACAGACGCAGCATCCATTTCCCGCAGCCCTGCTGCGCTGCCCAAGTCTCCTCATGTTCTCAGAGCGCACAGGGTTGGCCCGTTCCAAAGTCAGCTTCTTCAGGTAATCCTTCAAGCTCCCGTGCATGGCAAACTCCATCAGGATCAGCAGCGGCTCCAAATCTGCAGGACCAGAAAAAAGGTCAGCATAAGTATTGAGATACGCTAGTGTAAACATTATGCACTTTCAAGGGATCCAGAAGCCTTACATAACCACCCTTAGGGTCGTCTGCTCAAACTATGAACAATGGGGCGACAAACCTGTCTCCGAGCACATCCCCAAGAAGTTGATGATATTGAGGTGAGGCGGCATCCCCTGCATAATCTCAAGCTCCGAGTGCATCTCTTGCTTGTCCCAACGACTTGCATTAGCTAGAAAAAAATTTTTTTCACATTTTCAATTTTCATGCTCTCCATGGGGATTGATGGTGGCTCACGTTTGAGGGTCTTGACAGCTACTATGGAACGACTAGCATCATGTGGACATATTCCCGTAGCCATAGCCTTCCACACTTGTCCAAACTGCCCTTCACCTGTCAAGAACACGGCAGCACTAAGTTGGGGCCATCCAGATGACCTCTGACCTCAGGGGTCTCATAAAGATCACTACGAGGCTGCAATACTCACTCCACTCTCTCACTCACTCTCTCACTCACCCAGGACACTGATGAGGTGAAGCCTGTCCCTGGAGAAATCCAGTGGGGAGTTGTTTTCAGAAAAGGGCTGCTCCGGTGTCACATCGTACGGCATATCGAAAGTGAAATTGGTGCAGCTGAGTCTCGAGGGTGGGAGATTGAAGTGAGGGTTCATCTGCAAGGGGCCGAATCTCTTGGAGTGATAGTGTCTCATCGCCACACAGATAATGACAGCAATCAGGAACACAGTCAGAACCATAATGGCAACGGGGGCAGCCACGGCATAGGGCAGTATACTTGCGGAGGGCACCAAGACAGTGACGGCAGCACGAAACTCCCTGCTGGTGTTGGTGAAGCAAGTGTAGGCCCCGGAGAAGGAAGGCCTGGCCCCACAGACCACCAACGCTGCATGCAGGTTGAGGACCACAGCTCCTGGGAAGGCCAGGTCAGAGCTGGGGCCCAGCACTCCCGGCAGAGGGACACTGAATACACCAGGACCCTCTACACATAGCAGACGCAAAAAGTCTTCAGTCGAATTGCTCACTGAGAGCTCGCTTTCTCGAGTGAGGATAGGACGGGAGTCATCATCTGCTCTCCAGTGCAGACGAGCTGAGCTGTTGGCAGCGGCCGTGGCATTGCACAGGATGACAGTGTTGGCGTCACGCTCCAACGCCACTCTCTGGGAGGGGAAAGGCTGGAAATCCACTGGAATGGACGGCTGATAGTAAACTGCAAGAAAACAGAGTACATTATATGCATCCTACAGACAGAGACGGACAGACAGATGTTCTCTTACAGGCGTTTAAATTGAAGTTTCTGGTTAAGCGAAAGGGGTAAGCTGACGTCACAGTGATGGCAATGTTGAGTGGTCCCTGACTGCCTCTCGTCACCTCCTTCACCATGAGAACAGCAATGAACCTGTTCTGAAGGCCATAACACAATCGGTTGTTAATATTCACAGAGTCCGTATTTCCTATGACAAACATGGTTACTATGAAGGAGGCAAAGCCCGTCTCCTGTAAATCCCCGCTGAGCATGCTCGCCACCGCCGGGATCCTGGAATACTTCTGGTAGCAACTACAAGTGTCACAAATGGGATCGGTGAAGTTTAGAACTTCGTTAGAATTGCCGGGATTGGTCAGATTGGTGATGTCAGTGGCACTGACGGTGCTGTCACCCACAGTCCAGAAGTTTTCTCCATTGGTGCCTCCTATACTCCCTTCCAGGCATATTGCGGTCCCTCTACCAATGATGGCTTCACTGTCAGGCAGCATGTGAATAGTAGGGGATTCGCTCACAGTGGTCTCTACACAACAAGAGAGAAAAAGAAATCTGTAACCGTAATAGCATCGAAGTCTTCTTATAAAAGGGGATACATCACTTATCTGACTGACTGGTCCTTCACCTTTACTGCACCAAGACTCACCAGGAGTGAAGATGATGACCTCATTCATAGCCGTACCACAAAGCTGGCTGTCAGAGTTCAATATAGAGCAGTTGAAGAAAGTTGCTGTTTTTCCTCTCATGGTAGAACTAACCACCTCAATGTACAGCTCTCCAGTGCTAGTAGAGATGTTGACATATGGAGTCAGGCTGTTAGTCTCCGTAGGGTGAATGCTGGTGTAGTTGTTGGTACCAACAGAAAAGCTGTCGCCGTTATAGTCATTGAGTGTCCAGACCACAGTGCCTCCCAGGGACACAGCACTGGAAGCATTGTAGCCCCAGCAGGAGGGGAGAGTAGCAGCTTCACTGGAGTAAGGGCATGCCAAGTACTTGTCTTCACCAGTGAATGCAATGTTGGTACACCCAGGCTTATTCACTGCATAAAAATCATCACCAATGAAGCCAGACTATGAAGCTAGCCAGCTACTAGGAACATTTTAGCAACATACATGTTCTGTCTCCCAGTGCAACGCTCAAAATGGCCAGCAGGTAATAGCCGGTCTTCACAACTGCAGCCATAGACTCTCACAGAAGCAAACCTGACTTTCTTCATCTCTGACTTCCCCCTTCACACATTCCTGTCGATGACGTCATGTCTCGACTTACCCACACACACGTACACACATGCACTAATAATAAAATGGAGGTGTGATATGAGGCAAGGAAATTAATACAATGGAGAATCACCGCCATGAAAACAATTAATTATACCCAAACTAATACATACTTATGACAATTGAGAATATCAATAAATTAATCCACTCCCCACAGCGCAGCTGAGCTGATGCAGCCTAGCTGAGCACACGCAAGGGTGGTGGAAGTCGTACTGCTGGCTTGCGCTATGTCTGTTCGTGGTCAGAGGCACTGCCATCCTCTGAGCCACTGCTGCTGCTGCTGTCCAGGTAGGCAAGGGTGGACAAGAGCAGCTCCTGGACAAACAGGCTCTTATCTGTTCTCTTTTTCTCCAGTTTCGCTTTCTCCTCTTCAGACGGCTCAGGAAGGTTATAACTGCAACAGAAGATCACCCACTATCAACCAACCAAGACCAGTCCCCTTTCTCTCGATTTACATACACAGACCTCAAGCAAGAGGTTCGAGTCAGAATACAGGTCTTACTTTGCTAAGAGAAAAGGGTTTTCCTTCTCCGACCTCCCCCCTCCTCTGTCCAAATCTCTGCTCACTGGCTCCACCAACAGTCCACGTGAGGTCTCAGCCCCACCCCCTTTTGAAAGCTGTGGCGATTCCAAAGGATGTGCTATAGGCAAAGGAAGCTGATCTTGAAAAGTGAATTTGAACTTGTGGTAGTGATTTACCTGGAAGCAGACAGGCAGGTAATGAGCCGTCGTACTGTATTGGTGGTGCTATCCCACTCCCGGCAATGACTTTGCGGTACACTGGCCGTCTGAGGGGGGAGCCCCGCTCAAAAGCTTGCCGATCCTGCTGATCCAGCAGCTGTTGGATGTGAGGGGGAAACTCGCTGATGAGTCTCCTGCCACCCCCTCCTCCTCCACTGTTCCCCCCACCACCCCCACTGTTGGGACCTGTGAGTGTGCACACACAGCCGGAATAAGAAAACTGCAAAACTCCCAGCACCAACCTGACAACTGGGTCAAAAGCTCTGTGATTGGATCAATGTTGTCCTGTGCCCCTCCTGACCCCACTTCTCGTGAGAGCACACCTATATAACGATCCAAGCCTGCTCTCCTCCTTCCTATCAAGCGACGAACTCTACTCTGGGTTGCCATGTCCTGGTATGTAGTCGTTAAGGCTGAAACTTTACTATCAATATGACCACACTATGTACAACAGAGCTGTGAGGATATTTCTAATGCCCTGTGTTCCACAGTGAGGTGAGTGGGAAGGTCATCTGTCAAATGGTTGGGGTCCCCATTGGGATAGGCAGCACACACTGGGCAGATCACCTCTTGGAGAACTGCCGACTCGGCATGCTTCTTGGTCACGTGATCTCTGAGGTGGGCCTCCGAGAAGCCAATTTGTCCACAGAATGGGCAAGTGAAGGATTGTGGAGCCTCTAGGACTTGTGCTTCCCCACCAAAATAGAGGTCTACACATTCAGATCATACAAAACTAACCACCCATTCACTAAACCTAGGAATACAATGCCACATCCACTGTACCACAACAGAACTTTGTAATATACTGCTTACTGCTTACCTGAGTCTACTCTGGTGAGGATGCACTGCATGGGGTGAGTGGTCGAGTGTCGGGAGGTGCCAGTTTCCCCAGACTCGTAGCAATCGGTACACAGGTCAAAGTCGTAACAGGTCAAGCACTTGTAACGCTTCCCAGAAAAACTACTCTTTCCACACGCATCACAGCTCACACCTAAAGCAACACAAGATCACACCAAACTTTCACCACCTTCTGTGTGACATTATCGCCAAACTTCCACCACACTGTCTACCACCTACAATGGCTTACCACTGTGTCTAGAGAGATTCCTTGACATCTTAGTGGCCCTGAAAGCTTTGGTTTTAAAACTCATGGGACTGGGCTTCCTGAGAGGTGTGGGCAGTCTTGGACTGGAATGGAGTGGAGCTGTGCTGTTCAAAAACCCTAAAATAGAATCATGCCATGAATTTGTCAAAGACTTGGCCCACACAAGAGTCACCCTTCCTTACCTCACCAGACTCAGCTACAGAGATGATACCCTCTTCACACCAGTCCACTCACAATTGTAGCTATCTCATGCCTTACAATGTACCTCTACCACCTGTTCAAGTTACAAAGTCAAGCTTCAGCCATTTTTCCACCAGACAGAAGCCACGTCATAGTTTAGGGATTGTCCCTAATGAAGCCTCACCCCCCTTTACACAAACTTTGCGCATGCTCAATAAAGAGGGTGTGTCTCTCTGTAGAGGAAGAGGGGTGGGGCTGGGTTTTTGCAGGTGCAAGTGTGCAACAAGGAAAGAAAAGCAACCATGGACACAACGCTCCCTTCCACGATCACTTTGATGAAAGAGAAGACGGTATCCTACCTGAGATGTCATTCCAGGGGCTTTGAGAAAGTAATCTGGCCGATTGCCTGCATAGCAATCTTGGTGGTGTCCATCCTCCTGTTTGCAGTGGGCTGTGGGACTCAGAATTGGATTCAGGTATATAGGTAGCTAGAGAAAGAGATGCCCACTAGCTGAGTATGAGGGTTGTCAGCATGCTGTGCTGTGCTGTGCAGATGGAGGTGCACAACAATGCATCAGAGCAGCGAGGAAACATTACCTTCGGACTGCTCAGGGGGTCCAACAGGATTCGGTACGGAGAGAGCCCCTTCATTAACACGATCAACGGCTCCTACTTCCTTTGTAAGCAGCTTTAATCCATACGATTAATGATTTCATCTGGCATTTTTTCTTCCCACAGTCAACAAGCTTTCGTTAAGCTATTTGGCCAAGTTTCATGCCAGCTTTGGTCTGTCGATGGTTGCCATCCTGCTATGCGTCCTCAACATTGCAGTCACACTGCTCAACAGCTACCAGTCCGTCACCACCTGGTGGAGGGGCCCCACAATGATGTACCTCCTCAGCCTCTTTGCAAGTCAGTGAAAGGCTCAAAGTTCAGGAACAGCTAAGCTAGTGAGGCGTCCTTCTTTGCAGGTTTGTGTGGCCTCGCTGCTGTAGGGGTATTTCTGGACCACTACCTGTGGGATCTGGACACCGTCACAGTATTCCTCAGTACCACCCAGCTCAGCCCAGCGAATGCCCTCACCATCAACAACCTCACCTTGACTTCATTCGAGTACCTCCTCATCGAGGAGGGATACCATTTAGCACCCTCCCTAATATTCTCCTTCTATGTGGAAATTGCAGGTTTGCAACCATAGCTGTACGGAGAAGTGTTGTCACATTGTTATGCTGATTTTCAGGTGCCTGTTCGCCACTAGTAGTGACCTTGTTGGCATGGCGACTGGCACTGCTGATACCAGCAGGGCTCAACATGGAGGAGAGACATGGTCGCGATCACAACAAACACTACCCCCTCAAGAACTCCAACAGTCTACAGTACTTCTCAGCAGGTAGAATAAGGTAGCTAGCTGCACAATAGTCCTGCATAGTCAGCTAGCATACACTGTCCAACACTGCTTGCTTCCAAGCATTGTCTCTTCTTCACAATCTAGCATCCAATCCAAACGCGACAAACATGAACCTGACTCTCAAGAACCTTCCATACGAGTACAGCTATGAAGACAGGGAGTCCACTATGACTTCCACACCTTCAATCGAACGCAGCCCGAATGGCATTGGCATACCACCAGAAGCTCAGAGAGACGTCTTATATTATTAGCGAAACCTTGAAACTTTTTAAAACTAATGGTAGTTCACATGAAAACGAAAAAGCACCTAAAAAATTGAAATTGCTGGTTGTGGTGGTGGGTTATTAAAGCTGCTTGGAGCACTTTGATTCGTGGGTGGAGTGACGGTGCCTCTTGGAGGGCCGCCGTCTCACTCGGTTGTTGTCCTCATTCCAGGACTTGGAACGGAGCTTGCACGTTCTCAGTTCCTCGGTGTGGTCTGCGTCAATCATGGGACAGTACCCCCTGGGGCTGCACAGGTCCTGACATGGAGAAAGCAAGTCAACAGCCGAGAGTGCATCCTATTGCTGTCCAACTCACTGAATATTTCTCGTAGAAGGTTTTGTAGCCCCCTTCCAGTAAGTACACCTCGGGATAGTAGAGCTTGGGGAAGTTCATTCCATTTCTTCTTCTATCGTTCTCCCGCAAAAATCGGCTCCTTTGGGTTCATACATGTAATCATTAAGTTAGATAGAAAATTTCCCTATCTCACTCACATCTTGGGGCCTCTCTTTGAGGAGAATTCGCAGTGAAAGATATAGATGTCTCTGCTTCCCTCCTGAGGGTGAATCAGTGGTTCGGAGAACAGCAGCTCCATCAGTTGTTCAATGGTCCAGACATTCTTGGCTCCCTGGATGTGCCCCCCCTTGTACTCATACGGGAACCGGCAATCCAGCAGTGTGTAGCTAGTGACAACATCCTTGTACTCGCCCTTCAGTAAGTCTACCAGCTGGAAGAGAAACGCCTGTTGTAAATTCCGAACTTGGGATATGGCAAAAAAAAAAAAAAGTACCGTGTCCACGGAAATGCATTTCAAGTCCCGGACAGACCCCTCCACCAGGGGAAGAGCAAAGGGCTAGAAAAAGAAGGCCATAATTGTGATGACACTCAACCATCAGATATCTTGCACGCATACCTTTGAAAAGTCCCCAATGTAGCCTTCCTCTCCGGTGGCACTCCCGGGGTAGACGGGGGAGAGCTTGGACTGCACGGGAGGCATACAGCAGGACTGGGACCTGAGGAGGAGGGAGCCCTGGACGGGGGTGCTGGAGTTGGTGGATGGCGGGGAGTCCTGGGAGTTGGAGCTGAAGGGAAGCGGAGGCCGCTTGCTCTGATGATGCTCGTTCAAGCCAGTCATTGGACTGGAACGCTAAAACAACGCAGAAACATGATAGAAGAATGGTTGAATGGGTTCAGTAAAGGTACCTTCAATGAGCCCCTTCGCTGCTCCAAGGAAGCTCTAGCCTCGTCAAATCTCCCCAAAGGCCGGACTGGGGTAGGACGCACCACTTCATTCTATCACAAACCAAGTGACTAAATTTCTCAAGCAGTCAAAGAGATTTACTGTTTCGGAGACTTTGCTGGTCATTGGGGAAGGGTCAAAGTTGTTGGAGTGAATGAGAGAGGACACTGCGAATGAAATAGGAGGATCTTCTTCCAGTTCCTCACCATCAAACACCTCAGAGCAGTAGCCATCACTCTCCGAGATGCTAGTGGTGCTGGAGGGACGAGACGCCCCAAAGGACTTGGGACGGCCTGTCGGGGACACCAAACTCATACGTCCCTATAAATACAGCAGATGTAATATCGAAAACAAAACCATGGTGCTTACTAACCAGTGGAGAGCTGATCTGTCTGCAGAGGCTTTTACCCTTAGCAGGCCTGGATGCCCCGCATGTCTGGGTAGTGTCTGGTGACTGCTGATTGGGGCAGGCCCCCTTAGTCTGGGGGTCTGGATACTGGGGATGGCAGGAGGAGAGAGCAGGGAGAGAGGAGGGACGATAGTGGGGAGACATAAACTCAAAGCTCTCACTGGGAAGCACATTTTCCTGTAAAAATGATCAAAAAAGGTCACAGAGAGAGGGCTACACACACCACCCATTCCAACAGAGAACCAAGAATGGGTGTTAACAGCCAGAGCAGAGATAAGAGCATAGAGCTATTCATTGGCCAGAAAGGAGGACAAGACATCACACACACCAAAATCCCTCCCTCACTTTGTCTGACAGTCTTTCAGAAGCTGGCTTCACCACCAATGTTCTCTTGCCTGGATGCTCCCTCCTGACATAGTCCCCAGAGGCTGAGGGCTGGAGCACACTCAGTGGAGACCTCACAACTCCATCACTGTGGGGGGAAATGAAGGGAAAATGTGACATCAGCTACAGGTTACCAAGCAAGAAGACAGCACAATGACAGAATTTGAGGTTGGAACGTGGGAAGATAAGCCAAATGGAGCCAACTGATCTCTAGGGATGTGGTCTGGCAAAGAAGCTCCACTGGACCAGGGGAGACAGTGATAAGGGGTTAGGGGGAGTTGTTAGGTGTGTAGAAGGCTTTACCACAAGGCTGGCTGTCGTGGTTTGATAGGCATGCAAATCGGCACCATAACCTCAAGTGGGGTAATCACATTTATAGCTGGGACACAAACACTGTGTGAATCTTTGACAGCAAGATCACTGGGGTCAGGGGAATACAGGCACACAACCAACTCTCATGCTAAAAGCACAAGCTCCAATCTACATGAAGGAATGCAAAGCAATAATGGCTGTGAATATTGGCAGTAGTAATCATGTGTACACAGCATGCACATGTACAAGCAGCATTACTTGGTGGAAGAGGGTTCACTGGGCGTTGAGTTCAGACTCATCCAACTGGACAGGCTTGACCTTTGAGAGCTGGTGAGGCTGCCACCATAAGCTACAAGATAAACAAGGGAAGGGAGAGCAATAATTAGAAGAGCACTGACATTTTAGTGAGCGCTGCGACCTTACCACTGTCTCTGTTGCCGCTCTTGCACAGCGGTGACTTCTCGTCAACACTCATGGACAGCACACCTGGTGAAGTACTCATAGACAGCTTTCGTCGTGTCCCGACATGTCTAAAGAACGATTCCAAGGGAAAAAGAAAGTAAACTTCCATGTTGCAACATAATCTCTCTACCTACCACAGTATAATGTCACAGTAATAATCCCTACCTGGATTCTGAGGGTGTGGAGGGAGAGAAGATAGGTCCATCTCTAGAACTAGGTGTTTGATGATTGGGAGATGAGAAGCTTCCATCAGAGTCTGAGAAAAGAAACTTCCTAGCGTGGCTACTCATCCTGGCTTTGGTGTCTTGGCGAGCGAGCGGCTGAGCTGACAGATCCGGATACCACTCAGGGATCTCTGTGATCGTTTAGAAATCCTGTGATCGTCCTGAAAGGTGGAGTGAGGTTGTTTTGATCTGCCAATATCTAGCTCTGGATCTCTCTCACAGCGTCTCTGTGTGACTGGAGGCGAGATTCACCAGACAAAATCTGCTCAACACCGCCTCTAGCAACCACTGAGGTTATTCACTGGTGCCAAAGGCTTGGAGGAGAATGGATTCAGAGCCTGTCGCTATGAGAACGCATCTTTCAACCACACCAAATTTATAACAACCGCCAAATCAGCTGTTAGTGTGAGCATGCGCATTAAATCATCACCACAATAAAAGATGGGTTGCACATCATGTTGGGACCTTTGCACAGAGTATGAAATGAAGAGGATCTTTATCCAGTATGAAAATAATATATCAAATTTTGGATGGACGACATCTAACATCCTCGTTCCAGGACTTGGAACGAAACTGGCATGTTCTCAGCTTCTCCAACTTGGAACGGAGCTTGCATGCCTTGAGCTCCTCAGTGTGGGCCTCGTCATCCATGGGGCAGTAGCCCTTGGGGTTGCACAAATCCTGACAGGGAAAACGGAAGCTGACGGTTAAGCACCTCCAATATACTGACACTCACTGAGTATTTTTCATAGAAGGCTCTATATCCACCGTCCAGCAAATACACTTCGGGATAGTAAAGTTTCGGATAGTTTGAGTCATTTATTCTTCGATCATATTCTCGCAGAAATCGGCTCCTTTGGGTTGCCAGAAACACGTCATGATTTAGTAATACCATTGAGTATGCTATTGCTCACTTTTCTGGACCCCTCTTTGAGGAGAATTCACAGTGGAAGATGAAGATGTCCTTGCTGTCTTCCTGAGGGTACACCAGGGGTTCAGAGAACAGCCGCTTTTTCACCTCCTTGTCCGTCCAGAGGTTCTTGGCCCCATCTACATGCCCTCCCTCGTACTCGTAAGGGTACCGGCAATCAATGATGGTGTAGCTAGTGACAGCACTGAACTCCCCCATTAGGAGGCCACTCAACTGAACGAAACATAGTGAAGCTAGTAGCTAGTAAGCTTGCTGCAACATTGCACGCAACCATTAGCAAAACACTCACTGTATCAACCGATATGCAATTTAAATCCCGGATGGCTCCCTCCACCAGTGGCAAAGCAAAAGGCTAGAGAAGACAATAGTGCCTTTGTAACAATGGTCAACTGGACATTCCATACACGTTACCTTTGTGAAGTCCCCGATTAAATTTGCCTCTCTGATCACATCCCCAGGCGGTGAAGAGTGTGCCCTGAAGAGGATGGATCCCCTGAGGGGGGTGCTGGAATTAGGTGTGGACCCCCGGAGAGGGGTGCTTGGGGAATTGGAGCCGAAGGGAAGCGGTGGTCTCTTGCGCTGACAAAGCTCATTTACGTCAGTCATTGGGCTGGGACGCTAAACCAATGGGAAACATGATAGTGACACCAAGCATGGCCTGAAAGAATGGCTGGTTTAAATGCACCTTTAACAACTTCCTCCTTTGCTCCAAGGAAAGGTCAAAGTGGGTGGAATGAAGAAGAGAGGACACTGCAAGTGAAATGCGAGGTTGTTCTTCAAGACCTTCACCATTCAGCTCTTCCACGAAGTAGCCGTCACTCTCGGAGATGTCACTGGTGCCAGTTGGACACAAGGTCCCAAAGGACGCAGGACTGCCTGTTGAGGAAACCAAACTCATACGATCCTATAAATGGAGCGGAGAGTAACATCGTCAAGTGAATGCCCCCTATGTACTGACCAGTGGAGAGCTGAGTTCTTTACAGAAGGTCCTAGTTTTTACTTTGTCTGGCTTCTTCAATGCTCTCTCACAAGGTTGGGTCTCGCTCAATGGAGACCTAGCAATGCCAACACTGGAAAGGTAAATACCACACATTAATTGCAAGGGAGGGAGGTATGTAGCTTTTGTTGAGAGGAGGCGAAACACCCTGTGAAGGTTCACAGCAAGATCACACTAGGATAAAGACTATCACTGCATACCATTTCTGACCACTGGTGGCGTCTCCATGTGCTACAACAGAGTGGATGGGGACAAGATCACTGCGTAATGCAGCCATGCATAGCTTACCATTGTCTCCACAGCCACATGATGGGGACTGCTCCTCCACGCTCATGGAAAGCTTACCTATGATTCTGAACAAGACACCAGCTAGCAAGCTATCAGAGCTAGCAAGTTAGGTACCTTGGTTCTGGGGAGAGGAACCGAGCTCTGCCTCCTGAAGGCGGTGAATCGTCCAGTGAATCACTGCCAAGAAAACTCATGGTGTGGGAGAGAGGTTACCAGCTGCTGAGGGTTGGAACAGAGGATGGCACAGTGTGACAGAAGGCTCGTGGTGCAAGATCGAACTGGGCTGATCCCTCTATAAGGCTGCTGGAGATCCAGGGATGAGAGAGCCCTGATCATCAGTTGAAGCTCAAAGAGGAGAAACTGAAAAACCACACGTGGGCAATCACCATAGTAACGCATTTTGAATCAGCTGTATGTCATGTCTGTGAAAAAATCTTTACACTAACATCTCTGATTGTAAGTGAACTGGAATTATGATGGCAGGGTGGTATGTCAAGGAGTGTGAAAGCATAGAGAAGATCAGTGTTCGGAAAGAAAGAGGAGATGAGCTAGTTGTTACTAAACAGGCGAACATACAAAATGTTTACATACATGTAGAGAGCTGGACGGACAGACATACAAGGAGACAATAATGGGTGGTGGGTCAGAGAGAGATAGAGAGCACTATAACTGGGACTCAGGCTCCCAGAAACTCTTCATGGTTGACTGTACGGGCCAGAGGTAGGCCACGGCAATCCCAGGGACACTACGACCAAACACGAGAGGAGACACCTCCTTCCACGTCCCGTCATCAGGATTGTACTTCTCTACCACGTCCACAGTCTTGACCCCATTGTACCCACCAATCGCATACACCTCTCCTACACACATACACACACACACACACACAGCAGTCAGCAAGATTCAGGTTGTCCCATATCCTTCCTTACCTCTCAGTGCTGTGACAGCCACCCCGGTTCTGGAATGCTGCATCGGAGCAATCAGACTCCATTGCTTCGTGCTTGGATCAAACCTCTCCACCTCACACAGCCACTGACCTGTATCGAACGCCAAGACCACACCCATGAAGGCAGACTCTAGAACCTCTTTCTGTACGTGGTCTCTCACCTGAGTCGTAGCCCCCCACTGCATAGAGACAGCCGTTGAGCGCAGTGACACTGGCAGCCCCCCGGCTGCGGTGCATGGGGGGCATGTCCTCCCACTCGTCCTTCTCCGGGTTGTAGCGCTCCATGGAGTTGAGGTTGGAACGTGTCCCATCGTCCCTGTTGCTACCCCCCACAGCATAAACAAGGTTCTCAATGACAGCAACACCTAGACACAGAGAGACAAAGAATGTCCTAATAGACCATGATCAGAAGTTGAAAGAAGTACCCTAAGGGGGCGTGGCGCACAAAGCAATAGACTGGATTAACCCTTATCTCTAATCCAATGTGGGCCTTGACCATACCACGATATGGTAACCACTTTCTGACCACCTATCTCAGCAACCACAGTAAGGGCCAGACGACACCATGCTGATAAACCAGCCCACCAATATGGCCAACAACCACACTCCAGACCACCATTGGCCCTGTAGCATTTCTGCCAATTAACATCTCAACCCTTCACACTTTCTCCAAAACAGCAAGTGTGAAGTCCTTTTGTGGGTCTTCCCACTCACTCCATCTCCAACCCACCAACATTCCTCCTCGGGGTCTTCATGGGAGAAATGTCCGACCACATGTCACTCTGGATGTCGTACTTCTCAGCAGTGCCCAGAATGGCCTTGCCACTGTACCCCCCAATGGCGTAGATGGCGTTGAAAGTGACCCCCGTCACTGCGTCCCGCATATCCCTAATGGCCCCCACCCCGAGGTTCATACGAGGAGTCAGCATGTGTGCAACAGGGGTCCACCTGCACACGTACACACACACAAAAAAAACAAGTCATCGTTTATCCAGCATGATCTGTGTTCCTAACGGTGTTGTTGTACACAGAAAGCCTCTTAGCTCCACCAGAGTGAGGGTTACAGTTAACTTTCCATTGTGTACACTATAAATGCAGGCCCACTCTGGAATTTGGGCAGTGCTGGGAGTTGTGAAAAGGTTGTTTCGCTAACATGGCATGCTCATCAGTTCACACCTTTTTGTTCTTGGGTTGTAGCACTCCACTGCATCCGTGCTCGTCTTTCCCTCCAAGTACCCGCCAATGGCAAAGAGGAGACCCTGAAGGACCGCCACGCCCACACCGCTGCGGCGGTACCTCATCTGCGGGATGACGTCCACCACCCACCGATCCGTCTCGGGATCATAGCACTCCACGTTGCCCAAGGTCTCGTGCTCCGAAACACCACCTACAATACCACATCATACTTTCAAGCAACCCCCAGAATGGGCGTGTCTGCCTTACCAAGTATGTGCACCACTTCTCCAGCTTTCAGGGTCTCTCTCGGCCACCACTTCATGGGGATCTGGGTGGGAAGGCGGCAAAGATGGGCCATCCCGTTGGGATAGGAATCATTGTACAGGGCGCGGGCAGCCTGTCGGATCAGACGCATGCAGGTCTCGCTAGAGCTGACCAAAGGATTGGCCGCAACTTCCACGGCAAAGAATTCCTGGCCTAATTGAGAGAAGAGAGAGGACAATGCGTAGAAATGAGGAAGTACAAAATGCTCTACAGCAGTCGGGCTGAAAATCAGAGGAATGGCAACCATTTCAACTCAGGAATGCACACTACCACACAAACTCTGTGCCTCACCCAACATATCACCATTATCTCACATCCTAGAGGCAGCTACTGGCTACTTCATTACCTAACAGAGGTAACTTGACATAATTGAGGGTATCGGCAAAATTGCTTTGCCTCTCAGTGGGATTCTGTTTGGTCCAGCTTATCAGAGCCATGAACACAGCCTCCTCCCCCTCTGGTAAATGCAAGTCGTTGCTGCTCAAAAAGTGCTTTAGTCGTGCAAAGGAGATTTGAACAAAACGCTCATTTTTTGACACCTCGGTGAAATTCCGCCGGGCAAATTTCAAGGCGGCGTCGAGCAGCTCGGTACAGGACTGGAATTCAGCAAAGTCAGCAATGTCCAGGCAGTTTGAACAGTCCAGCCGCTCCTGCAGGAACTTGCAGCAAGCCTCCTGGGCACGTAGCATCTGAAGGAAGTTGGACGCAGCCAAGAGATTCTGGGCATTGTCCTCATTGATCTCCAGCGAGCACGTGTATGCAAACTTGATGAGTGAGTCTAGGGCATCAGGGTCCACCCCTTGAATGACCACTCTGCGTTGGCCACTCTCCGCCATCTGACGACAGAACATGGCGCGGAAGTACATGCTGCTGGCAGCCAGGACCACACGGTGAGCTCTGAAGCAGTTCTGCTCCACGACAAGCTCCACATCGCAGAGCTCTTCGTTCTTACGAAGATGCTCCATCACTTCCAACATCTCCTTGGGAAGGGTCTCGTCGACAAAGTTTGGGATTTTGGGGGTCTCTTTCTCTCCCTCATCCTCCTCATTGATACCAAGGGCTACTCTCTGCATGTAGGTCATGACTGGGACTCACCAACAGTCGGAGTATAGAGCATGTATGACAACGGGGGCTTCAATGGTCCTCTTCAACCAGTTCCTTCAGTAGAAAAGTGAAGAATTGGTGCTTTTTCTCACAGGAAAACCAGATATTCGCTTACCATACTTTCCCACCCGATAATAGCAGCCAAATACTCCTTCACTGTTGTTGTTCTTCACCTCCTTTGGCCTACTGTCTCCACAAAGCCCAACCCTTCACACATCCCCATCAACATGCAATCTCTTTCCTGTGTGACATCACACACACACACAGAGGTCACACAGATTGCACGTGCACTCACCATCAGTGAGTAAATACCCACGTGGCTACTTTTCAACTATGAGTGGGGGTGAGGAGACTCCAGAAACTGAATGTGAAAGGTGTGGCAGCCTCAACTTTGAGACTTCTGATGGACTCCTGTATTGCCTGGTGTGTGGGACCCAATCCCAAGTGAGTATGGTCAGATCTTCAATATGGATGGGAGATTATAAGATCATGATCCACTCTTTGTGCAGGATATCAGAGAAGAGTTTACGGAGGAGAGCGTAGAGGCTACAAGCTTCGTCAGAACTTTAAAAGCACCGTCCACTAAAAAGAAAGGTAGGGATTCTTTGTTATCACATCTGTGAGATGTTGCAATAGTCCCAAGATTGATAACGCACTCCCAAATTTATTGATAGACAGCTCCAGCCGGCCAAATAGGGAAGTCACACTGTTGGAGAAGATCCAGTTCATTTTACAAGTCCAATGTAATGCCTTGATTGATCTGGGATATGAAAAATCATTAAAGGTAGCACGTTGTATCACAGCGAGCATCACGCTGTCTTACTCCATGCTCATCACACAATAGGAGGCTGTGAAGTATCTTTGGTTTCTCTACCTCAAGAGGTTCGGATATGCCTTTGTTGATGACGCGGACGATGTGACTCCCGCACCAAGCTCCCCATTGGTCACTGTCCAATCTCCTGCTGGGCCCTCTCGCCCACAGAAGAGGACCAGGAGCGGTGAAGACCCTTTACCTACTCCAAAAAGACCTAAAGTGGGTGAATCAAGGCTGAAAGGGTCAGCGTCTGGTAAAGGGAACGTGTGCATCGGCACCAAAGGCAAATCAGCAGCTGTGTTTGACAACTTTCCTGAAGACAACAGCCTCTTTACGAGCAGCCAGGACAGTTGCGTGGAGCCTGTGGAGGAAGATTTAATCCAGGGAGAAACAACTCCAAAAACCAAAGAGAGATTATCAGGCAATGATCTCTATTTGGCGCGAAGAGCAAAAAGGCGACAGAATGTTGGATTTTTTTCCGTCAAGTACACCATTGGTTTGTTGTACCTTGGGCTGCTCTACACGCATCAGAAGGTGCTTCCCTCGGAGATGATGAGGTAAGTCCACTACGCTGATCATGCCTTGAAGAGTCTGCCGTGTGGCTAGCTGTCGGTTGGTGAGTCCACTTTCTCATTTCCATCTGTTTGCACAGGTTGGTGTCGCTAAACAAAGTGCCGTACTACAACCTCCACATGCATCTCCCCAGCCACTTCATAGCCTCGAGGCATTCCACCTCTCTCTATGCCAGGGTAAGTCATGCCCCGCCCACCTACACTGTACGCCACACCTTGACCTTGCACCATCCATAGAGTCAAATGACCTCGGATAAAATCCACCAGCTCTCTCAGGATCTCTACAGAGTGATGTCACTCCCTACACTGCCGCACCTTGACCCCAAGTGGGTGTGTCACCACTTGCTGGAGAGGCTCCAGCTTCCCCGGGCATTCCACTCCATGGTGGACAATGCTCTGGAGGGGGGCGTCTACAGTCCGGAGTACAGACAATTTGTGGACCATTACATTGACACCAGCCACTGGCGCGAGAAGCGTCCTGACGTGGAGTGCATGGGCCTCATCATCTTCATCGTCAAGATGGTCTACAGACTGGACGACAGCTATGAGTTGTAAGTGGTGTGTGTATGTATGTTTGTATGTATGTAATGTATGTATGTATGTATGTATGTAGGTGATCGGCTTCATCTTTTGAAACTATGCCTTTCAGTGAGCAGGCGTCTAAAGGGGTGTCTCCTGACAAGCAATCCTCTTCCTCCTCCTCCTCCTCCTCCCCTCCCTCCTCCCCTCCGTCCTCTCTTCCCTGCTCTCCCCGGGACTCGGCACCTGCTCCAGCTGGGTATGTGTACGTGTGGGAGGACTGGGTCACTCTCTTCTGCCGCCACATGCAGAGGACCTTGGAGAGAGAGATTCCGCTGAACGCCAGGTATTGCAATCCACCACCACCACCACCACCACCATGCCATGGTAGCTACATGTGCACATGTT
>JAAGOD010016530.1_pt1 | contig 17921 bp, 22 predicted proteins | sample 8389681 | NCBI WGS metagenome assembly JAAGOD01 (sample SAMN13964374, study PRJNA552185) | sponge metagenome | biome: deep-sea hydrothermal vent fields; feature: spots directly above weak diffusing fluid; material: seawater and sediment | host: Tedaniidae sp. KZ-2020 ... | reverse complement strand
CCTGTGTGTGCCGTAACTCAGCAATGTACTGTGCCTGTGTGTGCCGTAACTCAGCAATGTACTGTGCCTGTGTGTGCCGTAACTCAGCAATGTACTGTGCCTGTGTGTGCCATAACTCAGCAATGTACTGTGCCTGTGTGTGCCGTAACTCATGTGCCGTAACTCAGCAATGTACTGTGCCTGTGTGTGCCGTAACTCACAGCAATGTACTGTGCCTGTGTGTGCCGTAACTCAGCAATGTACTGTGCCTGTGTGTGTTAGTGTTTGATACAGAGCCTGAGGTGGAGTACCAAGAAGAGACAATGGAACTCCTTGTCAAAGTGGAAGAGGAAATCATTCAAACTCAGTCTTAGGGTGATGGTATTTTCCACTGGTACTCTAACATAATCAGACTGTCCAATAGCAGCAGGTTGATACAATTTTATCTCTTTTCGCCTTTGGTCTATACAAGCGATTTTAATGAGATGTATAGCTTTCTATTCTTTCTAAGTAATCCTACCATTGTGTGTGCAAAGCTTGATTGATTTGCTTGTGGGGGGCTTAGATATTTCCCAAAACAAACTGAAGTGGTCACTTATGTAAACCACTTGGCTGGAGTCATGCATGGGGCAGGTGGCTAGATCAGCATGTTGTTGTGAAACAATATGGTCACTATTCTTCTTCAACCACACAGTACTTATAAGCCACCACCTGTTATCAATGGCAACTGTTCTGCAAACTGCTGTCACTGTATTGGCAGGTCACCTTCTCTAGAATGGCCACTTTTTATTGGCCCGAGGGTGACCATTATAGACAGGCTTCTCCACTGTAACTGCATTTCCAAAGAACCAACCTGTACAGTATTCACCTTCCTGCAAATCATTTCTACCATGTACTATTGGTTGCCAGAGTAGGAAATCAATGTTTGCCCTGAAATGGGGACTGACCTGATCCCATAAACAACAGGATATTCAGAGGTTCAGAGTGCTGGGCAACCTACTATATTGGCAATAGTATTGTTTGTTTGTTGATAGCCAGCTATGCATGCTGTCATAAGCTAATTCCTGAATTCCATTACATGAATGTAGTTAGACAGGGAGTCATGTACATACATGGCGATGAAATGAGGCTATTATTGCCATGACCAAAAATATACAAAATCTCTATGACACAAATAAATAACAGCAGGTTATGAATGAATATTTTCATCACTGTTGTTTTCGTGTCCGCGTCTCTGGGAGTAGTCGCATGCTGTTGGTCATGTGACTGTGGATTCCGTTGGTTGTCGTCGGATGACTGCTGAACCTGCTAGTTGTAGTCCCATTTGGATGGCTAGTAGCAGAGGTGGTGGGTGCAGGAGGGGGAGGCTTGGAGAGCTGGGCCAGGTGCGCTCGCATCAGAACCTTGGCACGTGCAGACATCTCGTTGCGATCGTCCGAAGTCTTGTCGAAGCAAATCGCCTTGGGCCGAGTCCAGAGGTAGTCCAAGGCTCTGATGAGTCTCCACGACCGAACCCTCTTCCACCAGGGCGAAGTCTGGAACCAGAACTTGACGCTGCTGAGTTTGCCCAGCCACCAGTCGAACCAGATCAACCGCATGAAGAGGATGAGCATGTACTGGACGGGACCGAGGGTGACCTTCTGGTGACTCCTCATCGTGGCTATTGCCTGATCTCGTTTGTCCTCTTCGTTTAGCCTGTACGTGGCTGAGTTGTAGGGAGCCGTGATAGCCACGAGCCATTGCTTTGGGTGGCTCTTAAGGAGGGACCAGTAGTTGGGGAAAACCCCTGCATGGCGAGCGATGTCGTCTCCGTACGTGAAACCCTCGACGAGACCTTCGATTCTCTGCGAGGTGTTCTTGAGATAATCGTTCCAGAATGCGGTGTCTCGCTTCACGTCCTCCTTCCTCTCCTCCAGCGTCTTCAAGGGAACTTTCCCGGAGAAGATCTTCGCAGCCCACCTCGAGTTGAGTTCCGATAAGGTCACGATTGATCCAACAATGGGCCTTGCCAGCCCCACAAAGGCCAGTGTAGGATCCTCGACATCAAACACCATCTTGTGTCTGTCACGAATGCCCACATTGCTGTAGCGCTCGGGGAGGTAGGGGTACCTGACACTGTACCCCGTGGACATGATAACGAGGTCAAACTCGTGTGCCGTTCCGTCGACAAAGGTCACCTGTTTGCCCTCGCAGTGGATGATCGCCCCTTTAGGTACAAGATGCTCATAGTCAACGAAGTCCAGCACCTTGCCATTTTTGTTGATGAAGAATTTGAAGAATGCGGCGTTGTTTCTCCACTCGGGTATCCCGTGGCCCTGATAGGCCAGGAGGGAACCGTTGCTGGTCCACTTGCAGACCCAGGAGAGGCCCGGTTTGCTATGGTGGTACGGAGCAATGCTTTTCATCAAACGTGAGGACGCTTTGTCCAAGGCCTGGGGTTTCCCCCACGGGACGACCTTGGTGTACTTTCGGAAGAAGTGCTGCCCCCTTGGTATGCTCCAGTATATCACACTGGCGTGGTTGTACCAATCCAAGCAGATGTCACTGCCTGTCTCCCCTCCACCCAGGATGAGCAATCGCTTGCCTTGAAACTCCTCAAGGGGGTGCTTGATCTCGCAGGCGTGGAGGACGGTTCCCGTGAATCCCTTCAGCATCGTGTCCTCCAGGTCACGATTCGGACGCTGCACCACACCTGTCGCTATCACCAGGTACCTGCTCGTATAGACACGCCCACTGGAGCAGAACGCCCTCCAGCCCTCCTCAGTTCTCTCCGTCCTTTCCACAGTGGTGTTGAGGCAGATGTGAGGGTAGAGGTCAAACTCCTTTGCGTACGCCTGCAGGTATTCAAGGATGTCGGTGTGGTGTGGAAACATGCCAATCTCTTCCGGCATGGGATAGTCTGACATCTCTGTGACTGTGGAAGACGACGTGCACTGAGTTGTCTTCATGACCGAGGGGACATTGGGGTCGTCCGAGTAACACCACACTCCTCCAATGTTGTCTCGAGTTTCCAGGGTGACAACGGAGAGGCCTTCCTCCATCATGGATTTGCAGCAGACAAGACCCGACCAGCCTGCACCAATGACGATCACATCTTGATGACAGCTCTCAGTGCTGCTGAGGTGATCAGCCATGACTCCAGAGGCAGAAACAACACTCGTCGTATGGGTGTCATCCATACTACACCAACAAGCAGATCAGATTTCTTCCCGAACGAGTCTCCTGCAGTGGAAATGCCGGAGATAGCTAAGCTCTGTTGATGTAACTAAATCTAGTTTTGCTGCTAGTAATAAAATCGTGGATGGTTTACCTGTGGTGTGGATTCCACGAGGCTGCAATTGCATACTACCGAATGCCATGGAATGGTTGTCATGTAAGGTAAAGGCCACAGGAGTTTTAATTCTCTGTTTCTCATCCACCTCCCCTCATTGATTTCTGGAGATCATCATTACTATTTCCTATACTAGCTAGCTATGTGAGCAAGCCTTTGAAAAACCTGCAATCCATAATATGACTACCTAGCTACTAGGCCCTAGGGCAGAGAAGCAAAGTACCTCCCTCCCTCATTTGGATGAGAAGCAGGATGGCCTAACACTGTTTTAGTGCAAAACAAGGTAGCTAGCTACTAGCTCAAGTTTAGAAGCTTAGCTTAGCTAGCTAGTAAGCTAGCTATTAGCTAGCTAGCTAAGTTCTCTTTAAGCCCTGACCTTAATGTAGATGTCCAGTCCTGGTTCCAAGCAGCCACTGACTTGCAGTTCATCTAAGTCTTCTGGATAGCTCTTAGCTTGTTAAATATGTTTAGTAGTAGCCCCCATCATTGCATGATGTTATATGGCTTAGATCTTTGCGCATGTGCAATGCATCCGCCTACTTTTGGTTGTGATCGTCAGAATTATAGACTACAGAGTGTTGCATGCAGTGGTCCTACTATAATCTAGAGGTGTACGCTCAAAATTGAAGCACCTAACTAATGTCAAGTAAAAGAAGAGGCTTTGATTTTTGGCAGAAAGTGTTGAAGGGTGCCAAATACATCGTGGCCCCTATGGTAGACCAGTCTGAACTACCCTGGCGGTTGCTGAGCCGTAGATACGGCGCCCAGCTTTGCTACACACCCATGTTCCACGCTGCCCTCTTCAACAGGGACAAGAACTACAGGAGAGATAACTTTGTAGTCTGTGAAGAAGACAGACCCTTGATTGTACAGGTGAACAGAATTTATTCTATTTAATGCGCACCTCGCTAAGTGGATTGAATCCCTTGCAGTTCTGTGCAAACAATCCTGAAATACTGCTGGCTGCAGCCAAGCATGTGGCCCCACACTGTGATGCCGTTGACATCAACCTAGGCTGTCCGCAGTCGATCGCAAAAAAAGGTAGGACATTTTTAATGAGCTAGCTAAATACAAAAATTGACTCGTGGACACATAGATTAGAGGGATATCCCCTTTACCTGCGTTTTGTCTGTTTGTCCAAGCATTTGGTTTTGTCGGCGTAGGGCATTATGGTGCATTCCTTCAGGAGGAGTGGGACCTGGTGGCATCTATGGGTGAGTGAGTAGCTAGGAATCCACCCCTGAAATGAGGACACCCCTCTGATCAGGACACTTCCGATGGGTGGCCGGATTAGAGGGAGGGAGTCCACTGTATCTTGTGTCGTATTCTCCCTCTCACAGTGAGACTGTTGGACAAGGAGCTCCCAGTGCCCGTCACCTGCAAGATACGTGTCTTCGAGGATATTGAGAAGACAGTGATGTACGCCAAGATGCTGGAGAGTGCAGGCTGTCAGGTGAGTGGAGATTGTGAGCTCTACTACTGACCTCCAATATTCCCTCCTCCGTCCTCCCTCCTCATCCCCCCCCCTCCCCCGCCTCCCCCTCAGTTGCTGACGGTCCATGGAAGAACTCGAGAGCAGAAGGGTGGTCAGACAGGTCTGGCCAGTTGGGCGCACATTAAAGCAGTCAGGTTTGTTCCGTGTCGGACTCCCTCGTATCTGGGCCACCATCAAAATCTCCTGATTAGGGGGGGGGGGGGCGGCCTCATTTCAGGGGTGGATTTGTTCTGTACGGCAAAGTCCCTCTAATATAACCTCTTGGAATCTGTCGGATTAACAACCTCTTGTCTTGATGGTCCAGGGAGAATGTGGGGATCCCTGTCTTTGCCAACGGGAACATCCAGTTCCTGAGTGACGTGGAGAGGTGTTTGCTGGAGACTGGAGTGGAGGGGGTCATGTCTGCGGGTGAGAACTCTACTCATTTTAGTTTGTGGAATGAAGTGGTTCGAACCTTGCTGTGTCGTAATTGACAGATGAAAGATCACAGTCTCTAAACCTATGAATTCAAGCCTCAACTTTTCGTTTTTCCTTATTCTCTCTTTCTAGAAACGCACTTGTTCAACCCTTGCCTCTATGTTGCGGAGCACCTGCCGTGTTGGCAGGTCAGCGAGGAGTACTTGGCCCTTGCCAAGCAGTTCCCCTGCGCCATTTCTGCCGTGCGTGGCCACTTCTTCAAGATATGGCTGCAAGTGTAAGTTTTTTTTAAAAGTTTGGGGCTGGTCAGAGTGTCCTGATTACAGGGCGGGTGGCCTCATTTCAGATGCTGGATTTGTACTCCGAAGCATGTTTTTTTGAAATGGCCTCAATTCAGGGCCCAGATCTAGAATGGGTAAAGGGTTTAAATGACTCACTGTGTTTGCAGTTTGAAGGAGCCGGTGTATCAGTGCTTCCGAGAAAGAATAGGTGCGGCTAAGGTACTAGAGGAGTTTGACGAAATCTCCACTGAGCTGAAATCGCTCCTGATGGCAAGTCAAATGTTAACAAATCACTATCTCCAGTAATCTAGGACATGATGTGAAGGGCACTTCTTCTTTCAAAATCACCAACAGGAAGGCCTTTCGGCTGAAGAGCTCAGTGCAGAGTTCTCGCTCGACAGCATACCCTTCTGGCGGTGCCAACCGTACGTCAGACCAAAGTGAGTCAACACACAGTGGAACCTCCAATAAAGGATAGCTGGAAAGAGAACAACCCCTCTAGAGTGGACATAGCTTTAGGCAAAAGAGGACAATGTCCATAATATAAAATGGCCTTGTCACTAAGTGTGTCTTTTATTCAGAGGTTCCACATGACTCTGTCTCATTTTCCTCTTTTCTATGTGCAGTCGGGGAATCATTCCTCCCCCTCAGCCCCCTTTGGCAGAGGGGGAGGGGGAGGGGGAGGGGAAAGAGGCTGCTGCCAAAGCAGAGCAGGCTAAGGTGGAAGAGGGGAGAAGGGCGTTGCGCAAGAAGAGAGCAGCAGAGAGTAAAGCCTCCCAAGGTCCCCCTAAGAGTAAGTCTGAAGGGAAATGGTAACCAGTTGATCAAATTTTGGATAGATTGTCCCAGATTAGCTTAGGTGGCTAGTGAGGAGTTGATCATCATGCGTATTGTGCCTCCAACAGAGAAAAGATGGTTTGGGTGTGAAAACTGCATTGGGAATCCAAAGGTATGTATGAGGATTGTAATCTCCGGATGATAGCAGGCAGTCTGCATTGAAACACAATTTCAGGGGTTGAAATGTGTCAATGGCATGTGCAAGACTTGCTGTAAAAAAAAGTGCGTAGCAGAACTGATTAGTTGTCCAAGTGAGTGGAATTAGTGTCCTAATAGCAACACAGGTTCACTTAGTGTCGTCCTGTAGGTCACAGGTTTACTCCCAGGTCAAGTGATGCATCGCAGAAGGACGCCAGCTCAGAAGCAGAGGAAAGAACTGAGGAACAAAAACATGAACTCAAAGTTGTCACTAGTTGATCATTACCACCATCATAACTTCACCAATCAAAATGCATGATACGTAGTATTGAGTCAATAACGGCGCTTTTGGATTTAACGACCTTTTACCACACCCTAGTTGAGAAGGATGGGCAATTTCCTGGCTGGGATAGGCAGCACTTACTACCTGAAGAAGGTAGAGCAGAGTGCCACAGTGCTCCACTATAGGAGAAGTCCCTCATGGCGATCTCTAGTCATCTTTGCAGGTTACTACTGTAAAAAGTAAGAATATGATTTCAGTTTTTTGCCTTTTCAGTTCTCTACAGCATTCTCATCTACATAGCAAGCAAATCACGTGAGTACTAGTCCCCAGAGCTAGCTAGAGCTGTAGGCAATGGAGTGTAATAATGAATAAGATTCTGGTCTTGGTAGCCTATCTCAGTGCGAGGGCATTTTGTTACATTGTGGGTGCTTATTTCTGTTATCTGGCTACTGAAAAATATGAGGTAATCCCATCCCATTCTCAATCCAGTGGACTCCCTCCTCTAAGCCTACCTTCTTTCTATGTACACAGGAGGTGAGATTCGACAAGTCTAAAGGTATGGCCGAGCTGATGAGTTCACGTTTCCTAGAAAAGCACTTGATTGGCTATCGAAGGAAAGGTGAGTGTTGGCAAGCTAGCCAGACTTTGCCTCATGAGACGACTACTCACATTGTGCTATGTACATTTGGTACACCAATTCTTTCTACAGTCGTAACAGAGTTGGAAAATATTGTCTCTGCATCCACAGAGAGCCAACAGGTCTGGCCTGGCATTGGCTACACTGTCAGTCCCTCTCCTCCACCTCCCTCCCTCCCTCCCTCCACTGATCCCTCTCTCCCCCTTACAGGTAGTGCTACTGCTCTTCTCTGGCATGACCCTCTCCCTGACAGCACAGTGCACATTTGGAAGCAAGAAGTAAGCAAATGTAACTATATCCCCCAGCTCAGCCCAAAATACTGTCCGTCTGAATGTAAATCACGCCGGCTGTCTAAATTTGACCCTTCCTGCCTCCTGTAACTGCAGGGAACACGAGACCATTGCCAAAGAAATTCGCAAGTTCCTGGGCATCTCTTCCAGGTCAGAAGAAACTAATCATTCAAGAACAAAGAAGCAAGATTAGGATTACAGATTAGGGCTTCTAGTCAAATTTTTTATACGTAAAACTGTTGCCGATAAAACATGAGGAGCTGACACAGACCATCTCAACACTGAGTAATGGAGCTCACTTAGGGTAGACGTGGGTATTACACCCCCAATTAGGGTAGATGTGGGTATTTCACACCCCCAATTAGGGTAGATGTGGGTATTACACACCCCAAAAAAACTAATTTTGACACAAATTGAGTTAGTCACTGCTGCAGTGAAGTCACACTCAGTCCTCTCCTCAAGAGCTCTTTAGCGAGATCCTAAATATCAACACAGAACTCAAACAGTAAGGAAGTGTGCAGTATTAAACAGACACACAAGGGAAAGGGTACCTTTGCCCTCTTGTCTAGCATGCCCGAACCAGCCAGGGCAGTCACGTGGGAGAAAACCTTGTGCTTGGCGTAGAACCGATAGTCCTCCATGCACCCCAGCCCACCAATCAGGACCCTCAGGAGCCACGCCTTCTCACTGTACCCCTGCGCAGAGAGAAGTGGTACATGGGGTGTCGTATGTCCATAGCCTCGTCCTCAGGCCTCCCTTTCCCCAGAGAGGGAGGCCTGGGGACAAGGCTAGCGTCTGCCAATGTCAGGCTTTCCAGTTCCTTTACCTCAGGGCTTGAACTGTAGAGCATAGTGGAGAGCAGGGGGACCTCTCGCATGTTGAAGGCAGGCTTGTGAACCACAAAACGAGACACCACGGGGTAGACAGAGTTCTCTAAACAAAAATGTGAGAATTTGAGCTGGGAGACAAGCACAGTGAAATTTCCAATAAAGGATGCTCCAAAAGAGAACAAACCTCCCAACAAAGGACAAACCATGGAAGTGCCACGCCCCTCCCCCCGCTTTAACGACCCTAAGTGACCACTGGCTCACTTTAACGAACCCCCTGGCCTCACAGAGAAGTACCACGCCTCTCCCCCCCCCGCTTTAACGACCGTAATTGACCACCCATACAAAATACCATCCAAAAGAGGACAATCTCTCTTCAAAAAGGACTTGGGAGCATGTCCGCTATTTGGAGGTTCCACTGCACTAGGACCCCCTCTAATCAGGCTACCCCAGCCAGCTCTCCTCTCATGCAAGTTGCATACCAGGGTGAAGGAAGAGAATGCTAGCCCTAGCCACAAGTGAGGTGAAAACAGAGAGCAAGCGAGGAAAACTCTCCTCTACGCTGTTCTGAATGACATCCAGCAGCAACACAATCTAATAACATTGCAGAGTGAAAAACATTAACTCCTCAACAAAGAAATTCCATACTTGAGCCTTCTCTCTGAATCTGCTCTCCTTCAGGTGTACTTTGAACCTTGTGAGGGCGTGGCTGGCAGCTGCACGCAAGGGTGTGTGCAGGGAGGAGAGCCCGGACACCAGAAAGCCCAAACAACCATGAGAGACAAACTGCTTGCAGTCCACGTGAGACTCTGTAGTAATGAGCTGGCTCTAATAACTTTGTTGTAATGAGCTGACTCTAATGACTGCAAAGTTATTAGAGTCAGCTCATACCAAAGTTATCCATTTCTAGCAGATTAACTAGTTCACCAACAGTAAACACACTAAGCTGCTAATTAGTGTGAACAATAAACAATTTATGATTTGCTAATTGGTCCAAAGTACACAGCTAAAGTGTGAACAGTAAAATAAACAGATCTGCTAATTGCCAATCACCAATCAATTGACAGTGTCTAGTGTGAACAAGTTTACCTATTAGTGAAACTATAAACAAACTCCTATAATAACATTTGCAGTTTACCCTTTTAAGATCACCTATAGTGCAAATTCCGCTAAAAGAAGAATGTTGACATTATTCCCATTTCTGAGACCCAGATTATAATATAGGGAGTCCACTGTATAACCACCACAATGCAAACTGACCGGCCTCCAAGTAATGGCTCAAAAGAGGTAGCATAAAGCATGAGTCATACAGACCCTCCCTCTCCTCACCACACCCCTCTTCTCCAGCTTCTCCGTAGGGATCACTAGGCTACATATGGAAAAATACACAATCCATTATCCTTTGGTCACGGCATTTCCAGACTTCCAGTTCACCTCTAGCTGCAGGTGGAGAGGGAAGTAATTGGAAGATCTGATGAGAGTTTGGGAGTCTATCAGCTTCAAAGCATCGCTGATGTCGGAGGGAGTCCAGTAGACGTCCTTCCTGCGTTGCGTGTAGCTCTCCAGGGCAGCCTTCCCCCACAGAAATGGACTACAAACACATTGCCACACACACAAACAGACAGACCATGTGAACGCAGCCGAGACCATCTGGAGCCGCCAGGCAAGGCAGGGATATACAGTGAACTCCCTCCAATCAGGACCCCTGAAATAAGGCCACCCCTGTATTGAGGCCACTTCAAAATGTCCCAAATAATGCTTCCTGGTTCAAATTCACCCCTGAAAAACGAGGCCACCCCTCTAATCAGGACACTTTGACAGGTCCCAAGGGTGGCCGGATTAGAGGGAGTCCACACTGCATACCTGTATTCACCAGCAGGAGCATTGTTCTCTTCGTACTTGGAGATCAGATACAGCAACCCCCTGTCTGTGCAGTTCAGAATACGGTAAAAGGTCACCACAACAAAAAAAACTCCACTTTTGAAAACACACCACACCTGATCTGGCCAGAGTTGCTGAGTAAGCACCGAGGAGGGCAAGGATATGGGACGTCCTGCACACAGCCGGCTCCAACTCCACTATGACAATCAGCAGCCTCACCAGTGACTCTAAATAATGCACACCACCTCACATACTACCCGAGTGATGTGTTTTATTGCATAGAGAGACCCACCCTTTAACGCTTGGTTACATGACGAGAACAAGATCTCAAAGAACTCCGAGTGGGACCATATCATGTCATAGACCACGCCCAGAGGTGTGTGGCCACTGTGAGCGCTAGAGCTGTACACTACGGGGATCACAAGGGAGAGAAGGTGGAGGGCGTGGCTAGTCGTGAACCTTGACCTACAATTTACACCACCACCACCACCGACCATCATGTAAGCACGCACGTTCACACCTTTTAACGCACTTGAGAAACAATTTCAGAAATCGATTCCATTCGTGGCATTCCAATACATCAGAAATGTTCACAGGATTGGAAAATTTCTAAATTAGCAACAGAGGTCACTTAAATAGAGCACAGCCACAGAGAGCTCTCATACCATGCTTTGAAGAGACCTGACGACATCCAATACGAGCTTGGTTTCGTGGTGACCACTCCCACTTCTTTTGGCTGCCATTGCCCTGAGGACTGGAACGGCGCTGGCCACCAGCAAAGAGCACAGAGACTCATCCCTAGCCTCCAAGGCAACCGCACTCGCCACCTCAAGTTGGAACCTTCAAGAAAGAAATTTCCAAGTCACTGACAAAATTCAGTGCGAGGCCCACCTGTTGACTGTTGCGCTACTTGTTAGCCAAGATCTGCATATCTTCTTCATTTTTTTCAAAGCTGCATTATTATTATGACACCAGTTCTTCAAGGAAGTTGTATAACGTAAGTATACCTCTGGGGTCCAGACGAGCAAGATATGTCGAGATTACCACAGCCTTCTCCTGTGGAAAAAGAGGGTTTACAGTGAATCTGGGGGTCCTGAAATGAGGCCACCCCTATGATCGGGACACTCTGACTGGTCCCAAGGGTGGCCTGGAATACACTCGTAGCACAAAAACACGCACAAACCTGCTGATCTTCAGAAAATGCGGCACCAGAGCTGTCCACGATTCCCATACACCTCTCCCTCGCAAGCTTCCTGACGACTTTCAAGGCTCCTCCCACTGACTCCACCCCCTTCCCTCCCTCCGCCAACTTGCCTCCAGAGGACAGATGTTCCAAATAGCATCCAACCACGGCCAAAGACGTGCCACAATTTGACGGCTCACTGTCTCGAATTCTTGTACAAAACTCCCGCAAGAAAGACTCCTCAAATTGCTTTCTACCGCACTCCGAACTCAAGCATAAAAGGAGAAGCAGCTGTACACAACAAGGAGTTTGCTGGTCGGCACAGGATCGCATCAGGCGCAGCATCAGCTCCTCTCCGAGGAGGAAAGGTGGACGACTGCCAGCAGTGTCTTCAAGCCAGCCAGAGGATTCCACATCTTCTAGCATACACAGCATGATGGACAGGGACTTGTTGCCAGGACGCGATAGTGCTGAGCTGGCACTCGCTCGAATGGAATCGGGACAGGATGGAATGGAATCCCCAACGAGCAACAAAGACTCCTTGCTGGGGACTGCTGAGTCAGCACAAAGGAGGGGCTTGGCAAGAAACTTGACACTGTCAGTCACATGATTCCTCCGACCAGTCGCATGCTCTGAGGTGGAGATGCTGGGAACAATGTCCATTCCAGAGTGCAAAGTCCGATGCTTGAGTATCTCGTAAGCCACGCCCACCAGACGATCACCGCATGAGCCCCCCTTGGCCGCCAACACCTCCAGAAAGGCAGTCAAACAGGTATCGCCAAGCACAGACTCCCTGATGACTCGAAACTTCTCGTCACTGCTGCCACTGGGAGAGAGAAGAGCGAGCAGAAGAGACCCAAAGGCGTCAGAATGGCAGCTGCTTTTCTGCTGACTCAGCAGTCCTCGCCCAGACATTATCACGTCCCTGGCCAGCAGCAACAGCTCTCTTCCACAGTGAGGTCGAAGCGTCCCGATCACACTGACTGCCAGCTCAGCTGCATAGAAAAAAGCAAACCCACTAATGTCAAGTCCTAATTGGAGGAGAGGGTGGAGTGAAGGGGGAGGGGGGGTTCTGATCAGGTGTAAACCATGTGATCTTCAGTAGGTGTGGTCTCACAGTGCAAAACCACACCCATCAGGTTCTTGATCATGATTCAAATCATCACTTCAGACGCAAACAAAGCAAAACAAACAAACAAACAAACAAACAAACAAACAAACATACCATCTTTTTCAGTGATGTCATCACCTCCAGCAAGCACTATCTTTACATACGAAGAAATACGCCCACACGCTACTTTCAGAATCACTTCTGAGGAAGGTGAGGGAGAGAATTTCTCCAGCCACGCACTCAGGAGCTCGGCCATCTTGGAGTTGTAGCGACAGATGATCTCCTCCCTGCACCAGCGACGAGGCTTTCCCGTACCGGAACACAGCTGTGCTCCAAAACCAAGGTCGCTTGGATCCAAGAAAGTCTCCGTTACCAACCTTGGGTCCCAAGTTGGCTCAGCAATGGCTCTCATTTCGTCCACACCAGTCTCCAGAGACTCAAACCCTCTGAGCACGGAGGAGAAGAGGTTATCCATCGCACGCATGATCTTTCCCGTCACCTTCTCCACCTCCTAAATGAGCAAAAGACAAGCACCTTTACAACGTCAAGTAGAGATACAGAAATCAGACTGTGGAATCCTTTAATCCCTGATATCTGGACACTTTTCAACACAATCATACTCCTGCATTCAGGACACCTAATCCTCTCTCTAATCAGGTAGAACAGGCTTCATTTCACTCACTTTGCGGTGCTCCTGAGCAGACTTCTCGTAATCTTCTGAAGTGTAGGATTCTGGTGAATACCCCATGACTTCACGTGCCAGGGAGGTGCAGTAAACCCCATCATAGCTGCACAGCAGCCTCCCTCCGACTTTCGCCGACCACCACTCGTTGCGTCGCACGTCAAACAGCTTCCACAGCGACACCAACTTAATCCTGAGACGAAACACCATCCTCCACTGTTGCCATTGGGACAAACGTCGCTTCTGGGGCAAAACGGCCTCACTCCCACTAACACCACCATCTTCTTCATAATCGTCATCTTCTTCTTCTTCTTCTTCCATGTCGTCTTCCACGTCGTCATAGTAACCTATATCAGAGAGACCATCCACCCAGCTCTCCATTTCTTCCTCACGCTCTAAATCAAGATCAGGATTGTTCAGCCTAAAGTCTGGACGATCATCAAGGCGAAACATGGCTACTGGATCAAAGAACAAGGAAGAGCTACAGAGGGAAGTGCCATCAATGATGCGGTCTGAAGTCAGGAGGTGGGGGAGTTGGGGGGAGGGAGAGAGGTGGTGGATGAGAGTGACCAGGTGCTGGGCGGTGTACGGATCACAAACCAGCAGGATGGACATGACGAAATGCCCAATAAAGATGTGCAAAACACCTACAAATTATTCCAGCAATCATGAAAGATGATACTCTGGTGGAAGGATAAAATACCCCACTGACATTGTTTCCTGGTGAATAAGCCCAAGATGGATCTGGCGAGGTCCAACCAGTTGTAGTCCACACCTTTAGACTCACAGAATTCAAGCATTGGCCCATCAGCCTCCAACTCTGCCAAAGTCCAAAATCACATATTTAACAACTCACTGCTTCACCTGCCCCCTAGGGCATTGGAAGGTTCAAACCTACCCATTTTATCATCTCCATTTGACGTTTTCCTTCTCCTTCCAGAGAGTATATCCAGGATCTCTTTCCTCAGCGTGCCTCTGTTCAGCAGGGCCGCGGACAAGGCCTTTGCGACGGCCTCCACAACTCCAGCAGTGTGTTCTGGCTCCTCCGAGTGCACGACTTTGAGCGAGGACACCAGAGCATCCGTGTTGGCAGTGGAAGAGTACCTGTCCTTCCACCTGCTGGAAATAACCTGAAAAAGTTTAAGACAGCTCTAATCGAAGAGGAGACAGGGCAACAAGACAAGTGCTGACTCTTCCTTTTGCTGTGGAGACTCAGAACTTGTGACTTACTTTATGAAGGAGGGAACGTGCCAATTCAGCCACGTCAGCATTTTTTTTGTCTGGTCGAGAGAGCCAAAGAGTGCTGGAAAGAGCTTCACAATTCTACCCCCCAAAAAATAATCACTGCACGTTAGTTACTTATTTTCACACCAACCTTATTAAAGCTCTCCTCGTAAGCATTTAGGTTAATCTGAAGAGCAAGTTGCACACACTCGTCCTGGCTGGGCTGGTGAGGGACGGGAGACACATGGTCATCATTATCACCACTGGGGTGGTCATGTGACTGGTCATGTGACCGAGACACATGGTCATGTGACTTAGACACACGTTGGTCATGCACTGGAGGAAAAGGAGGCAGCAACTTTGCCGGGCTGAAGTTGACTCGCAGAAAGATGTCAGGACAGAGGACCTGGTAGCTGCACATTGCCTCAAGGGTAAGGCACACCAGGCGAGAACCTTCACTCAAATCTAGAACGTTCCAAAGAGAAAACCATTACTACTTACTCGTGTGTCATTAGATATTCTAGATCAACCTTCGTTTTTGAGAGCATCTTCAGTCGACAGTTTGTCTGGCGTTCTGATTGATGAGGGAGGAGGGTTGGCATCAGCTCCAGTTGCTGCTCTATCACTCTCCTTCAGCAGCTGCTGTCGCAGGGAGATCAGCGTCTTCACATCCGGAAGGCACTTCAGGACAGCATCACAGTAACATACCAGGAAGGACGAGACTAACACACACACATCAAAAACTCCGTTAAAGGGCCACAATACAGGGATGGTGTAACTTCAAGGTTCTGATTAGAGGGGTACACCAGACTGCATTGAACATACGCAACGCACTCATTTTTAGGCTCTTTCTGATGGGGCCCCAGGCATCAACCACCTCCCTTGCACGCTTCAAAGTGATTCTGATGAGTCGCAGTGTGCAAAACTTCACAATGGGGAGAGGGTGCTAGAGGGGGAGGGGGAGGGGGAGGGAAAAGGAATACAACATGATTCAAGCTCGATAAAACAAAACTGGATGAAGATATTGAAGGATAGGGGTTCAGAGTAACTATGACAAAGGTGGATCACTCAACAGGGAGGGTGGAAAGGTCAAAACGACCCAAACACCATTGATTTCCCTTCGGTGAAGATGCAAGTTTCTCATCACAATCCCCCTCTTCTTTCCATGCCTCAAATCTCTTTCAAAATCGAGAGCCCTCATTCACTCACTTGCAGTCCAAGACTGAGGTGAGATCTTGTGACAGGAAGAGGTGTGGTCAGCTTCACAGCCACGCCCACAACCTCGGCTGGAGGTTGGATTGCACTTTTCTCTGAACCCGAAAGTAACTCCAGAAGACCAGGCAACCTCTCATATACCTACAAAACAAACAACACACAATCAATCAAACAAACAAACAACAAACAAACAAACAAACAAATAAATAAACAACAATCAAGCAAACAACAATCAAAGGAACAAACAATCAATCAAATAAAAATGGAAAGCATGTCCAATCTCACCTTTATCAAAAAGGACATATTCAAGATCCAGTCTGAGGACGGCTGAGGTTCAAAGTTGAGTGCGAGGGAGGTGAGGTAGCTGATGAGCAAGTCAGGGCACACAGAGAGCGTCTTGAGGATGATTTCCTGAGCCACAGGCTCTCGGAGACGCCCAGAGAGGAACAGAAGGAAGTGAAGTAAGACAGGATTGTTGGTCCTGGAGGATTACATCATTGTAGGCTTCCTCTAATCAGATAAGTGTCATGATTAGAGGGGTGGGTTACGTTTGCACCACACACAGTGGCCTCCCCTTTAATTCGACCACCCTTGAGATCAGTCAAAGTGTCCTGATTAGTCCAGCGACCTGATTTTAAGATGAGGAGTGGCCTTGATAATAAATGGTTGCCACACTCCAGGGGGAGGATTCTGATCGATGAATTTCTTCTCACTTTTCCAGTCCATACGGGAGGTCCTTTTCCCTGTAGCAGATCCCCAGCTGAGTGTCCATGCACAGGGTGAGCAGCGCCTGGTGAGCCACCTCTCGCACATGCTCGGTGAGCTCTTCCTCGGTCGCTGTGGCAACGGGGGACCGGTCAAGCAGCACAGTTGCCATCTGCTTAAGAGCAAACTGGTTGAAGAAAGAAGACTTCGTCTTTTTGCTCAATTCAGGATTTCTCACCACCTAAAAATACCACACAATTCAAAGGGAGTCAAATTTTCAAGGAACTGCAAGAACTATGTCCCTCTAGCCACATTGTACGCACCTTGTCCAGAATGGTGGTCAGAAACAGAGAAACTACTTTTGGGTCGTCCTTTGGAAGAAGTTTGAAGAAACTTGACAGGAATCCTTACATTCAACATACTATGCACTATCAGCACAATAGAATATTCTTGTAATGTTCGCTAACCTTTCAACTCTAGGACGGCAGTTACGACGTCCAATTCTCCAACTACCAGAAAGGAGAGGGCAAACTTGAAAAAACTCTCCCTCACCGATTCGGAACCTCCCTGAACATAAAACACATGCAAGTAATTGAAGAAGTTTCTTTTGGGGCACATACGGGAATAGAAATGGGCGTGGTCTTGTTGACGAGGGACACCAAGGGCTTATAGCTGAAGTTGAAGACCAGCTGGATTTCTCTTGCCGAGTCAGCACCCTGCATCACCATGGCAGCGAGGAGCCTGAGACACGCCCCCACCAGCTTCATGGGCAGAGACGACATCAGGGAATGGTAGAAGGACTTCAGATGATTGCAAAGCAGTTTCTGAACCAATCTATGCCCTATGGTATGATACTGCTTGGCAGTTAAACAGGAAGTGGGCATGGCTGGGACTTCCTGTTCCTCGGAAGCAGGCACGGCAGTGGGAGGGTCCCCATCAGAAATGGGCGTGGCAGGAGGAGGGGCTGCTGTGAAAAGCAGGATTTGTTCCAGGCACTGGAAGCACACAAGTAACTACAGGGGAAAAAAACAGCCTAATTAATCTTAAGCAGTGCAGTGTGGTCTAATTGGAATCCACCCTGGGCATACCACGTCATGTGTCCGCTCATCCTTGGCCCACTCTAGGGGGGACATGAGGTGCTGGCATTCCGGGTACTGGCCCAAGTACCCACGTAACAGGGCTGTCCCTAATCCGCTGTGGTCGTGAGACGTTTCCTCAACTGATTCAGGCTGATTGGTCTTGGTCAGGAAATACGTCAGTCCTGAAAGTGGGAAACTGAAAAAATAATTTCAAAATTAAATTTTGTCTCACCAGCCACTAGGGAGTGTTTTTCTTTCAAAAGGGAAGTAAGCTTAATGAGTAGACTTTCATCTGGCTTCTTTCTTTTCTTCAGTGGTGGTGAGTT
>JAAGOD010038233.1_pt1 | contig 17930 bp, 13 predicted proteins | sample 8389681 | NCBI WGS metagenome assembly JAAGOD01 (sample SAMN13964374, study PRJNA552185) | sponge metagenome | biome: deep-sea hydrothermal vent fields; feature: spots directly above weak diffusing fluid; material: seawater and sediment | host: Tedaniidae sp. KZ-2020 ... | reverse complement strand
GTTGGATATTTCGGCGGGGCAACAATCGTTATTGGCGGCGCTCTTTTTTGGTTGCGGTTTTTTATTGCAATTTCCGATCGGGTTGCTTGCCGACAAAGTGGGCGACCGCCGCGACATAATTTTGGCGGTCAGCGCTGTTTCCGCGGTGGGCGCGGCGTTGCTGGGGCTGGGCGGGTTGTTGCCCTATGCCGCGCTGGTGGCGTTAATTATTTTGGTGAGCGCCGTGTCTTCTAATTTGTTTGCGCTTAATATCGCTTACGGGCAGGATTTTGTGGAGCGCGGAAAATCGGCGTTATATTCGGGGATTTTATTGCGCGCATATGCGTTGGGGGCGTTGCTGGGACCGCCGGCGGCGGGTTTTTTAATGAGCGCGATTTCGCCGAATATGCTGTTTGTATTTTGCGCCGCCGTGCTGGGTTGCGTTGCCGTCCTAACCGCGACAAACCGGATTATGCCGCGTTACCGTCCGGCGACTACCGAAGAATACCGCGTGATGTCGCCGTTGGCGCCGCCGGTGGCGGAAGAAACCGATTACACCGCCGCCGACATTGGTCCGGATATTCCCGAGCCGCAACCGTCGGAGACGGCGGACGAAGATTCGCCGGACGGCAAAGACGGCGTTTTGGCGGACGAAGAAAAACACGGTAAAATAGGGGATTCCAAAACCGTATCCGAAACAAATTAACATAACAACCAAAAACCATAACGCCCGGCAACGACAATGTCCGAACCTCTAAAACCTCTTTGCGCCGAAGATTTGGCGCGGCTGGCGCGGCTGGCGCGGCTGGAAATTCCGGCGGCGGAAGCGCCGCGGGCATTGCGGGCGCTAAACGATATTTTGGCGATGATGGAGCGGTTGCGGCAAACCGAAACGGACGCCGGCGATGCTTTGTCGCATGTGCAGTTTTGGGGCAAACCGTTGCGCCTGCGCGAAGACGCCGCGGCGCCCGGTTATCCGCCGGAAGAATTATTGTCGGCGGCGCCGCGGGCGTCCGGCGGCTGTTTCGCCGTGCCAAAAGTTATAGAATGAGCGGCGCCTTGCACGCCGCGGGCGCGCGCGGATTGCGCGATATGATTGCCGCCGGCGATGTTTCCGCCGCCGAAGTGTTCGCGCATTTTCGCGCGCGGACATTGCAACACCGGCGGCTAAACGCATTTATGCATGTGGCGGAAGAATGCGAAACGCCCGCGGCGGGGGCGTTGTGCGGCGTGCCGGTCGCGCACAAAGATATTTTTTGCCAGCGCGGCGTCGTTAGTTCGTGCGCGTCCCGCATTTTGTCTTCATATGCGCCGCCGTTTGACGCCGCCGTTGTTGCGCGGGCGCGCGATGCCGGGGCGGTTTTTTTGGGGCGCACAAACATGGACGAGTTTGCGATGGGGTCTTCGGGCGAACATTCGGTTTATGGTCCGGCGCTTAATCCGTGGGACGAAACCCGCGCGCCGGGCGGCAGTTCCAGCGGTTCCGCGGCGGCGGTAGCGGCGCGGCTGGCGCCGCTGGCAACCGGCACCGACACCGGCGGTTCCATCCGCCAACCGGCGGCGTTTTGCGGTGTCACCGGCATAAAGCCGACATATGGGCGCGTTTCGCGCTGGGGCATGATTGCGTTTGCCTCCAGTTTTGACCAGGGCGGCGCGATTGCCGTTTCCGCCGAAGATTGCGCCATAGCGCTCAACGCGTTGTGCGGATTTGACGAACGCGATTCCACTTCGTTGCAGGCGCCGCCCGAAGACATGGCGCGGTTTTTAGAAACACCGGTGCGCGGATTAAAAATCGGCGTGCCGGCGGATTTTTTTAACGAAGGGTTGGATGCGGAAACCGGCGCGCGGGTGCGGGAGGCACTTGCCGAATTGCAAAAAGCGGGGGCGGCGTTGGTGGAAATTAAACTGCCGTCTTTTGACTTGGCGGTCGCCGCCTATTATGTTTTGACTTGCGCCGAGGCGTCCAGCAATTTATCGCGTTTTGACGGCGTCCGTTTTGGCCGCCGCGCCGAGGCGTCCGATTTGCGCGGTATGTATGAAAAAAGCCGCGGCGAAGGATTTGGCGAAGAAGTTAAGCGGCGTATTTTGGTGGGCGCATATGTTTTGTCGGACGGTTATTACGACGCCTATTACCGCCGCGCCGCCGGGGCGCGCAAAATTATCGCGCGCGATTTTGCCGCCGCATTTGAACAATGCGACCTGATTGCCGGACCGACGACTCCGGGACCGGCGTTTCCGCTCAACGCCATCGCCGAAAACGACCCGGTGTCCATGTATATGCAGGATGTGTACACCGTGCCGGTTAATCTGGCGGGGTTGCCGGCGGCGTCGGTGCCGTGCGGTTTTGCCGCCGGGTTGCCGGTTGGTTTGCAACTGGTTGCGCCGCCGTTGGCGGAGGCGCGGTTGTTGCAGGCGGCGCACCAATACCAATTGCGCACCGATTTTCATTTGCGGATTCCGGCGGGCGCGGCATGACTTGGGAGACGGTTGTCGGTTTGGAGATTCACGCGCAACTTGCGACGGAAAGCAAAATTTTTTCCCCGGCGGCGGCGGCGTATTGCGCTGAGCCAAACCGGCAAGTGCGCGAAGTAGATTGCGGAATGCCCGGCGCGTTGCCCGTATTAAACCGGCGGGCGGTGGCATATGCGATTCGGCTGGGGCTGGCGTTGGGTTCCGAAATTAACCGCGTTTCGGAATTTGCCCGCAAAAATTATTTTTACCCCGATTTGCCGAAGGGATACCAAATTAGCCAGTTTGAATATCCAATTGTCCGCGGCGGACGGGTGTTGGTAGATTTTGGCGGCGAAGAAAAAACCGTCCGCATTACGCGCGCCCATTTGGAAGAAGACGCCGGAAAATTGTTGCACGGCGAAGGGGGCGGTTCCGGCGTAGATTTAAACCGGGCGGGCGCGCCGTTGTTGGAAATTGTTTCCGAACCCGACATGCGTTGCGCGCGGGAGGCGGCGGAATACGCCAAAACGGTGCATGGATTGGTGTGCTGGTTGGACATTTGCAACGGCAACATGCAAGAAGGTTCTTTTCGGATGGACGCCAATATTTCCGTGCGCCGCCCCGGCGCGCCGTTGGGCGTCCGCTGCGAAATTAAAAATATTAATTCTTTCCGGTTTTTGGAACAGGCGTTGGAATACGAAATTGTGCGGCAGCGGGCGGTTTTGGAATCGGGCGGCGAAGTATTGCAAGAAACGCGGCTGTTTGATTCCGCCAAAGGGCAAACGCGGGCGATGCGCGGCAAAGAAGACGCGCACGATTACCGTTATTTTCCCGACCCCGATTTGCCGCCGCTGCTAATTTCGGAAGAGTGGATTGAAGAAACGCGCGCCGCCATGCCCGAATTACCGCGCCCCCGCCGACTCCGTTTTATTGAACAATTTGGCTTGTCCGCTTACGATGCGGGAGTGTTGGCGGCGGCGCGCGCCACCGCCGATTATTTTGAAGAAACGCTCGCCGCGATGCCGTCCGCCGACAAAAAAACGGCGAAACTGTGCGCCAATTGGGCGTCCGGCGAAATTGCGGCGTTGCTCAACAAACACCGCCAAACCGCCGCCGAAGCAAAAGTGGCGCCGCGGCGTTTGGCGGGATTGTTGCGCCGCATTCAAGAAGGCGTTGTCGCATCTTCGGCGGCAAAGCGGGTTTTAGAAAAAATGTGGGACGGCGGCGAAGATGCGGACGCGGTAATTGAACGCGAAGGTTTGGCGCAAATCGGCGACGATTCCGCATTAGAAAAAACCGCCGCCGAAATTATCGCCGCCCATCCGCAACAAGTTGAACAATTTCGCGCCGGTAAAGAAAAAATATTCGGATTTTTTGTCGGCAAAGCGATGCAAGCGACAAAAGGGCGGGCGAATCCGGCAAAAATTAACGAAATTTTGCGGCGGTTGCTGGCGCAATAATGGCGGCGGACGGATTGCGCGGCGCGCTTTTTGCCGCGGCAAAAAAACGGCGGCGGCGGATTATTCTTCCCGAAACCGGCAACCGCGCCGTTTTGGCGGCGGCGGCGCGGGCGCATGCGGACGGGATTGCCGAATGCGTTTTGCCCGGCGCCGCGGACGCCATAAAAAAAACCGCCGAATCGTATAATATTGTTTTACCGGATTCCGTTATTTTTCTCCCCCCCCCCCCCCTTGCCGCGCTCGCGCCGCCGCTGGCAAAATTGCGCGGGATTTCCGAATCGGCGGCGGCGGAATGGTTGCAAAAAGACGGGATTGCCGCGGCGGCAATGTTGGTGCGGCTTAATTATGCGGACGGAATGTTGGCGGGGGCGGCGCATACTTCGGCGGCGGTGTTGCGTCCGGTTTTACAAATTATCGGAAAGGCGGCGGGCGCGTCTTTGGCGTCTTCGTTTTTTTTAATGGATTTTTCGGACGGGGCAAAAGTGTTTGCCGATTGCGCGCTCAATATTTGTCCGTCCGCCGAAGAGTTGGCGGAAATCGCCGTTCAAACCGCGGCCAGTGCGCGGCGGTTTGGAATTGCCCCGGCGGTTGCCATGTTGGGATATACCACCGGCGGTTCGGCGGGCGGCGAAGAATCGGCGCGCGTTTTTGCCGCCGCCGCCGCCGCCAAACAAAAGATGCCCGGCGTTCCGGTGTTTGGTCCAATTCAATACGACGCCGCGGTATCGCCGCGCATCGGCGCAAAAAAAGCGCCGGAATGGGAACATGCGGGGCGGGCGAATGTATTAATTTTTCCCAATTTATCGGCGGGCAACATCGCCTACAAAGCGGTGCAGCAATCGGCGGGAATTGCCGCTATTGGCCCGCTGGTGCAAGGAATTGCCGCGCCGGCAAACGATTTATCGCGCGGCGCGACCGAAGACGACATATATTGCGCGATTGCCGCAACGGCCGCACAGGCGGGCGAAGACATTCCGCAATAAAATTTTACGCCGTAATTTCCGCCGTCTTGCCGCAAATTCCCCGCCGCCGCCGCAACTTCGCCCTTCCCCGCCGTCATTCCCGCGTAGGCGGGAATCCAAAATGTTGGCTTTGGGCTTGATGCTAAATCCGAGCGGAATGCTAACTTTGGGCGAAATGCTGTTGAACACCACGCCAAACCGCCCGCATTTTGGATTCCCGCCTACGCGGGAATGACAGCGGGAGGCGGGAATGGCGGCGGGGGGCGGCAAATTCCGCCTTGCCTCTCTACTTTCTCGTTCCCACGCTCCAGCGTGGGAACGTATACTGGCGGCGTCTCGCCGCCTTTTGTCGCAAACTCCCGCCGCCATTGTCAAATTCCGCCCACATTGGGCGGCGAGACGCCGCCCTATATGCATTCCCACGCTGGAGCGTGGGAACCGAGAAATTTATTGCGGGAATGGCGGCGGGGCGGCGGCGGGCGGGAATGGCGGCAATATTATAAATTTTCCATTCCTGCGAAGGCAGGAATCAGGCGTCTTTCCATTCCGGCAAAAACCGGAAGCCGGCAACAGCGGCGATTTTGGCAATGTTAAAGACACCTTAATCCTGCTTTCGCAGGATTGGAAAAGAGGGGGGCGGGAAATTCCCGCCCGCAATTCCCCGCCGCCGCCAAATTTGCCGCTGCTATTTTCCAAAAACGGATTTTTGGTGGGGCGGTTTTTTTGCGGTAAGTTATAATTTCCATTCCCGTGAATACCCATGCGATTATGCGGACGGTCGCCGCCGCGCTAATGCCCGCTATCTGCGCCGCCGTTTATGAGCGCGGGGCGGGTGCGCTGGCGCAAGTTTTGGTGGCGGTTTGCGGTTGCATCGCGGCGGAAGCGTTTTGTTTGCGGCTGCGCGGCAAACCGCTAAACATATTGGCGGACGGCAGCGCCGCCGTCGCCGGAATTATTATCGGGCTGTCGTTGCCGCCGCTGGCGCCGTGGTATGTCGCGGCGGCGGCGGCGGGATTTGCCATGGCGTTGGCAAAACACTGCTACGGCGGGTTGGGAAATAATCCTTTTAATCCGGCGATGGCGGGGTATGCGTTGGCGTTTGTTTCGTTTCCCGCCGATTTTGGCGGCTGGAATGCGGAATCGCCGTGGACGGCGGTGTTTTTTTCCGCCGCCGCAATTGACGCGCAAAGTGCGCCGACTCCGTTGGCGGCGATGCGGCTGGGGGCGTCCGTGCCGCCGCTTTCTTATTGGTTTGCCGCCGCTTGCATATTGGGCGGCGCGGTTTTATTATTTTTGCGCGCCGCCGATTGGCGGTTGGCGGCGGCGTTTATTTTGGGTGTTTTGTTGGCGGGCGGCGGCGTCGCCGAATTGGCGGTTGGCGGCATGATGTTGGCGGCGTTTTTTGTGATTACCGATCCGGTGACCGCCGCCGAAACGCCGGGCGGCAGGATTTTATACGGATTTGCCGCGGGCGTGCTGGCGGTTTTATTGCGGCGGTATGGATTGCATGCGGACGGAATTGCGTTTGCCGTTTTGTTTTGCAATATGCTCGCCGCGCCGTTTGACAAAATTGCGAAAGCGGTATGGCGTATCTAAAACCGGCGGCGGCGTTAATGTTGGCGGCGGCGGTGGCGTTGGCGTTAACCGCCGCATTGGAAAGCGTTTGGCGCGAAACCATTGCAAAAAACCGCGCCGCCCACGAACAAAAATTGCTGGCGGAATCGTTATCCGGCGTGCAATACGATGCGCTTGTTTTTGTCCCCCCGGAATCCATGCCGCCGCCGCCGTCTTCGGTTATTGAATTATGGCGGGCGGCGGACGGCGGGCGGACGGTGGCGGCGGCGGTGCGCGCCGAAACGCAAGGTTATGGCGGCGCGATTGTTTTTATCGCGGGGTTTGGCGAAGACGGGGCGGTCGTGCAAACGCGGATTGTGCGGCACCGCGAAACGCCCGGAATCGCCGGTTTTTTATCCGCTCCGGATGGCGGCGCGCGGGCGATTGACGGCGTTTCCGGCGCGACAATTACTTCCGCCGCCGTGGCTTCGGCGGTGCGGGAAATCGGCGAATGGATAAGATATAATCGGAAAAAAATATTTGGAAAAAATGGCGGAGTTAGTTGATTCTTATTATGAAGTGGGCGTCCAAAGGGCGCCGCCGGCGCCGCCGTTGCGCGGACAAACAACCGCCGATGTGTGCGTTGTGGGCGGCGGATTAACCGGAATTTCGTGCGCCCTGGAACTCGCGCAGGCGGGAAAATCGGTAGTAGTTGTGGAATCTGAACGCATCGGCTGGGGGGCGTCCGGGCGCAACGGCGGGCAGTTTATTCACGGTTATGCCGCGGAAGATTTGCAAAAACCGGCGGCGCAAACCGGCGCGGACGAAAAATATCTTTTTGATATGAGTTTGGCGGCAATTAATTTATTGCGCGCCCGCATTGAAAAATATAAAATTGATTGCGATTTGCGGCAAGGGTATCTGTCGGCGGCGTTGCATGCGCGCCATTGCCGGGAATTGGAGCGGGCGGCGGACAAAATGATTAACCGCTACGGTTATCCCGTGCAAATTTTGGACGCCGCCGAAACGCGCGCGGCAATTTCCAGCCGCCGTTATTGCGGGGCGTTGGCGGACGACAACAGCGGCCATCTGCATCCGCTAAAATATGTGTTGGGGTTGGCGCGCGCCGCCGCCGATAGCGGCGTAGTGTTTTACGAAAACACGGCCGCCACGCGGGTGGAAGAAACCGGTGCGGGCGTTGCCATTAAAACCACCGAAGGCGAAGTGCGTTGCAAGGAGACGGTGTTGGCGGGCAACGCCTATCTGTCCGTTGAGCCGAAATTGCGCGCCCGCATTATGCCGGTGGGAACATATGTCGGCGCGACGGCGCCGCTGGGGGCGGAAGCCGCCGGAAATTTGATTGCCGCCGGCCGCGCGGTGTGCGATATGAATTTTGTTTTGGATTATTTTCGGTGCGGCGCCGACCATCGCTTGTTGTTCGGCGGGCGGGTGAGTTATTCCAACAATCAATATCCGAAAAATTTGCCGAAAGTGCTCCGCCGCCGGATGTCCGCGGTGTTTCCGCAAATCGCGGATGTCCCGCTGGAATATGTTTGGGGCGGTTCGCTGGCGATTACGCTCAACCGGTTTCCCGATATTGGGCGGCGCGGGCGGGCGGTGTATTACGCGCAAGGATTTTCGGGGCACGGGTTGGCGTTAAGCGGTTTCGCCGGAAAAGTTTTGGCTGACGCAATCACCGGCGATGCGGAAAAATTGGATGTGTTTGGGCGGGTGCGCCACGCCAATTTTATCGGCGGCGCGGGGTTGCGCGCGCCGCTTTTGGTGTTGGGCATGTTGTATTACCGGCTGCGCGATTTGCTCGGATGAACGGTGCGCCGTTTGTGGTATCCGGCGGCGGTCCGGCGGCGTTGGCGTTGGCGTTGGCGGCGGCGAAAGAAATGCCGGCGGTATTGCTTTCCGAACCGCCGCGTCCGGCCGGGCGTTTTTTTGCTTTGGGGGCGGCGGCGGTTAATTTTTTAACCGCGGCGGCGGCAAAGCCGTTTCCAAAAAATATTCCGGTGCGGCGGTTTTTATTATGCGCGGGCGGGCGGCGGCAATATCTAAACGGCGAAGACGGGGCGCCGTTGTGCCGGATTACCGAAGAAGAAACGCTGTCGGCATGGTTGCGCGAATGTTTGCCCGGTTCCGGCGCGGCGTTGCAAAACGGGCGCATCGCCGGTTGCCGCTGGACAAAAGAAGGCGCCGCGGTGCAACTGGAAGACGGGCGGGAATTACCGGCGCGGTTGTTGGCGGTTGCGGACGGCGCGCGTTCTCCGGCGGCGCGGGCGTTGCGGGTTGGCGCGGCGGCGTCTTTTTTTGGGCAGCGGGCGCTTTCCGCAAAATTAAAAATACGGGGATTGGAAGACGACACCGCCGGGCAATGGTTTGCCCGCCGCAATGTGTTGGCGTTGTTGCCCGCGGGCGGCGGCGTTTTTTCGTTGGTGTGGTCAATGCCGGACGCCGAAGCGCGCGCCCTAATGTCGCGCGGCGCGGCGGCGGTTGCGGAAGCGGCGGCGCGCCGCACCGGTTTTTTGGCGGTTGCGGAAAGCGCGCCGCGCGATTTTGTCCTAACCGCGTTGCGCCGCGCCGCCCGCGTTGCGCCGGGAACCGCTTTTGTCGGCGATGCGGCGCGGACGATTCATCCGCTGGCCGGACAAGGATTAAATTTAGGGTTGGCCGATGCCGCGTTTTTGATGCGTTGTTGGCGGCGGCGTAAAGGCGATGCGGCGGCCGTATTGGCGGATTATGCCGGCGGCGGCGGCCGCGGCGCCGCATTGCACGGCATAACGGCGTTGTTAAATTGCGCGGGGCGGACGGCGGCGCCGTTGTTTGCCGCCGCCGCCCCCGCCGCCCGTCCAATTGTGCGGGCGGCGAATTGCGGATATTTCGGAAATTAGCGGCGGCGCGAAAACGCGAAAACGCGGCGCTTATTTTTTCTTAATTTTCTTAATAAATTCCAGTTGCCGCTTGGCGTCGTCCACCTGCCCAAGCGAGTTGTATATCCGGTAAAGCATCTCGCGCATTTCAATGTTGGACGGTTGCACTTCCAGCCCTTCGGTCAACGTTTTGATGGCGAGCGGAAAATTCTCTTCCACCCGCGCCACGCCGGCGAGTTTAATGTAATTGTTGACATTGTCCGGGTGAATGTCAATTAAAGTTTTGTAAGTGTCGGATGCTTCCCGGTAACGCCCGATTTGGGACAGGGAAAATCCAAGCAATTGCAAGTATTGGACTTCGTGCTTAAATTCGCCGGGCTTGTCGAGACGGTTTTGAACTTCGTCGACGGCGCGTTGAAATTCCCGCGCCTTCACCAAAACATTGACATAGTTGTAATGGACGGAATCCGATTCTTCGGCCGACAGTTGTTCTTTCATGGTCAGCGCCTTGGCGAAATCGGCGATGGCTTCTTCGTAACGTTCCAGCAGGATATAAATCACGCCGCGGTTTTGGAAATTTTTCGCGGGTTTTTGCGCGATATCCTTTTTGGAATCAATCAGCTCGGTGTATAACGCCACCACCAGTTCGTAATTTTTTTCCTCCAACGCCCGGTTGAGCGATTTGGCGAAATTGTTTGAACCGGCGGCGAATATTGCTTTGACTTCGGGCAGATTAACTTCAATTCTGCCCGCCGTAATTTTTTCAATATTTTTGCGCGCCGCTGCAATCCGCGCCTTAATTTCGGTAGCGGACGCGGTTTGTCCGGCTTTGCTGTAAGCGGCGTGCAACGCCACCATCAGCGTTTCGGGCGGCTGCACTTGCAGGGCGCGGATTTTTTCCAAAAAAGTAATGGCGGTGTTAATTTTGTCCAGCGACAGCAACGCCCAGCACAAATCCAGTTGGGCGGAGATATTTTCGCTTTTGGCGGCATGCTCTATCAGAATGGTGATTTTTTCTTCCGACGCCAAATCGCCGTCCGCGGCTTTAATCCGCAAAGCCAGCGCCCGCAAAATATTGTCCCGCCCGACAAAAAACGACTGCTTGGCGTTGGCGACGGCGGCTTTGTATAACACTTCCGCCCGTCCGGGGTCGTCGGCGGCGAGGTGCAACCGCGCCACTTCAACGGCGACCGCGGTTCTTTCGGCGGGCGGCGCCGCTTTGATTGCCAGTTCCCCAAATTTAATCGCCTCAAGCGGGTTGACGGAGTAGGAAAGAATCATGTTGGCGCGCGCCGCCACAAAATCCCGCGCGGAAGCGTCTATTTTTTTCAAAGTATTTTTAACTTCCCTGCTGTTGGCGATGTATGCGTTGTAAATTACATAATCGTGCAACAATTCCGGGTTGTTCGGGAATTGTTGCAGGGCGTCGCCGATTTCGTTGGCGGCCAGCAACATCTGCCCGGAATGGCGGTGAACATCCGCAATACGGCGGGGAACGCTGGCGTCGTCGGGGCGCAGGTCTTTTAATCTTTGGAGAAAGTGGGCGGCGCCGAACATGTTTTGGCGGCGGATTCTAATTTGCGCCGCCAATTCCACCAGCAACGCCGATTTGTCGTTTGTGCCCAGCAACGAATCGGCGCTAATTAACGCTTTCTCGCTGTCCAAAGTATTGTCCGCCAAACCGATAAGAATTCTGTTGATGACGACGGACGGGGCGGTGCCGCTGATTTTTGCCGCCTTTTCGTTGGCCGCTTTCGCCTTGTCAAAATTGCCGAGATATAATTCCAAAAACGCGTAATTGTTGAGCGCGGGAACGTTTTTCTCGTTGGCGGCGATGGCTTGCTGGTAAATTTTAACAACCTCGGGGGAAGGGGGGGCGCCTTTTTCCAGCATCCAAAGCGCGGCGGCTTGGTATTGGTAAGCGCGGCTGGTTTGGGACAACTTGGCGGCGACGGCGTAAATCTCGGCGGCGGCGGCGGCGTCATTGGCGGCGGCGTGGTGGTAGCCCATAATGTAATGCGCCAGCAACGATTTTTCGCCGGAACGTTGCGAACGAAAATTGCGGGAAATTTCCGCCGCCTGTTGCGGCCGCTGCAAAGTGTCCGAAAGCAACGACAGCGCATGATATACATCTTCCACCGGGGCGGCGGCCATATCGTGCGCCAAATTGTTGGCGTCCATCGGAATGCTGAAAGAATTGTCGTAGCCGTCCGGATAAAAACGGTAGTTGATGATGTGGGTAAAATTTGGAATCGTTTCGGAGAGCGTCTTAAACGGCAACGGCACCGAAGTGGAAAAACTTAATTTGTTGTTCGCCAAAAAGAACGAAAACAGCGCGCGCAAATATTCTTCGTTTTCGGGCGCGGCGAAAGATTCTTTAAGAATACGGCTGGCGGAAGTGTAATTTTTTCGCAGCATCCCAATGACGCCCTGCGCGCGCGAAATGTGGGGCATGGACGCCAAATCTTCGCCGGCGGAATCGGCCAGCGCTTTCAGTTGGATGCCGGCTTCTTTCGGGTCGTTTTGGTAAAGGGCGATGGCGTGCGCGTATCTGATGTCCAAATCTTCGCCATGGTAATCGCCGAATGTATCGCGGAGTTTTTTGTATTCGCCGGCAAACAACAGGGCGCGGGACAGCAACGCCGAAGATGCTTCGTCTTTGCCGGCGATTTTTTGGTATTCCACAAGGTCGGTAATTGCCCTTGGGTATTCTTTTTTTGCCAGCGACTCGTCGCCGGATTTGAACAGCATGGTGGCGTATACCCAAAAGACGCCGACATACAATGCGATGCCCGCCGCAACCGCCGCCGTTGTCCAAATGGCGATTTTTTTGCGGTTTAATTTGACATAGGTAACGATTCGGTTTACCGTTCTTCGTATCGCCTCAACGACGCGATTTCCCGGCAACGTCTCAATGGTTCCGGCAGCGTCGTCTTCCGACTTGTTGCCCATGTGTTCAAATTTTTTCGCCGCCGCATCGCCCTGTGCGGGCGGCTCAGAAGGCGGCACGGCAGGCGGCGGCGAAGAAGAAGCCGCCGGGGGAACCGCCGGGGCGGAAGGCGGCGCAGCGGCGGGCGGCGGCGAAGAAGGCGGCGCAGAAGAAGCCGCCGGGGCGGAAGGCGGCGCAGCGGCGGGCGGCGGCGAAGAAGGCGGCGCGGCGGCGCTTCCGGCGGCGGAAGTTTGCGGCGGCGTGTCGGGTTTTTTGACGAGTTGTATCATATGTTTATTCCACTATATTGCATGAAGTCATTATAAAACAAGTTTGGAAGCAATGACGCTATTTTCTTTTGCCGCTTCCGGATTGTGGCTACGCTGCGCGCGGGTCAGCATCGCGTATATTTTAACATACAATGGCGCAATGCGGGCGGCTTTTTGCAACACGGCGGTGGCTTCCTGTATGTTTTGCGTTTTTTGCAACACGGCGGACAATTCAAAATAACTTTCAATATTGGCGGGAAACATCGCCGCCGTTTCCCTTAAATATTGCACCGCCGCATCCGAATCGTAATTGGACAGGGCGCGCCCGGCAAGCCGCCGGTAAAGCGGAATTTCGGGGGCGTTGTCCGCCAATTGTTGGTAAACCGCCGCCGCCTTGCCGTATTTTTTCTGCCGTTCCAAGGTTTTTCCCAGATATTCCAGCGCCTGTTGCCGCGTTTCCGGGTCAAGCTCCGGCAAGGTGTCGTTTAGGTCTTGTTCGGCTTCGGGGTATTGGCGGACGGCGTAGTAAAAAGTAGCGCGCTGGAACAGCAATTTCACCTTTTCGTCCTTGCCGGCGGCGCTTTTAAGCAATTCGCCGAACCGCTTCAACGCATCCTCGGGCGAAGTGTTGTTATTAATCGCTTCGGTTAATAATTTAATCATTTCGGAATCGTTCGGGGAATCAACGCCCAACGCCAATAAATCGTCTTTTCCCCCTTTGGTGACTTCCCATTTAATGCCGGCGATGCGCTGTTTGGTCGCCGCCGCCCCATCCGGGTCGGATGCCACAATTTGCAATTCCACAATGCGGGTAAGCAACGGCACATTGACCGGATTCCATTCGGCGGCGGCAGCAAGCAACAAAGTAAGCGCTTCTTCGGGATATCCGGCTTCGGCGAGCGCGTAAGAAGCGTGGTATTGGACGGCAAACACCGGATAACGGGCGACGGCGGCGCGTGCTTGTTTTGCCGCGTTTTTCGGGTCTTTTTTCGCCCGCAGGCGCGCCAGCAATGTTTCCGCCACCGGGTCCAAAGATTTTAGCGATTCAAGCATGTTTTCCAACAGGCGCGGCGCGGCGGCAAGCAAAATATCCGCCGCGTCCACGGCGATATTTCGGCGTTGCGCATCGGTTTCGGCTTTTTGCGCCGCCCGGGTGATATGGGCAAGCGCTTGTTCGGAATTGTTTTTGGTGTGTTCAACCAATCCGCGCAGGGCGTCCGTCCAAAAATCTTCGCCGTTTTCGGTTTCCATTAATTTAAGCGTTTCTTCGGCTGCTGGCAAGTTGCCGACCGCCAATTCCAGCGCGCCGTTTTGGTAGCGCGTTTCCGCGCCCCTTTTCGGCGCGCGCGCGCGCAACGCATGATAGGCGCGCATAAACAGCCGGACATCGGCGAGATACCGGACATATGCGCGGGCGGCGGCGTCCCATTCCCCATCGCCGGCGTTTTTGCCGAGCAACCGCAACGCCAGGTTGTGTTTGCCGCCGGCGGTGTAGTGGGCGGCGCGGATAGAATCGGCGCCGGGGAAATTGCCCGCCGCTTTCAGAAGTTCGTTAATGGCGTCCGATTGCGGATTTTGGGAAAGTTCGGCGAGAACGCGCAAAAACGGGGTTTGCGGCGGCGCGCCGTCTTTTAGGGCGGCGAGGTCTTCGCGCGCGCCCGCATTGTCGCCGGTAATCAGGCGCAACACGGCGCGGTTGTGCCGCGCCACCGGGGGGGGATTTTCTTCCGCCGCCAGCGCTTTGTCGTATAAGGCGGCGGCGGCGGCGGCGGATTCCGCGGACGGATTAAGATTAAAAGACGCGTTAGCCAGATTGAGCATTAATTCGGGAGATTGTCCGGAAATTGCCGCAAATTTGTCCGCCGCTTTCCGGTATTCGCCGCGGACGGCGTGGCGGATGGCTTTTAAGTTTTCCACCTCGGGGCTGCCGGAAACGGCGGCGGGCAGTTTGGAAAATTCTACATCCGCTTCCCGGAATTGTCCCGCCAGCAACAACATGACGGCGTAATAAAATCCGATAAGGTCGCCGTCCCCGTAATCGTCCGCCTCGGCGGGCGGCGGCACGGACGCATACCGGTTAATAAAAACGCCGTCCGGTGCGGGCGCATTAATGCGGGCGGCGAAACGCCGAAACACCGGAGAATCGGCGCCCGCCGCGGACGCGGCGGCAAATATCGGCATAATATTTTTGTTCTCGGCAATCCGCCGATGGACGGCGCGCAAATCGCTCCCGTCATAATTCGGGGCGCCGCGAATGATGGAATCCGCTTCCAAAAAATCTTCGCGGGCGCGGGAAAAATATTTTTCCTTCGTCAGCATTATTCCGCGCAACAACCGCCCGCCAGCGTGTTTCGGGGCGATGCCCGCCAGTTTGTTGAGAACGCCCGTCGTGTTCGGCCCCGGCGCCAACATCAACGCGTAAGCAAAGATAAATTCGGGGTCGCGGGCGTATTCGGGGGCGACGGAGATTTTGCTCATCACGCGGGCGGCGAAATCAAACTCGCCCGTCCGCGATGCCGCCTGTGCGGCGTAATAGGCGACTTCGTTGTCGCCGGGATTGTCGGCGAGAAAAGCGCGCAATTCCCGCAACGCCAGCGGATAATTTCCCGCCTCATATGCGCCAAACGCCGAACTGCGGGCGATTTGCCCCGGAATAATAACAGCGAGAAGCGCGGCAACGGGCAAAACCACAAGCACAACGGCGGCGATAATCATCGTTTTTTTGGTGGAAGTGTTGATGTGCGGCTTGTGCGCTTTGGCTTGAATGGATGTTTGGGTTTTTTTGATGGCGTCCGCCAGCGCATCGGCAATATTTCTGCCTTGTTTCGGCGGCGGCGCGCCATCCTGCTCCGCTTTGGGACGAAAATGGCTTAAGTCGGCGCGCTCTCCGCTTTCTTTTTGGGGCGGTTCGGGCGGCTTTTGCGGGGGTGGGGTTGACACGGACGCGGTTTTCCTTTTCTTTAATCCTGCATTATAACGGAAATTTTAATCCCCGTCCCCGCCATTATAATAAATTTTCCAAAAATACAAAAATCCCGCATGCTATAATCCCGTGCGCCGTTTTTTTGCCGCGTTTTTTGCCGCCATAATGACGGCGTTGTGGACGGCGAAGTGAAACGGCGAAGATGAAAAATGAAAAAATGAAAAATTTGGCGGTTTCGCCCGCGCCGCCGCGGAATTTTACCGCCCTTTTTCGGCGGCGGGCGGCGGCAGTGCGGCGGCAAATAATTCCAGCCAATGCAAAACCGGTTTTTTGCCGCCACCGGTCAAAAACAATTGACAGCCGATATTGGCGGTCGCCGTCCAATCGGCGCCGTAGGCGGCAAGAAAGGCGAGTTTGCGCCGCCGCAAGCGGCGGGCGTTTTCGGGTTGCAACAACGAATAAATTCCGGCGGAACCGCAACAAACGCCCTTTTCTTCCGGCGCAAAAACTTGGTATCCGGCGGCGGCAAGCAATGATTCGGCGCGCCCGTCCAAACCAACGGCGTTTTGCATCGTGCAAGGCGAATGATAGGCGACGGCGGCGTTGGACGGCGGTCGCAAAAGCGGTTGCCAAGCGGCGCGCTCCCGTTCCAGCAATTCCGCAATATTGAGCGTTTTTTCCCGAACCAATTCGGCTTCCGGCGTTTTTAGCAGCCGCCCGCAATCGGCGACCATCTGCTGGCAACCGCTTGCCGTCATTACCACCGCTTCGGCTTGTCCGGAGCGCAAAAGCGGCGCCCACGCCGCGACATTGCGGCGCAAATCGTCCACCCCGTCCGCTTGCCGGTTAAGATGAAAACGCAACGCGCCGCAACATCCGGCGGCGGGCGGGTTGATTAATCCAATTCCAATCGCGCCTAAAATATCCGCCAGTGCGGCATGCGTTTGCGGCGACAGGGCGTTTTCTACGCAACCGGCAAGCATAATTACATTGCGGCGACGTTGTTTTGCAATAAAACGGCGGCGGCGGGCGAAATGTTGCCGCAACCCGGCAGGCAGCAACGGTTTTGCAACGGCGGCGGCGGCGCCCGCCAACCGCATCAATCTTTGGTTGCCCAACGCCGCCCCGGCAATCCGCCGCCGCAGACGCGCCGCCGGACGCCGCGCCGGTTCCGCCGCTTTCCGCCCCAAATCCGCCAATTCGCCGTAAGGCACGCCCGAAGGGCAAGCGGTTTCGCAAGCACGGCAAGTCAAACAGCGGTCAAGATGGCGCAACGCAACGGCGGACGGTTCGCCTTTTTGCAACATTTCGTTAATTAAATAAATCCGCCCGCGCGGGCTATCGCGCTCGTCCGAATCCAAAAGATAAGTCGGACAGGCGGGCAAACACATGCCGCAATGGACGCAGCCGCCGATAATTTTTTGCGCCCGCCGCGATTCTTCCGCGTTTAGCAATCCGGCGGCGGGTTGGCTTTGCACGGCGTCCGGGCGTTAGAGCCAATAACCGCTGTGGGTCATCACGCCGCCCGCCAGATGCATCATTTTTTTAACCGGTTTGGGCAATTCCGCCGCCCCCATATTCAACGCATTCGTCGCATGTTCTTGTTCGTCCAAATCCATTTGCCGGACAATATTGCGGCTTTTTTCGTCATGCGGCGGCAATTTATTTAGATGCGATTGCAAATGCGCCGATACTTGGTTTTCGGTTTCGGCGACAAATCCCAGCGAAATTTTGTCGGAAACAAGAGCCGCCGCCGCCCCGAGGGCAAACGCACCGCCATACCACAGCGGATTCAAAAAACTTTGCCGCCCGCCGAGTTCGGCGATTCGTTCCGCCGTCCACGCCAAGTGGTCAATTTCTTCTGCGGCGGCGTCTTGCATCGCTTCGCGCACTTTTTCATCGCGGGCAAATAACGCCTGCCCCTGATACAACGCTTGCGCGCAAACTTCGCCGCAATGATTAACGCGCATTAACGCCGCCGCATGCCGCCTTTCGGCATCGGTTAAATCGGCTTCCGGCGTTTGGGCGGCGGGACTTTCGCGCATGCCCGCAACCGGCGCAAACACGGTTTTTAACGCGCCTTCCAAAAATTTGCCCAATTCGTCTTTCGCCCGCATAATATTCAATTATACTAAAAACCGTCTTTTTTCGCCGTTTTTTTGTGGAAAAAAGCACGGCGCAAAATAAAAATATTGCGCCCGTTTTTTGCACTTTTTACAACAACCGGACAAAAACCGCGTCTTTTTTCGCAAAAATTTGGCGCGCCGCAATAAATAGCGTATTATTGTTAAACATAAAATTAAATACAAACCCGATACGGGGGACAAAACCATGAAAAAAACGGCACATTATATTTTAGCGGCGGCGTTGGCGGCGGGAGTTTTTGCGGCACCCGAATCCCGCGCCGCTTACAACGAAATCTGCATTGATTTGGAAGGCGGCGTGCTGATGAAATTGCGCGTGGTGTCCGCTTCCTATACTTCCTCGTGGACGCGGCAACTGACTTCGCCAAATGTCAAATGTTTGG
>JAAGOD010015498.1_pt1 | contig 17975 bp, 26 predicted proteins | sample 8389681 | NCBI WGS metagenome assembly JAAGOD01 (sample SAMN13964374, study PRJNA552185) | sponge metagenome | biome: deep-sea hydrothermal vent fields; feature: spots directly above weak diffusing fluid; material: seawater and sediment | host: Tedaniidae sp. KZ-2020 ... | reverse complement strand
GTGTGTGTGTGTGTGTGTGTTATTGTTTTATGGTTAGTGTGGCGGTTCTGTAGAGAATGATGAAGTCTGGGATGAGCTTCGACACCAGCATATTGCAGATGTTTCAAAGTAAGTTAGTAATGGTGTCTGTCTTGCTTACACCTTATCTTGTGCTGTGAAGAGAGGTGGCACAGAAGTTCCAGGATTTTGCTCAGAAGAAGAAGTTGAAGCATGCTGGAGATCCTGACGTATGTGCTTAGTGGAAGATAAACTAGTTCCTACTCATGCTTCTGGTTTGCAGGTCTCTATCAAAGACCTTGCACGCCACATAAAGCGGGTCCCACAGTATCAAAAGGAATTGCGTGGAGTGAGTGTGTAATGATACTGTGTTGGTGACAGTGGTGATTTTGCTGGTGTGCAGTACTCCTTGCACATCAACATGGTGGACAGTTGTTTGAGGAAGTTCCGCAATGGGATTAGTGACCTGTGCAAAGTGGAGCAGAATCTTGCCTTAGGGACTGATGCCCAGGGTGACCCAATTGGAGACCCCATGAAAGATATTATGCCTTGTCTCTTCAGTAAAGATTTGAAGTAAGTCAAACCCACTATGAAGTGGTTTGTTCAAGGTTACTTGAGTTATCCCCATACAATTGAATACACGTAGGGTTGATGATAAGATCAGGCTGCTTATGCTGTTCATCCTCTACAAGAAAGGTGAGTGAGCCCTTGCGAGTTTCGGATGAGAGGATGTAATGTGTGGTTGTTGTAGGTGTGAGTCGAGATGACTTTCTCAAACTGATGCAGCATTCTGGGATCCCCCAGAGTCATAGGTATGGTGACAAACACTCTTACCCACGTGGCTTCAGAAGCTGTGTGTTTTTGTGTAGAAAGATCCTGCTCAATTTGATGCACCTTGGTTTCACTGTGCTTACTGAGGAACAAGTCAAATCAGCCAAGAAGAAGCTGCGACCAAAAGAACGTCCTGGAGAGAAATTTGAAGTTTCTCGATGGACTCCACTGTTACAGGATATTGCTGAGGTGTGTTTGTAGGTAGGTAGTTCATTCAGTTGTACATTGTTATTGTCGGACCTTCAGTTTGCGGCTGCTGATAGTCTGGATGAAGGCTACTGCCCATGGTTGCGTCAGAAACCCCGCCCCTCCTCTAGTGTGGGGATGGGGGCTGTAACTTCCGCAGTGACTGGTGGAGGAGGTGAGGCTGGCTAGGACAGCTCCATTGTTGCTATGTTATTGTATGTTTTATTGTGCAGGTCAAGCTGCAACAGGCACAAGGTGAGTTTGGCTGCGTGCATGCAGTCAGTCTGAATGTGTGAGTTGTCCTGTTGTGATTGGTTTAGTGTGCGCCAGCGCTGGAACTGGATCCCGCCAAAGCAAGGTGAGAGTGCAGGCAGCAAGGGAGCCCAGGCTTTGGGAGGGACGACCGCTACCCCCAGGAAGACTGGCCCTACCATCATCCTGTTTATTGTGGGAGGAATGACCTACTCTGAGATGAGAGCTGCCTATGAAGCTGCTGCCGCCACAGATCATCACATCATCATTGGTGAGAAATGACTTGGTGCCTGTGCCATCAGTGTATAACTAGTTTTTTTTCTCTGCAGGCTCCACCTCCATTTTGCCTTGCAGTGAATTTCTAACCCAGCTCAAAGACTTAAAGCCATTGGTGTCCATTTAGCCATGGCGGAAATCGAAGAGGCTAGACCTTGAACATTGATTTAACTAACACTGTAATTCATTTTTGTATATGTATATAGCTAGCTAGCTGCTACAGGAGGAGATATATTCTGTGCCAGTGTTTTACTGTTTTCCACATCTGTCTTGCTTTGATTTTGAGACCTCGTTGATGACCTTTGACCTGAGTGATGGCGGACAGTGGTGGTGTAGCTGCTGAAGATGTTACAAAACATGTCTACCAGCAGCCTGGCAGGGTGATTAAGAACCCTGGAGATATGGAAAAGTGGACCAGAAGTCAGGTTAATAAAATTACAAGCAAGCCAATAATACTGAGTTTCCTCTGCTCAAACACAGGCCTATGATGAATTGCTAGGTTTCATCAAGCTGTTGAATGATGCTGTTGTGGGTAAGACGGTGGGGGATACATTTCCGGCTTCTCCTGTAAGTTTGGAGATAACTGTGTGACTGGAGCTGTTGGATTGATGTTGTGCAGGCTGTCGACAGGCTGTTAGAGCTTCTGGAGACGCTCAGGGTGTGGGTTGATGAGACTCCGCCTACAGACCAACCTCAGCGATTTGGCAACAAAGCCTTTTCTCAGTGGTTGAAGAAGGTTTCTGATGTACGTCCACGATTGCTATTCATGGTATTCCTGTTTGAACAGTATTTTTTTTGTACACAGAATACTGAAACACTCATCGAGAAATTGCTCCCTGATTCTCGATTAGGAGCCGTTGTAGAGCTCAAAGTTTATTTTTTGCGTAAGTGCTGTATCTCTTTGGAATAGCATGTGATTGTATGAACTGTGGCGTGCAGAGAGCTTTGGCAATGGCACACGTATTGACTATGGAACTGGCCACGAGTTTAAATTCTGTGCTTTCCTCTGTTGTCTGATGAAGCTTGAAGTTGTTGGGCCAGACTGTGCTGATCAACTGACACTGAAGGTCTTCAGCAAGTAATTCAGTGGCTGTGGCCGAACTTATGGTAACTCGACTTTTGTGATTGTATTAGGTACATGGAACTGTGCAGGAAACTCCAAAGTGATTACAGAATGGAGCCAGCAGGAAGCCATGGAGTATGGGGACTAGATGATTTCCAGTTCCTACCTTTCATTTGGGGTTCATCACAACTGAAAGGTAAGGTGGCTTTATTTTAGCGCGTTGATGGCTGGTGGGTTATAGAATTTTAATGAGACATTAGAGCCCAAACATCCTGGAAAGGTAGTACTGTAAAAACCTTGGACTCTTGATGTGTTGTCGATAGTCTTGCCTGGAATAATTTCGTAACCCCATGTTCAGTGTTGGTGCCATGCTTGTTTATCCTCTCCTTTGCCACACAAGGTCACCCCAAGCTCAAACCAAAGGATTTGGTGGACAGTGACACTGCAATTCTTTATGCTGGAGACTACTTGTTCATGGCGTGCATACAGTATATAAATTCTGTAAGTTGAAGTTTGCATAATATGTTTGTGCACCTAAGCCAACATGGTTTCGTAAGATCCGTGTACACATAAATAGCAGCCCGAGTGTGTTTTGGTGTGGGTCAGTGGCTTCCATTGTGGCTGCTAATTGGGTTTGAGGGAAGCTGGCACCCCCACACACAGTGTGACCACATGCCTGCTGGCTCGCTGTAATCTGATCCCATTTCGGAAGTGCTTAGTCAATGTGAGATCACATCATAAGCCGAAGTACTGATGAGTGTTTATACTGGTCCAAATAGCCGTGCTGAATACACCTGCCCATGATCTCATTCCCATAGCATTCAGATCAGAGTGATCCAATATCCTGTGCAGCTCACTCTCATGAGTAATCCACTCTTGTTTAGGTCAAGACAGGACCCTTTGCTGAGCATTCCAACACACTGTGGGGTATTAGTAGTGTGCCTGAGTGGAGCAAAGTGAATTCTGGCCTCATCAAGATGTATAAGGCTGAGGTATAGTAGCAGTGAGTGTATCAAGGTCCCAAGAGGTTCCCACAGACTGATATTCATGAAGTGAGACAGGGTGGGTTTTCCCATGAGTGTAGCTGCTCTATCCAGGTGCGTATGTGAACAAGGGTGGGTGGGTCATGCCATGCCTTTATTTCATTGTTTTACTTTCAGGTTTTAGGCAAATTTCCCGTCATTCAACACTTTCCATTTGGAACGATTCTAAGCATTGAAGCAATTCAGAGTACAAAAGTATGCGAAGCAAAAAAAATGACAGGCCTATCCCCTCTTTCATATTCTTGCTGTACACTTTTTTCAGGCACCTGTATAGTAAACATGGACGTGCTTAGTGCAATTGCATTAGTTGGTGTGGAAGAAACAATATAATAATCCAATAAGAGCAGATCATAAAAAGAACAAGAAGTTGCAGTAATACAATAAGTGATTTAGAAAGCTAGAATAGGAGAAACAGTGGTGTTAGAAGTTAACAAGTCTTGGCCTTCATGCCCAAGAGAAGGCCAATCACTAAAGGTAGAGTTTAGATTACTGGGGTGTGTGAACCCCTTGCCAAACATGTAGGTAATGAAAGGAGCAGTCTGAAGGTTCTTGGTCGAGAGATAACCACAAAAACCGGGCAATGAGTCCAGTGGAAAGCCCTCGCCAGTACATGCTTTGAATCGTTTCAAGTCAAGGTTGTCTTGATAGGGAGGTTGTGATTGTGATTGCTCCGTGATGAATGGAAATGCTTGTTGATAGTTTCGTTTTCCTGGCGAGACAGGTCGACTGGGAGGCAGCATTGAGGAGTCTGATCTTGCAAATACATCATTCGAGGCATTGGGGCAAAGTGCCCTTGCGTCAGAGTTGTCAATTTCTTGTAGTGGAGGCTGACACTGACTGTGCGACAGCTCGGTCTTGGAATCAAAATCTTGTAAGATGGTGTCAAGGAAAGAGTTGACATCTCCCAAATCCATGGGTTCCTGGTCTGGTTGCTGAGGTGCCACACACTCCAGCAGGTCATGGCTTTCTGTGGCAATTGGACTCTGTTCTCTTGAGTGATACTTCAGTGTTGTCTGGTGGCTTGCTGGCAAACTATCCACGTTACTTTGATTGTTGGCAAAACTAGCCAAAAGTTTAGAAGAACATCTGCTTGAATTCATGTGATTTGAGAATAAGGAATCTTGTGCTGAACTCGCCGCTTCTTGAGCCCTGCTCAATACTCGAGACACCATCAAAGTTTTTCTAAGTGGCAAGTCCCCACTTCTCTTAATGTTAGCCAGCTTAGAGAAAGAAATCTCCACAACTTCATTAGCTTCCAGAAAACCCTCCATGATTATGTCCTGACAGAAAGTAGAGACAGCTATTATAGAGAGACGTTAAAGCTTTCCCTTTTCTCTTTTTATGGTCCCTCTTGACCAACAAACATGACGTGACATCACCTTTATCTAACCATCCTCTTCCATTGCCAAATAAAGGCATAGAAAGCTGTTCCGAAAACCACCAAAACATGACATCATCACAATAAGGTTTCCAAAGGCGTACGCATGCGCAAAAGAAAGCTACCTGCGCATGCGCATTTATGTCAAATGCCCTTTTTGAACATCATGGCAAGAGTATTGATTCACTTGATAGTTTGCATGGGTGCAAATAGAGGAGGAGGAATGACCCCAAACCAAGACATCTGCATAGAACAAGATATTAAAAACAAGTTAACTACAGTGTAAATGAACTAACCCTGTAGTTTAAATAGCCCTTGACATGTTCTTCTTCTTGTGGGCTGAATTCTAGGAGTGTAGCTACAGCTCTGATAAGTTGCAGAGCTTCATCCTCATGGCTGCACATGAACTTGATGACAACATGTTTCAGATATTGAAAGTTGACATCAGATGCAATAGCCACTCTTAGAGGAGCAGGGCTGCCCTTGTCACTGCCACACACATTTTGCTCTGAAGTTGCTTGAGATCTCTGTAGAAATTATTGAAATCATATCGAATTGACCAACTGAAGTACATCACCTCACACACCAATTCTTTTTTTAGGTCCATTATTCTCTGCTGTTGAACTCTGATAATCTATTAACAATGGCAATTTTCATTATTGTATTGCGTCTTGATTCACTCACCTTCAGTTTCTCTGCCAATTCTTCATCCAAAGTACACTGCCTTTGCTTCATTGCTTCAAGCTATAAATTTCAACCTCAATCCCTTTACACGAAGAGAGAGCCATCATCACACTCACTGTATCTTCAGAACTGACAACAGTTGATTCCAATTTTCCATTTGGTTCATCCAATGCTTGCGTCTCCGCCTCTAGCTCTTCACTAGTTTGAACAGCTATGGAGGAGGTGCGGCGAGCTACACCAGGCGGATGTGGCAATGGCTCTGAAACAGTTCTTTCTCCACCCAACAACTTCAGCTTGTGACCCAGTTCCTTTATGTGCCTATTCTTGTCCTCAATGAGATGCTCCATCTCTTGAACTTGCAGTGTATGACCAGTCTTTAATTCCTTGCACTATTATTACGTTACTCGTGTCAACTCCACTCCAGACATTAAAAGGGGGCTCACCTCTAACGTTAACTTTTGCTGCACTCCTTTCTGAATAACTAAGTTACTCTTCAAGTCTTCTTGCAGTTTCATTGCTTCAGTATACTCCTGGTGAACTCTCTCTAGTTCTTTCACCATTTCCTTCCTTGCTATTTTTTCTTCCTTGGCAACTTTTGTTATCTCTTTGTTCACTCGCTCCAGTTCCTCCTACATACATGAAATAAAACTATCATTCTGTAGTACTGCATTCATAAACTCAGAACCTGTCTACTCAGCATGCTTTCTACTTGATCTTGATTTTCTTTAGCTTGGGAAGCCAACTAAAAAAAAAGAGAGACTTGGAACTTGAGAACATTATCCAGAGAAGGAATCACTTACTCTTCTTTCTAGAATCTCAATCTCTAAGTTACGAGATTTCACTCTTTGCTCTACATCAGCGACTTCACAATGGAGCCTGCTAACTACCTCATTTTCGGAAGCTGCCTCATAGGCTTTCAACTGAGATTCAAAATGATGACATTTTTTCTCCAAAGCAATGCACTTGTTTTCTTCATTAATGATGCACCTTTCTTTCTGAAGTTCAGAGTAAACATTAAAGCTCTACTCTCCTCAGTGCTAACAGTGTTCTCACCTCTTCAATTTCGGCCTCTAGTCTCCTCACTTCGTTCTCCCATTTCACATCGTTTGCACGAGACGATTCTTCTTGCTGAGACAACAGTTCTTGAAGTTCTCTCTTCTCCTTATGAAATGAAGCCTTGTCAAGCTCAAATTCAACAATTTGCATCTTTAAATCTGTTGCTACACTGTCTAGTTCAGATATACGTCTCTCTAATCCTGACACCTTAATAAGGTGTTGTGACGACTGTTGACTCAGTTGCTCTTTCAAAGCACTACATTCTATGATAATGCAACACATTCAACGTACACACTTCATTAGAATCTGTTCATGCAGAGGAAGCCCTTCGTTATTCCTTTAAGTTGAGGGCAAGGGTAAGGCTTGCTAGCAGGATATGTACAAACCTTCTTCAAGCTCCCTGATTCTCTTCTCCAACACTGCTTGGTAACTTTTGTGTGATTGAGTGCAAAAATGACCAGGGAGCTGCCCATTCTAATGATTAAAAACACATATCCTGCAACCACTCAAACTTACTAACAAGGTACCTGTTGTTTATCCCTGTCCAGTGCCCCGAAAGTTTGTGGCTCAGGTTCTGGTGATACTTCTGGTTGAACACTTCCTGAATTTAACTGGTCATCACCACTAAACGAACTTGCTCTTACAATAGAGCCTGGGAGTCTTATAGGTGAAAATGAACTCCTTTCCAACCCCACATCACCACCCTCCTCGATCTTCTGCTTCAATTTCTTGAACATCCTTTTTTATTGTGAAAGGTTAAAGGTCAAGTCTAAAAGTGGGTGTGGTTGAGCCACACCCCCACCAAGAAGAGCTAAAAAGAGTAGAGATCATGTCTGCATCTCAGCAGCAGCAGCAGGTGGTGGTGGATATGCGCAGTGATACAGTTACAAAGCCTACAGATGAAATGAGGACTGCAATGTACGAAGCCAGTGTTGGAGATGATGTGTTTGAAGATGATCCTACTGTCACCATGTTGGAAAATAAAGCAGCAGCCATATTTGGGAAAGAGAGCGCACTATTTGTTCCCTCTGGTACTATGGCGAATCTTCTTAGTGTGATGGTTCACTGTAGCAGGAGAGGGGATGAGGTGTTAATAGGAGACAAGTGCCACATCAGCACTTTTGAGCAAGGTGGAGTTGCCAGCTTGGGAGGTGTTCATCCAAGGACTGTGAAGACCCTCTCTGATGGTACTCTAGACCTGGAAGATTTACGCTCTAAAATAATGCCGGATGATATCCATGCTCCCTCTTCTCGACTCATCTGCATAGAGAATACGCATAATCTCATGGGTGGGCGTGTCATACGACCGGAATACATGAAGCAACTGGTTGAACTTGCTAAATTGTACAACTTGAAAGTCCACGTTGATGGGGCCAGGATTTTTAATGCTGCTATAGCACTGAACATTCCTGTGTCATCGTTGCTGGAAGGTGTCGATTCTGTTAGTTGCTGCCTGTCCAAAGGCTTGGGAGCACCCGTTGGATCAGTGATTGCTGGAAGCACTCAGTTCATCAAAGCTGCTCGCCGACTACGTAAAGCTCTTGGAGGGGGGATGAGACAAGTGGGTGTATTAGCTGCTCCAGGAATCATTGCTTTGGAGAAGATGCCACTAAAGCTACAAGCAGACCATGATAATGCCAAGCGGCTGGCACTGGGCATAGCTGCCATGAAGCATCATGGTTTAGTGATTGACCCAGATAAAGTGGAGACTAACATTGTTTACTTTAGGGTATCTCATCCCAACCTGAGTGGGCAACAACTGCTGAAGCAACTGGCCGGCGGTGAAGTGGTAGTAAAGATGATCGAAACGGAGAAGAACATTGTACGAGCAGTTACTCACCACCAAGTAACCCAACAGGGAGTGAATTTGTGTCTGAAAAAACTTGAGCAGATATTATTGAGTGCTTAAATTTGACATGATGAAAATGAAATAGCTAATACTGTTATTGCAACTTACAAGTATTTTAGTTTTGATGTTAATTTCCATGGGCCATCAGCACTTGATGGATCTGGAAGACTCCATAATGAAATGCCATCACTGAATGAACTGCACGCTAGACTAGAAATACCGCAGGCTATTAATTGTATTGTACAGTTCATTGGATAACTCACACTTGCTCATCTGGTGATGTTATAGCTGTCAAGGAACCAGAGTTAGAAAGGAGCTGAGAACAGAGTTCTTGACCTGAATCTAGTTCCCACAGTCGAATGGTGGAGTCCTTACCCACCGAACATGCTCTAGTAAATGTAACACCAATAGTTGATTTATACGCCACATTACTTTTAGCTTACACATCTTTGTTCCCATAGGAATAAAACATGCAGCCCTCGACACTCTCAGAGTGTCCTGTAAGAACTTTCAAAGGTTTTTTTTCATTGCGTCTGTCCCATAATGTGACCTCACTGCCCAAATTGCCTGAACCACTGCCACCGGAGAGAAATTGCTGGCGGTTGCTAGACACACTGCAACATGTCTACCATTCCAAAGACAGAACAATTTGTAAAACTCTGTTCAGTTAATCCAATCTTAATACCTGTAAATAGTTTCTGGCCCTGAAGTGTTGTACTGTACTACAACTAGTTAGATCCCACACACGCAATGTTTTATCTTCACTGGCTTGTATCACTGCCTTCTCGTTGCCTATCCATTTAAGGTCTGTAACAAGATTGCGAGGAGCATACATGGAGGACACTGGTTTGCCGACATCCAAATCCCAAAGGCAAACAGAGTTATCCCTTGAGCCAGAGCAAAGCAACTGAGGATACTCTATGGATAAACAAGTATTTGTAGTATGAAGGGAGTACTGATATGTGCAGCATGAGGAGTGGGGTCAAGACGCTGTACATAAACGAGCCTAGTGGCTGCTTACCATCACTGCTGTCAAGAGCAGTTACCCCTAAAGAGTGTCCTTGAAGAATTGTGGTGGGTTCACAAGTTTGTATTGACTTTTCCTGAGCAGAAACGTTGCATTCTCCACCCTCCAGGGGCCATTTCCAACCATATAAGGAACGATCTCGAGACGCAGCATAAACAAAGTTACAAGTGTTGTTATAGCAAATCTAAAGGGTGCAGACGAACAGAATTTACATCTTAGCTGTTTAAGTTTGGGAACACTGGCTTAATAATCCTGAAACAGAAACACTTTTAAAACTAATACTCAAGTGGCTCGTCAATTCACCATCACCCAATATTATTACTATAGCACCAAAATTTATATCACAAAAAATTATGATTGTGGGTGCATCAAGATGAAATTAGCAATATTACATATGCAAAACATAGCTCGTCACCTTGGTCACGTCTTTGACAGGCCCACAAAACTTAGTTTGGTGGCTACCTTGCTTCCAGTGATACAAATTCACCTCCTAACATGAAATTTATAGCAGTTAGCTCATTAAAATCACTAAGATATATAACACCTTATCTTTCCCTCCAGACAACAGACTATCACGTCCAAGTGCACAGAGGGAGAGAATGGGTCCTTGATGCAGCCTGCTATGTGTAGCAGCAGAAACATCCTCAGGATGAGAATCAGAGGAGTATTTATTTGCATCTTTAAGTTGACTACCTCCAGGAACAGTCACAACTTTGCTAGAGTGCCCTCCCATGCAGAGACAGCTAGCTAGAGCAACAGCAGCAGCATGCAGAGCTCTAGATGAGCTATCTCCTTGTGGCTACTAAATAACCACACCTTAAGAGTCTCTGCCCCACCCACACCTTGCATTGCATCACAAGGGGAAATCCCCAGGGGCTCAGCAAAGTCAAAGAAGAAATCATCATGGATGGGAAACAGTTGGTGTTTAGGAAGCAGTTGTTCCGACTGGGTGAGAAGTTGTCCAGTCAAGATTTGGAGTACCTTTGTTTTCTGTGCAAAGGCACCATTCGTGCGTCTCGTTTGGAAAAATGTCGATCTGCCACCGAACTTTTTCAAGCTCTCAGTGAACATGGCAAGCTTTCTGCTGATGATCTCAGCTACTTAGCACAAATTCTGACTAGTATAGGAAAGGAAAACCTTCTAAGTGAACTGCGAGCGGCAAGCTTTTCCTTCTCAGAAACTGCTCATTGTGTGGACAGGAATTATAAACTTCAAGAGTGCCTTGTGAAGATTGCCCAGGAATTGACTTCCATTGAAGTAGAGAAAGTAGCATTTATTGTTAATTCAAGCATTGGTCTAAATTTAGACAAGATATTTTCAGCTACCCAGCTATTTCAGATCTTACAACAGAGGCAGGTGATCACTGGCACTGAATTACGTCCTCTCTTTGATGCGCTTGTGGAAATAGGGCGTAAGGATCTCGCCTCTCATATTAATGCTTATCTACAGTTTGCCAATATTAGTGGCTATACCTCCGTCGTCAACAATGGTGAGTTTTGCAGTTGTGTGGCTACTACAACATTAATTATTAAACTTTTTATAGGGGTAGCCAATATGAATCACGAGCGTTGTGAATTCCCCCCTCCAGTAATAAATGCTTCAACCCCTTCTTCTGGAGTAGCCAGTTATGTCCAGCAGCAATCCTGTGTTACTGATAATATTACCGACTCATCACCAGGGATTCTAGCAAGAGGTAGTTGCTTTCCTGCAGTGCCCTTGGACCAAAAGACTATCCTTCCATTTGGACTGGAATTTGATGTTTTTGAAGAAGAAGCATTGAGTTCTGAGGGGAAGCTGTTACATTCCTTGTCCGTTAAAGAGGGAGAACTGAGAAGCAAAGAGAATGAGTTGGAACGATTAGAAAGAGAATTGAGTGAGCAGATCCAAATTGGAGAAATAATGGTACAACAGCGGGCTGAAGATAGGGACGTCTATTCCAAGAGCATTCAGGACCTTCAGAGTGTACTGATTGTCAAGAATCAGGAAGTGACTGGTTTGGTGCAAGAATTACAGGTCTATCATCAACAAATGGCCGCTCTGCAGGCATCAAGCCCTATCAGAGAGGACGACCTTTACAAAATGGATAGGCAGCCTCATGGTGTCTGCTTGATCTTTAATAATCATCAATTCCATCATCCGTATGATAAGGAGAAAGCACATCCAACACGAGGCGGAGCCCTCATTGACCAGTACAATTTGTTGCAAACCTTCAAGTACTTGCGCTATGATGTCATCGTAAAGGAGAATCTCACTGCTCAAGAAATGCAAGATACCATGTTTGACATGGCCAAACGGGATCACCATTTCCACGACAGTTTTGTTTGCTGCATCTTGACCCATGGAGAGACTAATGTAGTGCATGGTGCTGACTCACAGCAAGTCGACCTGCTGGATTTCGCAGCTACAATGAAATTGTGCCCTTCGCTGAGGGAAAAGCCCAAGCTGTTCTTCATCCAAGCGTGTCGTGGGGAAGGAGAGCACAAGGGCCTGGAATTGGAGAAGGACTCTGGTGGTGCCACTCAAAAGCCACCAGCAATTACTGCCACAATTCCACAAGAAGCCGACTTTTTCTTTGGTTATGCAACCCCAACAGGCAATGCTGCGTATCGAAGCAGGCGTCATGGCTCCTGGTATATATCTGAACTGTGCAAAGTGCTTACACAACATGCTTACACTCACAACCTGAGCAGCATGATGAAAAAAGTCAACAACCAAGTGGCTAAGGCTTATACAAAAGAAGGATACAAGCAGTGTCCAGAATTTGTCGATAGACTACGCAGAGAGGTACACTTTTTTCACTTTCTCAAAGGGCAGTTCTAGACTGCATTATTCGTACGACAGAACTGAGTATATACTGTTAGAGTATTACACTGCTGTACGTATATACATCATTGCTTACTAATTGTGAAAAATTAATAGTTTTTTGTATTGTCAATCGATAGTATCAACTGTCTTCACTGGTTCAATGATTTCTTTGATAATGTGAGGAATCAAAAGTTCTCTTACCTACATCAAAAAGTAAACAAAAAGTAAACAGAACTACCACAGACACGCACTAAACTAACAAATAATAGCTACCTCAAATTTCAACGATGCTTCATAAGTGTACTGAATTGTAGTATCAAAGATCATTATCCTGTTTTGTGCCAGAGCTGAAATGCAGTTCCTCAACCTGGCAATAACCCTCCTCTGATCTGATGTGGATTGATTGTTACCTTGATCTTCGTGATGTCCAGTTGGCTCACGAGAAGTAATCCATATATATCCATTATTGCCCAAAATAATGCTTGCCCCACACAAGAGGTTATGAAAATGGTTCTTGCAGCGCTTGACAAGAGCAGGTGGCACGCAGATCAAACTCCCTTGAGTGAGCTACAATGGAATGGTGTTACAACTGCCACTCAATTGGCACTCATCACTTACTTTCCCATACTTTGAACTCCTTGTGTGAAGGGAGAGAGAGCCATCATGAAATACTTGTTGAACTTCAGCCTATAGATTAGTGCCATCACCATATTATTATTACAAGTACGTATGCCATAAAATGTACACTAATCAGGTCTCCCTCCTTGAAGTAGAATTTCATATGGAGCTGATCCTGAAGTCCCCTTCTTCGAGGCTCACCACCAGGCAAAATAACGGAAGATAGCAGCAGAATTGAGGACAAACGCGAAAATGTCTCTACCTTCCATCGATTTTGTTGAACCTGTAATGTGACCACTTTAAATGTCAGTGGATACTCCCTGCTCACTCACTATACCTCCACTATCCTGCCTATTACTACATCGCCAACTTGACCGTTATACCTGCATAGCATTAACAGTATTCTTCAACCTCCGTAACTATCTTGTGTTGCATGAACCTTGATTTTAGTGGTTGTACATAAATCAGTTTGTTGACCTTTTCCACCACACCTGCCACCGATGCCCGAAGCTCAGTATCTGTCAAGTAAGTCCCATGTCCTCTAGGAAACAAAAGTATTGCAGTGTCAATTTGCAATGCACCTTCACCTCTCCTTACCTCATATACTTTGTATCTGAGGTAATAACTTGTCCTGGTGATACATGTTCCTTCCACTCTGGGGTTGATGCCATGTGTGCTGGTGTGCTTGATTTAGAAAACTGAGTGCTGTAGTTTACATTATGACAGTAAACAAAATTGGAATGGAGCTGTGGAAAAATTTGGTTGCTTTGGTGGGCAATGGGGGTTGGTTTGCTGTCGTGATGGCCCTGCTGCTGGGAGGAATCCTGTGGTACTGCTCTAGAAAGGGTAAACACAAAGGTAGGTATAATAGTTATTAGCTTTCTAGCTAGCATAAGGTGCATTATACACTATTGATTCAGAGGGCAGTTCTTCCACAAAGGGGGTTATGATCAGAGAGGGAAGTAGTCATCAAGTACTGTCTGGTCGTATGAGGAAAAGGGACATTGTGCGTTATTATGGAAAACGGATGATAAGGAAGGTGAGTGAATGGATTAAGTACATCCCTATGGATAGATTGATGGTGATAACATGAACAGGCTGGTATGGAGCTAGGCCATCTTAGGAAACGCCCCAGGGAGCGTGTATTCAGTATTGCAAGGAGGTAAGAGTACTACTGCCAAGGCACTGAATATGAAGATGCATCGGTGGATGAATATGCTACAGATTTTTGCAGGGCCCTGAGATTCCTGAAAGGCAACTGTATAAGGAGCCCCCTGAAGCATTCCTGGAAGCAGACAACTCAGAGGTTCCTAGTTCCACACTAGTGTGTACATGGCTCTAATGAAAATCAATTTAGGGAGATCCAAACATCCCTCCTGATGTGCTCTACCTTCTTAGAAGTGTTCGGTATGTTCACAAAAGAAGTATATTATTAGAGATATTGATTTGTTTCGATCGTAGTGCCTTTGGTCACTTTGAAAAGCCACTGTTCATGGAACTGTGCAAACATGTAGAGACCAAGTTCATTCCTGCGGGAGATATTCTGTTCAGACCTGGTCTCAAGGATGATAGCATTTATGTTGTTCGAAATGGCCGGTTGAAAGTTTATATCATTCAACAGGTATTATTATGTTCCTTAAGATTTAAAATCTAAGTACTGCTGTGTAGGATGGATCAGAACTGCCGCTGAAAGAGGCTGGACCTGGGGATAGTGTTCACAGCATGCTTAGTATTCTGGATACAATCACTGGCCATCCAAAACCCTTCAAGACAATAGCTGCGAGGGCGCTGAGGGATACTTACGTTTTGCAGTAAGCTAATACAAATTTCTACAGCAAGAGATCATCATGAGATTAATGTAGGGTGAAGGGTGTGGCTTTCCAAAGCTTTTTTGAAGAAAATCCTGATTCATTGCTGAGAATGGTTCAGGTGTGTAAAACAGAACATACACAAGGAGGTCATTTTACACCCCGTGAATGATTTATCCACAGATTATTGTGGTTCGCCTTCAAAGAGTTACTTTTCTTGCTTTGAATAGCTTCCTTGGACTTGGTCATGAACTCATTAACCAGGCAAGTTTGATCATTGGAGACAATCAGTGCAGTCTGACAGTGTTTAGTTACTCTAATGCCGTGTGTCCCATACAGAAACCGTCATTGAATGGACATCTGTCAGTTAGCAAGTTGCGTCATAATGTGAATAGAATTGGAGATGTTGCAGCAGTTACAAGTAGTGGTGTTGCAAACGAGGAAAACCAGCCGCCAGGATCCATTGGATCTACTGGTGCAGCACATCTTGTTAGCAACAATAGTGAGGGGATGTCTCCCACAGTCTCTCAATCCAACTATTTGTCTGACTCTGTGAGAAGTACAGATTCAGAAATTCTCAGTGATGACCTCTCACCGCCTGCTAAACATAAGATGGTTGCAATTGATACGTCACAAAACAGACACTTCTCCCACAAGCTTCTTCCAGTGCAATCACCAGAGTTTGACAATGTCATGGACCAGGTTGGTGACAGGAAGTAGATCAGCCAGTTGACTCCAAGTGCAATCACTGTAGGCTAGGATTGACAGACAGAAGTTTTCAACGGAGGGTTTAATTCATGATCAGCCTTGCCCCTCTCCAACACTTGGTGGGTCAGGGAGTAGAGCTAAACCTTCACCCCAATGTATGGGCATTGAGAGAAATGAAATTTTGAAAGCTGCTACTGAAGACTTACAAAAAATTTTCCAATTGAAGGTGGGTGCATGTGTACACAGTTGTCCTGTTTAATACTCTCTCACTTGTCCTCTAGGATGATGTACAGCTGAAAGGAAGAATTCAGTTGATTGAGGTTCCTGCTGATTCACTCCTGGGGCTGGAAGGAGATCTGGAGAGTTGTGTGTATTTTATTGCCACTGGAAGATTGAAAGTTTTTAAGCAAGCGTCAGCGGGTGAATTCGATTCTCCTCCCACTCAACAGGCATGTGCTATTGGTGGTTAAACTTGTCCTTCATTTACTCGCACATTAGGATCTGCTCTATGTGGCCTACCCTGGGGAATTTTGTGGTGTGATGTCTGCTTTGACTGGTGAAGCTTCATTCATCACCATTTCAGCGGCTGTGGATTGCCATCTCATTGCTATCACAAAGACGAACCTCTATCAGTAAGTGTGACGAGATCCTTTTCAAGATGGTAATCACCTTTATTTCTCTATTGTACAGCATCATGTCTGAGCATCCTAAGGCCATTTGTGGTTTAGCCTATGATCTTGTGCAGCGATTGTCTCCAATAGTTCGTCAGATGGACTTTGCACTGGACTGGATGGAGCTTGAAGCGGGAAGGGCCCTTTATCGACAAGGAGATGATGCTGATGCAGCCTATATTATATTGAATGGCCGTGTTCGATCTGTAGTGCGTACAGCTAATGGGAAGAAAGAGTTGGTGGATGAGTATGGGAGGGGAGAGACCATTGCATTAGTAAGTGTTAAGCTTGGTCAGTGTGTTGGACGTTGAGTGAGGTGGTTATTTAGGTGGAAGTGATGACAAATTCCACTTGTGCCACTACCGTGCATGCCATAAGAGATACAGAGTTGGCTTGTCTTCCTTCTGGGCTGTTGAATACAATTAAACTGAAGCAACCTCAAGTGGTGTCTCGTTTAATTCAAGTTCTTGGTGAACGCATCCTTGGCAGCTACAATAAAGTTAACCCTCCTCTTTCTAGTTCACTTAAGTGTGGTGTGCACCTAACAGGTAACCTAGCAGGCGTCGGGACAGTTACTCAAGCCAGATTTTTCTGACATTAGGGTCATCTGATGTTAAGAAGCACATGGTATCCAACTTGTCTACTGTTGCCGTGGTCCCCATTACTCATGACGTGCCACTAGACAAATTTACCAAGCACCTCTGTAAAGCTATCAATGCCATTGGTAGGTCTGCTTTAAGGTAGGATGATCATTCCTCACCATTTTATCCCTTAGCCTCTTCTTTGCGACTAACCAGTGATCTCATTGCAGAAGAGTTGGGTAGCACAGCACTAGAAAGGTGGGAGCTAATGGATGTGTTTGAAGAAATAGGATCTTCTTTTTTTTCTCAGTGTACATGAATATCGTTTGAGGACATGGTTGGGCCACCAAGAAGATAGTCATCGTATTGTTTTGTATCAGGCTGATGCTGACGTTTCTCCGTGGACTGCTCGCTGCATTCGGCAGGTAAAGTATTGTGTAACAGCTCGTATTCCCTTAAGAATGTTTTTCTCTAGGCTGACTGTATACTTCTAGTGGGGTTAGCTGAGAAGACACCTTCAGAGCTGATGTCTCACATTGTGAGACAAGTGGAGTCTATCTCCATGCGAGTTCAGAAGGAATTAGTTTTGCTTCATAAGGAAGGTGTCCTTCATCCCACTGGCACTGTCAAATGGCTGAATGCTCTAGGATGGCTCTCTTCCTATTTTCATGTTAGCTTCTCCTTTTGCTGTGGAGTGCATGAAGGTGTGATTCTGGTTTTTTATAGGTGCGCTGTCCTGAGTCTTATTTCTCACCTAAAGAGTTTGTAAGATGCTGTAGTCACTACTCTTTGTCCTTCATTTTCACTGTTTGACTGTTGTGCAGGATATAGGAGTAGTTGATAGACATTCAGATTGTGCTAGACTTGCACGACAGCTTACAGGAACTTCGGTTGGTCTGGTATTAGGAGGGGGTGGAGCTCGTGGCATTGCTCATGTAGGCGCCATCAGAGCTCTGGTTGAGGCAGGTATTTAAGACTCTTGATACAGTTGCTCTTGATAACTATCCATTGATGATTGGCAGGTGTGCCTATCGACGTTGTTGCTGGTACTAGCATTGGTGCATTTGTGGGTGCCCTATATTGCGAAGAAACTGATGCTGAGAAGGTGGAGAGGAGAGCAAGGGAATGGTCGAAAAGCATGG